>Ga0256841_1002133_pt1 | contig 16094 bp, 14 predicted proteins | sample 356308metaG_FD_185971 | JGI IMG/M metagenome (GOLD analysis project Ga0256841, IMG submission 185971) | Hydrothermal vent microbial communities from Mid Atlantic Ridge, Atlantic Ocean - 356-308 | ecosystem: Environmental > Aquatic > Marine > Hydrothermal vents | place: Atlantic Ocean: Mid... | reverse complement strand
AATAGGCCTGGAATTCGTGAGGCTCAAGGAGGATCTGGAGGCTCTTTTCGGCCGCGAAGTGGACCTTCTGACCAAGGCCTCGGTCGAGAACTCCCCCAACAAGTACTTCCGGCGTTTTGCGCTGAGGTGGACGGAGGTGATCTATGAGTCCGCTTGACCCGCGGGAGCGGGACCTCGTCAAGTGCGAGGACATGCGCATCCATGCCTAGCGCGCGAGAAAGTTCATGGGAACGCGCTCGCTGGAGGACTTCCTTTCCGACGAGATGCTCCAGGCAGCGGTGATACGTTGCGTGGAGGTGGTGGGCTAAGCGGAGCGACAGGTATCGGAACATACGCTCCGGAAGGCGCCCTGGATCCCGTGGGCACAGATCGTGGGCATGAGGAACATCCTGGCCCACGACTACGGCGCCGTGGACCTGGAGCGGGTCTACAGCGTAGTAATGGAAGAGATGGCAGAATTGCTCATCCACGTGGACGAGCTCATCTTGTCGCTGGAAAAAGAGGTAGGCTGGCGGGAGGACGATGGTGAGTGATGCTGGCTCCCATGAGAGATTGAGAGCCCTCGACGAGGTCGCCCTCCAGGAAATCGTCCGGCGGATCCTGAGTGTGACCGAACCAGATCGCATCATCATCTTTGGCTCTGCCGCCAGGGGTAAGATGACCCACGACAGCGACATAGACATCCTCGTGGTGGCACGGGATCCCGGCGACAGGCGCAAGAAAAGCGAGAAGCGGATGATCGAGCTTAAACGCGAATGTCGAACCCTCGAGAGGAAACTCCACCGGCTGCACGCGAAGCTCCGGGAACTGGCATTGAGGCCGGCCGCGCTTGGTTCGATCGTATCACTCACAGCGGATCGCCTGGCCGACCTGCAGGACCAGATCCGGAGCATCGAACAGCGCATGGCCTCTATACGCAAAGGGGTCCTCTCGCTCGAACTCGAGACAGTCGACGAGAGTGACCTGGTCAAGGCGCTGTCCATCTTCGACCCGGTTTGGGAATCCCTGAATTCGCGCGAGCGGCACCAGGTGATGTATCTCCTCATCAACCGCATCGCTTACGACGGGCGCGACGGCAGCGTGACGGTCAGCTTCCGGTCCCTGGGCATCAAGGCGCTCTGCAACGAAGCCAACATGGTCTATGGAGGCGAGCATGAGGCGTAATCAGACGAGCGCGGTCACCGGGACCATCGAGGTCCGGTGGACCTTCAAGCCCAGACACAACGGTCGGAAACGCACGGGCGGCTCAGGCATTGGTCCGCGGGATATCGAGCCGGGCAACGTCCCTCGGATCACGCGCCTCATGGCTCTGGCGATCAAGTTCGATTGTCTAGTCCGCCGTGGGGAGGTGCGGGACTACGCGGACCTTGCCCGGCTGGGTTACGTGAGCCGGGCCCGCATCACGCAGATCATGAACCTCCTCAACCTGGCGCCCGACAACCAGGAAGAGATTCTGTTCCTGCCCAGAACCGTGAAGGGCCGCGACTCGATCAGCGAGCGGGATGTCCTCCCCATCGCCGCCGTCCCCCATTGGAACCGCCAGCGCAAGATATGGAAGCTGCTCTTACAGGAACGGATGCCAAACCGGTAGGTCGCGGCTGCTTCCATGCCTTCACTCGGCAGGAAAGAATCTCTCTTCTTCCTTCACTTTTCTCCTCGAGACAAGCTATCACTCTGAAATATCACTGGAAGCGTCGTTTTTTCATTTGACCTGATATATGGTTGCCCGTATAATGTCTAGAGCTGTGGTGTGTTTGCGCCCCGCGGTTCGGTTTGTTTCTTCACTAAAGAGAACATCATCGGCGAGGTGCTGGTGGAAAGCCGGGTCTCCTCGCGGTGGCGCTGTTTAGCCCTCGAGGTTGACAGCGACAGCATGGTCGAGGCGGGTATCCACGAGGGAGTTATTGTCATTGTGCGGCAACAGCCCGTGGCCGAGAGCGGAGACATCGTGGCGGCCCTCCTCTGCGACGAGGCGACCGTGAAACGTTTCTATGTCCGGGAGTAGAAGATCGATCTCAGGCCAGGGAATCCGAAGTACCCACCGATTCCCATCGATCCCAGCGAGGATCTGCAGATTCTCGGAAAGGTGGTCGGTGTCAGGCGATTGGATCCGGGACGTAGGGACGGCTATTGCAGCAATCCGGTGAAAGGGAGGACTGTCAATGTCCGATGTCAGGCATGTTGACCACTTATTGTTGCTCGTTGGCTCTAATCCCTTGCCCAATTATCTATCCACTCTGGTGCTCAAGCCGTCTTGCTCCGTAACGCTCCTTTATACCGGTGAGACGGAAGAGGTCATGCAACGATTGAAGACCGCCATTAATTCCAAGGGGTTGGATGTGCAACCCCAGCTTATAGGCAATGCCTCGGATATGGGTGAGATAAGAAGGGTTTTGAACGACCTCCTGCAAAGGCTTCGGGAAAGGAAAGGTGTGGTTCACCTGAATTATACCGGTGGTACCAAGGTGATGGCGGCGCACGCCAGGATGACCTTCAAAGAATATTTTAAAGAATATGAGAATAAGAATGAGAATGAGGACGGTCGGGCGTCCTATTTGTACGAGAGAAAAGGGCTCTTAATCTTTGACGACGGATACACATTGGAGGTGAAAGGGACGAGACTTACCCCGGACGAGATCTTGACCCTCCATGGTGTTCAAAAGACTTCCGAAACCAAGGATCCTGATTCTGACGGAAAAGGCTTACCCACGAAAGCGGATGCCCACAAGGTGGCCTCGGCCGTCTTGGCAGGAGAAACACCCGAACTCGCAAAAAAACTCTACGAAATTCATCGCGAGAATAAGAAAAGGCGTCCCATCTCAAATGCAAAGGCAGACCCCGTTAATCTTAAGGAAAGATTCGGCCTTCAACTCTCTGTTTTGTTACTTCCCGGCGAAGAGAACTGGAACAGGAAGAGATATGAAAAATGGTGCGAGTTTCTGGAAGGGAAATGGCTGGAGGTATGGGTGGGGAATTTGATCAAGGGATTAGTAGATGACGGCGACAGTGTCCACGTGGGTGTGAACTGCCAAAGGGGCGAGCGACAATTCGAAGTGGACTTGCTATTCATCCGAGAACCTCGGTTGTATCTAGTTTCGTGCACCACAACCACCAAAATTAGTCTTTGCAAATCAAAGCTTTTCGAAGTGGCGCTCCGTGCCCGGCAACTTGGTGGAGATCTGGCCCGTTCGGCCCTTGTTTGTCTGCTGCACGGAGGTGATAATAGGGGTCTTTTTATCGACCAGCTTCGCCTGGACATAAAGGATTCCTGGGATGCTCCCAATACCCCGGAAGTCTTTGGCTTCGACGACCTGAAAGCCTGGGCTGCGCCCCAGGGGGAACGTGATTTGGGTCTGCTGGAAACCTGGCTCATGGACGAATGAGGAGAAAAAGATGCCTTTTCTTACCGCCATAGACGTTGTCGGGATTCAGCGGTTTGTTTTCGCCTCCAACAGGCTGAAGGATGTAGTGTCTGGTTCCTGGCTCGTTCATTGGAGTACCGCAATCGACGAAGTTCTGAAAGATCTGGTGGACAAAGATCGAGTTCTCTTGGCCGCTGGAGGAAACGTTATCGTGGAATTCGATACGTTGAACGAGGCCCGCTCCTTTGCGTGTCGCTACACTAGAGACCTCCACGATAAAGCGCCGGGGCTTGATGTTGCCTTGATACATAGGGGTTACGAGAAAGGGAAACTTTCCGATGCCCTCTTGAAGATCCAGGCGGATCTTGCCAGGCTCAAGATGGAGCCAAAGGTATCGTCGCCGCTTCTTGGGCTTTCCGTAACCGCGGCGTGCAGGGAGACAGGGCTTCCCGCCGTGGGGTTCGATACATCAACTGAACCAACGGTTGAACTACTGGATCCCCTGGGAAAAGAGATCCTGAAACGCCGAGAGGCAGTCGATAAGGCCACACAACTGTGGAAAAAGTATCTCCAAGCCGAACACTTCCGTTTCCCCATGGAGTTGGACCAACTTGGAAGAACTATCGGGGATTCCAGCTTCATCGGGATTGTTCACGTAGACGGCAACGGCGTGGGAGTCAGGATCAAGAAATGGTTGGAAAAGAAGCGGAATGAGGATGCCGACGACGATATGGTGCGGGACGAATACCGTGAGTGGTCAAGTGGGATGGACCAACTTGCCGATAGGGTGTTCAGATCGATCGTCCGCAGGGTGACAGGCGCCATAACGAAGAACGAAAAAGGAGATTGCGAGGTGAGGGGCAAACCTGAGTGCTTGAGTTTCTCGCTCAAGATTAAGGGGAACGGATGCTACCTACCCCTTCGCCCTGTCCTTGTTGCAGGCGACGATATCACCTTCATCTCTGACGGCCGGATCGCCTTGGATCTGGCGGAAACGGCCCTTTCCGCGTTTGTAAAAAGCAATGTGCCACACCTCGGAAAGATTACCGCCTGTGCTGGGATCGCCATCGTTCCCGTCCACCATCCATTCTATCGCGCCTACGAACTGGCCGAACGTCTCTGTGCCAACGCCAAGGCTGATCTTCGTTTTAAGATGCAAAGCGAGCAGGGAAGGTTCAATGAAGATTGCGCCATGGACTGGCACATTGGCGTAGTTCCGCTGGGGCAACCTGTAGGGGACTTCAGAAAGGAACTGTATGAGAAACAGCCATTTTCGTTTACATGCAGGCCCTACCTACTTGGAAGCGTCGAAAGCCCAGAGACGTGGATGTGGTTGAGCCGGAAACTCCTAGACGATCCTAAGACTGGCTTGCGGGGACAGGTTTGGACGGGACATCGAAACAAGGCCAAGAAACTGGGGGAATTGATTTGGGAAGGGCCGGAGCAGATCAAGAATGCCATGAAACGCTGGCGAGCGGTTTCTCCAAAACTTCGTTTACCCGATGACATCAAAAATGATGGCTTCATTGCTGGCAAGCGGACCCCGCTTCTGGACGCTATGGAGCTAATGGACCTTTACTTGGCTCTGGATGGAAATGACTACTGGAAAAACTCTCAGGGAGAAAAGGAGGCATCCCCATGAAGATACCTCGAACCTTGGTGGTGAAATTCCTTTCGGATACCACTTTCGGCAGTGGCAGAGGAACGCCTGGCATGGTGGACGTGGAAGTAGAACACGACGAATTGGGCCTACCTTTTCTCGGAGGAAAAGCGTTTCGAGCCTTGCTTCGGGATTCATGGCTTTCCATGCAATGTGTCTTTCCCGATCTTTTCCCCGCAGCTTGTCGGGTTTTCGGCATGCCCGGAGATATGGATGACGGCGCCATTCTGCGCATTGGCAATGCCGTGGTGGACAGCGAAACGAGAGAATGGATCCGGGCGGCCCTGGAAAGGGACATGAATCCCGTCTCCCCTAAGGATGTTTTTGATGCCTTGACGGCGATAAGGCGGCAGACCGCTATGGATAGGGCGACGGGAGCTCCGGCCGAAACTACCTTGCGGGCCACGCGTGTCGTGATTCGTGGCCTTGAACTCAAGGCGCCCTTGACTTGGCTGGAGGAGCCTACGGAAGCCGAGGTCCGGTGTCTGGCGCTGGCCACGCTGGCCACCAGACATGCCGGACTTGGGCGCAATCGGGGCAGGGGACACATTGCCGTCAGCTTGGATGGGAGTAGAGACGAGACCGTGGAGATTGCCGGAGGAGTTTGCCCATGATTTACAGGTACTTGCCTTATAGGCTCACTCTTGACTCTCCTGTCGTCATATCGACACTGGGAGGTGATCCCAACAGTTCCGGGTGCCTCCCTTACATTCCGGGAAGCGTGATGCGCGGCGCCATCGCCGGAAGACTCGGCGATCCTTTCAAAGGGGAAATCCCACAGCAGGAATTCAGGGACCTGATCCTGGGAGGAAAGGTTAGATGGCTGAACGCTTATCCCGCTCACGGAAAACGGCGCGCCCTTCCCGTTCCCCTTTCCTTGCGCAAGTCCAAGAATCCCGTAGGGGATGATGGAAAGACCTTGGATCTCGCCGCCTATGCAAAAGATGGCCAGTGGCCCGAAGAACAGGTGGTCTCCATCGGCTCAGCCTTCCTGAACCTTGGCGCTTCGCGGCTTTCCCTCGTACGTCCCCGCATGATGATGCGCCTTCACCACCGGCGTGATCGCGCCAAGGGGCGGGCCTGGAAGGACAAGAAGGGGCAAACCCACGGAGTGATGTTCACCTTCGAGTCGCTGGCGGAGGGACAAGAGTTCATAGGCATGGTGCAGGTCCGCGGAGCATCGGACGAGGAGTGCAATGAGTTGGCGAAGCGTATCCGGGAACAAATCGGTGAGATTGTCCTTATCGGCAGGTCAAAAAAGGCCGGTTACGGCGGCAATGCCCGGATTGTTTGGTTAGACGAGCAGGAGAAAGAGGCCACAGGAACCGGCTTTAAGGGAATGCGTTTTCTGAGCGACAGCGTTCCCAAGGGGAGTTTTTTCCGTTTGCTTTTCGTATCCGATGCGGTTTTCAGGGATCCCTGCACCGGCCAGGTGGACCCAGGGGTGTTGGACCGGACTATTGCCGCATGTTTTCAAAACCAAGTGGAGGTGAAGGCCACGTTCGTCAGGACGGGCCTTGCAGGGGGGTTCAATCGCAAGTGGCGTCTCGAGGTGCCGCAGGTCCGAACGGTCGCGGCGGGGTCGGTGGTGCTACTGAAGGCTGAAGATGATATTCCCAAGGACCTGGTGGACCGCATCGCCCACGAGGGCGTGGGAGAACGTAAAGCCGAAGGGTTCGGACGGGTGGTGTTGCTCGACAATCCCGTCAAGGTGCTGCATATAGGCGAGGCGGAGGAGGAGCATGGCTCGAAACCGCCCAAGCCCGAAGGAAATTCCCCGGAACTGGTGGCGTTCATAGAGCAGCGCATACTGGATGAGCGCCTTTCCGAGCGTATCACTGACACGGCCCACGACGTGGCCTCCAGCGCCCAAGGTATTCCCAGCAACAGCCTGCTGGGACGGTTAAGGACGCCTCTTCGGAAAGCGCCGGAAGCCGGGCTTGAGGATCTACGGGCCTGGCTGTCCTCTGATAACGAGAACGAGCGCTTGAAAAAACCGGCCATGGAGCAGTTGGAAAAGTGTAAAGTGCGCGCGAACGGCTCGAGTAAAAACCTTGAAAACCTCAAAGAATGGCTTGTCCATGTCTTAGAGGAAGAAGACCTGATCGGGCGATTCAACGCCGAAGCGTTGATACAGAAATATCACATCGTGTCAGAAGAGTCGGCACGGCGGCACCTGGTGGACAAGAGTGCAGAACTCAAGGCGAGATTTATCGACGCCGTGCTGTCCGCTCTTGCCCTCAAAAACAGGTTGCAGGAGGTCGCAAGCAATGAATGAGAACTCCCTCAGGTGCATGGAAGATGACGGTGGGGTCCGCAAGTTGGCCTCCCGCTGGGTGATTATGGGGGAAGTGGTCCTCGAGACGGCCACACATTTCGGTTGCGAGGAAGGTGAAGGCACAGATATGGAGGTCCTCCGGGATGCCCGCGAAGGATACCCCTTGTTGACCGGGTCTTCTCTTGCCGGCGCACTGCGAAGCCACCTGGCGGACGTCCTTGGCGGGTATTTCTCGGAAGAGCACAAGGAAGTGGAGTGTCTTTTCGGTTGTCGTCGCGGTGATGATGAGGGTTCTCAAAGTCCCCTTATCGTCTTCGATGCGCTGGGAAAGTTGCCTCAGAAAGGTTCGGTGGAAATCCGGGACGGCGTGGCTATCGATCCCATCACGGGAACGGCCGAGGCCCACAAGAAATTCGATTTCGAACTCTTGCCTGCAGGCACGGTCTTTCCCGTGCGCTTTGACCTTCTCGTAGAAGCCGGGAAGGACGAATCTCTTCTGCTTTCCCTTCTGGTGACCGCACTGGACGGGCTTTCCAAAGACGAGATCCGCATGGGTGTGCGGCGCTCAAGGGGACTTGGCCGGATACGCGCCGGTAAGTGGAAGATGAAACGCTACGACCTGACAAGCCAGGACGGTTGGCTGGACTGGGTGAGCGCTGATCCGCTCCTTCCCCTTGCCGAGGTGGATGCCAGGGAAGATCTGGGAGAAGCGGTGGCCGAGGCATGGGATTCGTGGGAGAAGGTTTCCTTTCCGGATCAACGACGGCGCATGGTGGTGGAATTGGACCTGGAGCTGGCGGGAGACCTGTTGGTTCGAAGCCCGGCCTCGGAACCGGATGCTCCGGACGCCGTGCACCTCCGCTCCGGGGGCAAGCCCGTCCTCCCCGGAACGGGACTTGCCGGGGCGCTTCGGGCCCAGGCGTTGCGGATAGCTCGTGCGGTTCGGAACGGGGACGAGTGGGTGGAACGCATCTTCGGTCCCCGCCTCGAAGGGACGACATCCCCGGACTTTCACCCACACGCATCCAGACTGCACGTTTCCGAATCCGCAGTTGAAGGAGGTCAGGCGCGCCGCCAGACGAGGATAGCCGTGGATCGGTTTACCGCTGGAGTCGTGGACGGGGCGCTTTTCGAGGAGGAAATCCTCCGGAAGGGGAAAACCAGGGTGCGCATGGAACTATGGGAGCCTTCCGATGCCGAGATGGGACTGGTTCTTCTCCTGGTGCGCGACCTCCTGATGGGAGAAATTCATGTAGGCGGCGGTGTCTCGGTGGGGCGGGGAGTATTGACCGGAGAGGCGGAGATTAAATTTCCAGACGGCAAATGCGTGAAGGTTTCGCGTGATCTTTCGGTGGATGGAAACGAGTCGTTGCTGGACGAAAAAATAAAAGCCTTCCACAGGGAGGAAACCTATGAGTGAAGGTGAAAAACTTCATGGATGCAGGCTGAAGGATCTGTCGGCAGAAGAATGCCGCGGTGTCATAGAATGGATTAATGGTGGCTCGAAGCCGGACGGGCTGGCGAACGGATTCGTGTGGTTACTGGCCCACCTGGCCGATGGAGTCACCTGGGGAAAAGCAGACAGAAACGGTCGGTGGATCTTGGGGAGCACTGCATTTCCAGACCTCTGCCCCACTATAAGAGAAGATAACCTGTTGGAACTTCGACTTTTTTGCCCGAAGGGGGAGATCCTGGTATGGCACCACGATGAGGGGTTTTCCGGGCGCCTTCTCGAAGATGATCCCGCCGGGGCGCAAGAACCCTGCGTTGCACCCGATGATGAAACCCGCATTCTGCTGGGGGGCAGGCTCATCGAGGAACCCAAAGGCGGTTTCAGTCGCGTGAGAACGAGCGACGGCCGGGAGCAGGTAGTTGCGCTGGAATGCGCGGGTGAGGATTTTTCCGGCGGACGATGGCCTCTCAGGCTGAAGGTGCGCCATTATTTCAAACAGGACGAAAACACGGGAGCGGTTCGAGTGGCCGCAACCCGTCTCGTGGATGTCTACAAGGAGTCGAGGCGATGACGCTGATGAAGGGCAACCTCCTGCTTACGAAGAAAGGGAAACCACAGGTGGAATACACGAGCAAAAAAGGAAAAGAAGTTCGGTGCAACGTGGCGGACAGCGAACTGTCCGCGTCGCTCATAAGCCGCCTGCAGGAAATGGACGGGAAAGAAGTGGAGTTCGAGCTTGTGAAAGGCCAACCCAAAAAAGTGCGTGAGGTGGGTGGGGAATTCATACTGCCTTCTCCAAGCGAGGCGAGCACCCGCGGCGGAAGGGGACGAGATGGCGGCAGCCGTCCGGCCCGACACGAAAGCCACCGAAACGCGTCATCCCAGACACAGGAAAGACGACCACCCGATTTCCACAACCCCTACAATTTCATCCCTGCCCCACCACGCAAAACCGACCATCCGGAGCTTGGAGATCACGCGCCGGTCTCCCAGGATCGTTTTCACGAAGACAGGTACACGGGCCGAATCACGGTGCTTATGAAGGCGCTGACACCCCTTATCGTCATCGACCCGGAGACAGAGCAAATATCGAACGAGCACAAGACGTATGATGCGCTCAGGGATGCGGACGGCAGGCCGCTCATCCCGCCGTCGAGCGTCCGCGGTATGCTGCGATCGGCCTACGAAGCCGTCACCAACTCCAGGTTCGGCCGCTTCGATTCCAAGCACAAGGCGCGCCTTGCGTATCGCATGGAAGCTAGGGAGGGCCTAAAGCTCATCCCCGCGCGTGTCCACGAAGGCAAAATCCATCTCCTAACGGGAACGTCAAAAGTAAGAAATGACGGCCAACCAGACGGCCCACAGTATGCGGCATGGCTGCCTCGGTATTGGAATGGGCAGTTGGACCAAAATGCCGTGAAGTATCAGAATGGGAACCTACCAAAACATGGTGACGTGGTTGTCTGCTGGATCGAAAAGATGAAGCACTCGAAGCCGAATTTTACTTTTTGGCGGGTCAGAAAGATAGTGAAAGGCAGCGATGTAGAAAATCTAGGAGACCGTCCCGAACCGAGCAGGCCGAGGGGGAAGTCTTTCCCCGCGGAGCCGCCGGAATGGAAGCAGGTACACGGCTGGGTTTGCATCACCAACGCGAACATAAACCGCAAACATGATGAACGTGTGTTTTTCGTGGACCCACGGGCTAATCCTCCCGGTCCCTTTGATGTTACCGACGAACACCGCAAGAAGTGGAAAGAACTTATCGGGAATTACCTGGAGATCCATAAAGATGACATTAAAAAGCGAGAGGAGGAAGGCAGGAAGTGCAATGAATACCTCGGTCCCAAACCGGGTAGGACGGCGTGGTCTCGTCATATTTGTGAGAAAGATTTGGAGTTGAAGGATGGCACGCTTTGCTACATACGCTTGAAACAGGACTGCTCAGAAGTGGATGCGCTGTTCCCGGTCATGATCGCCAGGGAGTTGTACGAAGCATCTCCGTGGGACTTGCTCCATGAGTCGCTACGTCCGGCAGCTGGAATATCCCAACTCTCCCCCGCCGACCGTGTCTTCGGCTGGGTGAGCATGGATAACGACGGTAGTAGGAACGAACCAACCGCCGTGCGCGGACTTCTGCGAGTGGGTCTGGTTACCTGCTTGACAAGGCGGGAGGACGCTATCGAGGAGTTCGGCGGGGATGGTCTTCCCCTTGCCATCCTTGCCCAGCCAAAGCCGCAACAGGGACGTTTCTATGTGGCTAGGAACGTGCAAGGCGAAGCACAGGGCAACGGCCTGAACAAGAGGCAGGCAGGCTATGCCGCCGGCAAAGGGCTTCGCGGTCGCAAGGTCTATCCTCACCACGCGGGTTTACCCCAGGGTCACTGGGATAATCCCATGGAAGACCGGACACAACACGGGAACGGTCCTTGGCAGGAATACAGGAGACCGCAGAATGACGGCCGGGAAAGAGACAATCAGAACCGTTCCATACGGGGCTGGATAAGGCCCGGCACAGAGTTTTCTTTTGATATACACGTATTGAATCTTTCAAAGGTAGAGCTTGGCGCACTCCTCTGGCTATTGGCCCTACCGGACAATTACTTCCATCGGTTCGGAGGTGGAAAGCCCCTTGGCTTCGGCAGCGTTCGACTGTCCGTCGAGAAGATCGACGTTGGAAACGACGTATGGATCAAGCAGCGATACGACTCATGGAAGCCGGCAAAAAACGAAGATGACCATCTTACGCTCCAGAAAGAGGCCATCGCAGCCTTCAAGGTGGCGCTCGTGGATGCCTATCCTGAAAGGCGGAATTTCAAAGATATCCCATTCATCAATGCGTTCCTGCGGGCTTGTCAGGGATTCGAAGACCAGCGTCCGATTCACTATCCTCGCGCAACCGCTAACGGCCAACCCGGTCCTCCCCACCCGGACGGCGAATCCTTCAGGTGGTTCGTCGCAAACGAAAAGAGCAAAAACCGCTACGCTCTTCGCAATTTGTGGGAAGACGATGGCTTGCCGACGCTCAAAGACCCCTAGCCCTCCCGCCATCAAGGCGGACAATCAAGAAGGAGAAATCGATGAGCCGCTCAATCATCTGCACCGTAGGGACTTCGCTTCTCACCAATCGGGACGACCGTCCGTGGGAGGGGTGGAACCCGCGCAAACCTGATCCCCTGCCCGGAGCCGAAGAAGTGGACAGATGGCTCAAGGAAGCCGACCCGGAAACAGCCAGCGCGGAAACGAACACCCTCAGCCGTCTCGATCTCTCCGAAGCCGATACCATAACATTTCTTCATTCCGACACAGCGGAGGGGCGTTTCTGTGCCGAGCGGTTGAAAGCTTTCTATTCTCCCCGGGTGCGATCCGTGGAATTACGTAAGGTAGGCAAACTGGGATACGGTGCGCACCATTTCTCTGCGGGGCTTAAGGCCCTCGTGGACATAGTGATCAGATGTGTGCACGAGGCTATGAAACAAGGGCGGCAGTCGCTATTCTGCGCCACTGGTGGCTTCAAGGCTGAGATTGCTTTCATGAACCTGATGGGTGCGTTGTTAGGCATTGAGGTCGTGTATGTGCACGAGCTCCATAGGGAGTTGGTTCGTCTTCCAAGGCTTCCTTTGACGTGGGATGCTGCTTTTGTGGAACAACACGAAAAATTCTTCCGTTGGATTGATGAAGAGCCGAGGAAAAGCAGCGAGGTGGAATCGTGGTTGAAAAGTCGTCCCGAACTGCGGCCCCTCGTTGAGAGCGCCGATGACGGTTGTGCGTATCTTTCGCCGGCCGGGGATCTGCTGTACAAGGTGGCAAAAGAACGCTTGGTAATGGGGCCGCGAGCGACCTGGCCCAACGCCGACCTCAAACCGCCGGGAGACAAAGATCGCATTTCCGGCATAGAACACCACAGACCGGCCGGTTGGGAGAACTTCGTGAACCGTCTGTGTTCTATAGACTGTGTCTCTTCCGTTCGCTACGATGCTACCGGTTGTTCGGGGCAGCGCGTTAAGGTTCGCGACCCGGAAAGGGGACTTATCGAGGTATGTTACGAGCGGAGCGGGAAGAAACTTCCTTTGCTTGTGGAAACCACTGCCCGCGGAGAGGAACAGTGCGAACTTGTAGCGAACTACATTCGTAACTTGTTATAGGGCGATAGCGTTTTTAGCTCCTTGATCCTAGCCGCCCCAATAAATGGGTTCGCCCAGCGGTCTCCAACGACCTGGAGACGATCCGGGAAGCAGGCTTTGAAATAACGGTCAACAGGTCGAACTGTGCAGGCCACCGGAAGGCTACTTACGACATTACTTTTCAGGCCTGATGTAAGAACTCTTGCAGAATCCCTTGACCGAGTTTTCCTTGAAACCGCAAGACGACGGATCGCAGCGATGTGTATATCCGCAAGAATAAAGTACTACCGGGCAAAGAAGATCTTGGTTTTGATGGCAAACCTCTTCTATTCCGGCCCCGAAGAGGCATACAGCGCACATGGCGCGCTGACACATCCGTGGAATGAAGTCGAACGACACATCCAACTGCTCAGGGTAAAAACACGTCGTTCCGATTTGAGTGATGAATTTGTATATCTCACGGATCGTCCGTGGCATATCCCATGTTTTTCGCTCGTTCGACACGTAGGGCCTGAAGAGTCCTTCCCGAAAGATCTCTGCGTTGTTCCACACATCTCCCGCCAGCTCCAATACTTTCAACGCAGCTTTCAATTCAACTGTGTCCCTCTTCCATCTGTCGGGGTTTGAACAGCCGGCTTTTTCCAATGAAGCGACGAAAACAGGGTTGAATTCCGGACTCTTAAGGTAATCGCGAAGGGAGCACCAGAGACGTTTTCGTCCGAAAAGCGCGCCGTCTGTATCAATTTCGAGTTTGAAATCAGCAATTTCACGGTTAATCTCTTCTATCCGCTGATCGAACTTGGCTCCCGATACCGCACCCCCGGCTGCGTACGTCAACTGGTTCAAGGCAAAAGCCATCTGCTTGATCCCCTGCTCAAGATTCATTCCCTCGTCAAGCGCCAGGCACATGAAGCAGGCAATACTCCGATCAGCGACCTTGTCGAGTATGCCCAGTGTGCGGTAGATGAGGACCAAGTCTTCCGGCATGTATCGGGAAGCAAAGGGCACAGTGTCCCCGGTAATCCCGTATCGCCCAAGCCTAGCGTTGGGCCTGTCGAGCGGGGATTCAAGGCGAACGGTATTGCCGTTCCGTCTCACATAAGGCGCGATAACCCCAGCGACGTTTTTGTTAGGATTTGCAGTGTACGTACGCACAAGGTGTGAGATGACATATCCGCCGATATCCCAAATCCGTTCAAATGGCATCTGCCGATCCGTTATGTAGCACAACCAATGGGTAAGCAGCTTCTCGTCGTCAGTCAGATCGTCCCTGCAATAATTGATCAAGTTGTAATTAGATGCTTCGTTCCAGCGAATATCGTCCAGAAGGGAAAAGACCTCCAGGATTGCGGACATCCTCCCAACATCTGTTACTTCAAAAGACCGCATTCGTGACTCCCTTCATTCCGTTTCTCGTATCTTGTCATAATAGGGCCTCCATATAAGGACGGATAACTTTCTGTACCCTGCAGACGGAGGCCAGTCGCATTAATTCCTCTACTTTGATCTTTCGCCGCTCGCGGTAAAAACGAAGCGCTTCGATGACCGTGTCCAGACCGATCCTGTTCCGGAACTTGAAGCAGTCGGCCAGGGTCTTCTCCGGGCTGTAGATGCGAACAGGAACGCCGTCCAGCCGGTGGGTTTCAATCCCCTCCGTGAAAGACTTTCCGGTGAAACGGAATGTGCGTATCGGAGGGAAGTCCAGCCGTGGCTCCTCGGCGCCACGTGGAAGTGCCAGGTGCACCTCGTGTGGAATCTGGGTCGTGAGGTCGTGGAAAGCCAGTGCGGATATGAGACAAATTACTCCATTGGGAACTCGCTTCGCCACGGTAACGAGATCCGGGTTCCCCAGGGGCGGCCTCTCTGCGAGACGGTACACGCCCCGGGTGATTCTCTCCAGTGTTCCTGCATCCCGCATGGCGTAGAGTGTGTGTGGATGGATCCCCGCACGGAGGGCCTCTGCCGTTCGGAGGATGCCCCCATGCTTCTCGAACACGGTGACGGCCCGTTGAAATCGGTCTCCGCGTTTCCTCGTGCTTCGTCTCGCCATGATAAAATCACCTACACTTGTTCATTTCTGTAGGTGATATTATCAAAAACGGTCCGCCTGTCAAGGGGATTTCCAGGCAAGTATGAGCATAGCAAACACGGAACGAGGCACACGAATGCGGAAGCAAGGGGAAACGGCGAAAGAGTTTTCATTCCGTATTCAACCCATGGGCCACGGCGCTGCTGGAGAAGCTGGCCGGCCTGTCTGCCGCGTTGGAGATTGGCGGCAAGTATACGAGGACTCCGCGTCCTGGCTTGGCTTTACGTGGCGGGCGCCAGGAGGCGCCCTCCAGCCCGTCGGGTGGCGGATGGTGTCTGGCAAGCCTAGGGAAAGAATCTCCAGGAAATCTCTATTGACACCAAATGTTACTAACTGTAAACTGCATGAGCTGGTTGAGGTGTAATTACACAAAATCTGCCTTGCGGCCAGAGGAATGCTTCCGATGGATGAAAGACCAGGCGCCGCCCTCACCATTGACGAGTTGTCTGCCTACCTGAAGATACCGAAATCGACTTTTTACAAGCTCGTCCGGGAAGGCAAAGTCCCGTGCCAGAAGATTAGCCGCCATTGGCGCTTCAGCAAGGTTGCCATTGACTTGCTGGTTGGAGGAGACGCACGGAGACGCGAAAGACGAAGGAAACGAGTAATGGCGGAGTCCTAGGCGGATCAGGTCCTGCGGAAGATCGGAGAGCCGCAGACCAATGTCCGCGAATGCCTCACGGCGTTCGACGAGTTGGACGAGCGGGTGAAGACCATGAAGGAGGTGGCATGACGATGAACAAACAAAACGGCGCAAACCTGGGCTTTGAGAACAAGCTCTGGGAGATGGCCGATAAGTTGCGCGGCCACATGGACGCCGCGGAATACAAGCACGTGGTGCTGGGGTTGATCTTCCTTAAGTACATCTCCGACGCCTTCCAGGAGAAATACGACGAGCTCAAAGCCAAGCAGGAGACGGAATACACCGACCCGGAAGATCGCGACGAGTATATGGCCGCCAATATCTTCTGGGTACCGCCCGAGGCCCGATGGGAGATGATCCAGGCGCAGGCACCCCAGCCCACCATCGGTAAGGTGATCGACGAGGCCATGGCCGCCATCGAGCGCGAGAACCCGAGCCTGAAGGGTGTGCTGCCCAAAGACTATTCGCGCCCCACGTTGGACAAGACC
>Ga0256841_1002132_pt1 | contig 16101 bp, 12 predicted proteins | sample 356308metaG_FD_185971 | JGI IMG/M metagenome (GOLD analysis project Ga0256841, IMG submission 185971) | Hydrothermal vent microbial communities from Mid Atlantic Ridge, Atlantic Ocean - 356-308 | ecosystem: Environmental > Aquatic > Marine > Hydrothermal vents | place: Atlantic Ocean: Mid... | reverse complement strand
TTGTTGTTGTTCCGCTTGTTTATAAAGCTTCGGTAACTGTTCTCGACTAGTACCTGATAAAGAAAACGTCAGCATCCAATCAACGTGATCTGCCATTACGCGTCGCTCTGCTAAGCCTTTTGCCTCAGCGGTATTAATCGCAACTTTAGCGTTATAGAGTGTTTGGCCAACAAAATAACCTGCTATTGCCAAACCAGCCGCAACAAATAGGCCTAAGAAAAAAAGTCCGCCTTGGTTTTGTTTATTCATGTTAATTATCCGTTTTGAATTAATGAATCTTCAATAAAATCTTGCCTCTTCACAGTTCTATCAATAGCCACTAATGTTTCAAGTAATTCTTCCATGCGATGTAACGGCCATGAATTAGCGCCATCACTTAATGCTTTGTCGGGTTCTGGATGCGTTTCCATAAAGACACCTGCCACACCAACAGCTACAGCTGCACGTGCTAACACAGGAACAAACTCACGTTGACCACCTGATGAACCGCCCATTCCGCCCGGTTGTTGTACAGAATGTGTTGCATCAAATACAACGGGGCAATCCATAGCACGCATTTGAGGCAAACCACGCATATCAGATATTAAGGTGTTATAACCAAATGATGTGCCACGATCACACAACATAATTTGATTATTGCCGGTTGATTTTGCTTTTTCAGCAACATGCTCCATATCCCAAGGTGCTAAGAACTGACCTTTTTTGATATTCACCGGTAAACCTTGGCTACATACATTGACGATAAAACTGGTTTGACGACATAAAAATGCAGGTGTCTGTAATACATCGACCACACTTGCCACTTCTTCAAGCGGTGAATATTCATGTACATCAGTAATAACGGGAACACCATATTCTTTTTTTACGGCTTCTAAAATCGCTAAGCCTTTTTCAATACCCGGGCCACGGTAACTGTTGACTGATGTTCTATTTGCTTTATCAAATGAAGATTTATAGATGAAATGAATGCCTAAACGATCAGTGACTTCTTTTAGTTTACCTGCGACATCCATAGTCATTTGTTCGCTTTCAACAACGCAAGTGCCTGCAATTAAAAATAATGGCTGTTTTCCACCGACTTCTTTCCCACAAAGATCCATTATTTTTCTCCCCGCTGTTGTTTTGCCGCATTAATAAACCCTTCAAATAAGGGATGGCCATGTCGCGGCGTTGACTTGAATTCTGGATGAGATTGCAATGCCACAAACCATGGGTGTTCAGGTATCTCAATCATTTCGACTAAGTTTTGATCTTCTGATAGTCCTGAGAAGCGCAGACCCGCATCTTCTAAAGTTTGTTTGTAGTTATTATTAAACTCATAGCGATGACGGTGGCGCTCAACAACTTCTGATGCACCATAAATCTTCTCGGCCAAACTACCTGACTCTAATTTACAAACATAAGCACCCAACCGCATGGTGCCGCCTAAATCAGAATCATGATCACGCTGTTCTACGCTACCATCTTCTTTTTGCCATTCAGTAATTAAACCGATAACAGGATGCGGTGTTTCAAGATCAAACTCGGTACTAAAGGCGTTTTCTAAACCGGCTTTATTACGAGCATATTCAATCACCGCCACTTGCATACCCAAACAAATACCTAAATAAGGTATTTTATTTTCACGTGCAAACTGGGCTGTTTGGATCATGCCTTCAACACCACGTTTACCAAAACCACCCGGAATTAAAATCGCATCCATGCCCGCAATGATCGCGGGGCCTTGTTTCTCGATATCTTCAGAATCAATATAGTGCACATTGACTTTGGTTTGCGTTTGAATGCCAGCGTGAATTAAGGATTCTGATAATGACTTATAAGCCTCTGTCAGATCCATATATTTACCCACCATAGCAACATTCACTTCACCTAATGGATTGTTCAAATTATCTGCCACATGTTGCCATTCAGATAGATCTGCGGGTTTCACATTTAAGCCTAATTGTTGCACAACAATTTCATCTAAGCCTTGTTTGTGTAAATCCATCGGGATTTTATAGATGCTATCAACATCCACAGCAGAAATAACGGATTTTTCAGGAACATTGGTAAATAAAGAAATTTTGCGGCGCTCTGAATCAGGCAACGGGCGATCCATACGACATAATAAAATATCAGGCTGAATACCAATCGTGCGAAGCTCTTTCACTGAATGCTGTGTCGGTTTTGTTTTAATTTCACCGGCAGATGGAATATATGGCACCAGTGTTAAATGAATAAAACAGGCTTGTTCACGCCCTAACAGCGTGCCCATTTGACGTATAGTTTCAAGAAAAGGTAATGATTCAATATCACCTACCGTGCCGCCAATTTCAATTAAAGCAACATCAGCATCACCCGCGCCTTCATAAATACAGCGTTTAATTTCATCTGTAATATGCGGAATAACTTGAACGGTATTGCCTAAATATTCACCGCGGCGCTCTTTACGAATAACATTCTCATAAATTTGCCCCGTTGTATGATTATTCTGCTTTGTCATTTTGCTATCAATAAAGCGTTCATAATGACCGAGATCTAAATCTGTTTCAGCGCCATCATCAGTTACAAACACTTCACCGTGTTGTAAAGGGCTCATTGTGCCAGGATCAACATTGATATAAGGATCAAGTTTCACTAAGGTCACTTTCAAGCCGCGTGCTTCAAGAATAGCCGCCAGCGAGGCCGCAGCAATCCCCTTACCCAAAGAAGAAACAACGCCACCAGTGACAAAGATAAATTTAGTCATATTTCGGAGAATTCAAATGTATGGTGCATCCGGAATGGTTGCACTCTAGTCGGCTAGACATTTTAACGGAAATACAGTTTTCACTCAATCAAAAAATAATTTAGTGATTACTTCTCAGTCGAGGAAAATAACCTTGTTCTTCTTTAATAACACTACTTTTATTATCAACAGCATACCCCACTATTGCCACTAGTCTGTCACCTTTATAAAGCAAGGGAATGCGGTCACGCTGCCACGATGGAATACCCCACTCTTGAAATAAGTGTTTAAGGCTTTTGTGATGTGACTGATTTGCTAACTGAATCTGTTCTCCACCTTGCCGATAACGAATAGTGAGTCCTGCGCTGACAATCTCTTCTTTTAGACCTTGTCCATCTCTCTGTTGCCAGCTTAATGTGAGGTGATCATTGATTTTCAAGTCATCAGTATTTGTACATTTTATAATTTGATGAGCATCGTGTTCAGCTAAAGGCGACATAAAATAAAGCTTTTCTTTAAAACGTCTAATCTCGACATCGGCATAAGACAGCATTGGTACGCTATCTTGTTTTGCTAAACAGACTTCATCAATAATGCCTTGTAATACTACTGATGAAGGTAAACTTAGTTCTTTTAATTCAATAAAATGTCGAATTAGATTGCGGGCTCGTGCAGGCGATAAAGCTAATAGCTTGGGAATAGACAAATAATCTGATGAATCATCCTCAAGAACAACTTTTAAATCGCGTTGGGCAAGTTCAGTTAATAACTCGTTAGCTTCAGCACAATTTTCAGCGCTTCGACTAATTGTTTTAGCCGCACTTGGCCAACGTTTTTCAATTTCTGGTAGTACATTATGACGAATATAATTACGGTTCCAGCGCGTTTCAATATTACTGGGATCTTCAATCCATTCTAATTTGTGTTGTTCGGCATAGGCGAGAATATCGCTCTGTTTTACACTAATAAGTGGTCGAAGAACGGTGGTTTCGCCCAGTTGAAACTGACTTGCCATTGCGGCTAAACCTTTAGGCCCTGCACCTCGAAATAATTGCAACAACAGAGTTTCTGCTTGATCTTGTTGGTGTTGCGCCGTTAATAACACATCATTTTCGCTTAGATGTTGCTCAAAAGCATTATATCTTGCTGCTCTAGCCGCAGCTTCTAAGCCTAGTTTATCAATATCGGCCACCTTCACTTTAGCAACAGTTAACTCAACAGCGAGTTCAGCTGATACCGAGGTACAATGTTGCGCCCACTTTGCTGATTCTGGGTTAAGCCCATGGTCGATATGAATGGCCTGAATAGGCCTTAATTTAGCTTGTTCAGATGAGGCTAATAGATGCAGTAACACATGAGAATCAATACCACCGCTATAGGCAACCCAAATCTGTTTTTTTGTTTGAGAGACAAGCTTTTCAATTAAAGCATTAAACAGCGTATTTTTCACACAAACTTATTCTTCAAAAACACCGTAGTTAAAGAGTTTTTGCTGACGTTGTTCAAGCAATGTTTCAATCGGTAATGCTGCTAACTGTGTTAATTTTTCATCAATTGCATTGGCTACCCGTGTTGCCATTTCATCAATATCACGATGTGCGCCGCCTAAAGGTTCGTCAATCACTTGGTCAACCAATTCTAGATCTGTTAATCGGCTTGATGTTACCCCTAATGTTTCTGCAGCATCCGCTGCTTTGTCTGCACTTTTCCACAGAATTGATGCACAGCCTTCAGGGGAAATAACGGAGTAAATGCTGTATTGCAACATCATTATATGATCTGCCACACCTACTGCTAATGCACCTCCAGAGCCACCTTCACCAATTACTGTGCTGATAATTGGCGTTTTTAGTTGTGCCATTTCAAATAAATTACGAGCAATGGCTTCACTTTGGCCGCGCTCCTCGGCACCAATACCTGGATAAGCACCTGGGGTATCGATGAACGTAATAACGGGCATACCAAAACGTTCTGCCATTTTCATAATTCGTAATGCTTTACGATAGCCTTCAGGACGTGGCATACCAAAGTTTCGCGCTACTTTCTCTTTGGTATCACGACCTTTTTGATGTCCAATCACCATCACACTACGACCATTTAATCGACCCATACCAGTGATTAAGGCCTTATCATCAGCATAAGTACGATCGCCATGTAGCTCTTCAAAATCTGAAATGATTCGATGAATATAATCTAAGGTATAGGGACGCTGCGGATGACGTGCCATTTGTGTTGTTTGCCATGGTGTTAGCGATGAAAATATAGAGCGCGTTAGCTCTTTGCTTTTCTCTTGTAACTTCTGAATTTCTTCCGTGATATTGAGCTCTGTTTCGCCGCTCATATGGCGTAATTCATCAATCTTTGCTTCTAATTCCGCAATCGGTTGTTCATAATCTAGAAAGTTTAATTGCATTGCTAACCCTTGGATTCAATTGTAAAAGAGATTATACACCTATAGTCAAATGACTTGGTAAATCTCTTAAACATTCTCTTTCCAGTAGTTATTTATCCTAATATCAATTCTGTTGACTCCAAATCATCTTTCGGGATATGCCCTGTTCCCATTCGTATAGCTAGGCTTAAATCATTTTTAGAGTCCGCATTATGAACCGCCTCTTCTAAGGAAATTCGCCCTTCTCGGTGCAACACTAGTAACGCCTCATCAAATGTTATCATGCCACTTTCAGTGCTATCTTTCATGGCATCTTTAATATCACCAATATTACCTTTCATAATAAGCTCGGAAATATAAGGCGTATTAATTAACACTTCAACTGCCGGCACTTGCTTATTTTCAATATCCACTAGCAATCTTTGAGACACAATTGATTTTAGGTTCATCGATAAATCCATTAATATTTGTCGATGTGCCGTTTCAGGGAAAAAGTTTAATATTCTATCAATTGCCTGATTAGCATTATTGGCATGTAAGGTTGCTAAACACAAATGACCTGTTTCGGCATAATTAATCGCATGTTTCATTGTCTCCATATCTCTAATTTCACCGATCATAATGACATCCGGCGCTTCACGCAGCGCATTGATCAGCGCATTATGGTAAGACAAAGTATCAATACCTACTTCACGTTGTTGAACAACAGACTGATCGTGATGATGCACAAATTCTAAGGGATCTTCTATCGTTAAAATATGCGATCTTGAATTGCGATTACGATGACCGACCATGGCCGCAAGCGATGTTGATTTACCTGAACCCGTTGAACCCACAACTAAGATCAAACCACGTTTTTCCATGATTAAATCACCTAAAACAGGTGGCAAGGTCATTTCTTCAAAGTGTGGGATGTGCATCTGTATATAGCGTACAACTATTGATACCTCACCACGCTGACGGAAAATATTAACGCGGAAGCGGCCTACATCAAATAGTGAGATTGCAAAATTCATCTCAAGCGTTCGTTCAAATTCATCAATCTGAGATTGGTTCATTGTTGAATAAGCAATCTCTTCTACTAGACCTGGCTGTAATTCTTTGTCGCCAATCGGAACTATTTGTCCGTCAATCTTAAGATGAGCGCGTGCTGCTGTACAGAAAAACAAATCCGATGCGCCTTTATCAGCCATGATTCTTAAATAGGGTGTTATATCCAAACTTCTATCCTCAATTATGTTAGACATCCATGCCTATTTCACACATTCTATCCTACCGTTCCATACTTCATTTTAACGGCATTAACTAATGGCAACTTTAATAAATCTGCTATTAGATTATCTGTAGGTGAAATTTTCCAATCGTCACCTAAACGAATTAAAGTTCGCGCTTCTTTATTGATGTATTCTAGCTCAATAATCGTTAATCCATCTCGAAAAGATGTTAAAACAGCCTGTATTGGCTCAACAACATCAGTCACCGCCACTTTATTATCTACTGTAATCATTAATGATTTACCACACATTTCACGTGCACGCGTTATATCATAGACCGTTTCAGCTGTTGCTGCTAAACCACCAGTAAAGTTATCTTGGCCAATTTTACCTTGAATAACCACTAACTTATCTGGTTGTAATTGATCTTGATATTGTTCATATACTTCAGCAAATATACGCACTTCTAGTCGTGCCGTTTGATCATCAAGTGTAATAAAAGCCATTCTACCGCCATTTTTACCTTTCATCGTGCGAATAGCAACTATAAGTCCAGCCGTTATTACTGATTTCTCATTTCGTTTATAGCCCTTTGATTCTGGCGCATCTAATTCGCTTATTTTCTTTGGAATAAACTGTGATAATTCACTAAGATAGCGATCGATAGGATGGCCACTTAAATACAAGCCCAGCGTCTCTTTTTCTGCCGCTAATAATTGTTCTTCTGTCCAAGGTTCAATTTCAATAAGTGGTTCATTTACTTCATCTGTGTGATCAACTGAGGTAAGACCAAACATATCATTTTGGCCACTATCACTGTTGTTTCGATGTTGCTCTGCTATCTGTAACGCTTTTGTTAGACTCGCCTCCAAACTTGCACGATGACCTCCTAAAGAATCCATTGCACCCGCTTTAACTAATGATGTCATCACGCGACGGTTGATCTTTTTCATATCAACGCGCTGGCAAAAATCATACAAATTAGAGAACGCCTTACCTTGCTCTCGTTCAGCCACAATACCTGCCAGTGCTGCCTCTCCCACACCTTTAATGGCTCCCAAACCATATCTTATTGATTTTTCATCTGCCACTGTAAACTGAATTTTGCTACTGTTTACATCGGGGGCTAAAACCTCTAAACCGAGTGATCGACAGTCATCTATAAAACCTACAACTTTATCTGTATTATCCATATCAGCAGATAATACGGCCGCCATAAATGCCGCAGGATAATGTGCTTTTAGCCATGCGGTCTGGTAAGCAACCAGGGCGTAAGCCGCTGAATGTGATTTATTAAAACCATACTCAGCAAACTTTTCCATTAAATCAAAGATTGGACCGGCTACCTTTTCATTAATCTGCCGATTTAAAGCGCCTTCTAAAAACAACTCTCGCTGCTTGGCCATTTCTTCAGCTTTTTTCTTACCCATGGCGCGGCGCAACATATCTGCACCGCCCAAGCTATAACCCGCCAGAACCTGGGCAATTTGCATTACTTGTTCTTGATAAACGATTACACCGTACGTCGGTTTTAATACTGGCTCTAAATCGGGATGTGGATAATCTACTTTGGCACGGCCGTGCTTACGGTTCACAAAATCATCGACCATGCCTGACTGCAATGGCCCTGGACGGAATAAAGCGACTAAAGCAACAATGTCTTCAAAGGTATCAGGCTGTAGGCGTTTAATCAGTTCTTTCATACCGCGTGATTCAAGCTGGAATACCGCTGTCGTTTCCGCCCGTTTTAATAAGTCATACGTTGCTTTGTCATCTAATGGTAGATTATCAATATTGATTTTAGCCGCTTCTTCTGCTGGCAGCATAGCTTTAACATTTTTCACTGCCCAATCGATAACCGTTAGCGTTTTCAGACCTAAAAAGTCAAATTTAACTAGCCCAACATTTTCCACATCATCTTTATCATATTGCGAGACTAAACTAGCACCATTTTGCTCACAATAAATAGGGGTATATTCTGTTAATGCTTTAGGTGCGATTACAACACCACCCGCATGTTTACCTACATTTCGCGTTAAACCTTCTAATTGCAAAGCCAGATCTATCAGCGTTTTAACATCCTCTTCTTTGTCATAACGCTCTTGTAATAAAGGCTCCTCTTTTAAAGCTTTTGTTAAGGTCATTTTTATTTCAAAGGGCACTAATTTAGCTAAACCATCAACCAAACCATAAGGATAACCCAGCACCCGACCGACATCTCGCAATACTGCTTTAGCAGCCATTGTGCCATAAGTGATAATTTGAGAAACATGGTCACGACCATAATGTTGCGATACATATTCAATTACCCGATCACGCCCTTCCATACAAAAGTCGATATCAAAATCGGGTAAAGATACCCGTTCAGGGTTTAAAAATCGTTCAAATAATAAATCATATTGCAGGGGATCAATATCGGTGATCTTTAATGCATATGCCACCAAGGAACCCGCACCAGAACCACGGCCGGGCCCTACAGGCACATCATTATTTTTTGACCATTTTATAAAGTCGGCAACGATCAAGAAATAACCTGGAAAGCCCATTTCATTAATAACATCTAGCTCAATTTGTAAGCGTTCTTGGTATTGTTTTCGGTTCTGCTCAAGCACCTCGGGATCAGGAAACAATATAGGTAATCGCTCTTCTAAACCTTCATATGACTCTTGGCTAAAAAATTCACCAATTGTCATGCCTTCAGGCACCGGGAAGTCAGGCAAATAATGCTCACCCAGTGTTAGTTTAGCATTGCAGCGTTTAGCTATTTCAAGGGTGTTTTCAATCGCTTCTGGAATATCACTGAATAATTCCACCATTTCTTGTGCTGAACGTAAATATTGCTGTTCAGAGTATTCTCGTGGACGACGAGGGTCGTCTAATAATCGTCCATCATTGATACACACTTTTGCTTCATGTGCTTCAAAATGATCTTTTTCAATAAAGCGCACATCATTGGTGGCAACAACAGGTAAATTATGACTTTCTGCCAAATCTAGTGCCGCCTGAATATAACGTTCTTCATCCTCACGACCTGTACGAATCAACTCAAGATAAAACCGATCTGGAAATAGCTTTGTCCAATATTGAACAATAGCTTCCATTTCTTCTTTTTGATTATTTAACAGCGCTTTACCTAACAAGCCCTCTCGTCCACCGGCAAGACAAATCAACCCATCTGTTTGGCCTTCTAGCCATTCCAAATCAAGCATGGGCACACCTAAATGCTGTCCTTCTATATAAGCTTGCGATAGTAATCGAGATAAATTTAAATAGCCTTGTTGGTTCTGACAAAGTAGAACAAAACGGCTATTTCTTTTACTATCGCTGGGATCGCGCAAACGTAAATCGGCCGCTAAAATTGGCTTTACGCCGGCTTGTTGTGCCGCAGTGTAAACCTTAACCGCAGCAAATAAATTATGCTGATCAGTTACAGCTATCGCTGGCATGCCTTTTTCAACAAGTGCCTTGAATAAAGGCTTAATGCGTACTAAACCATCAACTAAGGAATAATCTGTGTGTAAATGAAGGTGAACAAATTGTACTGACATTGAGGCTTTTATTTAACTTTAGGAAAAACAACAGGATCCGGTTTTACACCTAACCCTAAGGTGGAATCAACAATTTTTTCTGCCTGCATTCTTCCCATATCAAAGGCATCTTCTTGTGTCATAGTAACATCAAAATCTTGTGCTGTTGCAGCTGATCCATCGTCTTTTTTCAGATAGATTGTTTGAGTTGGATAAGCAAATTCAACATCGATCTGTTTTGCTAGACGCAATATATCTAATAAAAAACGATGGCGTTCTCGCAATTCTGTATTCCAATCAGGTGTTTGCCAAAAAACATAGACTAAGATATCTAATGAGGCGGCACTGTATTGATTAAAATACACTTGATAATAATCTTTACGCATATAAGGATGTAATTGGATCAAGGTTCGTATGCCTTCACAAAATGCGTCAATTTTTTCGGGTGGTGTTGCATACGTCAATCCCAGCATTGTTTTCATGCGGCGATATCGTCTCGCCCCCATATTATCTATTTTAGTATTGGTGAGCACAGAATTGGGCAAGGTAATAACAGAATTATAAAATGTTCGTATACGAGTTGTTCTAAAGCCCACTGTTTCTACTGAACCCTCAACATCACCGACCACAACCCAATCACCTATATGAAAGGGGCGATCAAGTAATACCGTGACTGATCCAAAAAAGTTACCTAATAAATCTTTTGCTGCCAGTGCAAATGCTAAGCCACCCAAACCTAAACCAGCTAAAAGACTTGTCACATCGACATTTAGATTATCTGCAACAAAAATAATGCCAATAACGGTTACAAAGACTTTAAGGCTTTTACTGATCATGGGCACTAATAAATCATCAAAACGATTTGCCGTACCTCGCGCTTTGTTCATTAATAAGGCATATAAAACATCAACTAGACGATAAGCACTCCATACACCCGATAAGCTAACCAATAATTTTACCGCAATGGATAAAATAACCAATGCCGTATCGGGTAAACCAAGCTGTCCTAAACCTACCCACCAGATCAATGCCATAGCCATCAATCCAAGTGGTCTTAACACACCGTTATCAAGACGTTGAAATCCTTTATGACTACCTTTCCAACGCTGAACATTTTTTGCTAATAACCAAGCAACCACCTTGTCAGCAATTGAACCAACAATGACTACCAAGAACATAGCCAGCCATTGCCAATATTCCAATAAAAACCCGCCTTTTAGCACTTCGGGCATTTGTGCACGCAATTGAATATGAAAAGGCACTTTCTGCTGAGGATTTATAGCCCCCTGTTTTGCAGGGACATCTAGTAAACCTTCAAGAATAGATGGCAATGCAGCAACGGTTTCACTGCTAAATAACCATCGACCATTTATCTGCTTGACAATTTCTACCTCACCCTGTGAATAATGTCCAAACACATATTTATCTTTCTTTGGTGTGACCGGAATTGAAGATAATTTTACTTTTTTACTGCGCTCAATCACCGAGTATAGTGTTTTAGCTAATTCATTCCCTTTTTCCTTGCGAATTAATTTGTTAACCTCTGATAAATCTAAGGTGGACGCCGCTTTCTTTAATTGCTCTTTTTTCCCTTTTGCTACAGCTTCCATAGCTGTAATAAAGGTGTTCATTGTTTCGCGAGGATTACTCAATGCAAGGGGAATTTGTTGCTCTAGCGTTGTAACTGGTAAGCTTTGCCCCTCAACATTATCTGCATAAGATACAGTCGAGCACACTATATTGCTAATTACTAAAAGAAAAATAACTAAGAATTGTTTCATGTCAACTTAAACTCCAATTCAGAATCTGGCAGATATTTGCTTATTATTTGGGCGGCCTGTCTCCATTCTTCATTTACAAACAATTCATCTCGTTGCATACCATGTCGTCCATGCAAGCGAATTAATCGCATGTGTCGAAGTGGATCATCTTCTACTTTTAAACCATCAATAACCTGCACTACACTTTCCGGTTTATTGCACACTAAGACCATATCACAACCAGCAGCTAATGCCGCTTCAGCACGAGCTAGACTATCGCCCATCACCGCCGCACCCTCCATACTCAAATCATCACTTAATATAGCACCTTGAAAACCAAAACGATCGCGTAAAATCTCTTTAATCCAAAAAGGTGAAAAACCCGCAGGCAAGCTATCACACTGCTCATAAATAATATGGGCAGGCATTATGCCCGCCAGCTCAGTTTTGCATAAACGACTAAAGGGCAACATATCGGCCTGCAACATATCTTCAAAATGACGTGTATCCACAGGTAAGCCCAAGTGCGAATCTATCTCCACCGCACCATGCCCGGGGAAATGCTTGCCAACGGCTGGCATCCACGCCCGCTTCATACCTTGAATATACGTATAAGCCATAGACGCCACAGCTTCCGGATCACGATGAAACGAACGATCACCTATAATTTCACTTACGCCATAATCTAAATCAAGAACGGGAGCAAAACTAAAGTCAACGCCGATAGAACGTAACTCTACGGCCATTAGCCAACCAGCAATTTCTGTGTTTTTTAGTGTCTGTTTTGGGTGCTGTTTATAGTGCTTTCCGATTTCCCCAATAGCTGGAAGACGCGTAAACCCCGTGCGAAAACGTTGCACTCGCCCACCTTCATGATCAACAGAAATTAATAAATGTGGATCACGTAGGCTTCTAATATCGTCAATTAATGCTTTAACTTGTTCTGGTGATTCATAGTTTCGGCTGAATAAAATAATGCCGCCCACTAGAGGATGTTGCAGAATATCGCGCTCTTCTTCACTTAATTCAAAGCCAACAATATCGACCATTAAGGGGCCTAATGTCATATGGAATTCTCTACTCGTGGATCATAACTTTGGTTCCGGGTTTAACCAGTTCAAACAAAGTCAATAAATCCTTATTATGCATTCGAATACAACCATGAGATAAAGCCTTGCCCATCGGCAAACTATCCGGACAACCATGGATGTATATATAACGTTGCATTGTATCAACATTTCCTAATCGGTTCTTACCCAATTCAAGCCCACTGAGCCATAAAATTCGCGTTAACACCCAATCACGCTCAGGGAATTGTAGCCCAAGTTCAGGTGTATATATTTCACCCGTAGGTCGCCTGCCCACAAAAACGGCATTTTCAGGTTGATTACTCCCTATACATGCACGAATTTTATGTAAGCCTAATGGGGTACAAGCACTATTTTTTTGCTGGCCTATGCCATTTCGTGCCGATGAAATAGCGGCATTGAATAAGAGTTCATTATCTTTGTAAAATCGGCATTCTTGCTCAGCAATAGTTATCTCTAGCATAGGCATACTATAAACTCTTCGCCTTTATTTAGCTAAGAATAATTTAACTATTACGCTGAAAATAGTGTGATGGGAAATACAGTATTAATAATAAAAGTAACGCTAATCCGCCAAACCATGGTGCCCAACTATAACGAACAATTTGCTCATGTGTTTTTGCCACTTTTTTAAGCTTATTAATCAATTGAGTTGGCTTTATTGGTGACAAAATATAATCAAAGCCAACCATGCTGGCGAGCCTTTTGATATGTAGCTTTTTTTGTGATGAAAGGTGTTCCGTTTTTGCTTTTAATGCATTTTGCTCTTGCATATCGCCTCGACCAGAAGCATAGACATCTTGCTGTAACACTTCATTTGCTTTCCACACTCCTAAATCATTTCCTTCTAAATCATGTTTTGGGATCGGTAACAAATCATCGCCACCTACACCAACAAAGACCCCTGAAATCTCACCAAGTTTACCTTTGAATTTGGCAAATAGTGTTTTATGTAACGGTGGTGACTCGTGACCATCTGTAATAAAAACGACACTCGGGCTAGGGTCCATACGTTTTGCTTGTTTTATCGCATCAAAACTTGCTTTAGAGACTTCACTTGATAAAGCCCATGCCATTACACCACTAATTTTTGAAATCATTTGCTTTAAATCATGATAATTAGCACAAACCTCGACAGGATTGATTAATATCAAACTGCGGTATTCACTAAAAACGGCCAAACCAACATGTGAACCACATGGCAAATCAACCAATGTTTTTTTTGTGAAGTCTTTAGCCCAATCTAATCGGCTTACCTGTTCTTTATCTAGTTCAACATCTGTTACATCCATACTTTGTGTTATATCCAGCACAACTAAAAGATCCATCGCCTGAACTGTATGATCAGTTTTTGGGAACCAAAGTGCCGCAGCAATTAATATCAATGCAATTATCATAGCTACTGCCGACATAGTAATACGTTGCTGGAACGGCAATTTCATGGCAAATCAACCCTAAAGCCAACTGTTTCAACCGCTTTTTCTTGACTGATTATCTTTTTGTCAAATTGTGAATCTTCATCGGGCAATTCAGGTACCAATCGTAAAGCCAGTTCCAAATTAAAACGTGCATCCTGCATTTCAGGTATTAACATTAGTGCAGATCGATAATCTTGTTTAGCTAATTCGACCGATGATAATCTTTGGCGATCATCAGCTTGCATCGACAATGCTTGCCGTAAATGAATATTGCCACGGTTATAATACGCAGCTGCTTTTAACGCTAAATCATCATCCGTTATAACATGTGTTAAGTGTTCTAAGGCTTTTTGGGGTTCGCCTACTTCAACATCATAATAAGCCTGTGCAAATAATGCTTTGGGGTGTGCTAATGGTTGTTTATAATCAGCTATATGTTCAATAAAGTGGTTGACCTTATTGGCTTTCCAAAGCTCTAAACCACTACGTATAGCTAGATATACACTAGCCACAATGACAATAAGTAACAATCCATAAGCAAGTCGTAATATTTTATTCATGTGCTTTCCTCACGCCCCACACGGTATAACACTGTGCTAATGCCAGCAGCAGCATTGCGATCAAGGCTATCCAGTATAAAGGTCTTTCTTTAGGTTCGCGTGGTAGGGTTTCTTCTACAATCAATGTTTGATATTGCTGGCGATCAATTTCATCTAAAGCTTCTGAAAATGTCTTCACTGACTCTACTTCAAAGGCACGATAAGGTGTATCTATTGATTTAAAAAAGGTGTGTAATTTTCGCTCAGGGGTATCAAGCCAAAGCAAATTATCATCCTCTGACTCATCCAAAGTCATACCTTGCATCGACCGCATATAGATCCAATAAATCGTAATATTTAATTCTTGGTATAAGGTCTTAATTTTCATTCGTTGTTCATCATTCAATTCTTGGCCACCATCAGAAACTAACATAACAATGCGAGAACCCCGATAAGTTTGACCTTGAAACATATCCGCTGCTTTTAATAAAGCTCGTGCCATATTAGTCTCTGATAAGCCTTTACCTAAGGCACTGGCATTAATAGTCGCCAATATCGCTTCTTTACTATAGGTGAGAGGTAATAAATCAAATGCTTTTGCGCTAAACAATACAAAACCAAAGCGATCATCAGGACGTTTTTTTACAAACTCTGCTAAATAAGATTTTGCTACTCTGCGTTTACTGTCAGGATTAGCTACCGTACGCATTAATAACTGGCCTTTAATTGCAAAAGCATCATCCATACTACGGCTACGGTCAAACAATAAAACAATTTCAGCCCCTTCCGCCACACGCTCAACTTTTTTTTCGGGCAAATACGGCCCTGATAATGCCAAAATCAAACTAAATATAGCAATAGATGATAATATCTTTAACGTAATACCAATAAATTTGGAGAGCGGGTCAACAGGAATAAAATCAATCCATGCAACGACTTTGTCCTGATTATGGGTAAGCCACGGTAATAATGCTAACGGCAACAACCACAGCAAATTCGGATATAGCCAATGAAACTCAACTATCATTAGACTAATTTTTCCTTAGATCGACAGGCTTTTGCTAATTTAATAATGGCATCAGTCTCTGGTGCTTGATCTGTATTTTGAGTAAAAAAATAGTGGGCAGACTCTTGGTAAAAATCAGTTATTTCATTTTCTAAATCCTGCAACCACGGTGCTTGTTGAAATAACACATCTAAATTGGCAACCACTACAATCGTATTTGCTGTGCGATTAAATGCACCGTGTAATATACGTGCCGCCTGATTTTGCTTTTCTACCTTAAGCCATTTTGCACGCGATAGTTCCTGAACCGCTTGAGCAAACGGTTTGCGTTGCGTTGGTCGCCAGCCAATATGCCAAAGCAACCATAACAAGCTTGCTATAACGGTGATCACACTATATGAGATCAGTCTGTTTTTTATGCTTTGCGTCTCAATCAAGATAGGCGGATGA
>Ga0256841_1002131_pt1 | contig 16109 bp, 12 predicted proteins | sample 356308metaG_FD_185971 | JGI IMG/M metagenome (GOLD analysis project Ga0256841, IMG submission 185971) | Hydrothermal vent microbial communities from Mid Atlantic Ridge, Atlantic Ocean - 356-308 | ecosystem: Environmental > Aquatic > Marine > Hydrothermal vents | place: Atlantic Ocean: Mid... | reverse complement strand
CCGAGGGGTGAAGAGAAAGACCAGAAAAAACAAGCTGAGATGAAAAAGAAACATCCCAGCAAAAAAACGGTCCAAATTTTTTGCCCCTTGGATGATCTCCTCTTTTTTTCTCTGCCAAAGAGACTGGATCAGAAAACGAAGCATTAGATAGGGAACAAAAACCCAAAGCAAACCCCATGCGGGAATAAAGGCCCCAGGCCATCCCAGCCATCCGGAGAGATTCACCGGCAAAGAGTAAAGAGGAAGATCCCCAACATAGTTCGCAAGGACCCTAAGGCGCATCCCGACACTCTCCTTCTCCCAGCCCCATCCAGAGCTCTGAAAAAGAGAAACGCCGTTCGCCCAGAGGAGGAGCGGCCAAAGGATCCAGAAGCCCAGGGTGAGAAAGCCCGGTCCCAGGAGCCGGCCAAGCCCAAAACCTTTTCTCCATTTCCAAAGAAGCAGGGCCACAACCAAAAGGCCCAACCCCCCTTCCACCTTGGTAAAAGCACAAAGAAGCCCCAAAAAAAGGAGAAGAAAGGCTGTCCCCGATTGCCACCGGCCAAGAGATCCAAGGCGCCGCGCTTCGACCCCAAGGAGGAGTAAGGAGGCCAGGAGGCGAAGATCCGCGACGCCCAAGGATCCTTGGAACAAAACAAGGGGAGTCCCCATAAACACCCCAAGAAGTAACCAAGAAAAAGGGAAGGGAAGGGGGTCCTCTTCAAACCAAAACCCAGCCAACAAAAAAAACAAGGCGAGGAGGGCCAGAGGTCCGAAGAGTTGATTCCAAAGATATCCTTTCTCACCAGCCGCTTGGAAAACCAAAGCCTCACTTGCAGCCAGGAGAGGTGGGTATTCCACATGCCCAAAGGAATGAAGATGGTTTAAGGCTTCAAAGGGGACACCCTTTGCTTCTGCAAAAAGACGGGCGGGGAGAGCATAGTTGGTCAAGGCGTCCCCCTCGTGTATGGGCTGCCTCATGGCAACCCCTGCGCTCAGCGCGAAGAGAAGGCCCCCCATGAGAAAGAGAGTGCCTGACCTGGGATGCCTTTTCCCCCCCTGCACCTCGTTCGTGCCCTTCCTCTTGAACCGGAGAAGCAAAGCCAAAACAGCAAGCCCTCCCCAGACCCAGGCCACTGAAGCAAGATGAAAAGGCAAGCCCAACAAAACCTGCAACAAAAACTGCAGGACAACCCCCAGGGGTCCCAAAAGCAGCGCTCGCCCCCAAAATGACACCGTGGTCCCGCGCATTCCCGGCCAAAGGAAAATCGTCAAGACCACTCCCACTCCGAGAACCAATGCATGCGCAACAAGAGCCCAAGCCATCACCGCTTCCTCCCTTCCCCAGGCTTTCCATCCCTCCCTTGCACGCGATAGAGCGCCCCCCAAGCAAAGCTCTTCATCCGAACCAGGCGTTTTGATGCGGGAAGTTTCGATGTCGGAAGTTTCCCCGCAAAGCCAAAAAGAATGACATAGTCCACCAAAGCGAGAGCTTTTAAGAATTCCCCATCCCCCTTAGGCCCTCTCTCCCAGATCCCCCCATGCATCCGCAGATCTTTGAAATACCGTCGCACCCGCTGGGCGACCGCAGGAACCAAACTTTCATCCAAGGCCTTCTCAACTCCCGGGACCTGCTTGAGCAAAATCCGGCAGGACCGTGGATAGGTGTAAAGAGGAAAGGGGATGGGAAAGGGGATCGAGGTCAGCAAGAGGATGGAAGCATCCTTGGGCAAACTGCGGGCAACCCCCGGAATCTCCTGCTGGGCCAAAAGGCTCGGAGGGATGCTTACTTCCCCGGCCCCACCCCCGGAGGCTTCGACCCAGGTCGCAACCCAAGTCAGCAAGAGTCCCAAAACGAAAACCCCATGGACCATTCCCATGACGGCCAAAAAGATCCCGTCCATAAAACGTAAAGCCCCCCCGACCCTTTGGGCCATCCAGGCATTCAGGGGATGAGCCTGTGCCTCTTGGAACCTTTGCGCTTTGTGGGAATCCTGGGGATGTGGGTATATGGCCATAAAAAAAGCCAGGCATAGGGACTACAAAAAACCGAACCGCACACCAAAACAACTGGTGAGATAGAAGGCTGGGAAAACAGCCAAGGTGGAGGTAATACCTTGACCCAATTCCCTAAAGTCGTCAAACCCCCTTGGGTTTCAGGCTCGGCACGCGACTCCCCAACCAAATAGCAAACAAAGTAATGCCTGCTCCCGCGATTTCCCGCAGATTGGTCTCCTTGGCGAAGAACAGGAGATCCCAGACATAGGCAAGCAAGGGTTGCAGGAGGAGCAAGAGTCCCACAAGAGAGGGCTCGACCAAGAGCCGCCCTTTGTAGAGGAGAAGCTGCCCCAGAGCCTGGCATAGGAGGCCGTAGGCTAACAAAGCCACAAGGCTCAAGGTCCCGGGGATGGCAAAGTCCACCCCTTCCCAAGCCATGCCCCCTGCCAGGATCCCCATGACCAGCAACGAGATCACAGTCATGTTGGCAAAGTGACTCTTCTTTCCTTGGGTATGCTGCGTCCTGGGCAGGGTCAGGATATAGGAGCCATAAAAAACCGCGGTCAAAAGCCCCAGTCCAATCCCCAGCTTGGCATTGTCATCCAACTGCCCCCAATCCGATCCCACGATCAGCCAGAGCCCAAAAAGAGCGACGGGGCCAGAGAGAACCCGCAAAGGGCGCACCCTCCCCCGACGCAGGAGAAGGTCAACTCCTGTCAGCAGGAAGACTTGGAAATTCGCGAGCAAGGTTGCGAGCCCAGGCCCCACCAACAAAATGCTGCGATGCCAAATGGTGAGATCTCCCGCGAAGAGGAGAGCCGCTAAGACCTGCCACCCAAAGGTGGGCCATCCATTCCAAAGTCGTTCCCGTCTAAGCAACGCGATGGTCAAGAGACCCAGCCCCCCAATGAGCATCCGATAGAAGGCCGAAACGGCGGGGGCCACCTCCGAGATCTTCACGAAAACCGCCGCGAAGCTAATCATGGTTGCCCCAGCGAGAAGGGCCATACGCCCCTTGGCCACATGTTCTTGGGGTCTTTCTGCCCGCCCCCATTCCTTTTTCAGGTTTTTTGCTACCTCCTTGCTATCCATATATATTTAACCTATATTCCTTGTCCAAGCAGGTCCTTTCGAAAAAGGGGAGTGGCGTGAAGAAAAAGCATAGGGGGCAAGAACAGGACCTTGAAGACAAAGCGGATGAGGGATGCTTGAGCCAGGAGGGTCGAGAGTTTTTAGACAGCCTCCCCCCGGAGATCCAAGTCCTCGGACAACTCCATCGCTACGCCCTCGACATCTATGGTGAAGAGGCCCTTCCCCAAGCTTGGGAAGAATATTCCCTTTGGGAAAACCGCCCCCCAGACCCCCTGGAAGAACCCGACCTCACGACCATTTTCATGACATGGTTCGTCTTTCATTGGGTTCCCAAGAACCACCGCTTCCCAAGCGTCCCCGTCGCCCAGCACTTCCTTGAAACGAACAAAAAAAGCCTCACCCACAACATGCAGGCCTTCCTCCAAAAGGGGCTGCAAACGCCCTACCGTTTTTTCCAAATCCTCGACCATCAGCCCGAGGTCTCCCTAAGGCTCCTAGACCTTTTCCTCGAGCGTGAGCTCCTCCTCGAGAATCCCTCCTTTCTCGTCCCTCTCGAAGTCGGAGAAATTTTGTTCTCTCTACTCCTTCCCGTAGAAGGACGAGATTACCTCCTGAGTTCCGCCCCCTTCCGTCTCCCTCGCGATGCAGAGGACCTCCTCGTTTTCTATCGCGAACAGATGAAAACCCGCCTTGGTCCACTGGACGAATCCCTCCTCCTGAAACACGCCAGCGAGCTGCGCAGTCTTTACGCCCAAGCAAAAGGCCAGCACCAGGCCCAATCCCGCCTCCCGGAAAACAGCGAAGGGCATGCCTTCGTCCCTCTGCGCGCCTTCTATTGTCTCCAATGCCCTCTCCCCGAAGCCCTCAAAGCCCTCCTCCCTCTCAGCCTCGAGGACGACCTCAACACCCTCCTTCAAAAAGTTGGACTCCCTTCAGATCCCTTTCCCCATGAAATCCATTTCCCCCTTCTCCAGCGGGGGAACCCCAAGCACAAAGATTGGAAAACCACCGCCATCGGCTGGATGGAACTAGGGGAAGGCTCCCTCTGTTTCTATACCAATTCCGAAGAACGCGCAGAAGCGCTCCACGATCGAATCACCGAACTTTTGGGCGACAGGGCTCTTTACACCGCCCTCGAAGACCTCGATCCCGAAGCCTACGGAGAGGAACTCAGGGATCGACCGGGAGAGTCAGGGAAGCAAGGGGATTAAAATCGCACAAACACCAGATTCGAACTTCCGACAAAACCCGAGCCGGGACGAAGCAAGAGGGATTGCACCCAGAGGCTTTGTCCTGCAAGGCTGGGGCTTGGAGGCACAGGGAGACGGGGGGTGACGAACACCGCCTTTTGATCCGTCAAATGACCGGCAACGCCAAAGGCCTTGTAGGGTTTCAGCGGTCCCAGCAAACCCATTCGAGGCAACAAGAAAAGACCCTGGGCACGGAAAGGGTCCCAGAGCAATCTTGCTCCCCCCAGATCCAGGCCTGCTGTGGGCCGAAGCTTTCCCAAAGCTGTCATCAGGGGAAGGCAAAGGAGGCCCTTGCCTTCTTGGTTTTCCCATTGTGTATAAAACCCGAGAAAGCCACCTAAGACCGAGGAACCAAGATGGTTGCGGTAGGCACCGGGTCCCATGTGCGTCTCGATCTTTTTGGGATCCTTCCGGACCCCTCCGGACGCGTCGGAAAAGACCTGTAGAACAGGCCCATCGATCAGAAGCTCAACCCCAAGTTCCCCTTGGTTGCTGGGCGCCCCCGGGCTACCGAAGGGCAGAAACCGTTTCGCCCGCGCATCATAAAACCCCGAAAAGCTGAGCGGCCCTGGGATCCGGTGCAACTCCCCGAAGCTGGGCACCGGCACAAAAAGGGGTGTCCCCTTTCCTAGCTTGGCGCCCTTGGGCGCCATGAGAGCCACGGCCCAGCCTTGGGGGACACCCTTGGCATCTTTAGCGGGGAGGATGACGAGCTTTTTGAGGTCGGGGTCGCGTTGCTTGGGACCTAAACGAAGCTCATAACTGAAGATTCCATCAGAAAGAGCAGAAATTGTCCCGGGTTTCAGACTGCGGGGAAACCGATTCGAAAGTTGAGGAAGATCCACCTCCAAGCCGTTGGCCTTGCCTCTCTTGACCGGAAAGAAAGCAATCTCGGGAACACTGAGACTCACGGGGAAATTCCCCTTGTAAGAATTATCCACCGAAAAAGAAATTCGAAGCCCGGAGACACGGATGTCCTCTCCCCGACCCAAAACGGAAAGAGGGAAGACCTTGTAGACAAAGTCGCCGGCTTCGTTTCCTTTGGCGCTTCTCGCGTTGGGATAACCGTCTTCCCGTTGCAGGCGGTAGGCATTGGAAAAATCGAGGCGGCTGTAGGCAGGATCCCCTTGCCCCACAAGGAAGCAGGAGAGAAGGAGGACAGCCAATGGAGGAAGCACCCAAGTCTGAAATTGCATCCCCTAAGCATACCCGAAGCTTGCCCCCTGAATCCTTGCCCAACCTTCCCAAGCAAAAGGGCCATCCTATGGGTATTTCGCCTTTCAAAGCGGGTGGCTGCAAATCCTGAAAGAGCCTTCACCCCCAGGCTCTGATCCAAACCTCTCTGGTCCGAACCATTCTGATCCGAATTTGACAAAACCTCCACAAAGCTCCACAACCTTCGGGAGACAAGAGAGCAGGAAAAACACCAAACAGGGAAGCTCCAATGAAACGACTGACACTTCTTCTGACCTTGCTGGGTAGCGCCTGCCTGTCCTCTCCTCAAAAATCCAGAGTCCCACACAAGCCCTTGGATCAGATCGCAGGCTCCCGCTATTCCCTCTACGTCCTCGGGATCACCCAGGATGGCGGGCTCCCCCATGTGGGTTGCACCAAGAGCTGCTGCACAAGGGCAAGGCTTCAAGGAATCCAACGCTACCCCGTATCCCTGGGGATCTTCGACCGGCAAACAGGTAAGAGGTTTCTGATCGAGGCCAGCCCAAAGGTGGAGGCGCAAATCGCCCTTTTGCACAAACTGGCCCAAGTGTCCCAGAGATCCCGCAAGCCCCTGGATGGACTCTTTTTGACCCATGCACACATCGGCCACTACCTGGGACTCGCCCAATTCGGCCGCGAAGTCGCCTCCACCAAGAACCTTCCCACATATGTCGGCCCCCGCATGGCCAACTTTCTAAGGACCAACGGTCCCTGGAACCAACTGGTCGAGCTACATCAATTGAAACTCCATGTTCTCAAGCCCGAATTGCCCGTCGAAATCCTTCCCGACCTCAAGATCCTCCCCATCCTCGTCCCCCACCGGGACGAATACAGTGAAACCTTCGCCTTCAAAATCATCGGCCCCCACCGAAGCGTCCTCTTCGTCCCCGACGTCGACCGATGGGACCGGCACAAAAAACTCCTTTCCCATCTCCTCCAAGGAGTCGACATCGCCTACATCGACGGAACTTTCTATGACGGCCGAGAACTCCCCGGCCGCAACATGAAGGAAATCCCCCACCCCCCCATCGTCCTCAGCATGGACCTCCTCCAAAACCGCGCCCGCGAAAAACCGGGAAGCATCCGCTTCCTCCACCTAAACCACACCAATCCCCTTTTTCAAAACCCAGGCCTCCTCAAGGCCCTCCAAATCCGAGGCTTCGCCCTCGCCCACCGCGGCGAAAAAATCCAGCTCTGAGTTTCCAGCTTCCTCCCCGTGGAAAACCCCTCCTGCGGTTTTCCCTTGAAAAAGCCTCCGGCTGTTTCTGCACCATCTCGGAGAACCGGATCGAAAACACCAAGCTGCTGGACCTTGTGGGATTCGTGAGTGCACCGATTCTCTGAAAGGACATTTTTCATTCCTTGATCCGCTCGAAAGCGGCCTACGAAACGGAAAAGGCTGACTCTTGATGGAGAGGACGTCGAGGACTTCGAAGTCGCTGTACCCCTTAGGTAGGGAGCTACAGGATCCTCCGCTCCCCTCTCTTACTCACCTTCCCCCTCAAAATCCCGCTGCATCATGGCCTTTTCTATCCACTCTCTTACTGAGTTCCCTTCCATGAACTTGTAAGTAAAAACCGAGCTTCCACTTTTCCATTCAAGAAAGCATCGTCGGATGACAGTGATGAAGATGGGCCGATCATCCGTCCATGGTTTGCTACAGGTTTGGGGACTCCATTTTTATTGCAAAAATGTCAAATCACAGATCTTTGATTTTTGAGTAGAACCAAGAGCCGAAGATGAGGCATGCGTAAATGATGCCAATAAACAGGAGCTGCTCGGGATGGTGTTTGGCTTCGTAGTAAAAAATAAAGAAGCTGCCGAGACCGAGACCGGTTATGGAGGCGAGGGTCAAGAAGAGGGAGGAGTTGGTTTTGTCTCGGATTTTGAAATTGGCGTAGGCGGTCATCAGGGAGACCAGGAGGAAGGTGAAGCTTCCGAATTCGAGGATGACTTCGAGGTTGCCCAGGAGGATGAGGCTGAAGGCCAGGGTGGACATGACGAGGACTGCGGGGACAGGAATCTGGCGGGGACGTTTTGTTAAGAACTTGGGGAAGTAACCGTCGTCGGCGATGGAAGCGACGAGGCGGGAGGCGCCGAAGACGGTGCCGCTGATGGCGCTGCTGGTGGCAAGGAGGGCACCGAGGATGACGAGGTCGGTTCCCCAATGGCCGAGGACATCACTTGCACCGGAGGCGAGTGCATATTCTTTTTTGGCGACGATGTCGGGCATGGGGATGGCGAGGAGGGCGCCCAGGGCGATGACCACATAGATGAGGATGGCAAGGAAGATGGCTGAATAGATCGCACGAGGAATTTTCTTTTCGGGGTGGTCCATTTCCTTGATGGCATGAATGACCAGCTGGAAGCCTTCGTAGGCGACAAAGGTAAGTGAGGCACAGATGAGGATGGAGACCAAGCTGACCCCATTGCTCTGCTCCAGAAGAACGGGAAGGGAGGAGTCACTGTTCAGCATCAGCACCAGGGAGATGACGAAGAGGACAAGGATTTTGGTGTAGACCATGAGGTCCTCGATCCTGCCCATCCCCTTGACGCTCCAGACGTTGATGATGGTAAAGAGCAGGATGATGCCGAAGGAGACGGCTTTGCGGGTTTCTTCGCTGTCGGCGAAAGAGAAACCACTGATCGCGTAAGATGCAAAAGTGTAGGCATAGAGGGCGAGGGTGCTGATGTAGCCGAAGGAGACGACCCATCCGACAACGGAGGCAGCAAAGCGGGAGCCAGGGAAGGTCCTTTTGTAAAAGGCATAAGTTGCCCCTTCGTCTTTGTAATAGACGCCAAGCTTGACATAAGAATAGGCTGCCAGGGCGGCGATCAGCCCTCCGAGCGCGATCGCAAGGGGGGTATAAGCCCCAATCAGACCGACGGACACCCCCAGAATGGAAAAAATGCCCCCTCCGACCATACCACCGAGAGCGATGGCGATGAGTTCGGGGACACCCAAGGGTTTCTTCCTGTGTCTTGTGAGAGAATGATGCTGGGCCTTTGACATAGATCTTTGTTTTTAGCTGAGGTCGCCTGATGGTCGGGAAAAAGGGATCCCGGGTTAGGCTATCAAGGGAGGGGAACAAGCCCAAAGCCTAAAGATTTGGGCAAAAAGGAGCGGGAAGGAAGAAGGGCGCCCGGCTATCCTCTTTGCCCACGAATTTCAGCCAAAACAGAGGGTATCCAGTGACCAAGCAGATCCATCCCGACCGATTGAAAAGAGTTGAAACACTCAAGGAGCGAGGCATCGCACCTTTTCCTGCACGCACTCCGGGGGAACCGACCCCGATTCAAGAGGTGCTGGCGGGTATCGAGGAAAATGAGGGGAAGATCTATTGGGTGGCCGGGCGCCTTGGACAGGTCAGGGACTTTGGCAAACTCCGTTTCTCCCATTTGAGAGACCGAAGCGGAGCCATGCAGATTGGACTTCAACGGGATAAGCTGCCGGACTTTTGGCCGAACCGTAAACTCCTCGAGGTCGGCGACATTGTGGCCATCCAGGGGGAGCTCGGGCGCACGAAAAAAGGGGAACCCACCATCTGGGCGACGGAGGTGGTCCTTTTGACCAAATCTCTTCGCTTGCCCCCGGAGAAATGGCACGGACTCAAAGATGTCGAAGCCCGTTACCGGATGCGCTATGTGGATCTCTTCTCCAACCCCGAAGTGCGCGACTCCTTCATTCTCCGCTCCCGGGTGATCCGGGAGATCCGAGCCTATTTCGATGAATTGGGCTATATCGAGGTGGAAACACCCATCCTCCACAGCATCCCGGGGGGCGCCCTGGCCAGGCCCTTCATCACACACCACAACACCCTCGACATCGACCTCTACCTTCGCATCGCTCCCGAACTTTATCTCAAGCGCCTCATCGTCGGAGGGATGGAGAGGGTCTATGAGATCGGAAGAGTGTTTCGTAACGAAGGGATCAGCACCCGGCACAACCCCGAGTTCACCATGCTCGAAAGTTACGAGGCCTATGCTGACTACAACACCGTGATGAACAGGGTGGAGGGCCTCTTTGATCGCCTCTGCAAAAACGTCCTCGGGACACACGAGATCCACTTTCGGGAAAAGACCTACAACCTCAAACCGCCCTATCCCAAGAAGAAATACATCGACCTCTTCGCAGAATACAACGATGGGCTTTCCTACTTTGACGAAGAGGGAGTCCGTGCCAGGGCTAAAGAATTGGGTGTCCTCAAGGAAGGTCTTTCCCCCGAGAAGATCGCGAACGACGTGTTCGAGGCGACGGTGGAGCCGCATCTCGATGGGCCGGTCTTTGTGATCGACTATCCCAAGGCCATTTGCCCGCTATCCAAGGCCAGTGACGAGGATCCTAAGATCGCCGAGCGCTTTGAGCTTTTCCTCGGGGGCATGGAACTGGGGAACGCCTTCAGCGAACTCAACGACCCTGTCGACCAGGAACAACGATTTGAGGAGCAGGTCCGTGACAAGGATCCGGAAACCCCCGGTGAGGTGGACTACGATTATGTCGCTGCGCTCGAATACGGGATGCCTCCCGCAGGCGGTCTCGGTATCGGCATCGACCGCCTCCTCATGGTGCTCTCCGGCAATCCCTCGATCCGGGATGTCCTCCTTTTCCCCCTTCTGCGGCCCCTCCCTTCGGGCGAGGAACCCACGCTAGAAACCGAAGAAAGCGACAAATCCTGAGAGCGGTCATCGCCTTCGGGCGGCATGATGACCAGTCGGTATGTATAAATATTTCCTCGGACTCAAGTTCCTCCTGAGCAGGAAGATCAACCTCCTCGGCATGTTCGGGGTGTTGGTAGCGGTCTGGGCTTTGATCACGGTGCTGAGTATCTTCAAGGGTTTCATCCGCGAAGTGCACACCCAAGTCCGCGGGGCCGCTTCGGACCTCGTCCTCATCGGACACCGAATGGACCGCAGCTATGAGAAGGTCGAAGCTCTGCTTCAAAGCGACCCGAATGTGCGCGCCCTCGCTCCTCGGATCTCATGGTTCGGCTTACTTTATGTACGCGGAGGGATGATCCGGGGGCAGTATGTGGGCGATACCGAGAAAGGCAGCCGCAGCACGAACTTCTTCCGTATCTATGGGATCGATTTTGCGCGGGAAAAAAACGTCACGGGCATTACCAAGTGGCTGAGCCGGGTTCCCGAGGAAAGACTCAAGGTTGCGGACCCAAGTGACCCCTTTCGGGTGCTTCCCGAGGATTTGCCCAAGGAGGACCGGGGAGATTTTGGCCAAGTTCCTCCGGGCCTTCTGATGAGCCTCGACCGCATCGGCAATGAGCGCATCTTTGCCAGGGGGAGGGCCCTGACCCTCGCTTCCGGACGCAGGATCCGGGATCCAAAAACCGGCAAGGTCCAGGTCCAACCCATTAAACGAAAGTTCGCCTTGGCAGGGGCTTTTCACTCGGGGCATTACGACTTCGACGCAGGGACTCTCCTCATCGACATTGAGGTCATGCGCAGCATCTTCGGTCACGACCCCGAAGACGAGGACAGCCTCGATGTTTTCAATGAAGTCGCAATCGCCCTCCACGATTCCAAGAGCGCCGTGGCCACGACGAAGAGACTCAACAAAATCCTTAGGGCCAATGGAATCAGCGGAACAGTGTTCACCTGGCAACAGCGCCAACAAAAACTTCTGCAGGCGGTCAGCCACGAACAGGGCCTCATGAAGCTCATCCTCTTTGTCCTCATGGTTGTGGCTTCGGTTTTGATTTTCGCGACTCTTTCGATGATGGTCAGCGAGAAGATCCGAGACATAGGCATCCTTGCCGCCCTCGGAGCCACACGCAGAGGAACCGCAATGATCTTTTTGTTCTGCGGGATGACCACGGCTCTGGTGGGAACTGTGCTCGGCAGCATTGCCGGTTATTTCTCCTGCCTCTACATCAACCCCGTCAACGACTACCTCTGGACCCACTACGGAGCAGGACTCTTTCCACCTCGGCTCTTCGGTCTCGAAAAAATCCCCTATGTCCTTGAGGCCTCCTGGTTTTTACAAGTCGCCTTATTCGCCCTGGGAACAGCCTTCGTGTTCAGCCTCCTCCCCGCCCTGCGCGCAGCGCGCTACGATCCGGTCAAAGCCCTCCGCCACGAGTGAAATCATGACAGCACTTCTCAAAGCCGAAGGAATCCAGAAATCCTACCGCGCCGGAACACGAGAACTCCCGGTCCTTCGAGGCATCGACCTCGATCTCTTCGCCGGCGAGATCGTCGCCCTTGTCGGAGCCTCGGGAGCCGGAAAATCCACCCTCCTGCACGTCCTGGGGCTCCTCGATCGCCCCACTCAAGGACGTGTTTTTTACCGGGACATCCCCGTCAGCGAACTCCCTCCGGCCAAACAAGCTCGCATCCGTCACCGGGAAATCGGTTTTGTCTTCCAGTTCTACCATTTGATTGCGGAGTTGAACGCCCTGCAGAATGTCTGCCTGGGAGCCATGATGCTCGACTCACTCCCTCAATACTTCGGCAAGCGGAAAAAAATCAAAGATCGGGCTTCACAGCTCCTCGCCGACATGGGGCTCGGCGACCGACTCAAGCACAGGCCATCCCAACTCAGCGGCGGCGAACGCCAACGTGTGGCCATCGCCCGCGCCTTGATCTCGGACCCCTCGGTCATTCTTGCGGACGAACCCACCGGCAACCTCGATTCCCATACCGCCGAAGAGATCCTGGACCTGATCTGGCGCATCAACGAAAACGACGGAGTTTCCTTTCTCATCGTCACCCACAACGAGCAGGTGGCCGCCCGCGCAGACCGCACCATCCGACTCCGAGACGGCCTCGTCGTCCCCCCGCTTGTCCCCCCGACCCCAAGCCAGGAGGCGAGAGTTTAGGCCATGTATAAATTCTTCATGGTCTACAAATACCTGTTGAACCGCCCGATCAATTTGTTGGGCGTGATCGGCGTTTTGATCGCGACCTGGGCGCTCATTTTCGTCCCCAGCATTTTTTCAGGATACATTGTTCAGATCGAACACCACGTAAGAAACACCGTTTCGGATCTTTCGCTCATCCTTCGAGGAGGAGCGCGCCCCCTCTCCTTTGCGAAGGTCGCAAAACTCCTGCGAAAGGACTCCGATGTCGAGGATCTCGCTCCTCGCCTAAGTTGGTACGGGATGCTCATTCCAGCCGATGGAGAGGCCGAAACAAGGTCCGCGAGTGATCAAGACTTTTTCCAACTGATCGGAATCGATTACCCCAGAGAAAAAGGGCGCTTCTCCTCCTGGCTCCAAGCAGTTGCGGACAAAGATCTCAAGGCCCCTATTGCGGATCCCTTTTCGCACGGCCCCAAGTCCCCTCCCAAGATTCTTCTGGGTGTGGACAAGGCCAAAGAACTTGGATTGAAACGTGGCGACCACCTCGTTCTCACGACAGGCTTTCGTGACGATGCAGAAGCGGACGAAAACGTTCAAAGCATCGTGATCGAGTTCGAGTTGGGAGGGTGCTTTTCTTCGGAGCATTTCGCCTTTGATGAGTTTTCGGCCTTCGTATCCATTCAGGATCTCCGCAAGATTCTTCGCGGCTCCTCTCCCCCAAGCCTGGATCGCTTCAACGAAATTGATATCCAAGTAAAGAACGGCACCGATCTGGACAGGGTTTCGGAGAGATTAAACAATCTGCTGCAAACCCAAGAGATCCCCGGCATCGTCGTCACCTGGAAAAAACGCCAGGAGCGATTTCTGCAATCTGTCGAGCACCAACGTTTCCTCCTCCAACTCGTCCTCGCAGCACTCATGGTTGTTGCAGGTTTTTTGATCTTCGCGACTCTTTCCATGATGGTCAGCGAGAAGACCAAGGACATCGGTATCCTTGCCGCCCTAGGAGCGACCCGAAAGGGGATCTTGTCGATCTTCTTGTTCAGCGGATTCACCGTTGCCTTGGCCGGGTTTTTCCTCGGACTCCTCGGCGCCTGGCTTTCCTGTAAAAACCTCAACGCCGTCAATGACTTCCTCGCCGAGCACTTTGCCCTCAATCTCTTCCCCAAAGATGTTTATGGGCTCAAGCTCATCCCCTATGCCATCGACCCCCTCTGGGTTGCGCAGGTCGGTCTTGGAGCCCTGGTCCTCGCCGGGCTGTTCAGCCTGATCCCCGCCTGGCGAGCGGCCCGCTTGGACCCCATTCAGAGCATGCGCGCAGAGTAAGGCCCTATCTTGTCCTTGAAGCCCTTCCCTGGAAGTGAATATATGAGCGAAGACCTCCCTCTGCCGATAAACTGAATTAATGCGAAGGCTCGCGCCCACGTTCCTGCTCCTTTTTCTCTTGCCCTGTATGGCCTGCAAGGGGCCGGGGCTCGGAGGCTTCCCCAAGGGAACCTTTGGGGACCTGGGAGAAATGAAAAAAAGCTTCTCGGCCCTTTTCCTCAATGATTTTCGAAGCATGGGGAGACTCCGAACCGATCTTTCTACTTTTTGGACTCATGGCCCCAAACTCCAAGAGATGAAACAGGGGATCCAGACTCTCCTGCATCCTTCAAGCGACATGAACCTCCGCTCAGCCTGGGACAATTTTTTAATCCTATGGTCCAGAGAGCAGGTCAGCCCTTGGCGTTGAAACCAAGTCCTTTCCAAGGATCCCCCATCTTTTGCAAGCGGGAAGGAACCGTAGCGATATTAAAATCTCCGGGAACTAAGCCCCCCGCCTCAACCTCCTTCCAGAGAAGCGGCGTGGAGACCGGTGCGCCCGGCCGCGCCCGAAGCGTATAAGGAGCTGCGGTGTTGCGCCCCATGCTATTTTGCGCGTAGTCCACTGTCACCCTATCCCCCTTGTGCGTCTTTCCCCGAGCAAGGGCCATCAGTTTGGGGTGCCTCTTCTCCAGGATTCCCCCCAAGCTCTTCACCCAATCCCGCACTTCGTCGAAGGTTTGGTGTCCATCCAGTGGAACAAAAACATGCATCCCATCCCCCCCGCTTGTTTTGACATATCCTTCCCGCCCCTCTTCCTCCAGCAGCTCCCGCAGGCAAAGCGCCGCCTCCCCCACGCGATTAGGGGACACCCCTTTTTCGACGTCGAGGTCGAAAATCGCCAGATCGGGCCGGCTCAGATCCGGGAGGCTTGCCCCCCATAAGTGGAGTTCTATAGCGGCTTTATCCGCGAACCAAAGAAGGGACGCCAGGTCTTGGAGCAGGGGGAGATGCAAGGTCCGCTCTCGTGTTTCCGCCTCATAAGGAGTCCACTGGATCCAATCGGGGGCCTGATCCGGCATGGACCTTCGGTAGTAGTTGAAACCGTGGATCCCTTCGGGGAACACGCGAAGCGTCACGGGCCGGTTTCTCAGGTAGGGAAGCAGGGAGGAGGCCACCTCCCGGTAATACTTGCACATGTCCCCCTTGGTCCAGGATTTGGAACCGGGGTCCGCGCCACTCTCTCCGCCAGGCCAATAGACCTTATCTAAATGGTGGAGGAGCAACTTTTTGCCCTCCACCTCCCAGGATTCGGCCTCTTGCCTCGAGTTTTTCACTGCACTTGAAGCACCTGGGTGCCCACACGCTTGCCATCCACAAACAGCTCGAGAGCGAAGCGCCCCTTCCCCAATCTCCCTCCTCGCCGAATCCGACCCATAAACCGCCGGGCAATCCCACCGAAAATCCCCCGACTTCTTCCGCCCGTCCCCTGCACATTGGTCCCGAGATTCCACTGCAAACGCAGCATTCCGGATTCCTTGGGGAGCGGGAAACTTCGAAGCACCGTTCCCTTGGCGTTCACGACACGAAGCTCCGCCTTGGAGGCCTTGGGCAAGATCGCAGCAAGATGAGTTCCCACAGGATTGGGAGAAACATAATTGCGAGGAAGCTCCGTGTAGCCCCCCTGCGGCCCACGAGGGAAGGAGTAAATCGTTTTGGGCCTAACAAGCCTCGGTTTCGCCCTTCCCTCGTCCTGTTTCCATGCTTGCAAGGCTCGAATATCCAGGATGAACATGCCACGGCCATGGGTCCCTGCGATGAGGTCGCCATCCCTTGGATGCACATAAAGATCATGAACGGCAACGCAGGGCATCTTTTTGCCGAGCGGAAACCAGTTTCCCCCTCCGCTAGTGGAGAAAAAAGCGCCAAACTCCGTTCCGACAAACAAGAGATCGGGATTCACGAGGTCTTCCCGAATCACGTTAACTGGCCCTTCTTTGGGGAGATCGCCGGTGATCTTCTGAAAGGACAGGCCGTAGTCCTGAGTGACATAAACGCGAGGGCGAAAATCATCCTCCCGGTACCCGGTCACGGAGACGTAAAAGCGCCCCTCCCGGTGATGGCTTGGCTCCACACTGCTGATCCAAAGACCCCGCGCCTCTCTAGGAAGCAGGTCCGTCAAGTCTCTCCAGGTCCGCCCATCGTCCGGGGTCAGCCAGAGCTTGCCATCGTCGGTGCCGACCATCAAAAGCCCCTCGCGCAGAGGGCTTTCGCCAATGGCAGTGAGTGTGCAGTGGGGAACATTACCGGCGATCTTGCCCGCATCCTGGGTTGAAAGATCATCGCTGATCGCCTTCCAATGCTTGCCCCGGTCAAGGCTCTTAAAGAGCTTATTCCCTCCAAAATAAAGCGTGGTGTGGTTGTGTGCGCTCAACTTGAGGGGGGACATCCAATT
>Ga0256841_1002130_pt1 | contig 16118 bp, 12 predicted proteins | sample 356308metaG_FD_185971 | JGI IMG/M metagenome (GOLD analysis project Ga0256841, IMG submission 185971) | Hydrothermal vent microbial communities from Mid Atlantic Ridge, Atlantic Ocean - 356-308 | ecosystem: Environmental > Aquatic > Marine > Hydrothermal vents | place: Atlantic Ocean: Mid... | reverse complement strand
GCCGCTTGGGCATCGCCTCTCAAGCCTTGGGTATCGCTGCCGGAGCTTATGAACGCGCCGTAGAATATGCCAAGGTTCGTACCTCCTTTGGTAAACCCATCGGGCAACACCAAGCCATCGCATTCAAATTGGCCGCCATGGCTACTGAAATTGAAGCTGCTCGTTTGTTGGTGTATCGCACTGCCTGGATGAAGGATAATCACATGGACATCACCGTAGCTAGCAGTATGGCTAAACTCATGGCTGCTGATGTCGCAATGAAGCATACTACCGAAGCAGTCCAAATACATGGTGGCTATGGTTATGTCAAAGAATATCACGTAGAAAGACTAATGAGAGATGCCAAAATAACTCAAATCTATGAAGGAACTTCTGAAATTCAACATATCGTCATTTCTAGAGCTATCCTCAAAGGTCAACTCTATCAGCCCATGTTCAAATAATGCGTTCAGCTTGTATTAGATTTGGAACAAAAGTTGGAAACAACTACAGTAGACCTATGCTTCTAATTGTACACCAATACCCTCCCTTGTAAATACCCCCCTCACCTCTGAGCTATTTACCTATAGCTCCGGCAACCTTTTTATGTGTTTCTCGTTTTATTTCTAAACTTACGTGACCTTTAAACGACTAAATATGAAGAAACTGTGCCTTCTTATTCTGTTGAGTTTTTCTCTATTCCTCAATGACAATATCCACGCCCAATTCCTTAAAAACCTTCAGAAATCTCTTCAAGATAAGGTGGAGAAAAAACTCGAACAAAAACTAACGGATGCCCTAACAGACGCCTTAGCAAAAAAACTTGAAGAAAAAATGGATACCCTCCTCAAAGAGGAATACAAAAAATCCAACGGTATAGACCCGGATGAAAAAGTAGATTGGTCTAATAATCAAGATGCTTTTTCGGCGTTCTTAAAAAAAATGAATACCGCAGCCAAAGACCTCCCCCCTTCCTATACCTTCGATCTCCAAATGGTCGTGGAGTCTTCCTTCAAAAATAAAAAACCACAGCGCACTACGCGACTCTTTACCTCCTCGGGAAATGCCTTTGGCATCCAAACCAATAAGGAGGAGGACAATACCTTGATTATCATCGATATCGAAAAAGATATCATCGTCATGTACACGACCAAAAAAGACGGCTCTAAAACCGCTCAGGCACTCCCCTCTCTGCTCCATGTCTCTGCCTCCTTGGCCAAGAATAATACCTCGGAAAATCCGCCTAAAATAACCAAAACAGGGAAGTCAAAATCTATCGCAGGATATACCACTCAAGAATATCTTGTGGAGCAAGATAAGAGTACTTCACATGTTTGGATAGCAGAAAACTTCCCCTATCAGTGGAAAGATGCCTATAGTGGACTGCTTAAAAAGTTTACTCCTGACCACTCCGAATCTTTCAGAAAAGAGATGAAGGGTATGCCTATGGAAATAACCACTTATACCCCTGATGATACAAACAATCCAACACAACACACCACGACGATTTCCGTCTCTAAATCACCGCTTACCATCATTAATAAAGAATACACCTTCGTCGGACGAAATGAATAAATAAGGTCTATTGGTGCATGCACAAACAAGTTGACAAATTCAAGTAAACTGTTGGAATCCCCGTTTATTCTAGAGATACTGGAAATCAAACTTGGTACCTTAACCCAGTTCAACCATCGGGATTTACTAATAAATTATCCTATATTTCATCTCCGCGAAGTTTGCGGTATCGCTCGCGGGCAAGAATGGCAAAAGTGCTGTCGGGGTGATCTACAAATATTTTTTCATACCAATCCAATGCCTTATCCGGCTGTTGCAAAATAACATCGTACAAATAAGCCAACCCATACATCGCATTGTCCGTTCGTATAGCCTCCGGAATTCGCTCGATAAGTTCTAAATAATATCGCTCAGCCAGATCGTATTGTCTCAAATCCTCATACACTTTGGCTTTGACAAATAGCGCATCATCTGCTAATTCATGCTTCGGAGTCGTAACTAATAAGCTATCCAATGTAGCTATAGCCGCCTTATGCTTCCTTTGGAACAGTAATAGTTCTGCATGTGCAAATCTACGCATCGTCTCAAACGAAGAATCCAATCCCGTATTCTCCATGATAAATACAGATCGATCGATCGCATCATTCGAAATCATTCGAGAAGTAGCTCGCTTCAAGATATCAAATTGCTCTTGTGCCCAGGCAAAATCGCCAAAGTAATAAGCTAACAATGCATTCTTGTATCTAGCATCTTCTCCCAATGGAGCTTCCCTAAACGCCTTGTCTACCTGAGAGTACAACAAAGTTGCATCCCATCTATTCCCCTGCATCAAATACAAATCGGCCAGTTTTATCTTAGCTTTTGCAAGAAGCCTGGGATCTACTCCCCTATATTCGACAAATCGCCCCAACAACTCCGTAGGACGCTTATATTCATGCAAGTAAAAGGTGTATAAATCTACCAAGTCCAATACAAACCCGGCAGTCCGTCCATTGATCCCTTGTGCATCTAAAAACTGTTCATACTCTTCTGCCAACACCTTAAGCTCCTCCCGGTTATAATTGGGGTTGGAGGTGATTTGCTTTTTGCGCGTATCCAATGCTGCAATCACTGCATCGATGTAAAAGGAGTTGGATGTCCCTTTCTCCTTTATGATATAATCAAATGCCTCTAGCGCAGCATCATACTGCCCCTCTAATAAGGCTGTTCGGCCTAAAGAAAAAACGCCCTCTCCATTGCCTTGCATCCGTTTATCCAATGCAGTGGCTTGCAGTAATGCCTTGTCGTATTGTCCCCTTTGAACATACATCCATTCCAAAACCTTAGGGTAGACGTTGGACTGTGGGTGTTCTTGTAGCCGCGCGTACAACTCCATTTCCAAATCGTCCATGTCTTCCTCCCCGAGGTATCTGGAAAAATTTTGTTTAACCTGTGTTAGACTATTCGGCTGAAATTCAAGGTAATCCAAATAAGCCTGAATCATCCCCATCTTATCCCCCATCGCCCGGTAAATATTCGCAATGTTATAAGCAAAAAAATGCGGCTTCTTCAACATTTTTTCCCCCTTCCGATAAGTGGCTATGGCATATTCTTCCTTCCGCTGGCGGACAAAAGAATTGGCCATTCGAGATACCGAACTGAAATTGGGAGAGAGACTTTCTATAGCTCTCTTATACCACTTTTCTCCCCCTTCTTCATCTCCTTCTTGCTCTAAAATACTACCTAAGGTTACATAAAGATCTGTTCTTTCAGGATGCTTTTTTATCTCCTTGCGTATTGCCTTTTCCGCTCCATTGTATTGTTCGGAGTTAAGTAGGGCTTGAATATAGCGATTGAAGTAAGTCGTACTTCGCGGGGATTTCTGATACAGCTTCAAGTACAATTCAGCTGCCTTTTCATACTCCCCGTTGACAAAATAACTATTGGCTAGTTTATGGGTCTGGCCATAGCCCGAAGCCACCACAAAAACCAATGTGATGAAAAGTATTTTTCTGATGTATGAAATAGTTGATTGCATGCGTGTTTGTTGTATTTTTCTATCTTAAGGACGCATTACAGGCGGTATGCATCGAAGCTTATTTTCTTCTTTCTGACAATTTACTAATACCTTGCAAATGCATCTAATAACATATTATTAAACAGATCTAACCCCCTTTTTTTTCGGCATATACTCCTTTATTATCCGGATGGATACACTTAAAAAGTATACCCTCTTTTTCAGCCTTAATATAACCTCTGTTATACCTAAAATATTGGATAATCCATGAAGTAAAGTATTTGAAAACCCAAGGGTACTATAAGATTAAATTCTCCTCTATTTCCAACAGTTTAAATGTGATGCGCCTGGCATTTAAAAGTATTAATAATTCAGTTTGCATTATTTTTTGCAAGGCATTCGTACTTTCTACTCTTTCTTTCTAGATTGTCCAAAACCAAAACCACCTATAAACGAAATAATACCTATCACTATCTTAATCAGTAAATCTTCGTTGTATTTAAGGTATACGATTAGAAAACCAATAAAGATAAGACTAATTAAAATCAGAAACAAGTTATAATTTCTTTCCTCCTTTCTTTTCTGTCTCGTAAGTCCTGTTCGTCTGACTTTGAAATAAGTTGAGTTATATGTTCAGTTGTGATTTTGTCCGCTATTGGACTGCTACGTCTCATTACTCCAGAAAACATAGTCTGTTTTATGATGCTGGATACCCTTCCACGATCTTCTTCCGGGATAGCCTCTAGAATTTCGGAAGGAATAATCCCTTCTGAAATTAGATCTTCTTGCTCATTATTTCTCTTTTCTAAATCTTGTTTCTTATCTTCTTTTTTCTCCATCAAAACTTTAAAACTTTATAAAACGATTTATCTATTTCTCTTTCAATTTTACTTTCTAAATAAAATTCAATAAACTTAGAGAGTATCTTAATGAATACCTTTCTTTCTGAAAAAGGTAGTTTAACCAAAACACCTGTTAGAATTTTAATATCCTTATTAAATTCTTTATCAAGCTCTTTTGAGTTTAGATTTTGATAATAGTAGTTTATATAAAAGTCCTGTAGTAAGGAGTCATTCCAATTTTCAGACTTTTTTGAAGTACTTAAGTCTTTATTATTATCAATTGTCAATCCCATACACGTATTATTTTTTGCTTACGTTACCCAATAATGTAAACGAAATATTTTTTACTTTGTTGTTAATTTAATCTATTGGTAAATTTCCAACTCCTATAATTTATTCCGGCCAACGCAGCATTATTTCGTGTATCGGAAACAGCGAGTTCCCACAAAAAACAATGATCTATCCCTCCAGTGTCTTCTCCATCTCCTCTATAGAAGGCTTATCCGAGCGCTTTGACGTTTTTGCTCCACTTCTATTTTTCCAAATGTCTATGGCTGCATAAATGGCATTGCGCATGGAAGTGGGATCTGCCAGATTCTTCCCTGCGATATCCATTGCTGTCCCATGATCCGGAGAAGTGCGAACAACAGGTAAGCCCGCCGTGAAATTCACCCCTTCGTGAAAAGCTAAAAATTTGAATGGTATCAGTCCCTGATCATGGTAAATAGCTAGTATGGCATCGAATTTCTTGTACGCCAATGACCCAAAAAAACCGTCCGAAGCAAATGGCCCAAAGACAAAACTCCCTTTCTTCTTTAACTCAATTACCACCGGACGAATGATCTCTTGCTCTTCATAACCTATCACTCCTTCGTCTCCGGCGTGTGGATTTAAACCCAGTATCGCAATGACCGGCTTCTCTATACCAAAATCCTTTTTCATGGTACGCGTCGTTTGCAAAATACGCTTGCGTATCAAGTCAGAAGTAATTTGTCCAGATACCTCACTGAGTGGAATGTGTCCCGTGGCCATACTGATTTTCATATCCGGATGAACCATCATCATCATCACATCGGTGACCCCAAATGCATCCTTCAGATACTCGGTATGTCCGGGAAAACCAAATTCAGCCAACTCCATACTCTTCTTGTGAATCGGAGCCGTCACCAAGATATCTATATACCCGGATCGGATATCCTCGATGGCTTTCTCCAGTGCCCGTTTGGCGTATTCTCCTCCCTCCTTCGTTACTGCTCCCAGCTGTATAGTTACCGTCTCCTCCCAACAGTTCACTACACTGATACGACCGGGTTTGGCTTTGGAAGCATCAGACACCGTTTGAAATTTTAATTCATCGGCTTCAATTATATTCTTATGATAAGCCACCGTCTTAGGAGAAGCATATATTATCGGTATGAAATGGTTCATTACACGCGTGTCCTTTAACACCTTAAGGGTAACCTCTAGACCGATTCCATTAATGTCACCAAGTGTAATGGCTATTCTGGGTTTGGTAATCTTCATTTTATATTTTAGCGTTCTTGTTGGATAAAATTCAAAATTCACTACCTTCACAACCTCTTAACCGTTAAGTTGTTTATGAAGTTGAATTAAAACTGCTATTTCACGTCAATAGATCCATTATTGGAGACCGTTATCATCTATCCCCTTTCAAATGTCGATTCATCATCGGCTATTCATTGATTGGCCAAGATATAACTTTTTAACTGTGTACATCCGCTTATGAGAGCAAAAAAATCATTTGGCCAACATTTTCTAATCGATGACAATCTATGTTCTCAAATAGCAACTAGGGCTTCTCAATATGACAACTGCGATTTAATCCTGGAAATAGGTCCGGGCAAGGGAGCCCTTACCAAGCACTTGATATCCTTAGAATTACCGCTTTACGCCGTAGAGGCAGATAAAGATATGGTTCAACACCTCAACAAAATCTTTCCCCAATGGGATAATCTCCTTCTTATGGATTTTCTAAAAATGCCACTTGATACCTTGTTTGAAAAAAAACGAATCGCGCTCGTCGGCAACTTCCCCTACAATATCTCCTCTCAGATTGTTTTTAAAATGCTGGACTACAAAGAACAAATACCTGTATTAATCGGCATGTTCCAACGGGAAATGGCCAGAAGAATTATTGCCTCTCCCGGCTCTAAAGAATACGGAGTGATCAGCGTCCTCACCCAACTATTCTACAGTGGCCAAATGTTATTCAAAGTCCCTCCTGAAGCCTTTCGACCACCACCTAAGGTCCATTCAGGGGTGATTCTTTTAGAGAGAAATAATAGAACAGAATTGCCTTGCTCCTATCCACTCTTCAAACAAATCGTAAAAAACACCTTCAACCAAAGACGCAAAATGCTTCGCAATACCCTTAAGAGCATCCTCCCGCATCCGGAACTCTTACCCGCTACCCTCCTTACCCGTCGTCCGGAACAGTTATCTGTCCAAGAGTTTTTAGATTTAGCCGCACGAATACAGGACATTATCCGATAACCCCATGTAGAGCCTACTTTTGATAGAATAGATCGTATCGTGCTTCATCCCATCCGTCGGTGCGCAGCACCCGTTATTGGACCAATATTTACCCCGACAATGGAATATCATTCGATACATACAAAAGATTTCAACATAGAAAAATGCAGAGACGGGAGGCTTCCCGTCTCCATACAATTCACCCGGATCCATACATAATCGCCCCTCTCCTATGATGTTCCCCCCTCACTTGAATTTCGCCCAAACCCCCGTTTAAACAGCGGAAGTCGAGCGATATTCACCCTGACAATACAATGGAGATTATTCGACACATATAAAAGATTTCAACATAGAAAAATGCAGAGACGGGGTGCTTCCCGTCTCCATACTCCCCCTCTAAAAATCAATTCTAGAAAGGGGTAAAAACTAGCCCAATGGGGACACTTAATAAGTCAATGACCAACCATTTCATACGACTTCCAATTTAGTTATATCTTTGTACCATGGCAAATACTATTTATAGAAATATACTGGCAGGTCAGCGTCAGCGAAAGAGACGAATCGCTGTATTAGTGGATCCGGATCATTTTTCTGTAAAGGAGATGTCTGAGTTAATACAGTTGGCGTTAGGTGCAAAAGTAGACTTTTTCTTTGTCGGTGGAAGCCTGTTATCCACGACATTATTGGATCAGTGCGTCCGCTTCTTAAAACAGCAATCCGACATCCCTGTAGTATTGTTTCCCGGTAGTATCACACAGATTCACCCCAAGGTTGATGCCATTTTACTTTTGACCTTAATATCCGGTAGAAATCCGGATTTATTAATAGGAAAACATGTAGAAGCTGCGCCATTGCTAAAAGCCTCCGAAAGAGAACTTATCCCAACAGGATATATGCTTATAGATGGAGGGCGCCAGACTACAGCAAGCTATATCAGTAATACTACACCCATACCGGCTGACAAACCTGACATCGCAGCGATGACCGCACTTGCAGGAGAAATGTTAGGACTAAAGACGATATACTTAGATGCAGGGAGTGGTGCACAAACCCCCATTTCACCGGCCATGATTCATACCGTCAAACAAACGGTAGACCTTCCCCTCATCGTAGGGGGAGGAATGCGAACACCTGAATCTGCTGTCCAGGCAGCGAAAGCAGGTGCTGACATCGTAGTAATTGGCAATGTGCTGGAGGATCAAAAGGAACTTCTTCTGGAAATAGCATCCTCTGTACATCAAGTGACACATGAACCCTTCAACCGCTGATGAATCCAACTGAATTTCAAGGCACGGTCTATCGTTCGACGGGTAGCTGGTACGCTGTAAAACCAGATGGAACTTCTAAGTTTATGGCTTGCAGGATTAAGGGGAAACTTCGGCTCAAGGGCATCCGTCTCACCAATCCGATCGGAGTAGGAGACCGCGTCCTCTGTCAAGCAGAAAATGACAAAGAAGCTATCATCCTCCACGTCCTGCCCCGAAAAAATTACGTCGTTCGTCAATCTCCCAGAAAAAAACATTTTCTACATCTCATCGCATCCAATGTGGATCAGGCGGCCCTTATTGCTACTATACTCCAACCCAAACTCAAACAGGGTTTTATAGACCGGTACCTCATGATGACTGAACCGTATGAAATACCTGTTTTGATCGTTTTTAATAAAGCGGATCTGTATGATGAAAATGCCTTTGCGATGTATGAATATCTCCGTGACATTTATACCGATATCGGGTATAAAACGCTTTTGGTATCTGCAGAATCAGGAGACGGAATACCTGAGTTACTCCTTAATTTAGAGGGTAAAACAACACTGATAGGAGGACAATCCGGTGTCGGTAAATCAACACTTATCAATCGATTAGATGCTAAATTAGATCTGGAAACGGATTTTCTTTCAAACTATACCGGAAAGGGACAACACACCACGACGTTTGCAGAGATGTTTGACCTGAATGAAAAGACGAGAATCATCGATACGCCCGGAATAAAAACCCTTACCTTCAATCATCTGGAACCTGAACATATCGTTCATAATTTTAGGGAGATCTTTCAATACGCTCAAATGTGCAAATTCTCCAACTGTACCCATCGTAACGAGCCTCAGTGTGCGGTTAAAAAAGCAGTAGAAGAGGGATATATCAGCGAATTAAGGTACTATAACTACCTACAGCTGCTAGAAGATACAGAAGCACAAAATGCTTGGGAACGTCTAAAAGATATGTAAGCACGCAACCATTTCATACCTCATCCAACTCAAGATATGCGCTTAGGTATATACCTTACTCCGGTTCAAAACCAAAGACCACGTTCAAAGCTCCATAACTCTTAAAGGAAGAAGCCGAATTATCCAGCCAAGGTTTGTCAAATCCAAATCCATAATCCACCCCTATAAGTCCGATCATGGGCAATTGGGCACGGAATCCAACACCGGCGGAACGCTTGAGGCTAAAGGGGTTGTATTCTTTAAAACTATTCCACACATTGCCCCCCTCGACAAAGGCCAATCCGTAGATCGTGGCGGAAGGACTAGAGGTAAACAGATACCTCAATTCAAGTGTCATCTTCGTAAAAATAGAGGCATCGCCTTGGGGCACTTCGGCAAATTCAGTAGCCGTCTTGGCAATCACTTCTTCCGGCTTTTCATATCCTCTAAGCGTAATCAGATCTATCCCCAATAACCCGACCCCTGTCGTCTGTTGATTGAAGGCGCTTCCACCAAGCCTAAAGCGCTCAAACGGTGGCGTCCCCACTTTCTTGTTATAATATCCCAGGAAGCCGGTTTTAATCGCAGAGCGCACGACCAGTTTGTCTATTATACTAAAGTACCAATCCGCATTGAAACGCCATTTGTGGTATTCCAAAAATCTAAAACGATCCTGCACCGTTAAGTCTGAAGGATTATAATCCTTTTTGAAAAGGGAGTAAGGGGGCGTCAGCTGAATACTCAATGAAATATTGGATCCACTTCTGGGGAACAGAGGATCACTGGTCGAAATTCGAGAGAACGTCTGCTTGATAAAGAAGTTATTGAAGGAACCCTCATCTACGCGCTTATTATTAAAGTAAAAACTCGTGTTGGGATAGTTATTCAGTTTGAGGTTCTGTATGTTCAGCGTCGTATTAGTGAAAAAATAATCATCCGGCCAGGACAACCTGGATCCTAGGCCAATGGTACCATTGATGATTTGAAAAAATCCGGAAGTAAAGCCACCCCCAAATTTGGTATAGTATCCCGAAGTAGTGAATTGCCTCGGTTTTTTACCTCCTAGCCAAGGCTCGATGAAGGAAAGATTGACGGTCTGATAATAGCTTCCGTTCGTCTGCACCCGCACTTGTACCTTTTGACCGTCGCCTTGAGGTAGCGGATTCCAGGCTGATTTTTGGGTGATATTGCGCGTTGAAAAGTTATTAAACACCAATCCAAAGGTCAAGAACAATCCTCCAAATCCATATCCAGCAGATAACTCTAACTGGTCAGAGGAGCGCTCTTCTACATTGTACTCTATATCCACCGTTCCCTGACTGGGATTAATCGGTGTATTAATGCCGAGATTTTCCGGATTGAAATACCCGAGATTGATAATCTCCCGCTGTGAACGGATGATATCACTCCTCGAGAACTTATGCCCCGGGCGCGTTCTCAGTTCCCTTCGAATGACATGTTCATGCGTCCGGTCATTGCCTGCTATTCGCACAGCTCCGATGGTAAATTGAGGTCCCTCCGTAATTCTCACTTCGACATCAATCGAGTCTTTATCCACGGCTACTTCAACAGGCTCGGCTCTAAAAGCCAAATACCCGTCATCCATATACAGAGAACTTACGTCTCGTCCATCCAAACTAAAACTCAAGCGGCTTTTCAGTAATTCAGAGTCAAAAACATCCCCTTCTTCAATACCCAAAATTCGGGTTAGATAAGCACTATCATAAAGCGTATTGCCCTTCCAAGCAATATTCCTAAAGAAATAGCGTGGCCCTTCTTGCAGGACTAGATTAATATGCATTCGACCCTCTCCATCTCTCCAGATACCCTCGCCGGTAATCCGAGCATCCCGATAACCATTTTTATTGTAGAATTCGAGGATTTTCTTTTTATCCTCCTCGTAGTCGTCTTTAATAAATTTAGATTTGGCAAACACCTTAGCCGTCGTGTGTGTGTTTTTCATTTTCTTGCGCAGCTTCCTGTCACTAAAAGCGCTGTTGCCTTCAAAATGAATTTCTCTAATCTTCACTCGTTTATTGCGATGGATATCAAAAACGAGTTTAACAGCATTGGGGCGCAAGGTATCTCCAACGGCATTGGCCGTAACGGAAGCGTCCAAATAGCCTTTTTCAATGTAGTAATCCCGAATAGCGTTTTTTGCATTTTGCAGCGAGTTATCAGATACTATTCCTCCTTTTATCAAAAAGGGTTTTACTGCATCCTTCAAGTCATCGTGATGGACTTTTTTGGCCCCTTTAAAAGCGTATCCTGAGAGTCGTGGTTGCTCTTTGACCTTAATGAGTAGATGGATAATATCTGCCTGAACACTTGCCGCTTCGATCGAGATGTCCGTAAACAGTTTGATTTTCCAAAGCGCCTTGAGTGCACTTGTAATATCCGGCCCCGGTACTTTAATTTTCTTTCCCACCTTCAAACCCGAAATCCCGATAATGGCCCGGTCATCACTAAATCTATTTCCCTCGACTTTTACACTGCCAATCTCATAATCCTTAGGATTGGAGTAATCGATGACCAAGGTAGAATCTGAAGTGGTTTGAGCGTATAAAGATGGGGTATGAAATGGCACCCCGATGACCATCAATAAGGTCAACGGCAGCCATAGATTAAGTCCCTTTATATTCATTTTTATTTATTTTGTCTAATCTGTTTGGCATCTTAATGGACTACAACCCGATGCAAAAGGTTGGGTTATGGTTCTATAAGAGCGCCAAAAGTACGATAAATCTATCAATCTGGGTGGAGATTAATAAACGTTTGAAAATAGTGAATTGTTACTCGTAGATGCAAAGATATAGGTTCTACCCCTTTCTGGCTTTGAATCTTTACCTCTCTGGATCGTTCGGGAGTCAAAAACATGCATTTGAAAATATCAAAATAGATAGAATATGCGTTGTTAGGAAGAGTAAATGATACAAATAGAGCTAGACTTGTGATTTCCCACTGGTTTTCAACAACAGTTTTTAATCCGTTTATTTTTCTTTGTATATTTTTGCACCTCTTTAGAAAAGAATGAATCTTCGCATATGAATAGTTCCTCCTCCACTGACCGGATAAGAAGCCATTGGCTATCCTCTTCCCGGTGGATTTTTATCGTCGGTGCCCTGCTGTTAACCTACACAGGAGCGATCGCTCAAAAGGGCTGGGAGATCGGTGGAGGTCTCGGCATTGCCAATTATTTTGGAGATCTCAACCCGCACTATGACCTCACCCAAATCGGTCCGGCTGCCGGACTACAAGTAAGATACAATTTCAATACGCGGACAGCGATAAGAGCACAGGCCTCTTATGGCTTTCTTCGAGGAGATGACAGCAAAGCACTCAATAATTATCAAAGGGTCAGAAACCTACATTTTACTTCCCATACTTTTGATTTTTCTGCGGTTTATGAATTTAATTTTTTACCTTTATTTCATGGCACTTATACGGATGTATTCTCTCCTTACCTTTCAGCGGGATTGTCCATTTTTAGCTTTAATCCCAGAGCAAAATACAACGGCCAATGGGTCCGATTAGCCCCCTTGACCACAGAAGGTCAAAATGATGCTTATTTTACGGTGAGTGGAGCTTATGTTTTTGGGGGTGGAATAAAATACAATATCTCCAGAGAATGGACCTGGAATTTTGATGTACTAATTCATAAGACCTGGACGGATTATCTCGACGATGTGAGTACTGTATATCCCGACAAAACGCTTCTACAATCTCGTCGGGGACAGATAGCTGTGGACTTGTCCGACCCTTCGATACCTTCTGAGGATTACCCTGAAATCGGTCAAGCCGGATATCAGCGAGGCAGTCCAAAAGAGAAAGACGCCTTCTCTATTTTTACGATTGGGATAACGTATTATTTTGGAAGAATCGACTGTCCTACGATCTCCGAATTTTGACCTTTTCAGTCATTTAGAAGAGCTAGATTCCAAAGGAATGTCAAAAATTCAATAGTTCTGTTTAGCGCTGAAATTGATGGCTATAAATAATGTTATTTTACTCATTTCGCTCCTCCCTATTCTTTGACAAATGAAAGGGTGGTATCCTTCATGGTTTGCTTATTGAGAACATGTAAAAAATAGATTCCCGGTGGATATTTAGCCAAATCAATCCCCAAATCATTTGTCTTTATAAGAAGACTTCCCGATTTATCATAGAGGGATAGCAAGACCGGATCCTGAGCCCTAACTCTTATTCGGTCATGGGTCGGATTGGGATAAAGCACCCCCACTTGATTAGTGATTGGGTGTTCAATAGATGTTATTACAGGAGGAGAAAAGGTATAAAGAGAGGCTGGGTGCCCTTGCCAATCTTCTTCACCGGAGATATAGTAACGCCCATTCCCCAGGAGCGCAATACCTTCCGTCTGCAATGAAACCGGTGCTGCCAGTGGATAGCGTTTGAGAGGAATAAAAGAAAAAGGCTGACCTTCCACTATCGGTAGCTCTATCGCAAAAGGCCTATAAGAGAGGTATCCTGTTAGGAGAATAGCCCGGCGCTGATCATCATAAACTCCACCGGTCACTAGACCATTCGCCTCAATACTATCGATTCGGGTTAGAGTGTAAGTGCCCGGATGCTTCGGAAGACGATAAATATACGATTTGTGATTGGCCCAGTTTTTAGAAAAGATATAGAGACTATCCCGATAGGATATAAGCGTTTCAGCATCAAAATTATGATGATGCTTTCTGTAGGTATAATCCAACTGTTCTCGGTACTTAAAACGAATTTTATCAGAAGATACCTTTCCATCCATATGCTTCAAAAATTCTTTAATCTCTATTCGATAAATGGTTAAATCCTGTCGATCTCCGCCGTTATTCCCAAAGTCACCTATATATATGTACTTTTCATCCTTGCATATATCCTCCCAATCGACATTGTCCGCACCTTTGATCTTTGTCCTTGATATCACCTTTCCTGTCGCCGTATCGATCTCGTACAGGTAAGCCTTATTTCCAGAATCATTATGCGTAATGAGCCTGCCATCGAGGTACACTAAGCCCGAAGTCTCCCTAATTCTATCCTCCAGTGTATGAACAAGCCGTAGGGTCTGGCATGAAATGGTAAGGGGCAGGAATGCCATTAATACATACAGTGCAATCCTAATCCCGCTTTTCCGATTAACTCTATATTTTTCAAGCAAATTACTCCTCAAATATCCGGATGACACCATACTCTAAATATATATTTTATGCTATTGTAATGACACAAAAGTAACCCAAACTAATAAAATCAACCTTTATCTGCTCATTTAAGCGATTTATCCATCTGTTGTATTATTATAAATATTGATAGACATGTACATTTCTATCATAAAAAGCCCTCCCTTTGACAATGTAGTAGCTCAGGCCCCTCTAAATTGTAGAATTCTACGTAAATTCGCTCCCTCAATCAAACTCCTTCTTGAACCAATACGTAAGGCTTGGCTCATTGGATGCTTTTCGTTTCCTGAGAACGAGGGCTTTGAAGAAGGAAAAGTAGGGTTGGAGTTACCAATAAAATCACTGTCATATACTTGATCAAAGAGTATTTTGACAGTTAAAACAAATATTCATTCAAGGACAAAATTCTAGATAAAAAATGAACGGTCAACCATTTCATACCCCCCAAACAGTCAATTCGACCAGTGGCATTCATGCATCTAATAATAGAAGAAGTGTAAATTACAATTTTACAATGCAAGCATTGGGCTCAAAATGGCTCGGTGTGTGCTTCACATTGCTACTCTTAAATGGAATCATAGGCAACCTAAATGCACAGAAAAAGACCTTGACTTTAGAGGATGCAATCGTGCAGCGATTTAGAAAATTGTATCCACGGGGAATTGCCAATCTACAATGGGTCCCATCGACCGATACAGTATCCTACCTATCCAAGGATGGCCTATATTTACTCAAACGTGGATACCCATTTCATAGAATAGACACTGCTTTGGGAGTACAAAACCTAGCAGATGGATTGGCGATGGAGATCAAGCGCTTTCCTAGAATTAATTGGTTAGACCAGTTCAATTTTTATTTCAGAAAAGGAGGGCACTACTACAAATGGAATATTAAGTCAAAGAAAGGATTCGAATGGACCCGGATACCCAAAGGTCAAAATGCTGATTTTAGTCGAGCTTCCGGACATATCGCATACACAAGAAAGAATAACTTATTCATCCAAAAGGCAGAGGGCGATACAATAGCAGTAACACAAAACCAAGATCACAATATCGTAAGTGGACAAGCCATAGCCCGCTCAGAATTTGGAATAGTGAAGGGCACATTTTGGTCGCCTAATGGACAAAATCTCGCTTTCTATCAAAAAGATGAATCTGATGTGCCGGATTACCCATTGGTTGATATCACCACAACACCCGCTCAGCTTCAGGCAATAAAATATCCTATGGCTGGGAGTAAAAGCGAATACGATAAAGCCGGAGTATATCAGATATCCAAAGACACGGTCATCTTTCTAAAGACGACAGGGGCGAAGGATCATTTTATAACCAACTTAACCTGGGGCCCGAAGGGAAAGTACATTTATCTTGCCGAACTCAATCGTGAACAAAACCATCTCCAGCTCAATCAATATGATGCATCGACAGGGGAACGAATCAAGACACTATTTGAAGAAAAACATCCGAAGTATGTAGAACCGGAACACGGTCCATGGTTTATACCTGGCAACCACCAACAATTTCTATGGTTTAGCGAAAGAGATGGTTTCATGCATCTTTATAGGTATACGACAGAAGGAAAATTATTGGGGCAAATAACTTATGGGAAATGGGAAGTCTTACAAATATTGGGTTTGAACCGAGCGAAAACACATGTTTATTTAGTCGGAACTGACACAAGTGGACTGAACAATCACTTGTATAAAGCATCACTTGATAAGGCGGATGTGCAAGATTTAACCAAAGAGGAGGGAATGCACAGGTATCAAATGGCTGATGGGGGTCGATATTTTATAGATACTTACAGTAGTTTGGAAATTCCCTTAGCTACCCAAATAGTAGACCACCAGGCACGACCTACCTACCTCCTAAAGTTAACGAAAGACCCGATGAGAGACTATAAAGTAGGGC
>Ga0256841_1002129_pt1 | contig 16120 bp, 13 predicted proteins | sample 356308metaG_FD_185971 | JGI IMG/M metagenome (GOLD analysis project Ga0256841, IMG submission 185971) | Hydrothermal vent microbial communities from Mid Atlantic Ridge, Atlantic Ocean - 356-308 | ecosystem: Environmental > Aquatic > Marine > Hydrothermal vents | place: Atlantic Ocean: Mid... | reverse complement strand
TCACCTGGGCCGTCAACGTCAACAAGGCCGACGCCAAGACCCTGGCCGCGGAACTGAACGGGGTGGGCAAGGCCAAGGCGGAAGCGATCGTCCAGGAGCGGGAAAAGGGCGGCCCCTTCAAGGACGGTTCGGATCTGGCCAAGCGGGTCCGGGGCATCGGCCCTGCCATCATCGCCAAGAACAAGGACAAGCTGGAGTTCTGAGCGATTCCCCGCCTCATCATTCTACCAGGGGCCGGCACCACCACCGGCCCCTTTCCTTACCGGGTTCCAGCCGCTGAAATCCCCTCGTCCCCCATCCACGAAAGTGAGGCGAACCGGTATCCCGGATTTTCGTGCACCCTTCCACCAACTAAGCTACTATCTTGCCGTCCAAGTTTTTTGAGAACGAATCGGGAGGAATCATGAATCGAGTACGTGTGATGCCCCAACCCCGGACCGGGGTTCTGGCGACCAACAAGGTGCTGCGCAACACCTATGCCCTGCTGGCGATGACGTTGCTGTTCAGCGCCGCCACCGCGGGTCTGGCGATGGCCTTGAACCTGCCCCATCCGGGGCTGATCGTCACGCTGGTGGGCTACTTCGGCCTGCTGTTCCTGACCCAGAGGTTCAGCAACAGTGCCTGGGGCCTGTTGTTCGTCTTTCTGTTGACCGGCTTCATGGGCCTGACTCTGGGGCCGATTTTGAGCCTGTATCTCAAATTCATCCCCAACGGCCATCAGATCGTGATGATGGCGCTGGGAGGAACCGGTCTGATCTTTCTCGGGATGTCGGCCTATGCCCTGGTTTCGCGCCGGGACTTCAGCTTCCTGGGCGGTTTCTTGTTCACCGGTATCCTGGTCGCCTTTCTCGCCGGACTGGGGGCAGCCTTTTTCCACATGCCGGGCCTGGCCCTGGCGGTCTCGACGATGTTCATGGTGTTGATGGCGGGACTGATCCTGTTCGAAACCAGCCAGATCGTTCATGGCGGGGAAACCAACTACATTCTCGCCACCGTGACGCTGTACGTGGCCATCTACAATCTCTTCACCAGCCTGCTCCATATCCTGGGCTTTCTAGGCGGCGAGGAATAGCTTCGTCGGAAAGGGCGGCTCCCGAGTCGCCCTTTTTCCACAGCACTTTCGTCCCATCCGGGAACCACACCTACAGGGGTTGGCTCCCCACTTCCAGCAGCTATAATGGGCACCCGGCAACCACAACGATCGGGAGGAAATAATGATCCTACTGACAGCTTCTTTGGCGGCATTTACCCTGGTGGCCCTGCTGGGGCTGTTCATGGCGATCGATCTGTTCCGCGGCGTTCCCGTATCCCGGCAGCTGGTGCTCACCCATGCTGGTTTCGCCGTGCTGGGCGCCCTGCTCGCCATCGGCGCCGCCCTGGCGGGAAACACCCAGGTCTATGTCAACATCGCCCTGGTGGTCGTCATCGTCCTGCTCGGCGTCACCGCAGCCCACAAACGCTACACCACCGGACAGGTGCAGAAGGGACTGATCCTGGCCCACGCCGGCCTGGCGGTGATCTGTTATCTGATCCTGGCGGCGGTGGTGTTCGGCGTGAAAATCACCGGCTGAAGCGATCCAGCCTTCGTTCTCGACGAACCCGGCTTTGGCCGGGTTTTTCATTCCTCCTTTTCCCCGCCGTGGGGCAGATGTCCCCCCTTCCAGATCGAGATCAACAGCCAGACCCCGCCGATGCCCGCGCCGGCGAAACCCAGCACTCCCAGCAAAGGGAGCCCCCACAGCGTCGGACCGCCGGGAACCGTCATGACGATGGACGAACCGATGATCAGCGAGGAGGTCACCATGCCCACGGTCAGGCGGCTGGCGGCCCGGTCGATGATCCAGCCGAAATAATCCAATTGATTGACGTCGACGTTGAAGCGCAGATTTCCGCTCTTGAGCGCCTTGATGAGCTGGCGCATGTCGTAGGGAAAGGCGGAAATGATGTCGAAGACGTCGGCGGCGGTGCGCCAGCCGCGCTTGAGCACGACATCGGGACGATAACGATTGAGCAGGGCACGGCGCACGTGGGGAGCGGCAGCGGTGATCAGGTCGAAATCGGGATCGACCTGGCGGCCCATGCCGTCGAGGGTCAGCAGGGCCTTGAACAGCAGGGCGAGATCCGGCGGCAGCACCAGATTGTAGCTGCGCATCAAATTGGTGAGATCGAAAAGGATGTTGGCGACCTTCAACTGCTTGAGCGGCAGGCCGTGGTAGGTATCGATGAAGACGTCCACATCGGCGGTCAGGGCGTCCACGTCCACCTGGACGTCGCCGGACCAGTCCAACAACACGTTGACCGCGGTCCGCGCGTCCCGGTCGATGACCGCCGCCAGCATGTCGACGATCTGGTAACGCCGGGTTTCCGACAGCCGCCCCACCATGCCGAAATCGATGAAGGCGATGCGATTGCCCGGCAGGAAAATCAAATTGCCGGGGTGGGGATCGGCATGGAAGAAACCGTCGATGAGGATCATCTTCAACACCGCGTCACAACCCCGCCGGGCCAGGACCTTGCGATTGAGACCGGTGGCCTCGGCCAGTTGCAGTTTTCGCGCCGGAATTCCCTCAATGTATTCCTGGACGTTGAGGCGCTCACAGCACCACTGCCAGTACATCCTGGGAATCACGATCCAGGGGTCGCGGGCGAAATTGCCCGCCATGCGTTCGGCGTTGCGGGCCTCGTTTTCCAGGTCCATCTCCCGGCGCAGGGAGGCGGCGAACTGATGGACGATCTCGATGGGCCGGTAGCGGCGCAGCTCCTTGACTTCGCTTTCCACGATCCGCGCCAGCCTTTCCAGCAGACGCAGATCCGCCTCGACGATCTCGACGATCCCGGGACGGCGGATCTTGACGATGACTCGTTCGCCGCTGAACAGGCGGGCGCGGTGAACCTGGGCGATGGAGGCCGCCGCCAGGGCCGCACGGTCGAACTCGGCGAACACTTCCGTCACCGGCGCCCCCAGATCCGCTTCCAATTGGGGACGCAGGGCTTCGAAAGGCAGGGGGGGAACCTGATCCTGCAGCTTTTCGAATTCCTCGATCCAATCGGGAGGAAACAGGTCCACGCGGGTGGCGAGAATCTGGCCCAGCTTGATGAAGGTCGGCCCCATTTCCTCCAGGGCACGGCGGATGCGCTGGGGCGTGTTGAGCTGGACCAGTTCCTCCACCCCTTTCCAATGGAGCGCCTTGCCCGCCTGCTCGAAGACGTGGGCCAGCCCGAGGCGGCGTACGAAACCCGCGAAGCCGTAGCGTACCAGGATCACGGCCAGATCATACAGGCGGCCGAGATCGTGGACCGCGCTGACCGCCTCCAACCACATCAGCTCTGATCGGGTTTTTCAGACTTCAGCCGTTTGGCTTGACGATCGAGAGCCTCGGAAATTCCGGCAAGGAAACCGCTGGCGATGGCGGCCAGCTGGGAACCGGCGGTACGGGCGCTTTCGATGCCCGCCTTCAACCCCCATTCGCCGGCCTCCTGCAGTTTGCGCGGCAAGGTTTCCATCACCTCCGCCATGTATTCACCGATGGCGGTGCCGCTGTCGCGGGCGTGACGCGCCAGATCATCGAGGATTTCACGGGTTTGGTCCGTGCCTTTCTTGGCCACTTCCGCCAGGGTGTCGATATAGACCTTTTCCATCTCCACCAGCTGATCGAACGCCCGTTTGACATCCTGCTCGGCGAATTCCTGGGCCCGACCGGCCGCCTCCTCCAGGGCCAGTTTGGAGGCCTCTGCGGCTTTGATCAGGCCGTCTTCGAGGCCCCGCATCACTTCCTCCAGGGCCTGACGCGCCCGACCGCCGTGCTTTTCGATGCCGGCGCCGGCACCTTCGACCACCGCCGCGACGACACTGCGGATCTCCGCCGCATCGAGACGGCCCTCGGCCAGGGCCTCCACGGTCAGGCGCCGCACCGTCTCGCGGACGTCCTCGGCCGCTTCCACGGCCTCCTGAACCGCAGCCTGCAGCTTTTCCGCCGCTTCCCGGCGTTCCGCCTCGGTCTTTTCCCGGGGTTGGTTCCCCTCTCCTTCCGGTTGCCGGACCGGCCCCTGTTCCGGATTGATTTCCTGACTCATCGCTGTCCTCCTGCTCATCGGGTCTGTCTCGAGCGGCTATGGTCGCCAAATCCCCGGCAAACTGCAAGCACGGCACGGAAAGCCCTTGTCACCGGCCGCTTCTCGGCGGGGTCCGGGAAAGGTCTGTCAGCGGCCGATTCGCTCCCCGGTCCGGGCGGTGGTAAGATATTCGAATGAAAACGTTGCAATCCTCCCATCGCTGACCATGCTGAAACATACCCTGCGGCGCCGCGTGCTCGGTTCGGTTCTGATCGTACTGGGTGCCTTGATGATGTGGCTGGCCCCCGAGGTCTGGATCGGCCTGGTCATGATCTTGATCGCCATCGCCCTGGAAATCCTCGGGATCACTCTGGAACGCCGGGCGCACTGATCCCCTTGCGCCACGCCGGAAGGCGTTGGATAATGCCCGTCATTCCCGTCATCTTTGTCGCCTGCTGACCAACTACAGCCCATGATCGACCCCAAACACTATCCTCTGCTCCGCCGCATCGATTCGCCCGAAGATCTGCGGCGACTGGATGAAAAGGAGCTGCTGCAACTGGCGGACGAAGTCCGCCACTACCTGCTCGAGAGCGTCAGCCGCTCCGGCGGTCATCTGGCTGCCGGTCTGGGCACGGTGGAACTGACCATCGCCCTCCATTACGTCTTCAACACTCCCTACGACCGCCTGGTCTGGGACGTGGGCCACCAGGCCTACCCCCACAAGATACTCACCGGTCGCCGGGACCGGCTCGCGACCATCCGAAAACGCGGCGGGCTGACCCCCTTCCCCAAGCGTTCGGAAAGCCCGTACGACGCCTTCGGGGTCGGTCACTCCAGCACCTCCATCTCGGCGGCGCTGGGGATGGCCATCGCCGCCTCCCTGGAAGGGCGCGACCAGCGCGCGGTGGCCGTCATCGGCGACGGCGGCCTCACCGGGGGCATGGCGTTCGAGGCCCTCAACCACGCCGGCTCCCTGGACGCCAATCTGCTGGTCGTCCTGAACGACAACGAGATGTCCATCTCCCCCAACGTGGGGGCCCTGACCAACTATCTGGCACGCATTCTGTCCAGCAAGCTCTATACCACCTTCCGGGAAGGCAGCAAGCAGATCCTTTCCCACGTGCCGGAAATGTGGGAACTGGCCCGCCGCGCCGAGGAACACGTCAAGGGGATGGTGGCCCCGGGAACGCTGTTCGAGGAGCTGGGCTTCAACTACATCGGCCCCATCGACGGCCACGACCTGCCCACCCTGATCGCCACCCTGCGCAACATCCGCAGTCTCAACGGTCCTCACTTCCTCCACGTCATCACCAAGAAGGGCAAGGGGTACCTTCCGGCCGAACGCGATCCAGTCACTTACCACGGGGTCACCCCCTTCGACCCCAGCAAGAACGCCATGACCAAGGCCCCGAGCAAGGGACTCACCTACACCCAGGTGTTCAGCCACTGGCTTTGTGATGCCGCCGAACGGGAACCCAAACTGGTGGGCATCACCCCCGCCATGCGGGAGGGCTCCGGCCTGGTGACCTTTTCGGAACGCTTTCCCGAGCGTTACTTCGATGTCGGTATCGCCGAACAGCACGCCGTGACCCTGGCGGCCGGTCTCGCCTGCGAGGGCTACAAACCGGTGGTGGCCATCTATTCCACCTTCCTCCAGCGGGCCTACGACCAGCTCATCCACGACGTGGCGCTGCAGAACCTTCCCGTGGTGTTCGCCATCGACCGCGCCGGCCTGGTGGGTCCGGACGGTCCCACCCACGCCGGCAGCTTCGATCTCAGTTATCTGCGCTGCGTTCCCAACATGGTGGTGATGGCGCCCGCCGACGAGAACGAGTGTTATCAGATGCTCAACACCGCCCTGGCCTGTGGCCGGCCGGCGGCGGTCCGTTATCCCAGGGGCACTGGGCCCGGCGTGGCCCTGAAGCGTACCCCTGACACCCTACCCATCGGGAAAGGCGTGGTCTGCCGCCGGGGACGCCGGATCGCCATTCTGGCCTTCGGCTCCATGGTGGCGCCGGCGCTGGCGGCGGCGGAACGGCTCGACGCCACGGTCGCCAACATGCGTTTCGTCAAACCCCTGGACGAAGCGCTGATTCGGGAGCTGACCCGCTCCCACGATTATCTGGTCACCGTGGAGGAAAACGTGGTCATGGGCGGCGCCGGCAGCGCCGTCAACGAATACCTGGTCAGTTCGGGGCTGCCGCTGCCGGTGCTCAACCTGGGACTGCCGGACCGTTACCTCGAACACGGCAGCCGGGAGGAATTGCTGAGCGAAGCGGAACTGGACGCCGACGGCATCCAGCGCAACATCGACCATTTTCTCCAGCGGCACGACAAACTCAAGGTCATCGCATGAGCGACTGGCGGGAGCGGCTCAAGGACAAAATCCGCGATATCCCCGATTTCCCACGCCCGGGAATCCTGTTCAAGGACATCACCCCGCTGGTGCGGGATCCGGCGGCGCTGCGCCTGGCGGTCCACCATCTGATCCACCCATTCGTCGGCTCCCCCGTCACCGTGGTCGCCGGCATGGAAGCCCGGGGATTCGTCTTCGGCAGCCTGGCGGCCTGGGAACTGGGGGTGGGATTCGTTCCGCTGCGCAAGCCGGGAAAACTACCTTACGATGTGCAAACGGTTTCCTACACCCTGGAATACGGGGAGAACGCCCTGGAAGCTCACGTCGACGCCTTCGCGCCCGGCGACCGGGTCCTGTTGGTGGACGACCTCCTCGCCACCGGGGGAACGGCCCGAGCCAGTTGCGAACTGGTGGAACGGCTCGGAGCGGTGGTTCACGGCTTCGCCTGCCTCATCGAACTGGCCGATCTGAAAGGACGCGACCGCATTCCCTGTCCGGTCCACAGCCTGCTACGCTTCTAGCGGGCGTAGACCCGACCCTTCCAGGCGCTGCGCTGCCCTTGCCAATACCGCCACGCCGAATCCCAGGTCATGGCCAGATAGAGGGTGCCGACCAGAGGCAACGCCGCGATCCACAGCGCGGACAGGCGGTAAAATCGCAAGGTCGGCCAGTAGGTCAACCCCATCAGGCTCCAGGCCGCCGCTCCCAACCATTCCGCCCGGGGCGTCAGCCACCCCAGCACCGGCCCCCAGAACATCAGCCCCACCAGTACGGTGCACAACAGCAGCAATCCCGGCTGGTAACGCAACTGGGTGTAGGCAGTGCGGGCCACCATGTCCCAGATGGGTTTCAGATCGTCGTAACCGCGGTGGCTGACCACCCCGTGGGACAGGCCGATCCAGGTGCGACGGCCTTGCCGTTTGACCCGGGCCGCCAGGGTGCAATCGTCGATCAGGGCGTCCCTGAGGCTGACGAACGCCTGGCACCGGCGCAGGACTTCGGTCCTGACCAGGATGCAGCCGCCGGCCGCCGCGGCGAAGCGGGGAAGCCGCGGATCGTTGGCCAAAGCGAAGGGGTAGAGTAGTTTGAAGAAATAGACGAACGCCGGCATCAACAGGGTTTCCCAAAATCCCCGGGTCCGCAGACGCGCCATGATGGAGACCAGATCCAGACGATGCGCTTCCATGTGGCGCAGCAAGGCCGCCAGCATTCCCGGACGCAGCTCGATGTCGGCATCCAGCAACAGCACCTTGTCGGTTTCCACCCGTTTCAATCCTTGCTCCAGGGCCCAGAGCTTGCCGCTCCAGCCCGGCGGCAGGGGTTTGCCGGGGACCAAACGCAGGGTGAGACCGGAAACCCGACAGGCTACGTCGGCCGTGCCGTCGCTGGAGCAATCGTCCACCACCACCACGCGGATCCCCGGGGCCTGGTCCGCCAGCGCCCCAAGGGTGGTGGCGATCACCCCGGCTTCGTTGCGTGCCGGAATCAGAACGGTCAGATCGCGGTGATCGACTTCTTCCGGAGCGGCCGGTTCCAGCACTTCACGGTTGCGCCAGGGCTGCCACGGCAGCAGCACGACGATACCCCACAACCCGGCGGCCAGCCCGGCGGCGACACAAACCCAATCCATGGAGTATGGTGCTTATTCGACGACCCCGACAGGTTTTCCTAGGGATTGTTTCTCCGTTTCCGGGACCGGTTCCGGCACCATCGGACCTTCGGTGCGGGGACCGAACAGGGCGACCCAGGCGGCCTGGAGCGGATGCGCCATGGTATCTTCCACCGCGGTGGGTTCGTAACCGCAGTGAGCCATGCAGTTGGCGCACTTGGGGTTCTTGGCGGTGCCGTATTTTTCCCAGGGGGTGGTCTCCATCAATTCCTTGAAGCTCTTGGCGTATCCCTCGTCGGCCAGAAAATAGCAGGGCTTCTGCCAGCCGAAGACGTTGCGGGTCGGATTGCCCCACGGAGTGCAAGCATAGGCGCGGTTGCCCGCGAGAAAATCGAGGTAGAACGAGGAATGGTTCAAGCGCCACTTGCGTTTCTTCGACTTGCCGATGCGGAACAGGCGGCGGAACAGTTCCTTGGTTTCCGGATTGCGGATGAAGACATCCTGACGCGGGGCCTTTTCGTACTGGAACCCTGGCGAGATGGTGACCGCCTCGACCCCCAGATCATTGCAGAAATCGAGGAATTCGGCGATCTCCTCGGCCGTCTCCCCCTGGAACAGGGTGCAGTTGACCGTGACCCGGAACCCCTTGGCCAGCGCCTCGCGGATGGCGTCGACCGCCCGTTCGAACACGCCTTCCTGACACACCGAAGCGTCGTGACGCTCCTTCAAGCCGTCCAGATGGACCGAGAAGGTGAGATAGGGGGAAGGGGTGTAATCCTTCATCCGCTTCTTGAGCAGCAGGGCGTTGGTGCACAGATAGACGAACTTCTTCCGGGCGATGATGCCTTCGACGATCTTGGGCATGTCCTTGTGGAGCAAAGGCTCTCCCCCCGGAATGGAGACGATCGGCGCACCGCATTCGTCCACCGCTTCGAGGCATTCCTCGACGCTCAGACGACGTTTGAGAATCTCGTCGGGATGATCGATCTTGCCGCAGCCGGCACAGGCTAGGTTGCACTGGAACAACGGTTCCAGCATGAGCACCAAAGGATAGCGCCGTACTCCCTTCAGTTTCTGGGTGATCAAATATCGGGCCACCGCCAACTTTTGTCTCAGTGGGATGCTCATACGCTCTTCTCCTGAATTTATTCCACTTCCGGCCGCTTATCTGACCATTTCGCTCAGGTTTTAAGATCCCAAGATACCCTTCATGTTGCTTTCACACCACAAGCCATCGCGAACAGGCCGAGACGTTGGATAAGTTAGTTTAACGGCTTTAGGCGAAAATACAACAGTCCTTGACCCCCAGGGCAAAATCCATAGAATGGGTGGATCGATTCGCCGGCCCGGGCGGTTCATCTTGACGGGGAAATTTCGCAGTCCATGAATGGAAGCGGCACACAAGCACTCGCCACGCTGGACGATGCAGCGTTTCAGGCCCATCTGCTGGACGGTGTCTCCCGCACCTTCGCCCTGACCATACCCCAGTTGCCCGAACCGGTCCATTCGGTGATCGCCAACGGCTACCTGCTTTGCCGCATCGTCGATACCATCGAGGACGAAGCGACCCTGGACCGTGCCAGCAAACGGGAACTGTGCGAGCGCTTCGTCGCCGTGGTGCGCGGTGAGGCGGATGCGGAACGTTTCGCCCGGGATTTCGCCGCCCGGCTTTCCGACCGGACCCCGCCGGCGGAACGGGAATTGATCCAGGTCGTTCCCCGGGTCGTTTCCATCACCCATAGGTTTTCCCGGGCGGACCGGGAAGCCCTGGCGATCTGCGTGGACACCATGGGGCACGGCATGGCCGATTTCCAGGATCGCGACCTTAGCCGGGGACTGGAAACCCTGCAAGACTTGAACCGCTACTGCTACTACGTCGCCGGCGTGGTGGGCGAAATGCTGACCCGGGTGTTCTGCAATTATTCCCAGTACATCGCCCAACGGTTCGACGCCCTGATGCCCCTGGCGGTCTCCTTCGGTCAAGGGTTACAGATGACCAACATCCTCAAGGATATCTGGGCCGACCGGGAACGCGGGGTCTGCTGGCTGCCCCGCGATCTGTTCGCCGCCCAGGGTTTCGAACTGGCCGAACTGCGCCCCGGCCATCGGGATCCGCGCTTCGTCACCGGCCTTCGTCAACTGATCGCCATCGCCCACGGCCATCTCCGCAACGCCCTGGAATACACTCTGCTGATCCCCGAATACGAAACCGGTATCCGGGACTTCTGTCTCTGGGCCCTCGGCATGGCGGTGCTGACCCTGCGTCGGATTCACGCCAATCCCTATTTCAGTCACGGTGACGAAGTCAAGATTTCCCGCCGTGCCGTCCGGGCCACCGTGATCACCTGTCGCCTGTGCCACCGCCACGATGATCTGTTAAGGTGGTTGTTTCGTACCACCGCCCTGGGACTGCCCGGACCCGCCGAGGGAAAGCTGTTGGATTTGAGCCACTTGCACCAACCACAACCCGCCTGAAAAACCTTCAAAGAGGCCAACGATGACCCAGCCGAACGCAGCTCTGTTGAAACAAGGAACCGACGAGGAAATCACGCAGGGTCTGCTGGACCGTGCCATCGCCAAGGCCCGCGACGCCCTACTGCAGGAGCAGCATCCCGAGGGCTACTGGGTGTACGAACTCGAAGCCGATTGCACCATTCCCTCGGAATACATCCTGATGATGCACCACATGGACGAGGTGGACGAAATTCTTCAGGCCCGGCTGGCCAATTACATCCGCGCCCGGCAGCAGGAGGATGGCAGCTGGCCCCTCTATACCGGAGGCCACGGCGACATCAGCTGCTCCGTGAAGGCCTACTACGCCCTGAAGCTGGCGGGCGACTCCCCGGACGCCCCCCACATGCGCAAAGCCCGGGCCTTCATCCTCGCCAAGGGTGGGGCGGCGAAAACCAACGTCTTCACCCGCATCCTGCTGGCGCTGTACCGGCAAATCCCCTGGCATGGGGTTCCCTTCATCCCGGTGGAAATCATGTTCCTGCCCCGATGGTTCCCGTTCCATCTGGACAAGGTTTCCTACTGGTCCCGCACGGTGATGGTTCCCCTGGCCATCCTCTGTTCGCTCAAGGTCGCGGCCAAAAATCCCAAAAACGTCCACATCCGGGAATTGTTCGTGGTACCGCCCGAGGAGGAGACCGATTATTTCTCCCACCACGTCAGGACCCCCATCGGCAAGCTCGTCCATGCGCTGGAACGCATCGGTCTGAAACTGGAACCCTACATCCCCACCGCCCTGCGCCAGCGGGCCCTGGAGAAGGCGCTGGCCTGGAGCTTGGAGCGGGCCAACGGCGAGGACGGGCTCGGAGGCATCTTCCCGGCCATGGTCAATCTCTACGAGGCGATGGACGCCATGGGAATCCCGCCGGAAGATCCCCGGCGCCAACAGGCCAGAAAAGCGATCCAAAAGCTGCTGGTCCACCGCGACCACGAATCCTACTGCCAGCCCTGCCTGTCCCCTGTCTGGGATACCGGCCTGGCCACCCTGACCCTGCAGGAAGTGCAGCGGGGGGAGAATCACGCCGCCACCGGCGAGGCCCTGGAAAAAGCGCTGGACTGGCTGGTGAGCAAGCAACTGCGCGACGAACCCGGCGACTGGCGCGTCCGTCGCCCCCATCTGGAAGGCGGCGGCTGGGCCTTTCAGTTCAACAACGCCTACTATCCGGACGTGGACGATACCGCGGTGGTCGCCTGCGCCCTGCTGCAGGGCGACAAACCGGAGCACCGCGAGGCCGCCTGCCGCGCCGCCCGATGGATCGCCGGCATGCAGTCCAAGAACGGTGGTTACGGTGCCTTCGATCCCGACAATACCTATTATTATCTCAACCATATTCCCTTCGCCGACCACGGCGCCCTGCTCGACCCGCCGGAGGCCGACGTCAGCGCCCGCTGCGTCATGCTGCTGAACCGCCTGGCCGGAGAAACCCCCTACTTCGCCCAGGTCAGGGACAAATGCCTGCGATTCCTCTGGAACGAGCAGGAACCCGACGGCAGCTGGTTCGGCCGCTGGGGTACCAACTACATCTACGGCACCTGGTCGGTGCTGATGGGGATCGAGGAGTGCGGCATTCCCAAGGAGGATCCCCGCATCCGCCGGGCGGTCGCCTGGCTGAAATCGCTTCAGCGCGAGGACGGCGGCTGGGGGGAAAGCAACGACAGTTACGAGGACCGTCACGACCCCACCATCCGGGGGCGCTTCCACGTCAGCATGGCGTGTCACACCGCCTGGGCGCTGCTGGCGTTGATGGCGGCGGGCGAAACCCACAGCGAGGCGGTGCGGCGTGGTGTCGATTATCTGCTGCGCCACCAGAAGGAGAACGGCTTCTGGCGCGACGAATACTTCAACGCGCCGGGATTTCCAAGGGTGTTCTACCTGAAGTATTACGGTTACGATCGCTTCTTCCCCCTCTGGGCCCTGGCCCGCTATCGCAACGAACTCGCGGGCAGGTGTTAGGCATCGTCGTCGCCCTGCCCGTCGAAAGCCGCACGCTCGCCCGACGATCCGTCCGTATTGGACAGACCCTTGCTCTGGGAGCGGACATCCGCCTCCACGTCGCCGGGATGGGCCCGGAACGGAGCGCGGTGGCGGCCGCCTCCCTGCAGCGCGGGGGAATCAGGGCGCTGGTGAACTGGGGTTGCGCCGCCGCCCTCTCCCCCGAACTGTCACCGGGGCGGCTGCTGCTTCCCCGCTCCTTCATCCTTCCCGACCGCAGCGAAGTATCCTGCGATTCCGTCTGGTGGCACCGGCTGGCCGACCGGCTGGCGGATCTGGCACCGGTGACGGCACCTGTGGTCGCCAACGAAACCGTCCTGGCCACGCCGGCGGCGAAACGCACTCTCCATCGGGAAACCGGAGCCCCGGCGGCCGACATGGAAAGCGCCTTCCTGGCGCACTGGTGCCTGCGGCAGGGAATCCCCTTCGTCGCCGTCCGGGCGGTGGCCGACGACGCCGGGGCGGCGATCCCGGCCGCGGTGCTCGCCGCCGCTGATCCCGACGGCGGCATCGACCCGCTCAAACTGATTCTCCAGTTGCTGCGTCATCCCCGGCAGATCGGGTCGCTGTGGCGCCTGGGACACCAGTTCCGCCGGGCCCGCGACACCCTGACGACGGCCGCCGCCCGCCTGCTCCCGGAAACATTTCTCATGCCATGATCGACCGCCTGCTCCGTCCCGTCCTCCACCTGTCCCATTGGTCCCAGGACCACCCCCTGTGGATGCTGGCTCTCGTCCTGCTAGGCGCTGTACTCAGCGGCCATTACGCCGCCACCCACCTCAAGGTCGACACCGACACGGCCAAAATGCTGGACCCCAGTCTGCCTTTCATGCAGAAACGCCGGCAACTGGAACGGACCTTTCCCCAAGACAAGAACGCCATCCTGCTGGTGGTGGAATCATCCGTGCCGGAAATCAGCGAGGCGGCGGCGCGGCGCCTGAAACAGCTGCTGACCCCACAAACCGGCACCATCGCTTCGGTTTACCTACCCACCGCCCATCCGTTCTTCGACCGTTACGGACTGCTGTATCTGGAGACCGGAAAGCTGGAACGGTTGGCCAACGACCTGGCCCGAGCCCAACCCTTCATCGCCCGGCTGTATCAGGATTTCAGCCTCCGCAGCCTGCTCTCCCTATTGGCCAGAGCGCTGCGCTTCGAAGAGGAACTGCCGGTCTCCCTGGATCCGGTGGCCGAGCGGATCGGCACCGCCTTCGACGCTGCCACCGCAGGTAAACCCTATCTGCTGTCGTGGCAGGATCTGTTGTTCGAGCCCGAACGGAAGATCGGCGCCACTCTGCAATTCGTGGTGGTCTCGCCGGTGCTGGATTTCACCCGCATGCTGCCGGCCGAGGGCGCCATCGCCACCATTCGCAGCGCCACCGAGCAGGTGAAACGCATCGATGGCATCCCGATACGGATCCGCATGACCGGGGAACCGGTACTGGAATACGAGGAACTGCTCAGTATCAGCCACGGCACCGAAATCGCCGGCCTGGTCTCCCTGGCACTGGTCTGCACCGCCCTTTTGATCGGCTTCCGCTCCTGGAAGCTGACCCTGGCCACCCTGGTCACCCTGATCGTCGGCCTGGCCTATTCGGTGGGGTTCGCGGCCTGGGCGGTCGGCTCCCTCAATTTGATCTCCATCGCCTTCGCCGTGCTGTACATCGGCATGGGGGTGGACTACGCCACCCATCTGTGTCTGCGTTACCGGGAATTCCTCCTCGAGGATCATACCCCCGCCGAGGCGCTGCGCCACAGCCTGTCCAGCGTTTCCCCCTCGCTGTTCCTCTGCGCCCTGACCACCGCCCTGGCCCTGTACGCCTTCATCCCCACCCCTTACAAGGGCATCTCCGAACTCGGTGTCATCGCCGGCTCCAGTATGTTCATCGTGGTCCTGGTGACGCTGACGGCGATGCCGGCGCTGTTGGCGCTGATGCCGCTTGATCCGGTCCGCCGCTGGAAGGAGCGGCGGACCCTGTTCCTGCCGGAGAATCTGGCCCGTTTCCCCTACCGCCACGGTCTGGCCCTGCGCCGGACGACCTTTTTCGCCGCCCTGGGCGCCCTGGGGCTGCTTTGCGGCATCACGGTGGACTTCAACCCGGTCAACCTCCGGGATCCCAACAGCGAATCGGTGAAAACCTTCAAGGAACTGCTGCGCACCAAGGAAGCCTCCCCCATGTTTCTCACCGCCCTCGCCGAGGGGGAGACGGAAACCCGGTTGCTGGAGAACCGCTTCGAACAGATCCCGGTGGTGGAGGCCGCGGTCTCCGTTTTCGACCTGATCCCCCAGGATCAGGAGGACAAGCTGGCCGTCATCGACGAAATGGCCCTGATCCTGGGGCCGCAGCTGGAACGTCCCCTGCGCCCGGAGACCGGGGGTACATCCCTCGCCGATCTGCAAGGCTTCCGCCGTGATCTGGATTCGGCCCCGTCCCGGTCCCTGGAACCGGAGACGCTCGCCCGGCTCAAGGAATCCCTCGACCGTTTCATCACCCGGTGCCGCGCGCTCGGGGAACCGGCCTGCGGAAAACTGATCGACCGGGTCCAGTTCAGCGTTCTGGGCACCTTCCCCCGGGTAATGGAAAAACTGCGTCTGGGGCTGACGGCCCAGCCCATCGGAATCGCCGACCTGCCCGAGGACATCCGGGCCCGCTGGGTCAGCGACGAAGGAATCTACCGTATCGACATCCTGCCGGCGAAGGACATGAACGTCCTCGATCACGTGCGCGAATTCGTCGCCCAGGTGCGCGCCGCCTATCCCGAGGTGACGGGACTTCCGGTGATCTACATCGAATCGATGGCGGTGATCATCGCCTCCTTCCAGCAGGCGTTCGCCACGGCCATCGTGCTGATCTTCCTGCTGTTGTCGTTCCTGTTGCGCAACGGGCGCGACACCTTCCTGGTGCTGCTGCCCCTCGTCGTCGGCACCCTGCTCACCGGTGCGGCCACCGTGCTGTTCCGACTGCCCTTCAACTACGCCAACGTGATCGTCCTGCCCCTCCTGTTCGGTCTGGGCGTCGACAACGGCATCCACATGATCCACCGCATGCATCAGCTCCCCCCCGGGCGCTCCGTCTTGACCACCAGCACCGCCCGCGGCATATTTTTCAGCGCCCTGACGACCCTGTTCAGTTTCGCCAGCCTGGCTTTCGTGGCCCACGCCGGTATCGCCAGCATGGGAAAACTGCTGGCCATCGGCCTGGTGCTGAATTTGCTGTGTACTTTCTTTATCCTTCCCGCTTTCGCCACCAATCGAATCCATTCGTCATGACCGTAAGCATCACCGAATTGTTACGCGATCGAGGCAACGACAAATTCGCTCTCCACGAACAGCATCTCAACCAGCAGATGGTCCGGGTGCTGCGCACCATCGGCTACGACCGGTTCTACACCCGAGCGCAGGGGCCGTATCTCTACGACGAGGCGGACAATCGCTATCTGGACCTGCTCAGCGGTTTCGGCGTCTTCGCCCTGGGCCGTAACCATCCGACGGTCAAGGCAGCCCTCCGGGAGGTGTTGGAACTGGATCTGCCCGACCTGGTGCAGATGGACGTGTCCCTGCTCGCCGGCATTCTGGCGGAGAAGTTGGTGCAGC
>Ga0256841_1002128_pt1 | contig 16121 bp, 13 predicted proteins | sample 356308metaG_FD_185971 | JGI IMG/M metagenome (GOLD analysis project Ga0256841, IMG submission 185971) | Hydrothermal vent microbial communities from Mid Atlantic Ridge, Atlantic Ocean - 356-308 | ecosystem: Environmental > Aquatic > Marine > Hydrothermal vents | place: Atlantic Ocean: Mid... | reverse complement strand
GTAGGAACGCTGATCGAACATCTTGCCCGAAATGTTCGGCCGGAACCCGTGGGTGAGGTGGCCCCCGGCGTCGAGTGACATCCCCACCAGGCGCTGGTTGCCGAGGTCCCTCCGCAGGGCCGCCCAGTCCTCGTCGGTGAGGTCGTTGACGTGCTTGGCCCCGGCCGCCTCCAGGGCCGGGGCCTCGACCCGGGCGGCGAGAATGGCCCAGTAGGCCACCAGATTGGCGTCGATCCCGCTGTGGGGCTGCACGTAGGCGTGCTCGGCCCCGAACACCTCACACGCCAACTGGGAGGCCAGGGCCTCCAACTGATCGACGTTGTCGCAGCCGGCATAGAAGCGGTGGCCGATCGACCCCTCGGCGTACTTGTCGCTGAACCAGTTCCCCATGGCCAGCAGGACCGCCGGGGAGGCGTAGTTCTCACTGGCGATGAGCTTGAGGAAACGCCTCTGATCGGCCAGTTCGGCCCGGATCAGCTCCGAGACCCGGGGCTCCACCTCGGAGATGGCGTCGAGAGCCTGGCGGAAGGCGCGGGCCTCGGGGGTGTCCCGGGTCGTCAGGGGGGAGGGGGAGGCATTGGGAGTCTGCTCGGACATCGGGGCTCCAGTCATGAGGGGATGATCGGCCCAGGCGCACGACCCATAGGCGGTACGGACCGCTTCCCGATGGTTATCCACCCGAGGCGCCAGTCACGATCCAGCCCGATGGTACCCCCACCCACAGCCCTCGGAGAGAGCTCCCCCCAACGCCTAATCCAGACTGCGACGCTGTTCGATCGCCCGGCCCAGGGTGAGTTCGTCGGCGTACTCCAGGTCGCCACCAACCGGCAGACCACTGGCCAGACGGCTGACCACCACACCGAGCGGCTTGAGCAACCGACCCAGGTACATGGCGGTGGCCTCACCCTCGATGTTCGGATTGGTGCAGATGATCACCTCGGTGATCGACTCCGGATCCAGACGGGCCAGCAACTCCTTGACCCTCAGGCGATCCGGGCCCACACCCTCGAGGGGGTTCAGGGCCCCCTGCAGAACGTGATAGCGCCCCCGGAACTCCCCCGTTCTCTCCAGGGCCACCACGTCCCGGGGTTCCTCCACCACGCAGATGACCCCGTCCTCACGCCGGGAGTCGGAGCACAACCCGCAGATCTCGTGCTCGCTGACGTTGAAACAACGGGTACAGAATGACACCCGCCGCTTCACCTCGGAGATGGCGTCGGCCAGCCTCATGGCGTCGGTGGTGGGCACCTTCAGCAGGTGGAACGCCAGCCTCTGGGCCGACTTGGGGCCAATCCCCGGCAGGCGACCAAGTTCGTCAATCAGATCCTGTATCGGACCCTCGTAGGCCTGGGACATCTCAGCCCAGCAGTCCGCCCAGGTCACCCGGGCCCAGGTCACCCAGGCCACCGAGATCCAATCCCCCGAGGTCACCCAGGGGACCCATCGACTCCGCCTGGACCTCGGCCGCCCGGGCGGCGGCGTCGTGGAGAGCGGCGACGACCAGGTCCTCCAGCATCTCCACCTCGTCGGGATCCACCACCTCGGGGCTGATGGTCACCTTCTTCACCTCACCCCCGGCGGTCATGGTCACCCGGACCACCCCACCACCGGCCTGGCCCTCCACGAGGGTTCGGGAGGCCTCCTCCTGGGCCGCGGCCAGCTGCTGCTGCATCTCCTGGGCCTGGGCCAGGAGCCGGCTCACATCGAATGGTTCGGTCATGGTGACTCCAGGGGGATCGGTCGGGTCCACCCCGTCGGGGGAGCCCGTCCACCGGCCGGCCGATGGGTTCCCGATGGGGCGGATTCACCATCGAACTCTAACGTCACCCGCCGGCCGAACACCGACCCTCGGTGCTGCTCAATCCCGGGAGCTACAGGCACCCACCCCGACCCCACACAGGCCGCACTCAGTCCTCAGCCTCGATGATCTCCGCCCCGGGGAAGGCGGCCTCGACCCGGTCCAGGGCACTCATGCCCTGGGGTGGGGCATCGGTGAGCCCCCCCAGGTCGACCTCCTCAGGTTCGGGATCGGGATCGGGATCGGGGCGCTCTCCCATTCGGCCCGCATCGGGGGGACCCGCGGGAGCGACGTCACCGACGTCGAGGGACACCGACAGAGCCGGGGAGAACACCGACCTCACCACGTCGGTGAGGTCGGACAGGAACTCGGCGCACCGGTCCCGGTGGGGGGCATTGGGCAGCATGACGTGCACGGTTCCCCCAGCGTCGAGGGTGACCCCATGTCCCCGGAACCGGGCCTGGGCCCGGCGGGGGAGAGAGGACAGAACCCGCTGATCCCAGTCCCGGATCAGGACCTCGGGGGTGGGAAGCCGAACCGGGGGGTCAGCCACCGCATCCCCGACCGGCGGCTCAGCCCCCGGGAGGGGCGGTTCCGGGGCGGGAGTGGACCCCGCCCCCGGGGGCGGGGATGGCGCGGGCGTCGGCCCGAGGGGCGGAGTCGGCACCGGCGCGTGCATCGGCGGCGGGGCCGGCGCGGGCATCGGAGGCGGGGCCGGCGGGACACCGGGGGCGTCCGCGCCGGATGGGGGCTGGGAAGATGGCCCACCACCGGTCGCCCGGGCCAGTGCGGCCCGGGCCTCGTCGGCCAGACCCCTCCCACCCGATCTCCCCCGTGGGGCGGGGGTCGAGACCTCCGGAGTCGGCGCCGTCGGGGTCGAGACCGGCGGGGCCGCGGGTCCGACGGGGGCGTCCGGGGCCGCGGGTGGGACGGGAGGCGTTACCCGCCCCCCGGTCATCGCGGCCAGGGCCGCCTCGAGGGCCTCGACACGTCGGGTCAGGGCTCCGACGTCACCCGACACCGCGGGACTGGTCAGCTTCACCAGAGCCGTCTCCAGCGACAGCCGGGGATCACCGGCCTGGCGCATGACTATCAGGGTCCCCCCCAGGGACTCCAGGGCCCTCACCGTGGCCGCGGGACCAAGGGCCGCACCCTCGGCCCTGAGACCCTCGAGGACCGATTCGGGCAACTCCCGGGGTTCGGCCCCCATCAGCACCAGGAACACGTCCCGCAACCGACGGGTCAACTGTTCGGCCAGCTCACGGACGTCGGCTCCGGCCGCCACCGCCGCCGCCACCGCCGCCAGGGCCGTGTCCGGTCGCGAATCGGCCAGGGAGGCCATCAGGTCATCGAGGGGGAGGACACTGGATCCGATTCCACCGGCGGCGATGACCCCGTCCAGGGCCGAGAGCGTGTCGCGGGCCGATCCCCCGCCGCGGGTCACCACGTAGTCCACGATCTCGTCGGTGACCTCTATGCCGGCCCTGTCCGCCACGTCCCGGACGAGACCCTGCATCCGCTCGGCCCCGACCAGTGAGAGCTCAATGTGCTGGGTACGACTGCGGATGGTCGGCAGTACCTTCTGGGGATCGGTCGTGGCCAGGACGAAGACCACGTGACCGGGGGGTTCCTCCAGGGTCTTCAGCAGGGCGTTGGACGCCTCCTTGGTGAGCATGTGGACCTCATCGAGGATGTACACCTTGGTGCGCCCGGGGGTGCCGATGGCGACGGACCGGACCAGATCCTTCATGTCGTCGATACCCCGGTTGGACGCCGCATCCAACTCGAAGAGATCCATCGAACTGCCCGACTCGATGGCCAGACACGAGGGGCACTCGCAGCAGGGCTCCCCGTCCGCCCCGAGGTTCTCACAGTTGAGAGCCTTGGCCAGGAGCCGGGCACTGGTGGTCTTACCCGTGCCGCGGGGACCACTGAGCAGGTATGCATGGGCCACCCGGTCCTCACGGACCGCGTTCTGCAGACCGGAGACGAGATGGTCCTGGCCGATCACCTCGGCGAAGCGTCGGGGACGGAAACGTCGGTACAGGGACTGATACGCCATCACCGACCACCCTATGGGACTCAGAGCCCACCTTTCCGGGGGTGATGGCCCCGAATCGCGAGCCCACCTTCGGGGAGCCGACCACCCCGAGGGGCGGATCGCCGTCCCACGAGGCGGCCAGGCGATCTGCGGCACACGACGAACTCCGCTGAGAGCTGCTGCCTCCCGGCCCTGACTCGGTTCACGGGACGTCGTTGCACAGGACCCGGCCGCCACGTCGAACGGCGATCCGTCGGTCAATCTACCGGTTGGACCGTCCGCTCACCACCACAACTCCAACCGCGACCGCCGTCCATGTCCGAACGCGGGTGCCATTCGGAGCCCGGCTCCGGACACCCGGGTACGCGTGATCGGCCGGTCCCTTGGGAGCGCCGAATTCATTCGCTACGGTTGTGGACCCCGGGAGGGATGCGAGAGCGGCCGATTCGGCACGCTTGGAAAGCGTGTGTGGTGTCACAGCCACCGTGGGTTCGAATCCCACTCCCTCCGCCAACCCCCGACCAGGGCCACCGCCCGGAGGGCCCCGAGACCGGGCGCCACCGTGGCCATCGGCCCCGGAGCACTCCGTGACCGTTTCCTCAATCTCACCGGGCCCGGATCCAGACTCATGACGATCGCGGAATCCTTCATGGATCTGGCCCTGGATGAGGCCCGTCGAGCTCTCGAACACGGGGACGTTCCGGTGGGTGCCGTGGTCGTGATCGAGGGGGAGGTCGTCTCCGCCCGTCACAACGAGAGGGAGCTGACCGGTGATCCGACCGCCCACGCCGAGATCCTCGCCCTCAGGGACGCCGCCGCCACGACCGGCTCCTGGCGCTTGGAGTCAGCCACCCTCTACGTCACCCTCGAACCCTGCCCGATGTGTGCGGGGGCCTGTCTCAACTCCCGAATCTCCCGCCTGGTGTTCGGGACCACGGACCCCAGGGCCGGGGCCACCGGGTCTCTCTACAATCTCGGGACCGATCCCCGCCTGAACCACGAGTTCGAGGTCCTCGGGGGACCGGGGGCCGGGGAGTCAGCCCGACTGCTGACGGAGTTCTTCCGGTCCCGCCGGTGAGCACGGGCGGCGGCCCGAGGCCACCAACCCCCGAACCGGGTCGGATAACGGGGACACCGCCCACGCCGAAGCCGAGCCCGGGACCTCCTACCGGTCCGGTGGTGACCAATCAGTGGGGAAGAGGCCCCCGAACCCGCTACAGTCGCCGCCGGAGGGTTGCCAGAGCGGACGAATGGGGCGGCCTCGAAAGCCGTTGTGGCCTCCGGGTCACCGTGGGTTCGAATCCCACACCCTCCGCCACCGATACCGGGAGCCCACAGACCAGGTGATCATCCTCGGGGCCCCCGGGCCGACCACCCCCCACCCCGACGACACGGAACCATCCGGACACCGTGGGGTGACCCACCGGTGACCCTGGTGATCCTGGCCGCCCTCTCGGCCACCCTGGCCGGTTCGGGCGACTTCTGCGGGGGACTGGCGTCCCGGGGGGGCAGGGTCAGCGCCGTGGCCACCAACAGCCTGATCATCGGGATGTTCACCGCCCTGTTCATGGCCCCTCTCCTCGGCGGCTCCCCCGATCGAACCGGCCTGCTGTGGGGAGCGGGAGCGGGGGTGGCCGGGGGTGTGGCGATCCACGCCCTCTACCAGGGACTGACCCACGCCGGCGCCGGGGTCGTGTCACCGATCGCCGCCGTGGGCTCGGCCACCTGGCCGGTGCTCTACTCCGTCATCACCGGGGACCGACCCGGGCCCCTCCAGAGCCTCGGGGTGGTCATCGGTGTGGCCGCCATCTGGCTGATCAGCCGCACCAGCGGCAAGGGCCCGCCCGAGGCCCACACCGATAGCCGCCGCGGAGTCAGGTTCGGCATGGCGGCCGGGCTCGGATTCGGGACGATGCTGATCATGTTGAGTCGGGTCTCCACCGATGCCGGCATGTGGCCCCTGGTGTCGGCCCGGGCCGCCGGGTTCCTGGTCCTGGGCGTCCTGGCCCTGGGTGCCCGTCACCCCCTGGCACCGGTGAGGGGAACCTGGTGGGCCATAGCGGGTTCGGGGGTGTTCACCGTAGTGGCCAACGCCCTGTTCATCGCCGCCACCCGTCGCGGTTCCCTGGCCACGGTGTCGGTGATCACCTCGATGTTCCCGGCCTCCACCGTCATACTGGCCCGGCTGGTCTGGAAGGAACGACTGACCCGGGCCAACGTGGCCGGACTGGGCCTGTCCCTCGCCGCCGTGGCCCTCATCGTGGCCTGACCGGACCGGATCTCCCCCTTTCGGGGGAGGACGCCTCAGCCCGATCGACCGGCCATGTTCACCATGGCTGTCCCAGCCCCGCGGTAGCAATACCGGTGGGGTTTCTCCTCGGGGACCCATCCGGCTCGTAGGATCGGCGACCATCCGACGGTGAACACCCGCCCGCTTCCCCTCCCGCCCTCCTCCCGACCCTCCCCGAAGGGACCGACCCCGATGACCACCACCTGGACCGTTTCGGAGGTATGTGCCGCCGTGGCCGGGGCCCTCGATGAGGCGTTTCCCGAGGAGATATGGCTGCGGGGGGAGATACACGGGGCCCGCAGGTCACCGGCCGGTCACCTCTACTTCGACCTCACCGATCCCTCCGGTGACGGTCCGGCTCCCCGCGGTCGGGGCCCGGGGGCCGGCCCGAAGATGTCGGTGGTCGCCTTCAAGGGCCGCCTCCGCGGTATCGAGGCCGTCCTGGCCAAGGCGGGGGGCCTGAAGCTGGAGGACGGGCTCGAGGTCCGGATCAGGGGGGAGATCTCCTACTACGCCCCCCAGGGTCGGGTCCAGATCGTCATGACCGCCATCGATCCCCGGTTCACCCTCGGTCTGCTGGCCGCCGACCGCGAGCGGGTCCTCCGAACCCTGGCCGGCGAGGGTCTCCTCGAGCTGAACGCCCACCGTCCCCTGGCACCGGTACCCCTGCGCGTCGGACTGGTCACCAGCGACGGCAGTGCCGCCTGCGCCGACTTCCTGGACGAACTGAGGCGCTCGGGGTACGGCTTTCGGGTTCGCCTGGCCGACGCCCGGGTCCAGGGTGAGGGTTCCGTCACCTCCCTGGTGGCGGCGTTGGACCATCTGTCGGGTTTCTCTCTCGACGTCGTCGCCGTGATCCGGGGGGGAGGTGCCCGCACCGACCTTCTCAGCTTCGACCACGAGAGCGTCGCCCGGGCCGTGGCCCGATTCCCGGTGCCGGTCCTGGCCGGAATCGGACACGAGATCGACCGTTCGATCGTGGACGAGGTCGCCCACTCGTCGTTCAAGACCCCCACGGCCACCGCCGCCTTCCTGGTGGATCGGGTCCGGGAGTTCATCGCCGATCTCGACTCGGCCGCCGCTCACCTCGCCGTCATGGGCGAGCACGTCCTCACCCGCCAGGGCGACGTGGTCGACTCAATGGCCCACCGACTCCAGCGCGGCACCACCACGTCCCTGGACGCCGCCCGGCTGGCCCTGACCGGAATCGGTGGCGCGATCACCCGGTCGGCCCGCAACGCGATGAGCCGCTCCCGTCTGCAACTGAACCGTACGACGCGGCTCACGGCCACCACGGCCGGAAGTGGTCTCGACACCGGGCGGGTCACTCTCGAGGGTCTCATCGGCCGCCTCTCCAGGGCTGGGACCCGCTCACTGATCGAGGCCGATCGCAGGCTCGACACCCTGGCCACGGTCACCGCGGCCGCCGATCCCGCCCGGATGCTGGCGAAGGGCTACTCGATCACCCGCGGGCCCGACGGATCGGTGCTGAGCGATCCCGCCGCCCTCTCCCCCGGAGACCGGATCTCGACCATGTTGTCCGGGGGAACCCTCATCAGCCGGGTCAGCGGGGAAGGGCCCGGGGAGCCACCGACGACGGGGCCGGACAACCGGCTCAACACCGGAGGGTCCGAACGGTCCCCCCAGCGGGGCGCCACCGACGACAGGACCGGACAACCGGATCACCAGGGGACCGGTGACCCACCGCGACCCGGGAAGGACACCACATGACAAGTGAAAGCGACCAGGTCACCGGACCGGACAGGACCGATGGCAACCACACAGACGAGCCGGGCTACACCGAGGCCATGGCCGAACTCGAGCGGATCCTCGCCTCCCTGGAGTCCGACCGGGTCGATGTCGACGTGATCTCCCGCCAGGTCGCCCGGGCCGCCCATCTCATCGAGTTGTGCCGCGGCAAGATCCGGCGGGCCGAGATCGAGGTCGAGAGGGTGGTGGCCGGCCTCGAGGACCCACCGGACTGACCCCGGACCGGAACCTCACCGTCCCTCCGTCGGCTCCAGGACGGAATCAGCCCGGTTGCAGACGAACTGTCCGGACGGGCCCTCGGCGATGAAGTCGGCCAGCTCGGTGCCCGCCGTGGCCCACGCCCGATGGTCGTTGGACGGGTCACTGCCGAACACCACCCCCACCAGCCGCCCGTCACCGGAGTACATACCGGCGCCACTGTCACCGGGGGCGATCTCGGCTTCGAGTTCATAGCCCTTTCTGATCGATCTTCCGCTGCGCCGAACGGCATCGATGTCGATGTCGACCACCCTCACCACCCGGTAGCCGGTGGTGCCCGAGGTGGCGGCGCCGACGATGCGACCGGTGTCGCCGGGGGGAGCGTCGGCGATCGGGACCGGCGCCATCCCGAACCCCGCCACCCGCAACAACGCCAGGTCCCTGTCCGGATCGAGGCTGACCACCGGAACCGCCCGGCCATCCACACGAACCTCGCTCGCCCCCGCCACCACGTGAGCCGACACGAGGACCAGTTCCCCCCCGACCGCCACTCCCGATCCCCGGGTGGCCGAGGCGAAACCGCATCCCTCGGTGGAGACCACCACCGCCCGGGCCGCCGGGTCCGGGGCCCCGGCCGACGATGTGGGACCCAACCCCTGGGACGCCCGGCAGCCGCCCAGTACCACCACCAGGATCACGACCAGGACCCTGCCAACCAGGACCGGCCCCGACCACGGGACCGTATCCAGCCGGGGCCCCGCCGGGGCGGAGTCCCTAGACTCCCGGCGGTGCGCCACGCCATCCTGATCCGCTCGGTTCGACGCTTCCTCGACCCTGAAGAGCGGGTCCACGAGGCGGTCTACATGTGGAGCCGTCACCGTCTCATGGTGCCCTACGCGGTCGGTGCCTTCATCGCCCTCGTTCTGGTGGCCATCGCCGTCGGTGTCAATCCCTGGCCCAGCCGGGTGGCGATAGGGGCCGCTGGGGCCGCGGTAGCCGCCGCGGCCACGACCACCTACCGGGTACTCGCCCTCACCGACTCGGGGCTGGTGCTCCTCGGAGGGAGCCGGGTGAGGCACTACGCCACCGGGCTGATCCGCCGCCTACCCCCGGGAGTGGAGATTCACCGGAGGGGGGGAAACATGCTGACCTCGGACTGGTCGGTGGACGGCTCGTTGTTCACCGTCCTCAAGCGCGATGACCAGGCCCTGGGGTCCATGTACGCCTCCCCGCCGCCCGATCCACGACCGGACGACGGCGACTGACACCCCGCCCACCCGGCCGCTGACGTCGGACACGAGCCGACGGACGACAACGATCGCTCCCCTGCAACCGGGAAAACCCGGACCACCCCGGGCGGCCACGTGGGGCCACCCGGGGTCCGGAATCAGATCTGGGTCTGCTGGTTCAGGTAGGACCTCTCCGCCAGACCGTGCCACTCGGCGATGGAGTCACGGAACTCCCGCCAGGGACCCAGGATCGAGGCGAACTTCGGATCGCCGGCGGCGATGTCGTCGAGGACCTTCTCCGTCTCCTCCTTGAACGCCGCCATCAGCTCGGGGGAGAACTCCCTCAGCTCGGCGAACTGCTTCACCTTCTGCAGGTCGACGGGGTTCAGGGTGTCGTACTTGGCCATCATGTTGGTGTTGGCCGATCGCGCCGCGATCTCTATCGCCGCCTGGTACTGGGCCGGCAGGTCATTCCACTTGTCGAGGGCCACCTCGACCTCCACCGCCGTTCCCGGCTCCCACCAGCCCGGGTAGTAGTAGAACAGCTTCGATCCGAGTTGGTCGAGACCCAGGATCAGGTCATCGGTGGGTCCCACGAACTCCGCGGCGTCGATGGCCCCGGTCTCGATGGAGGTGAGGATCTCACCCCCGGCGATGGTGACCTGTTCTCCACCCAGGTTGTTCAGCACCTGACCGGCCAGGCCCGGGATTCTCATCTTGAGACCCTGTAGGTCGGCGACGGTGTTGATCTCCTTGCTGAACCAGCCCCCCATCTGGCAGCCGGTGGAACCGGCGGGGAAGGCGATGATGCCGTGCTCCTCGGCGTTGAACTCGTTCAGAAGCTCGAGCCCACCGGCCTGGTAGAGCCAGGCGTTCTGCTGTCTCTGGGTGAGGCCGAACGGCACGGCCGTGCCGAACTGCTGCACCGGGCTCAGACCCACGTAGTAGTACGACGCCGTGTGACCCATCTCCATCCCCCCGTCACGGACGGTGGGCAGTACCTCCAGCCCACCGACGATCTCCCCGGCGGGACGGACGTTGATCTTGAACTTGCCCCCGGTGAGCCGACCGACCATGTCGGCGAACTCCTGGGCCCCACCGAAGATGGTCACCAGGGCCGTGGGCCAACTGGTGCCCATCTCCCACTCGAGTTCGGGCAGATCCTGATCCAGGACGACCGTGCCACCGGAGTCCGTGGACGAGCCGGTGTCACCACCGCCTCCGGACGACCCGGCCGCGGTCGTTGACGCCCCCTGGGCGCCGTCACCTCCTCCGCCCCCGTCGTCGCCACTGCTGCAGGCGGCCAGGATGGCGCTGGTGGCAGCGAAGCCGGCCACCCCGAAACCCGCCTTCTTGAGGAAGGAACGCCGGTCCACACCGGCGTCCGGGTTCTCCTCTCGACCTACTGATACATCTGTCATTTCGACCCCTTGCTGGATCCGGTTTGTCTGTCTCGATGACGGCCGGGCGCCGCCGTGGCTGCTACTGGTGAACTCGTCGTCGGCGTCACACCTCCTCAGGGAACGAAGAAGTTGAAGGAGAACTCGGTGATGGCGGGGAACAGGCCCAGGATGACCAGGGCCACCCCCTGGAGGACCATGAACGGGATGGCGCCCTTGTGGATGTCGGCGGTCTTGACCTCATCGGGGGCCACCCCCTGGAGGTAGAACAGGGAGAACCCCACCGGGGGGGAGATGAAGGCCATGTTCAGGTTCACGGCCATGAGGACCGCGAACCAGACCGTGTCCACGGTGCTGAAGCCCAGGGCCTGCATGGCGGGGACGAAGATGGGCACGACGATGAACGTGATCTCGAGGAACTCCAGGTTTATCCCCAGGAGGAACACGGCGATCATGGCCACCAGGACGAAACCCAGCTTGCCCCCGCCGATGGCGGTCAACCAGTCGGCCATCTGGTCCGAACCGCCGAGCTGCAGGAACATGGTGCTGAAGAACGTGGAGGAGAACAGCAGGGTCATGACCAGGATGGTCACGTTGGCCGTGGACTCCCCCGCCTCCCGGATGGCCTGGGGGGTCAGCCGCCAGGCGTTGTCGACGTGGGTGGAACCGGCCCGGATGAGGATCTTGTTGAACAACCAGTTGACGGTGGTTAGCAGGAGGGCCCCGAGCACCCCGACCGCCCCCGCCTCCGACGGGGTGGCCACGCCCTGGAATATCGAGACCAGGACCCCGATGATCAGGGCCAGGATGGGCACGATGGAGATCAGCACCTCGGCCGTGAGCATCTTTCCGAAGTAGAGGATCACCGAGCTGACGGCGAAGGTGATCAGCCCGGCCTTGATCGCCACCACCGGCCCGATGAGCAGGGTGACCAGGAAGATCAGGATCCCCAGCACGAAGCCGATCTCCAGGGACGGGACCAGGCCCGGGTTGCCCTCGAGGGTGCGGTCCTCCTTGGGCATGGCCGGGCCCACCTCGGGCTTGAGGTACGAGAGGATGAGGGTGTAGGCGACGTACAGCCCCGAGAGCAGGAGACCGGGGATCAGGGCCCCGGCGAACAGACCCAGTATTCCCACCCCGAGCTGTTGGGCCAGCAGGATGAGAACCAGGCTGGGGGGAATCAACTGGGCCAGGGTGCCCGACGCCACGATGACCCCGGTGGCCAGCTTGTGGTCGTACCCCAGCTTGATCATGGCCGGCAGCGACAGCAGCCCCATGACGATCACCGTGGCCGCCACGACCCCGGTGGCCGCGGCCAGCAGGGTGCCCACGATCACCACCGCCGAGGCCACCCCACCCCGCAGGGGACCCATGAGCATGCCAAAGGCGCTCAGCAGCCGTTCGGCCAGACCGGATCGCTCGAGGATCGCCCCCATGAGCACGAACAGGGGTACGGCCAGCAGGGTGGGGTTGCCGATGGCCCCGAACCACTTGCCCGGGAGCACGTTGAGGGTCCTGGGATCGAAGGTGTTGGTGAGATCACCGATGAAGGCGAAGATCAGGGCGGTCCCGGCGAAGGAGTAGGCCACGTTATAGCCCACCAGGATCAGCACCATGAACACCGCGAACATGACCAGTGAGAGGAAGACTCCGAGGTCCACGGTGGCTACTCGACCCTGAGTTCGATCTCGGGGACCTCGTCGAGTCCCGCCAGCTCACGCTCGTCGATCAGGATGAATCCCTCCTTGATCACCTGGGCCACGACCTGGCTGGCCCACAGGACGAATCCCACCAGGATCATGGCCTTGATCGGACCAACCGGTAGCCCCCCGGCGTCGCTGGACTTTTCCCACGTCTCCCACACCTTCCATCCGCTGGGCCAGACCCCGCTCCGCTTGCGTCCCAGCGAGATCCCGGCGTACCCCCAGAGGATCCGGATGCTCATGATCGTGAACGGGAAGAGCAGGGTGGTGTGCAGGACGAAGTCCAGCCAGGCCTTCCGCTTCTCGTCGAAGTGGGTCCACCAGAAATCCACCCGGGGATTCACACCGACCATGACCCCGTAGTTCACACCCAGCAGGAAAATCAGGCCGAACACCATCCAGGCCAGGCTGCTGGCCTCGCCGATGAGGATGTCCTGGGACACGTAGTCGTTGCCGTAGCGGGTGACCACGTTGAACAGGGAGATGAGGAAGACCACCCAGCTCAGCCGCCAGGCGATCTGTCGCGACACCCGGCTCACGGCCTCGATGGCCACACGCAGCCGGTGCAGCCACGTGTAGTGAACACAGAGCGCGATCCCGACGATGTTCGCCACCCACATCCACCATCTCATCCGGCCGATCAGATAGCTGGTGCCCATGAGCCGGCCCACGACCCCGCCCAGGGCCCAGGCGATCAGCACCCAGCCCAGGGGGTGGATACGCCTCCAACCGGTCCGGACCTCGTCGGGTACCGATCCGTTCGTCGTGACCACCTCAGCCACGCGTGTTCCCCACCGAAGGGGATGCCGGTTCCGGACCGGGGCTCCCGACATCACCGGTTGGCCCTCGTCGGCGACAGTCCCGGTTCACGTCACCCCGGGTCCCCAGGTGTCGGTTTGGTTCGCGGACCACTCGACTCCCTCCGGTTCCGAACGCGGTCAGGGCCGGGACAGTAGCAGAGGGAACCACCATCGTGTGACGAAGATCACACCCTAGCCGACGGGAGGGGGTTCCCATCCCGACCCGGTGGGGCAACCGGGGGCAAAAAAGACGGTGGACGAAGGGAGTCGGTGGGCCCTCCCTTCGTCCACCTACGAGCGCTCACGGACCGGTGGGAATCCGGAGCGCACATCTTGGACTATAGCATACCGCCCGATCGCCCGCCTGGGAAACCGATTGGCAGCCCGTTCGTTCCGGAGGCTCGAGAGCCACCGGGCTTCCCGGTTGATGTAGGCAAGATATTCACCAGGTCCTCCGATGTCAACCCAGGTCGCTACTTTCCGGAGTGAAAATCGTCACTTCCCCATTCGGGGCCCCTACGACTGGTGGTCCCAGGGGCCGCGACCACCGAACTCGCCCAACACCCGTCGGCTCATCGCCACTCCCCTCCCCACTCCCCGAACCGGGCCTACCATCGGAGCTCGCCCTTCAATTCGGTGAGGCACCACCCGCCGCTCCGAGAATCCGGAGGGCTCCGATGTGGCCCGTTCCGGGCCGCCCCCCATCCACCACCCTGGAGAGTTCGGACGTGTCCCATTCCGAGACATACGACGATCCCCGGCGCCCGACGCCCGGTCGCGAACCCGAGCCCTCCCCGGCGGCGGCGCTCACGCCGATGGACGTGGCCGTGGCCGGAACCTCCCTGGCTGAGGTCCACCGGGACGGATCCCACGTCTACTGGTGGGAACGCCGACCCACCGAGGGGGGTCGCGGGGTGGTCGTCGGGGTCGACGACGACGGAGCACCCCTCGATGTCAGCCCCCCGGGGGTGAACGTCCGCACCCTGGTGCACGAGTACGGCGGAGGGGCGTGGGACATCCGGGCGAACCGTCTCGCCTATGTGGACCTGGCCGACCAGGCCGTCCACCTGGTCGACCTGACCACCGCCCCCGGGGAAGGTACCGGTCGGCGGGCCACCCGGGTCACCGATCCCGGCCCGGTGCCGGGCGCGGTGAGGTACGCCGACCTGACCTGGCATCCCGACGGTATCCACGTGATCGCGGTCCGCGAGAACCACCACCCCGACACCGACCCGGTGAACGACCTGGTCGCGGTCGACACCGTGACCGGCGTGGTGACGGTGCTGGCCGAGGGCCACGACTTCTACGCCATGGGCCGACCCTCCCCCGACGGGACGCGGGTGGCCTACATAGCCTGGGACCAGCCGGACATGCCGTGGGACTCCACCGAGCTCCACCTGGGCCTCTGGCGACCGGGGCGCGCCCTGGCCGACGACCGGGTCGTGGCGGGTGGACCGGGTGAGGCCGTGCAGCAGCCGGTGTGGTCACCGACCGGTGAGTTACTGGCCATCACCGATCGCACCGGATGGTGGCTGCCGTCCGTCGTGGATCTCTCCGGTCAGCAGGCACCCCGGCCCCTCATTGAGGCCGAGATGGATTTCGGCGAACCGATGTGGGTCTTCGGTCTGGGCACCATGTGCGTGGACGATGACGGTTCACTGGTGCTGTCGTGGCACCAGGAGGGCTTCGGCCGCATAGGACGGCTCCGGGGCGGGAAGCTGACCCCCTTCCCCACCCCCCGGATCGAGTTCGGTCGTCTGGCCCTGGACGGGGAGGGATCGGTCCTCACCACCGCGGCGTCTCCAACCCGCCCCACCGAGGTCGTCGCCATCTCCGAATCGGGGGCCGAGAGAATCATCCGTCCCGCCGACACCGATCCCCTCGATCCCGGGATGGTCTCCGTCGCCGAGCACATCGACTTTCCCAGCGACGGTCGCACCGCCCACGCCCTGTTGTACCGACCGCGCCCCCACCCGGCGGGCGGCCCCCCTCCGCTGCTGGTCCTCAGCCACGGCGGACCCACCGCCGCCGCCCGGCCCGGCTACAACCCCGCCGTTCAGTTCTGGACGACCCGCGGTTTCATGGTCGCCGACGTGAACTATGGGGGCAGCACGGGCTACGGGCGGGCCTACCGGGAACTGCTCAACCACAACTGGGGGATCGTCGACCGGTTGGACTGCGTGAACCTGGCCCGGCACCTGGTGGACGAAGGCCTGGTCGACCCGAACGCCCTGGCCATAAAAGGGGGCTCGGCCGGGGGTTTCACGACCCTGTCGGCCCTCACGTTCAATGACGACTTCACAGTGGGAGCCAGTCGGTACGGCGTGGGGGACCTCGAGACCCTCGCCACCGACACCCACAAGTTCGAGGCCCGGTACCTCGACTCCCTGATCGGGCCCTATCCCGAGCGCCGCGATCTATACCGGGAGAGATCGCCGGTGAACCACACCGAGTTGCTCAACACCCCGATGGCGGTGCTCCAGGGGCTCGAGGACCGGGTGGTGCCGCCATCGCAGTCCGAGGCCATGGTCGCGGCCCTCGATTCGAGAGGTGTGCCCTACATCTACATCACATTCGAAGGCGAGCAGCACGGGTTCCGTCAGGCCCCCAACATCGCCCGGGCCCTCGAGGTCGAGTACCTGTTCTTCTGCCGCATCTTCGGGATCCCACCCGCGGGGCCGATCGGGTCGACCGCCGGTCTGGACATCCACAACCTGGGTTGAGGCGGCGATGCTCAGGGCGGGGCCCGGACCCGGCCTCAGCCCCCCACAGTGGTCGGGGGGACGGTCGTGGACGATTCCGGAGCCGTGGTCGGGGGGACGGTCGTGGACGATTCCGGAGCCGCGGTCGGGGGGACGGTCGTGGACGATTCCGGAGCGGTGGTCGGGGGGA
>Ga0256841_1002127_pt1 | contig 16122 bp, 14 predicted proteins | sample 356308metaG_FD_185971 | JGI IMG/M metagenome (GOLD analysis project Ga0256841, IMG submission 185971) | Hydrothermal vent microbial communities from Mid Atlantic Ridge, Atlantic Ocean - 356-308 | ecosystem: Environmental > Aquatic > Marine > Hydrothermal vents | place: Atlantic Ocean: Mid... | reverse complement strand
ATTACTGTTTCCGCTGCCTTCTACAAAACCTATTTTATTCCATTCCGCATCGGTTTGTTTTCTTTCTACTTCAAATCCGTAGTTATTTACTTCCGTGGCTGTTGACCAATTTAATAATATTACATCGTTGGTTACTGTTGCTGAAAATGCGGTTAGTTCTACAGGTAGAGCGGAATTAGGATTGTTTTGCAAATTCGGATAATTTCCATCTGCATTAGCTTTTGCCAAACTATTACCACTACTGCTTGCCGGTGCTATAATTTCCCAAATGCTTGTAAAATCCCAACCGGCATCTGTAAATGTTGATTGTGTTTTCATTTCCGCTGTTGTTTTGCCTGTTGCTGAAACATCCGTTGTTTGATTTGAAGCTTCTTTATCAAAAAAACAATTTGTAGTACCAGAACCTGACCCAACAAAGCCCTTATCCGTTGGATCTGTTGCTCCATCGTAGGTTACCGAACCAATTGAATAACATTTATCAATAGTGGCGCCGCTGCCTCCAAAAGTTCCTACAAAACCAGCGGTTAGAGTCTCTGTTCCGGTATGACGAGTTACATTACCAAAACTGTAGCAGTTGGATATGTGAGCATCCGAATAATATGAAGTACCAACAAAGCCACCAACACTTATGTTTCCTACCACATTACCTATGCTATAGCATTCACTTATTGTTCCATAGTTATATCCTACCAAACCACCTACGCTTGTATTGGCGTTAGTACTAGCAGAAACCGTTACATCTCCTGTTGCATAGCTTTTTTCAATTTTATTAGCACGTAAATCACCAACTAAACCACCTGCACGCACTTGAGTATCTCCGGTAGCAGTCCCAGTTACTGTACATTCACTATAACACGCACTTATTGTGGTAGACTCGCACTCACCAACCAAACCACCTATATATGTAGATGAGCTTGTTACAGAACCGGTTGTATAACAATTTGTAACGGTACTATTTTTACTTTGGCCAATCAACGCTCCTGTGTAGCTAGCTCCGGTTATAGAAACATTAGTTAAACCTAAGTTTGAAATTGTTGCACCTTCAATTAATCCAAAAATTCCATTCCAAGAATTTGCTCCCCTATCCAGCTTCAAATTATCTATAACATAACCATTTCCGTCATAAGAACCTGTAAAACTAGTATTCTCATCTCCAATTCTAATTGAAGTTTGCCCTAAATCAATATCGGCCATTTGTTTATAGTGTAAACTCCATCTGTTAGCATCTGCTTCTATCCACTTCAAATTATCCAATGTGCTTATTTGGTATGGATTACCTTGTGAACCATCACCAGCTGATGGTGCAGTTTGCCCGAAGTTTATTGTAAAACTAAGTGCTAATAATAAAATTAGTAATATTATTTTTTTCATTATGCCTCCTCTTATTAACCTAAATTAAAATTTCTTACAAATTATTTTTTTCAATATGTCCTTCCTTTTGTTACTCTGGTTTCCTCCAAATAATTTTTGAGTTTAGAAATAATACTTAATGATTTAGAAGTCTTCCCCCCATACTTCCCCCATATTGGACGCATCTATTTTACTTCTGTAATATCATTTTTTTTACTTCTCTAAAATTGCCTGCTTGAATTGAATAAAAATAAATTCCGCTGGATAGTTTACTTCCGTCTAATGTTACTTTATATTTTCCGGTTTCTTTGTAATCATTTACTAAAGTAGCGATCTCCTTTCCTAGAATATTATATAATTTTATAGTTACAAAATTATCTTCCGGAATGGAATACTTAATAACTGTGGTTGGGTTAAACGGATTAGGATAGTTTTGACTTAGTTCGTAATTAACAGGTGCACTTAAATCAACTTCTATTTCATTGGAATATTCAAATTTTCCATCTATATCTATTTGTTTTAATCTGTATAAATATTTTCCAGCTGGTACGGTATTATCCGTAAATGTATAATATTTTGGAGAATTACTGTTTCCGCTGCCTTCAACAAAACCTATTTTATTCCATTCTGCATCGGTTTGTTTTCTTTCTACTTCAAATCCGTAGTTATTTACTTCTGTGGCTGTTGACCAATTTAATAATATTACATCGTTGGTTACTGTTGCTGAAAATGCGGTTAGTTCTACAGGTAGAGCGGAATTAGGATTGTTTTGCAAATTCGGATAATTTCCATTTGCATTAGCTTTTGCCAAACTATTACCACTACTGCTTGCCGGTGCTATAATTTCCCAAATGCTTGTAAAATCCCAACCGGCATCTGTAAATGTTGATTGTGTTTTCATTTCCGTTGTTGTTTTGCCTGTTGCTGAAGCATCCGTTGTTTGATTTGAAGATTCTTTATCAAAAAAACAATTTGTAGGAGTTGTACTCACTTCACCAACAAAGCCCTTATCCGTTGGATCTGTTGCTCCGGCAAAATATACCGAACCAATTGAATAACAATTTTCCATAGAGCTTCCGCTGGCAGTAAATCCTACAAAACCACCGATTTTATTAGTTGATGTTCCACTGTTAAGAGTAACATTACCAAAACTGTAGCAGTTGGATATTGCAGCACTTGAGGTATAAGTGGTTCCTACAAAGCCACCAACTCTTCCGGTTGCTTCCACATTACCTATGCTATAACATTCACTTATTGTTCCTTTGTTATACCCAACCAAACCGCCTACGCTTGTTGCGCTGCTAGTAGTACTATTAGAAACCGTTACATCTCCTGTGGCATAGCTTTTTTCAATTGTACCATTTAAATACCCAACCAAACCACCTGCATATACCTCAATAGAGGAGGTACTACTTACAGTACATTCACTGTAGCAATTACTTATTGTAGTAGAACCGATATAACAAAAACCAACCAAACCACCTATCTTTGTAGAAGAGCTTGTTACAGAACCGGTTGTGTAACAATTTGTAATTGTTGCACCATTTTTACTCTCACCAACTAATGCTCCTGTACGGTCACTTCCAGCTACATAAACATTGGTTAAACCTAAATTTGAAATTGTTGCACCCTCAATTACACCAAAAAAACCGACTCTGGCTGATGTTACATCTATTTTCAAATTATCTATAATATAACCATTTCCGTCATAAGATCCTGTAAAACCGGTATTTACATCTCCAATTCTAATTGAAGTTTGCCCTAAATCAATATTGGCTACTTGTTTGTAATGTTTATCCCATCTGCTATCATCTGCTTCTATCCACTTTAGATTATCCAATGTTTCTATTTCGTATGGATTACTTACCGAACCATCACCTACTGTTGGTGCAGTTTGCCCGAAGTTTATTGTAAAACTTAGTGTAACTAATAAACTTAGTAATAGTATCTTTTTCATTATGCCTCCTCTTATTTACCTAAAATTAAAATTTCAATCAAATTATTTTTTTAAATGTTCTTCCTATTGTTACTTTGTTTTATCTCTATCTAAATAGTCTTTAAGTTTAGAAATAATACTTAATAGTTCAGAAGTATTCCCCCCATACTTCCTCCCATATTTAGAGTCAACCATTTTACTTCTGTAATATCATTTTTTTTACTTCCCTAAAATTGCCTGCTTGAATTGAATAAAAATAAACTCCGCTGGATAGTTTACTTCCGTCTATTGACACTTTATATTTTCCGGTTTCTTTGTAATCATTTACTATTGAGGTGAATGTTGTCAACTCAACCGGTAAAGCCGAGCTATTATCAGAATAGAAGAAAACCATCCCATTAGCTATATCTTCATAATTGCTTACTATAAAATTAGTTGTTCTATCTCCGTTAAAGTCTCCGGCAGAACGAACCACTCTTCCAAAATAGGATTTACCCACTTTGTTCATTTCTTCAAAGCGTTTAACCAAATTCAGTTGGGCAAATAAAACATCATTTGTAAACACAATTATAATTAGTACTATTAAATACTTTAGTAAATTTTTCATGTTACATCCGGTTTTATTTTATTTTTGATAGATTTTTTTATTCTTTTTCTTCAGGAACTAGTAGTTCTTTCATTTTATTAATAAGATTTACAGGGAAACTTCCTCTACCGCGTAATACTAAATTTAGTTCATCCACTATGAATTCAATTTTTTCCGATTTAATAATAACAGATGAAACCCCAATTTTTATTGCTTGCAGTAGAAGTGCGTTATCTATATTATTTATCAGAGCTACTAATTTTGTTTTATTGAGTGAATAGTATTTTTGAAGTTGAACCAAACTTTTGATATTAGATAAATTTACTTCAAAAAGAATAATATCCGACTCTAAAGAAATATTTTGAAAAAACAATTGGAAATCTCTTAGAATTCTTATTGAATTACTCTCCATCTTTTTTTCCAAAAGTAGTTTTAGACTTCTCGCATATAAGATGTCGCTATTTATAATAACAATATTCATGCATGGGTAATTTTTTTTATTGTAAAATATTGGATAGGTAAATAGAAGTCTATTGGCAAAATGAATAGTTTTTGGAATTATTTATGCAAAATCCTATCACTTTGAGTAGGATTTTAGAAGTTAATGATAAGACCGCCGGGGAAATAGAGTTAATTCTAATCCAATAGACCTTTTTTATATGCTTGTGCAATAGCGGCAGATTTGGTGGAAACGTGTAATTTTTCGTAAATGCGTTTTATGTAGTAACGTACTGTGTGCACACTAATGTTAAGTTCATTAGCAATAGAATTATAATTCTCTCCTTTTGCCAAACTTTCTAAAATTGATTTTTCTTTAAATGAAAGTTCTATCTCTTTTTCAATAGTAATATTAGATTTTTTGCGTAATAGTTGAATAACTTTGTTCGCAATATTTGAATTCATTGGTGAACCGCCGGAATGCAGTTCTTTAATCGCTTCAATAATTTTTGCGGGAGAAGTATTTTTTGATAAATATCCGCTGGCACCTGCTAATAGAGCATCAAATATTCTTTTGTCATCTTCATAAACAGTAAGCATCATTATATTTACTTTCGGAAGAATCTTTTTTACCTCAATCACTCCGTCAATGCCGGACATTCCCGGCAAATTAATATCACTAATTATTACATCCGGATTTAATTTTTCAATTTCGGGCAACAATGTTTCATATTTATCAAAAGTTTTTAAACACTTAAAACCTTCGGTTCCATTAATTAGTGCCGCTATTCCTTCGCGAAATATTCTGTTATCTTCAATAATAATAACTCTTACCATTTTATTCCTTTTTCTTTTACCGGTATTTTTATTAAAATTTTAGTTCCGTTGTTGTTGCTTTCAATAGCAAAATCGGCTTTTATGGTTTTAGCACGTTTTTTCATATTATACAATCCGTTTCCTTTTTCATAATCGCTTTCACTTATTCCGATTCCGTCATCAATAATCTCAAAGATTAACTGACTATTTAATTTTTTGATATTAATAGTTATGTTCTTACATTTACTATACTTCAAAGCATTATTAACTGCTTCTTTAATAATCAAATATAAGTTTTGCCTCACTTCGAGATGAAGTTTTAAATTATTTAATTGTTCAATATTGTTAATTCTTAAATTAATATTCGCTTGAAAAAAGACCTCCTGATAGGTGTTTTGAATTCTGTTTATCAAATCCCCAAGACTTTCCTTTCCCGGGTCAACAATCCAAATAATATCGCTTAAACTCTTTATTAGTCTTCGTGTTGAATCACCAATTTGGTTTAAACCGTCAACAAGTTTTTGGTCGAATGTTTTATTATACTTTAACAGTTCACTTAATATGGAAATTTCGGATAAACCGGAACCAATTTCATCATGAAGATCGGCTGATATTTTTCCTCGTAATTTTTCAAGTTGCAAAGCATTTTTTAATCTGTAATTCATTATAGCATACACGCTAAAGATTAATAAAAACAATATAAACAAAGTAAACCACCATGTTTGCCAAAATGGTTTTTGTATCACAAAAAATATTCCTATCGGTTTAGACCAAGTTCCCCAAGCATCGCTAACAGCAACCTTAAAATTATATTCGCCGGGCGGCAGTTTTGAATATCTTACTTCGTTGTTTTTATTTATAATCCAATGTTTATCTGTCCCTTCAAGCTTATAGCGATATTTTACAATCTTTGGTTCCAAATAATTTATTCCAACAAATCCGAATGTAATATCATTTTCATAATATTTAAGATTTAAATTACTTAAACTATCGCTAAACGTGTATTCCTCATCCGATATACCGATTGACGTAAAAATTATAGGTACTTTATATTTTTTATTAACAATTTTTTCGGGATTTATTTTTGTAACTCCTCCTATTGTTCCCACCCAAATATATCCGGATTTATCTTTATAAATTGCACCTTGATTACATTCACTGTTAGCAAGCCCACTCTGTTTATAAAGTTGTCTTACTTCTGTTTTACCGTTATTTAAGAATCTTATAATGTTTAATCCTTTATCTGTACCTGCATAAATATTACCATTGTTATCACCGACTATTCCTACTACGGTATTATTTGAAAGTCCTTTTTTAACATTTATTGTATCCCGTTTGCCGTTCAGTGAATATCTTATTAATCCTTTTTCATTAGTTCCCAAATATAAATTTCCAATTTCGTCTTCATAGATAGCCCAAATTGAGCAGTTTTCTTTTTTATTAAAATATGGAATAAATTTCTTTCCGTTGTATTTATAAAGTCCTTTATCTTCTACACCAATTAATATTGTTCCGTCTTTCTTTTTGTATGAAGAAAGGATATCGTTGTTGGGTAATGCTTCATTGTATTTCAATGTATCAATAATTTTTTGTCCGTCAAAAACGGCAATGCCTTTAGAGCGTGAAATAAAAAAGATTCTATTTTCTTTGTATCTTAAAATTGTACTGACAGAGTTTTCAAACATTCCGGATTTTTTATTTAATCTTATTATTTTGTTATCCGAAATTATATTAATCCCGTCGGAATAAGTTCCAACATAAAGGTCTTTGTTTTTATCTTCAAACAGAGTAACAACTAAATTATCCCCAAGTCCGTTTTTAGTTGTAATGGAAGAAAATTTATTTGCTTTCAATAAAGAAATTCCACCATCGGTAAGAAAACAGAATGAACTATCTTGCAACTCTTTAATTCGCCAAACATTATTATGGAGCAAACCACTATTTTTATTATACGTAATAAAGGAATTTTCGATATAAACAAAAACTCCATTGCCTTCGCTTAGAAAGAAAAAAGTGTCATTATTCATTGAAAATATTTTCAAAATAAACTCATTAAGCAAGCCGTTAATTTGAGTAATTTTTTTTATGACTTTATTATTTTTGAAAACAGCAATTCCTTTTGTTGTAGCAATATACAATTGTTTATTTTCAGTTAGTTCCAAATCATTTATATTTTTGTCGGGAAGACCGTCTTTAACCGTGAAATATAAATTTTTATTTTTAGCTTTTCCATTATTACTATTTATAACCAGACCGAATCCCTGAAGTGCAATATAAAGAGTATCTTGGTTTAACTCCGCCATGTCTGTTACAGGATATTCTTTATAAAACTCTTCCATTATAAACCGCTTCAAAGAATTGTCATCAAGTACATAAATCCCGTTTGCTCTGGTTCCGATTAATATTTTACCGTTTTTACGTTCCAATATTGAAACGGGAATTATTATTTCGTTATCATTATTATCAATTCTTTCAAAATTATTATTTTCTTTTTTCCACAAACCATATTTTTCGCTAAGTATATACAAAACTCCTTTTTTACTTAAATATAATTCATTTATCTGCGTTTTAAGTTCATCAGGTAAGTTTGGGGGAAATAAAAATCTATTGTTGGATTTTATTACCAATCCTTTTGTTGTTGCAACATATAAAACATTGTCTTTGTCTTCGCAAATGGATTTTATAAAACTTGACGGTAAACCATCAGTGCCATAGTAATTAGTAAAATATACACTATTCCATTCTGATAACCCTGCAGAAGTACCGAACCAAATAATACCTCGAAAATCTTTAAATGCACAAGTTACTTCGGAATAAGAAAGCCCGTCATCAATTGTAATATTTCGTGTAATTTCAAGTTGAGGAAAAATATTTGAAACAAAAAGCCCCAAAAGAATAAGGATTATTTTTAATGTTTTCTTTTTTAGGTAATGCACGTGTATTAAAATTAAATGAAAAAATATACAATAAAACTATCGTCTAAAAAACAAATAAAATTAACAAATTTTACAGACGAATTCAGCGAGCCGGAAGTTAATTTTTTATAACGTAAACTTTTTGAAAGTGTTGAAAAACGAGGGTAATATAATTACTGAGAGTGGAACTTATATATACTAAGCAATAAAACCAAATTTAATTAAGATTCAATCCCTTAAAATTAACATTCAATTTATACAAAGAATTTGTTTCAACCTCTGTCAAATATAGTGTTTTCATATCTTTACCGCCAAACTCAACATTTGTCGGTTTAGCACCGGGTGTTTTTATTTTTTGAATTATTTTACCTTGAGGATTTATAACAAAAAGATGTCCCGTACCAAAATGAGCAACATATAAATTTCCGTTTGTATCAAATGCAATTCCATCGGGATCACCGCCGGGCAAAACAGCAAAGACTTTTTTATTTCTGATTGTTCCATCCGGTTTTACATCAAACTTTAATATTCTGTTTTGTGCGGATTCACAAACTAAAAGATTTTTCCCATCCTTAGTAAAAGCTATTCCATTGGGAAAAGTTAAACTGTCTTGAAGTAACACAACTTCTTTAGTTTTGGTTTTAACCATAAAAACTCTGCCGTCCGGTTTATTTTTACCATAAGATTTAGGATCGGTAAAATATAGATTCCCTTTTTTGTCAAATGCCAAATCATTCGGTTTGTTAAATTTTATTTTATTATAACCACTTGCATAAATTTCCGTTTTACCTGTACCGGATATTTTTAGAATAGCGCCCTTTCCAAAATCGCACGCATACAAATTGCCGTTGTGGATTGTCATTCCGTTTGTTTTATCAAAAGAGAAAGGTGTTTGCGATTGAGTTAGAAAAGTATCATGTTTTGAGTTTGTTACTTTAGAAATCCATCCACCATAACAATTAGAAAAATAGAGTGAATTTGTAACATTGTTCCAAGCCGGACCTTCGGGAAAGTTTAAGCTATCTGCTACCTTAACCCAAGATGAATCACTTATCGGCAAACTTGTTACGGATGAATTTTCTTCATATTTAATACCGGAACACTTGCTAAACAAAAGGAGAAAAGCAATTACAGTTACAATAACGTAAATAATAGTAAGTAAAGACTTAATCTTTTGTTCTTTATATATATCCGCCGATTTATATTCTTTCATTATACTTTTAAGATTAGCAATATTTTTTCAAGTTTGAAAAATTAGTTTATGAATATAACATTTTTTTTATAATAATGTTTTATCAAGTAAACTTTTACAGAAATTGCAATGAAATTTTTTGTAACACGAACTTCTTTTCCTCATTATAACATTTGAGGAAATATTTGCCGGATTTTTTTTCTATTTGTTGCAAACTTATTTTTAATTTTACTTATAAATTGTTGAAGAAAAAAATTTACACCACTCATAAAACTTTACCAAAGCAAATATTTTTATTTATCCGTTCAAAACTTTTTTGTTATATTGGTTTACACTTAAAATTTTTTAACAAGGAATAAAAATGGAAATACAAAATAGCAAAGTAGCATCAATTAATTACACACTTACTAATGCCGAAAATAAAATATTAGATACTTCCGAAGGAAGAGAACCCTTGGTTTATATTCATGGTAAAGGAAACTTAATACCGGGCTTGGAAAAAGCTTTGGAAGGGAAAAAAGTTGGTGATAAACTTAAAGTAACTATCCAGCCGGAAGAAGCTTACGGAACAAGAAACGAACAACTTGTTCAAGTAATTCCCCGTTCTTCTTTTCAAGGCGTAGAAGATATTCAACCCGGAATGCAATTTCAAGCTAACGTTCAGGGACATACACAAATTATTGTAGTTACTAAAGTTGAAGGCGATAATATTACAACCGATGCAAATCATCCGCTTGCCGGTGAAGAATTAACTTTTGAAGTTGAAGTTATGGAAGTTAGAGACGCTACCGAAGAAGAACTTGCTCATGGACACGTTCACGGACCTAACGGTCACGAACATTAGAATTCCGTAATAAAATTTTATATTTTACATTTTCGGATATTAAAAGCATTTACAAATAAGTAAATGCTTTTTTTATTTCATACATTTTTTATTAAGTTTTAACATTACATTTTCAAAAATAAATTCAACTTAAGGAAATTAAAAATGAGCATTCTTCTTGATAAGAAAACCAAAGTTATAGTTCAAGGAATTACAGGTGGTGAAGGTTCATTCCACGCAAGTCAAATGATTGAATACGGAACAAAAGTAGTTGCAGGTGTTACACCGGGCAAAGGCGGTACAAAACATCTTGGTGTTCCTGTTTACAATACAGTAGCAGAAGCTGTTAAAGAACAAAAAGCAACTGCTTCGGCAATATTTGTTCCTCCTCCGTTTGCTGCCGATGCAATTTTAGAAGCAGCTTTTGCCGGTGTTAAACTTGTTGTATGTATTACCGAAGGAATTCCTGCAAAAGATATGGTTAGAGTTTATGATGCAATTAAAGATTTGGATGTTAGACTTATCGGTCCAAACTGTCCGGGTATAATTTCTCCGGGAAAAGCTAAAATTGGAATTATGCCGGGCTTTATTCATAAAAAAGGAAAAGTAGGTGTTGTTTCCAGAAGCGGAACTTTAACTTACGAAGCAGTTAAACAATTAACAGATGAAGGAATTGGTCAATCAACTTGTGTTGGTATTGGAGGAGATCCTGTTATAGGTTCGCAATTTATTGATATTATTAAGTTGTTTAACGAAGACAAAGATACCGAAGGAATAATAATGATTGGTGAAATTGGCGGAACAGCAGAAGAAGAAGCAGCCGCTTATATAAAAAAACATGTTAAAAAACCGGTAGTAGGTTTTATTGCAGGTAAAACCGCACCTCCGGGAAGAAGAATGGGACATGCCGGAGCGATTATTTCCGGCGGTAAAGGTACGGCTGCCGAAAAAATGAAAGTGATGAAAAGAGCCGGTATTCATGTTGTGAATAGTCCTGCCGATATGGGAAAAACTATGAAGAAAGCTTTGGACAAAGCAAAAAAATAATTTTTTAAAATATTTTGACAAACTTTGCCGGATAATTTGTCCGGCATCTTAATTTTATACAGAAAAAAAATAAAAGGAGCAATAAACTTGAGTAACAGAACATTAGCAATATTAAAACCTGATTGTGTTGAAAAAAATTTAATCGGTCAAGTAATACAAAAAATAAATGAAGCCGGTTTTAAAATTTTAGCAATGAAAATGACACGCTTAACAAAAGACTCTGCCGGCGGTTTTTACGAAGTTCACAAAGAAAGACCCTTCTTTGGAGAATTGTTGGATTATATGACATCCGGACCTTGCGTTCCGATAGCTTTGGAAAAAGAAAATGCAGTAGCGGATTTCAGAAAACTAATAGGAGCAACAAATCCCGCTGATGCCGAAGAAGGTACAATAAGAAAAATGTATGCCGAAAGTATTGAAAGAAATATTGTACACGGTTCCGATTCCGATGAAAATGCCGCAAAAGAAATTTCTCATTTTTTTACACGTAAAGAACTACTTGAAAACAATGGTTTTTAATGAAATTAAAACGTTGGAAAAAGTTAAGTCAAAAAACGATTTTCAAAAATGACCATTGGAGTTATAATTTAGATCAATTTGAAATTGAGGGTGGAACAAAAGGTGAATATCATTATGTTCACACCCTCGGTTCTACAATGGTTGTTCCTTTCACATCAAAAAATAAAATTCTTTTAGTAAAACAATTTCGTTATCTTAACCAAAAAGAAAGTTTGGAATTTCCGTGCGGAGCTATTGAACAAGGTTTATCTCCTATTGAAAATGCTATTAAAGAATTGAGAGAAGAAACCGGTAAAAACGGCAACTTAAAATTTATTGGAGAATTTTCACCTTACACAGGAGCTTCCGATGAAATGTGCTCTGTTTTTATTGCCGATAATCTTATTGATTCTCCTTTGCCGAAAGATACAACGGAAGAGTTTGAGCTGAATGAATTTTCCATTGAAGAAGTTGACAATTTAATTAAACAAAATATTATTTGGGACGGTTTAACTTTAGCATCATGGATATTTACAAAAAATTTTTTATCTACTTAATTTTTTTATTTTACATTTTTTTATTTGCCGGATGCGGTATTGCGGAAAATAACATTAAAGTTCTAACCGGTGCCGATATTCTTCTTTCGGAAAAATTTGATTTGATAAAAAATAAGAATGTTGGAATAATTACTAATCATACCGCTATACTTGGCAACGGCACACATTTGGTAGATACGTTGTTCTCAAGAAACGATGTTAGAATATCAGCTCTGTTCGGTCCGGAACACGGAATAAGAGGAAATGCCGCAAACGGAAAAACAATTAAAAACGGAAAAGATATTAAAACAGGACTTAAAGTTTTTTCGCTATACGGTAAAAACAAAAAACCGACAAAAGAAATGCTACAAAATATAGACATTCTTATTTTTGATATTCAAGATATAGGAGCAAGATTTTACACTTATATTTCCACAATGTTTTATGCAATTAAATCCGCTGCGGAAAATAAAATTCCCATTTTAATTTTAGACAGACCAAATCCTATTAACGGAAAAAATGTAGAAGGTCCTTTACTTCAAAAAGAATTTCAATCTTTTGTAGGCATTGCACAAATTCCCATAAGGCACGGAATGACAATTGGTGAATTGGCAAAATTTTTTAATCGCCCCGAAATACTTGGCATAAAGGATACTGCAAAGCTAACCGTAGTAAAAATGAAAAATTGGAAGCGTAATTACTTTTACGATAATTGTAATCTAACTTGGATTAAAACAAGTCCGAATATTCCTAATCTTAATACTGCTATTGTTTATCCGGGAATGTGTTTATTGGAAGGCACTAATATTTCGGAAGGACGAGGCACTTACTCCCCTTTCCTTCTTATCGGAAGTCCTTTTATAAACAGCAAAGATGTTATTGAGGAAATTCAAAAACTTAAACCGCAAGGAATAAAATTAACGTCTAAAAAATTTATTCCCAAGTCAATTCCAAATATGGCATACAAGCCAAAATACGAAAATGAAGAGTGTAACGGAATTGAATTAAATATTACAGATAGAAAAATTTTTAATCCCGTAGAATTTTCGGTAAAACTTATTTATACATTTCATAAATTATACCCTGAAAAATTTTCTTTTAAGAATAATTGGATTGACAAACTTTGGGGAAGTTCATCTTTAAGAAAAATGATTAACGAAAATAAAACTCCCGCAGAAATAATTAGTTCTTGGCAATCCCAATTAAACGAATTTAAAAAAGAACAAAAACAATTTTTACTTTATTAGTTAAAGAGGAACGATGAAAAAATTAATTGTATTACTTTCTATCTTATTACTTGTAAGCTGCGGCAAAAAAGAAGAGAAAAACAAAACAAACAATCAAGTTACCGGTAAAACCGAAAATCAATTGGTTAAAGATACATTAACCGAAATTGCAAAAGATGTAATAACCGGACCAAAAATAACACTTCGTTACAAATTTAAGAAAGGTGATAAATTCTATTACAAACTAAAAACCGTTTCTACAAATAAAAGCACTATTACCGCCGATACTGTTATCACCAATAATATCAAGCAATCGGCAACATATAAAATTCGTTTTAGAGTAAGAAAAATAAACAAAGAAGATAACTTGGCGGAATTGGATGCAACTATTTATAAAATTATTGCCGAAACAAATTTGAACGGACAAACATTAAAATACGACTCAAAATATATTTACAGTACAAGGGAACGTGTTCAATTTGTAGATTTCGAAGCCGTAAAAAACGTACCTTTCAGAGTTTTTGTTAATCCAATAGGACAAGTTGTAAAAGTAGAACACGTAAATAAAATAATGAGGAACATTTTACAAATACAGCAAGTGCCGGATACACTTAGCAAAAAAACCAAAGAACGTATGAGAGGAAATATTGCCAACGGAACTTTAATGCCTTTAATTCAACAAGTATTTAAAGTTTTATCGGAAAATGAAGTTGGCATCGGTTCGGTTTGGCAGCTTAAATCAACTTCTCCGATGGCTGTTTTTCAAGTTGAAAATACTGCAACATTTAAAGTAGATAAAATAGATACATCAGCTAAAGATACTATGGTTACTATTGCATCTTCCCTTTCTATAAATGCCAGCGGCAATAATACCGCAAGTGAAAAAGGTGTAACATATACATTTACAAAACCTAAATTAAACGGTACCGGTTCCGTAGTTTTCAATCAAACAAGAGGTTTGGTTAAAAAATCCGAATCCAAAATAAACGGAGAAATGACGATGACTGCTAATGGAGTTGATTCGAAAAAAACTCCTGTTCAAAGTAGTAAGAAAGATGTTTCCGAAAATGTAAATACCGTTGAATTATTGAAATAAATATGAAATCTATTGAGGTTAAGAACACAGCACTAACAAATTGATTTAATCCATATAATTATTTTTTGCCGTGTTGAATGCAATTGTAGAATAATTTTTTTTATGATTTCCGGATTATATTTTTTTCATAAAATTATTATAAACCTTTAGAAACATCTCATAATCATTTTGACTAAACAATACGAAAATCACCGCTTCAATATTATTATTAAGTTTTAGAAACTTTGTTACGGTACCAATTGCAATTCGGGATGCTCGTTCAAACGGAAAGCGATAAACACCGGTACTTATTGCGGGGAAAGCAATTGTTTTAATTTTATGCGTAACTGCAATTTCCAAAGATGTACGATAACAACTTTGTAAAAGTTCATCCTCGTTTTTATTACCGCCGTACCAAACAGGTCCAACCGTATGTATTACAAACTTAGCCGGCAAATTATATCCTTTTGTGATTTTCGCATTTCCGGTTTTACAACCGTTTAATGTTTTGCATTCGGTTAACAGTTCAGGTCCGGCAGCTCTATGAATTGCTCCGTCAACACCACCGCCACCTAAAAGTGTTTTGTTTGCCGCATTAACAATTGCATCAACTTTTTGTTTTGTAATATCTCCTTTTACTATTTTTATTTTTTGCATAATCGGATTGTCCGGTTATTTGGTAAAATCTCTTAGGTAATTCATAAGCAAAATAAAAATTACGCTACCGATTTTTATTTAATTTTTTCAACCACAACTTTTGAACCTTCACTTTCAATTACTATTATCTTGGCACCGCGTTTAACATATTCCCCGCTAGTAACAACGTCAACCCTTTTTCCTTCAATAATAGCAGTACCGGAAGGACGTAAATCCGTTTGAGCTTTTCCTTTTTTACCAAGCAAATCTTTAACTTTTTCAACTGCTGTGTAACCGGATTGTCCATCTATATTCTTATTTAGAATTAATTTATTAAACATTTCTGTCCTCGGTAAAAATTTAAGTAAAATAAAAATTGCTATTCCCGATAAAACGAATGAACCTGCCAATTGAATTATTGCAACGGAAAGCATATTGGAATCTACAAAAGGAAAATCGGAAATCAAGCCTAAAAATAATCCGGCAAAAATAAAAAGAATGCCCAAAATTCCGAACACACCAAAACCCGGAATTACAAATATTTCCAAAAGTAAAAGAATAACACCGACAATAAAAATAATAATTTCCAATCCCGAAGCAAGCTGCAAAATATAACCGGAACCGAAAAACAATGCCAAAGCAATAACCGCAGAAGTACCGGCAATTCCCCAACCAGGAGTTTTTATTTCCGTAAATAATCCTACTAAAATTATCATCATTAAAATTGATTTTATAACCGGATTATTTAAAAATTTCACAAAGTCTTCCGCCCAATTACTTTTTACATCAACAATTTCAGCTTTATCCCAACCGTTGGTTTTTAGTAAAGAATTAAAATCACTTAAAATCGTATCGGCTATTCCATACTTAACGGCTTCTTTAGCCGTAAGTGTAACTAATTTTGTACTATCGACCAAACCTTCAATTACAACACGCTCATCCACCATAGCTTCGGCAATATCGGTTCGTCGTCCGGTGCGTTCGGCAGTTGCCCGCATTTCCGCACGCATATACGATTGCATTTTTTCCGATTGTTTACTTCCAGTTT
>Ga0256841_1002126_pt1 | contig 16126 bp, 15 predicted proteins | sample 356308metaG_FD_185971 | JGI IMG/M metagenome (GOLD analysis project Ga0256841, IMG submission 185971) | Hydrothermal vent microbial communities from Mid Atlantic Ridge, Atlantic Ocean - 356-308 | ecosystem: Environmental > Aquatic > Marine > Hydrothermal vents | place: Atlantic Ocean: Mid... | reverse complement strand
GCTCGCCCCTGGGAGCGATCGCGCAGCATCTCATGAGCCGGCGCCGTTTTCATGCGAGCTTCGGCGCCATCTTCGGCCCCGGAACGCGGCCGAGCGCGGCGATGCGGGACGCCTTCTGGCGGCTGGTGACGCACAATCGCGGGCGCCGCGTGATCCACGACGTGATCCGGTATCTGGACGAGCGGCAGCGCTTCGAGGCGCGGTGGACCCGGGCGCTGGCCGAGGCGGACCTGCCGCTCCGTCTCGTCTACGGGCCCGAAGACCCGATCTCGGGCCGTGCCATCGCCGCGCGCTTCGCCGAGGTCGTGCCCGCTGCCGACATCGTGCGGCTCGACGGCATCGGGCATTATCCGCAGGTCGAGGCGCCGGCGGCGGTGACGGACGCCTTTCTCGATTTCCACCGACGCATCGGGACGTTGGCATGAGGCGGCGGCTTGCTCTGGTCCTGATCGCGCTGCCGGGGCTCGCGCCGACCGGCGCGGCGCAGCCGGTGGGCGAGGTCATGGTGACGAGGGCCCTCGACGGGGAGAGCGTGGCGCTGTCCGACGGCCGCGTCGTGCGGCTCGCCGGGGTGCGCGCGCCGCGCCCCGAAGGACCCGGCGATGTGCTGGGAGAAGCGCTGGCGCTGGCGGCCCGCGAGACGCTCACGAGGCTGGCGGCAGGCCGTCGCTGCACCCTCGACCTCGTGGCCCCGACCCGGGATCGCTATGGCCGCCTCGTCGCCCGGCTCGCCTGCGCGCCGGACTTCGGCGATCTTGCCGCCGCGCTGACGGGTGCGGGGCGGGTGATCGTCTTTCCGGGGCCGGGCGAGGCCGGTGCCGCGGCGCCGCCTTATGCGGTGGAGGCGGCGGCCCGCAAGGCGCGCCGCGGCCTCTGGGCGAGCGGGCGATATGACGTCGTTGCGGCGGCGGCGGTCGATGCGCCGTCGGGGCGGCTGGTGATCGTGCGCGGGCGCGTTCTCGCCGCGGCGCGGGTGGAGAGCGTCCTCTATCTCAATTTCGGCGCCGACTGGCGTCATGACTTCACCGTGCGCCTGACGAACACGGTGCGCCGGCGCCTGCCCCGGGAGCGCCGTGTCGCGGGCTGGTGGCGCGGGCGCTTGATCGAGGTGCGCGGGCTTCTCCTCTACGAGAACGGGCCCCTGGTCGAGCCCGGCGACCCGGCGCAGATCCGCATCCTCGCTGCGGCGCCCGAGAGAAAACCGGCGCCCTGAACGGCGCCGGTTCCCGGTCGCATCGGCGATCGTGCCGTTCTCAGGCGGCGATCAGCACCTTTTCAAGCTTCGACATCGCCGACTGCTCGTCGATATCCTCGACCGCGGCGAGCTCGCGCGCGAGGCGCCCGAGCGCGGCCTCGTAGATCTGCCGCTCGGAATAGGATTGCTCGGGCTGATCGGCACCGCGATGGAGGTCGCGCACGACCTCGGCGATGGAGACGATGTCGCCGGAATTGATCTTCGCCTCGTATTCCTGGGCGCGCCGGCTCCACATGGTGCGCTTGATGCGCGCCCGGCCCTTGAGCGTGGTGAAGGCCTCCTGGATGGTCGCCTTGTTCGACAGGCGACGCATGCCGACGGTCTTCGCCTTGTTGGTGGGCACGCGGAGCGTCATCCGCTCCTTCTCGAAACGCACGACATAAAGCTCGAGAACGGCGCCGGCGATTTCCTGCCGCTCGATCTCCATGACACGGCCGACGCCGTGCTTGGGGTAGACCACATAATCGCCCGGTGCGAAATCGAGCACGACTTTCTTCTTTGCCATAATCGGTTCAGCAGCCCCTTCCTGGGTCGGCGGACCATTTCCGATCGCAGCCTGCCGGTCCCTCCGCCCGCCGCTCGGGTTCGCGAACGGGATGGGATCGCCGGTCTCATGGGTCTGCGCGGAATGTGATGAGGGTCGTCCTCGCCGTCCTGATCCGCCGACATGGTGGTACACAAGTTACAACGCCAAGCACTGTAACATAATTTCCCTAAAAAGGGTAGACCCGGCCCCGGCCTGAAGTCGTCCGCCCGAAGCCGCGGCAATGGCAGGCCGGGCGGGGCGTCCCAATTCGCGCTGCGGCAGCGTGTCGCAGGTCCCGGGCGTTCAGTCGCCGGTACCGGGTTTCTCGGAGAAGTATTTCTCGAACTTCCCTTCTTCGCCCTTGTGCTCGTCGGCATCCGGCGGCGGGTCTTTCTTTTGCGTTATATTGGGCCATTTCTGCGAATATTCGGCGTTCAGCGCCAACCACTTCTCGAGCCCGTCCTCGGTGTCGGGCAGGATGGCCTCCGCCGGGCATTCCGGCTCGCAGACACCGCAATCGATGCATTCATCGGGGTTGATGACGAGCATGTTCTCGCCCTCGTAGAAGCAATCGACCGGGCAGACCTCGACGCAGTCCGTGTATTTGCACTTGATGCACGCTTCCGTAACGACGTAGGTCATGATCCTCCTCGCTGGCACGCCGGTCGGCACCGCCTGCTGCGGCAGGCCGGCCCGGGCCCCGGACCGGCGCCCTCGTCAAAGGGCGTCGTTCCCCTCACAACGGCTTCACCGTGTCGCGGCGCCCCGATGCCGGCTCTCGACCCGCTTTCTCGCTTCACCGCGGTCACGATCGCTCACATAAAGGAGGCCGCCGACCCGACGCAAGAGATTTGACTCATAATGGTCGATGCGGCCGTCGGCGAGCGCGACCTCCCACAGGAGCTCGATGAGGGCGACGCGCTCGGCATAAGAGCTGTTGTCCTTGAAGGCGCGGGTGAAGCCGAAAAGCTGCGTCGTCCGTCCGGCCCGCTCCCGGGCGGCGGCGAGAAGCGCATCGACCTCGTCGTCCTGCAGCGCGAAGGCCTTTTCAAGGGCCCGCCGGATCGCCGCCTCCTCCGCCGGGTCGAGACGGCCGTCCATGGCGGCGACTTCGATCAGCAGCGCCGCGGCCGCCATCTCCTTGTCGTCGAAGGCGTGCGCGGTCTCGCCCGGGCTCGACAGGCCGGAGAGAAAGGCACGCACACGGTCCATCATGGTTTCCAACTCCCTGTCGGGTTCGAACGGATGGCGGAGCCTATCGTCCGCCGCGCAGACGATCCAGCGCCCGCCGCTCGGCCTTCGTCGGCCGCCCGCTGCCCCGCCTCCGGGCGAGCGGCGGCATCGCTTCGGCCACGCCCCGGGGCGGCGGTGGCGGCGAGAGGTCGTCGTAGAGCAACGCGGCCTCGGTGGCCGGGCCGCGCCGCTCGGCAAGGCCGGTGATGCGCACGATGCGCACGCGCCGCGCCCGGGCGAAGGTCAGCACGTCGCCGATCGTGACGGCGGTGCTCGCCTTGCGGACGTGGCCGCCATTGAGGCGAATGTGCCCGGCCCGCGCCTCGCGGGCGGCGCGGGTGCGGGTCTTGTAAAGACGTGCGACCCACAGCCAGCGATCGATGCGCATGCGTCCGGTGCCGGGCGATGGCGCGCCATCGCCGTTCATGAGGACTTCCTGGCCAGGGCCTCGCGCAGCGATTTGAGCTGGGCGAAGGGCGAGTCGGCATCGATCCCGGGCTCGCGACGACGCGAGCGGCGGGCCGGTTTCGCGGGTTCGCCGGCGGTCCCGGTCTTCCCTTTCCCCTCCCGCTTCCCGCCGCTTCCGGAGTCACCGCCTTTCGTCCTGTCGGATCGTTTGCGCGCCGGCCGCGGGCGCTGCGGCGCCCAGAAGAATCGCGCCTCTTCGACCATTCCGGGCGCCGCTCCGGCATCGTTCTCCGCGGACATCGTCGCATCGGCGCCGACGGCGCCCGCCGGGGGGGCGGGGTCCGCCGCTTCGGACGTCGCCCTGGCCGGCACCTCGACCATCCGGTGGCCATAGCCGATGCAGCGCATGGCGCGGATGAAGCTCTCGCCCGAGCAGCCGACAAGGCCCATGATCTCGGGCGTGGCGGCGAATTCGGCGCCGTCCCGCCCCAGCGGCCGCACCGCATCGGCCAGGCGCTCGAGCATGTCGAGACGCACCGCCTCGTTCTCGCCGATGAGGCGGAAGCCGGCCAGTTCGTAGAACGCGCGCGGCGCATCCGGCGCGGTGTGGATCCATACCAGCCCCGGCCTGGGGATCTCGGGCAGCGTGTCGATGCCCGTCTCGAGCGCCCACAGCATGAGCCGCAGCTCCACCGCATGCGGCTTCAAAAGGAGCGGCATGTAGAGCGCGGTGGCGCCGATACGGATCTTGAAGCGCCGCAGCTCGCGCCGTGCCTCCTGATCGAGGCTGCGCAGCTCCGCGGCCACATGGGCGCGCGCGAGGATGCCGTAATTCTCCAGAATCCGGAAGGCGATGCCGCGCGCGAGCCCGCTCGGGGCGGGGCCCCCGGCGCCGTTTCCGCGGCCGTCGGCGAGCGCGCGGGCGAGCGCGAGAAGCGGCCCCAGCTTGTCCTCGAGACGGGCCTTGAGCCAGGCCGTGCAGCGCTCCTCGACGAGGACCGCGTCGCGGTCCTTCAGGAGATGTCCGGGACGCAGACGCACCCGCGGCGCGAGGGGGGATCCACCCTTGACGATCTCGGCGATGGCCGCCTGCTGCCAGACGAGCCGCGGCCGCGCAAGTCCGGCGCCGAGATCGAGCGTCAGCGTCTGGTGGCCGATATTGGCGAAGATCTTCGCGCGTCGGGCCGCCTCGCGGGCGAGCGCCGCCTCGGCGGCGGCGGTGAGCTTCCTGTGCCCGGCACCCATGGCGGCGACGTCGGGACGGAAGGCGAAGCCCTCGATGTGCCCGATGGCGTGCCCTTCGACGACGATTTCGTTGCCTTCCTCGATGCTCACCGACAGGTCGCCCCTTTGCCGCAGTTCGCGCAACAGCAGCGAGGTCCGGCGGTCGACGAATCGCTGCGTCAGCCGCTCGTGCAGCGCGTCCGACAACCGGTCCTCGACATCCCGCGTCACCGCCGCCCAATGCGCCGGATCGCGGAGCCAGTCGCGCCGGTTGGCGACATAGGTCCAGATGCGGATATTGGCGATGCGCGCCGCCAAGCTATCGATATCGCCCTGGACATTGTCAAGTCGGCTGACCTCGTGCGCCAGCCAGTCGGTCTCGATCACGCCTCCGGGGGCCATCAACTGATAATAGATGCGCCTCAAGAGCGCCAGGTGATCGCGATCGCCGAGCTTGCGGAAGTCGGGGATCTGGCACACCTCCCACAGCCGGCGCACCGCCGCAGGCGAGCGCGCGAGGTCGCCGATCCCGGGGTCTTCGGCCAGGGCCCTGAGGGCGAGAAGATCGGTCGCCGCCCGCATGCGCACGAGCCCGGGGCGCGGCGCCGTGGCCTCGAGCGAGGCGACGAGGCGCGCGAGCGAGCGGAAATCGAGCGTCGCATTGCGCCACTGGAGGGCCTTGAGTGCGGGGAAACGGTGTTCCTCCACCGCGGCGACGGTGCGCGCGTCGAGCGCCACGCCCTCGGCGCCGGCGATGGTGGAAAAGGTGCCGTCGTTCATGTGCCGGCCGGCGCGCCCGGCGACCTGCGCCACCTCGGCGGCCTCGAGGCGGCGCACCCGGTGGCCGTCGAACTTGGCGAGCGCCGCGAAGGCGACATGGTCGATGTCCATGTTGAGGCCCATGCCGATGGCGTCGGTGGCGACGATATAGTCGACCTCGCCGGTCTGATAGAGCGCGACCTGCGCATTGCGCGTGCGCGGGCTGAGCGCCCCCATGACGACGGCGGTGCCGCCGCGATGGCGGCGCACGAGCTCGGCGAGCGCATAGACCGATTCGGCGGAATAGGCGATGATCGCCGAGCGCGGCGGCAGCCGGCCGAGCTTTCGCGGCTTGACATATCTGAGCTGCGACAGGCGCGGCCGGCTGAGGATCGTTGCCTCGGGCAGAAGGCGGGCGATCAGCGGCCGGATCGTTTCGGCCCCGAGAAAGACGGTCTCCTCGCGGCCGCGAGCGCGGAGCAGGCGGTCGGTGAAGACGTGCCCGCGCTGGCGATCGGCGGCGAGCTGGATTTCGTCGACGGCGACGAAATCGACGGGCTCCGCGAGCGGCATCGCTTCGACGGTGCAGACGTAATAGGCGGGATTCGGGGGGCGGATCTTCTCCTCGCCGGTGAGCAGGGCGACCCGGGTCGGCCCCTTGATCGCGACCACGCGGTCGTAGATCTCCCGCGCCAGGAGACGCAGCGGAAAGCCCATCATGCCCGAGGCATGGCCGAGCATGCGCTCGACCGCATAGTGGGTCTTGCCGGTGTTGGTCGGGCCGAGCATGGCGATGACACGGCCATGCGCGCGGCCACTCGGACGACTCATCGCTCGCACTCGCATTGCGGCCGTGATCCGCCCGGGCGGCCGGATCGCGGCAGGATTGCCTTGTGCCATTCCGTCCCCCGCCTGTCCACCGCCGCGAGCGCCCGGTGAGGCGCTTTGGCATCGCCGCGAAAAGGTCTACACTGCGTCGTGCGAACGGACGAGGAGGGGAGGACGGCATGTTGCGACACGCTTGCGTGCTGCTGGTGACACTGGTCGTCGCCGCGAATGCCGCGGCACGACCGCTCAGGAGCGGCGACTGGCTCGACTGGGAACGCGCCGCCGAGGCGCAGATCGCTCCCGACGGTCACGCCATCATCTATGCCCGCCGCCATGTCGACAAGCTGAAGGATCGCTGGCGGAGCGAATTGTGGATGATCGACGCCGATGGCGGGCATCATCGCTATCTCGCCGATGGCGGCGGCGTGCGCTGGTCGCCGACGGGGGATCGCATCGCCTATGTCGGTGCCGCGGACGGCAAGGCCGCGATCCATGTCCGCTACATGGACGCCGAAGGCGCGACGAGCCGGATCGCGACCGGTCTCGATCATCCGACGCGGCTCGCCTGGTCGCCCGACGGCAGGTGGATCGCCTTTCGCGCCCGCGTGGCGATGAAACCGCACTGGACGATCGACCTGCCGCCGCGGCCCGCCGGCGCCGAATGGACCGCGGACGCGACGGTCATCGATCGCTGGCAGTACCGCCTCGACCGCGTCGGGATGAAGGAATGGTACGACCACATCTTCCTCGTCCCCGCCGACGGCGGTACGCCGCGACAGCTCACCCGCGGTGAATGGGACGTCGGCGCGCGCGTGGTCGGGGCCATCGATATCGGCGGGCCGCTGCAATGGACTCCGGACGGCCGCCATATTCTCTTCGACGGACTCGTCGTCGAGGACGGCACCGAGCCCGAGCCCTTCGTCTCGCACCTCTATGCGGTCGATGTCGCGGACGGCACGATTCGCCGGATCACGGAAAAGCCGGGCTTCTGGATGCGGCCGACCCCCTCCCCCGACGGACGGCTCGTCGCCTATGTCGGCAACGCGGCGAGCGAGGTCAATTACCCGACCCCGCAATTGCGCGTCATCGGCATCGACGGCACGGGCGACCGGGCGCTGATCGCGGCCCTGCCGGCGGAGGCGTCGGATCTCCACTGGGACGCCCGCGGCCGCGGCCTCTATTACACGGTGAACGAGAAAGGCGCGACCCATATCCACCATGTCGATCTCAAGGGCCGCGACCGCGCGGTGACCAGGGGCGAGATGCGGCTTTCCCTGGATTCGGTGAGCCGGGACGGCATCGCCGCGGGCATCGTCACCGCGCCGCAGGTGACGCGCAATCTGGCGCGCATCGCGCTCGACTCCGGCACCGTCGCGCAACTCACCGACCTCAACGGCGACATCCTGCACGATGTCGATCTCGGCGAGGTGGAGGAATTCCGCACCGCCTCGGAGGACGGCACGCCGGTGCAGGGCTGGGTCATCACGCCGCCCGGCTTCGATCCCGGCAGGCGCTATCCGATGATCCTTTCCATTCATGGCGGACCGCACGCCATGTACGGGGTGAATTTCCACTTCGACTTCCAGGTCTTCGCCGCGCGCGGCTATGTCGTCGTCTTCGCCAATCCGCGCGGCTCCACCGGCTACGGACCGGATTTCGCGAACGCGATCGACAATCGCTATCCCGGCAGGCGGGATTTCAGCGACCTCATGGCGGCGACCGACGCCGTTCTTGCGCGCGGCTTCATCGATCCCGAGCGTCTCTTCGTCACCGGCTGCTCGGGCGGCGGCGTGCTGACGAGCTGGACGGTGAGCCACACCGACCGCTTTGCCGCGGCGGCGGCGCTGTGTCCGGTGATCGACTGGATCAGCTTCGCCGGCACGACCGACATCGTGGCCTGGGCCTACCGGCGCTTCCGGCCCGACTTCTGGCAGAACCCCGGGCTCTGGCTCGACCACTCGCCGCTCATGCATGCGCCCGAGGTGAAGACGCCGACATTGCTGATGACCGGCGATCTCGATCTCCGCACGCCGCTCTCGCAGGCCGAGGAGTTCTATTCGGCGCTCAGATATTTCGGCGTGCCGACGAAGCTCATCGTGATGAAGGACGAGTATCACGGCACGCAGTCGAAGCCGTCGAACATGCTGCGCACGATCGCGTATCTCGACAAGTGGTTCTCCGAGCACGATCCGGGAAAGACGGCGGAAGGAGGCGGCGGTGGCGACGATTCGCGCTGAGGTCGGCGACATCACGCGCATGGACGTCGACGCGATCGTCAACGCCGCCAATGAGCGCCTGACGCCCGGCGGCGGAGTGAGCGGCGCCGTCCACCGCGCCGCCGGGCCGCGGCTCGCGGACGCCTGCCGCAGGATCGGCGGCTGTCCGACGGGTGAGGCGCGCCTCACCCCCGGCTTCGACCTGCCGGCGACGCACGTCATCCACACCGTGGGTCCGGTGTGGCACGGCGGCGACCGGGGCGAGCCGGAGCTGCTGGCCGCCTGCTATCGCGCCGCGCTCGATCTCGCCGCGCGGCAAGGGCTCGCCTCGATCGCCTTTCCCGCCATCTCCACCGGCATCTTCGGCTATCCGCTCGACGCCGCGGCGGCGGTGGCGGCGCGCACCGTCACCGGCTGGGCGGTGGGGCCCGGCAGGGGCACGTCGCTCGAGACCGTGCTGCTGGTCTGCTTCGACGCGGCGACGCGCAGCGTCTATGACGCGGCCCTGCGCGCCGCGCGCCCGATGTGAAAGGCGCCGTTCAGGGCGCCTTCCCGCTCGTTCCTTCGGTCCCGGCGATCGGGCGCAGCTTCACTTGCGTGATCTGGTTGCGCCGCCGTCCGGCGATCTCGAACTCGAAACCGTGGAAGCGGAAGCGCTGGCCGACGATGGGGATGGTCTCGGCTTCATAGATCACGAGACCGGCGATGGTGGTCGCGTGCTCGTCGGGCAGCGACCAGTCGAAATGGCGGTTGAGGTCGCGGATGCTCATCGTGCCGTCGACCAGGATCCAGCCGTTCGCCAGCTTCTTGATGCCCTGAATAGCCTGATCGAATTCGTCGGAGATGTCGCCGACGATCTCCTCGAGGATGTCCTCGAGCGTGACCAGCCCCTGCAGCGTGCCGTATTCATCGACGACCAGCGCGAAATGCACATGCCGGCCCAGGAAGGCGTTCATCTGCTCGCGCAGGGTCGTCGTCTCGGGGACGAACCAGGGCTCGCTCATGATGCTGCGAATGTCGAAATCTCCCGTATCGCCGGAGCGGCGAACGGCGCGCAGGACGTCCTTGGCGTGAATGACGCCGACGATGTTCTCGGGATCCGCATCATAGACCGGCAGCCGCGTATAGGGGCTTTCGGTCACGGCGTCGATGATCTCCGCCGCGGGCTTCGAGATATCGATCATCTGCATGTTCTTGCGATGCACCATGACGTCCTCGACGGTGATCTCGTCGAGATCGAGAATCGATCCCAGCATGTCGCGATGGGCCTTGCGCAAGGCCCCCTCGCTGGCTCCGAGATCGATGGCGCCGCGCAGCTCCTCCTTGACCGAGAGCACCGCCTCGCGGCCCCTGAGGTCGATCCCGAAGAGGGCGAGCGTCGCCCGCACGATATGCCCGACCAGCGCCACCACGGGGGAGAACAGGGCTACGACGATCTCGAGCGGACGCGCAATGCGCAGGGCGACGCGGTCGGGGTCGGCGATGGCGTAGGTCTTGGGCAGCACCTCGGCGAAAATCAGCACCAGGGTGGTCATCACCAGGGTCGCATAGAGAACGCCGCTCTCCCCCACGATGTGCATGAAGAGCCGGGTCGCCAGCGCGCTGGCGAGGATGTTGACGAGATTGTTGCCGAGGAGAATGGCGCCGATGAGCCGTTCCTTGTCGGCGATCAGGCCCTCCACGCGGCGTGCGGCGCGGTTGCCCTCGGCGGCGAGGCGGTGCAGCCGCGCCCGGCTGGCGGCGGTGAGCGCCGTCTCCGATCCCGAAAAGAGGGCCGAGAGAGCGAGCAGGAGGACGATCGAGGCGACGGTGAAGGGAAGGGACAGTGGCATGGCGGGGCCCCGCGGATGAGTGTTCAGGCGCAGTCGGTCGCGAGCACGGCGCGCACCGCTTCGTCGGGCACGTCGTCGCTCAGGAAGGCGTCTCCGATGCCGCGCAGGAGGACGAAGGTGAGACGCCCGTCGCGCATTTTCTTGTCCTGGCGCATGAGCGCGATCAGACCCTCGGGGGTGAGTGCGGCGTCGAGCGCCGCGATGGAGGTCGGCAATCCGACCGCCGCCAGATGCGCGGCAAGCCGGGCCCCCTCCGTCGCCGCGGCATGGCCGAGGCGCGTCGACAGCGCGCAGGCGAGAACCATCCCGATCGCCACCGCCTCGCCATGGAGAAGGCGGCCGTCATAGCCGAGCGCGGCCTCGAGCGCGTGGCCGAAGCTGTGGCCGAGATTGAGCAGCGCCCGCCGTCCCGCCTCTTGCGCGTCGGCGGCGACCACCGCCGCCTTGGCGCGGCAGCTCTCGCCGACGGCGCGGGCGAGGGCCGCCGGATCGCCGGCGAGGACCGCCGGCCCGTTCTTCTCGAGCCAGGAAAAGAAGCCGGGACGGTCGATGAGACCGTATTTGACGATCTCCGCATAGCCGGCGCGGCGCTGGCGCAAGGACAGGGTGCCGAGAACGCCGAGGTCGATGATCACGCGGCGCGGCTGATGGAAGGCGCCGATCAGATTCTTGCCCTGGGGCATGTTGATCCCCGTCTTGCCGCCGACCGCGCTGTCGACCTGGGCAAGCAGGGTGGTCGGCACCTGGATGACGGCGACGCCGCGGCGCAGGATGGCGGCGGCGAAGCCCGCGAGATCGCCGACCACGCCGCCGCCGAGCGCGAGCACCGTGTCCTGGCGCTCGAGGCCGAGATCGAGAAGGCGACCGGTCACCGTCTCGAGCGTGGCGAAGGACTTCGAGCGCTCGCCGGCGGGAACGAGGATGGTTTCGCCGGCGATGCCGGCGGCGTCGAGGCCCGCACGGGCGGCGTCGAGATAGTGCGCGGCGACGGTCTCGTCGCTGACGATCGCCACCCGCGGCCGCGCCAGAAGATCGGCGATCTGCTCTCCGAGCGTCGCGATCAGGCCCGTGCCGATGCGGATGTCGTAGCCCTCGGTCCCGAGCGGGACCTCGACCGCGTCGAGAAGGGTGGCGGAGGCTGTGCTCATTCGGCGGGGGTTTCCTTGATCTTGCCTTCGAGCGCCTTCAGGATCGCCGCGACCACTTCGGCATGCGGACCGGTGCCGCTCCTGATGCGGAGATCGGCCTCGCCGTAGACGGGCGCCCGCTCGGCCGCAAGACGCGCCAGAACCTCCTCGTGATCCTGTCCTTCGAGCAAGGGCCGGGTGTTCCGTCGTCGGGTGCGCCGGGCGAGAATCTCGACATCGGCGTCGAGCCAGATCGAGATCGCCCGGCGTTTGATGAGCGCCCGCGTGTCGGGATCGAGAAAGGCGCCGCCACCGGTGGCGACCACCTTGGGCGCGTCATCGCTCAGCAGACGGGCGATGACCCGCCGCTCGCCGTCGCGGAAGGCCTTCTCGCCGAATTCGGCGAAAATGTCGGAAATGCTGCGCCCCGCCGCCTTCTCGATCTCCTCGTCGGCATCGACGAAGGGCACGCCGAGACGGCGGGCGAGGCGACGCCCGATGCTCGATTTGCCGGCCCCCATCAGGCCGATGAGAACGATCGGGCAATCGGGGTCGCGTGCGGAAAAAAGCCGGAAGCGGCGTGTTGTCGTCATATTTCCGTCTTAGAGCACAAATGCCGCCGGCCGCAACGGCGCTGAAGGCGGTCCGCGCTTTCTGGACAGCGGCTTTGCGGCGCGCCTATAAGGGTGCGCGAGAGGCTTCGCAAGCGAACCGAAGAGGGAGCCGGAGCGAAATGTCGCGTCTGTGGTTGGTGATCGTCATCCTGTCCGTGCTCATTGTCGTGACGGCGGCGGCATTTCTCTATATGTGGGATATCCCGGCGCCGCAGGAACATGTCGAGCAAACGCTGTCCGTCGATCGTAATGGGCGTTAGACACCTTCTGGCCCTCGCCCTCGTCGGGGCGACGCCGGCGCTGGCGCAGCAGCCGGAGACGCCCGCCCCGCAGGCTCCGGCGCAGGACGATGCCGCCACGCCGGTCGCCCCGCGCAAGGCGCCGGCACCCTTCTTTCTCGGCCCCACCGGCGCGCCCCCCGAGGAGGCGCCCGCCGCGGAGCGCCCGCCGACCTCGATCCTGATCGGTCCCTATCTTCCCCGGGGCAGCATCCCGCTGCCCGATCTCTCGGCCGGGCAACCGGCACCGGCGTCCGGACAGCCGGAGACGGGCGGGGGCGAAGCGGAAACGGAAGCGGAAGCGGAAGAGATTGCCGTCGATCGCCTTGCCGCGCTCGACCCTTCGGCCATCGGAGCCTGGAACGAGGCGCGCATCCCGGCCCTGCCGGTGACGATGTGGGACGGGACGCCGCGCGAGGCTCTCGTCCTGTTGCTGCCGCGGCTTCCGGTGGCGAGCGCCCTGCCGGCGGCCCGCGCGCTCGCGCGGCGGCTTCTTCTCTCGCCGGCGCGGCTTCCGGAAGGGGCCGCCGGGGACGGTCCGAGCCCGCTCGTTCTGCGCCTCGCGGCGCTGGCCCGCGGCGGGGCGCTCGACGACCTGCTGGCGCTCGCCGATCGCATTCCCGCCGCCGCCATGTCCGAGGATGTCGAGCGCCTGAAGGCCGACGCCCTGCTCGTGCGCGGCGACTATGCGGCGGCCTGCGAGCTCGCGCGTGCCGCCGTCGGTCGCTCCGGCGCCGCCTACTGGCTCAAGCTGCTCGCGCTTTGCGAAGCGCTCGACGGCAACCGCGCCGGCACCGATTTCCGCCTCAATCTGCTCGCCGACGCCGATGAGAGCGATCCGGTGTTCGCGCGTCTCGTCGAGCTGCTGCTGAGCGAGATCGAAGGGAGTGCGACGGAGGCCCCTCCGGCATTGCTCGAAGGGGCGCGCACGCTCGATCCGCTGCTTTTTGCCCTGGCGCGGCTGGCGCGCGTCCCGATCCCGCCCGAGCTCGTGCTCTCGGCGCCGCCGCTGGTGCTCGGGACAGCGCTCGAACTGCCGGATCTCGCGCCCCGGCGTCGTCTCGACCTCGCGCTGCGGGCGCTCCGCCTCGGCCTCATCGACGGCATCGACTTCGCTCCCATTCTGGCCGCCGTGCCGTTTGACGATGCGCTTCGTGCGCTGTCGCCGGCGGCGCTTGCCGGACCGGCTCCCGCCGCGAAGGACGACGGCGACCCGAGGGATGCGCCGGCCGGTCCCGGGGATGCCGCGGCGGCGACACCCGAACAACGGCCGCTGCCGGAGGGCCCCGAGCTGATCGCGCTTCTCTTCCAGCAGGCGGTCGCTGCCGATGCGCCGGCGCAAAAGATGCAGCTCATGGATCTGGCTCTGGAGAAAGCCGCGGCGGCCGGACTGCGTCTGCCCATTGCCGAAGCGCTTCTGGTTCCGCTGTCGGGGCTTCGCCCGGCGCCGGTGCTGGCCGGCCACGCCGATCTTGCGGTGCGCATCTCGCTTGCGGCCGGGCGCCTCGACGAGGCTCGCGCCTGGTATGAAGCGGCTCGCACGGCGGCCACGGCCGGAAATGGCGATGCGCGCGCCGCTCTGGCACGTCTTTGGCCCCTGATGCTGATCGGCGACGGCACCGGCGGCGTCGCTTATTCGGATCAACTCCTCGAGCTCTGGTGGCAGGGACGCCGGGAGCGCGACGAGGCGGCGCGTCTCGCCCGCGGCGATCTTCTCTTCGCGCTTCTCGGCGAGCTCGGTTATGCGGTTCCCGATGCCCTCCGCACGGCCGTGCTGGCGGCGCCGGCGCGGCTCGCGGCAAGTCCGGCGATCAATCTCTGGCGTGATCTCATCCTGGCGGCGCAGCGCCGCCGCGTGGGGGGCGTGATCCTCGACGCGCTCGTCGGACTGGGCAGCGAAGGAGCGCGGACGAGCGATCCTTCCTTCCTCGCCACCAGCGTCGCGGCGCTGAAGGCCGTCGGGCTCGAGCGGGACGCGCGGCAACTGGCGCTCGAGGCGTTGATCGACGCGGGGTTCTAGCCGCAATGGCGGCGGCACGCGATGAGGATCGCTATCTTGTCGAGAGATTTCTCGAAGCCCTCGCGGCCGAGCGCGGTGCGGCGGCGAACACGCTTGCCGCCTATGAGCGCGATCTCGCCGACTTCCTTGCCCGCGCCGGGACGGGCGGCCTCGCGGCGCGCGCGGAGGATGTCCGCGGCTATCTCGCGGACCTTCGCCGGCGCGGGCTGGCGGCGTCGACGACGGCCCGGCGCCTGAGTGCCCTCAGGCAGTATTTCCTTTTTCTCTTCCGCGAGGGCTTTCGCGGCGACAATCCGATGCTGAGCATCGAAAGCCCGCGCCGGGTGCGTTCGCTGCCGCACTGTCTGAGCGAAGCCGAGGTCGAACGCCTGCTTCGCACCGCGCAGACAGCGGCGGATGCGCGGCCGTCCCTGCACAGCCTGCGCCTGCATGCCATGCTCGAGATCCTCTACGCCACGGGGCTGCGCGTCTCCGAGCTGGTCACGCTCCGCCGTGATGCCATCCGCGACGACCGGCCGGTCCTCTTCGTTCGCGGCAAGGGCGGGGCGGAGCGCATAGTGCCGATCGGCCGTCGCGCCCGCGCGGCGCTCGCGCGCTATCGCCGGGCGCTCGCCGCCGATGCGAAATGCGCGAAGGGCCCGTGGCTCTTTCCCTCCCGCGGGGGGCGCGGGCATCTGAGCCGGGTGCGGGTGCAGCAGATTCTCAAGCAGCTCGCCGCCGATGCCGGGCTGGCGCCGGAGAAGCTGTCGGCACACAAGCTGCGCCACGCCTTCGCCACCCATCTGCTCGCCCATGGAGCGGACCTGCGGGCGGTGCAGAAGATGCTGGGACATGCCGACATCGCGACGACGCAGATCTACACCCATGTGCTCGACCAGCGTCTGAAGGCGCTCGTCGAGGAAAAGCATCCGCTCGCCCGCAAGGCGCGGCGCGGGCGCTCCTGATGCGGGGGACTCCTATTCGATCGTCCCCAGCCAGCCGCGGCGCATCGCCTTGGCGACGGCATGGCTGCGCGAGCTGGCATCGAGCTTGGCGATGGCATTGCGCACATGGAAGCGGGCCGTCTCCGGCGAACGATCGATGATGATGCCGATCTCGCTGTCGGTCTTGCCGCGGGCGACCCAGGTCAGGCATTCGCGCTCGCGCTCGGTGAGCGGGCAGTTCTCGCGGGCGGCCGTTTCCGCATTGAGCATGCTGTCGACGCGCTCGAGAAAGGCGTGGGCGACGACGAAGAGCTCGCTCGCATAATCGTCCGCCCAGCGCCGCGTTTCGGCATGCGGCTGGTCGCTGACCCAGGACACGAAGCCGGTGCGCCCGCCCGGCTGGTGCACCGGCACCAGGATGCCCGAGCGCACGCCGGTCTGGCGCAACAGGCTCAGGGCCTGCTGTCCCATGGCGGTGAAGGGGCGCGGCAGTTCGTCGCCGTCGAGACCGAGATTGTCCTCGTCGATACCCCAGGTGAAGGGGCGCCAGCGCTTGCGGCAGGGGATCGCGAGCGGGCAGGCGAGCACCATGCCGCCCTTGACCCAGCGGCGGACGAACTCCGACGGCCAGCCGAGCTCGACCCCGAGCGGCTCGCTGTCGCCATTGCCGGGCAGGCCGGGATTGGCGATGTCGTAATCGAAGCCGGCACGCGGTGCGGGCAGCGTGCGGCTGAATTGCGCGAGCAGCTTCATCGCCTGATGCAGGTCGGTCGCGCGGTTCAAATCCTTGAAGAAGCGCTCGGTGGACTCGGCCAGCATCCTCGGTCTCCACAATTTCCGGGCGGCTGTTCGATGCACCGACCCTGCCAGAAAGGATAGTCGA
>Ga0256841_1002125_pt1 | contig 16127 bp, 16 predicted proteins | sample 356308metaG_FD_185971 | JGI IMG/M metagenome (GOLD analysis project Ga0256841, IMG submission 185971) | Hydrothermal vent microbial communities from Mid Atlantic Ridge, Atlantic Ocean - 356-308 | ecosystem: Environmental > Aquatic > Marine > Hydrothermal vents | place: Atlantic Ocean: Mid... | reverse complement strand
CTCCCCCCCCACCTCCGCTTCGGCTGCCCCCGCCTCCCCGATGGCCACATCGACGAAAGCCGCCTGCCGCCGCAGAAGCTGCCCTATCTCGTGGGGGCCAATGGCGAGCACATCCCCTGCCGGGAATACTTCTGCGCCGACAAGGCCGACCTCATCGAAAAGCTCCGCCCCCTGGGCTTTCGCCAGTACACCGGGGACAACCTCCCTCCGCCACCGGTGTTCGGCGAGGCTCCCAACCCCCGACCGGCCAGATGACCGTGCGCCCTCGCCATTACCACTGGCAAACGGTTCAGAACCACAGCGAAGACGCGGGCAGCGGGCGCTTGCGTCGTTTCCATGTCGCAGGCGACCCATCTCAATCTCCCTCGGTGATTTGACGTAGAATGGCGTCCGTCAACGAGGAGGGGACATATGGACGAATCGGAATTCCACGACCGGGTCGATGATCTGCTGCTGGCCCTCGAGGACGCCGTCGAGGAGAGCGGCGCCGACATCGACTACGAGACCGCCGGCGGCATTCTCACCCTGCGCTTCGCCGACGGCAGCCAGATCATCGTCAACCGGCAGACGCCGGTGCGCCAGGTCTGGGTGGCCACCCGCAGCGGCGGCTTCCACTTCGACTACGACGAGGCTGGCGACCGCTGGGTACTCGAAGGCGACGGCAAGGAGCTGTTCGCCGCCCTGAGCGAATGGTGCAGCGAACAGGCCGGCGAAGCGGTGACCCTCGAACCGTGAGCGAAGCGCTGTTGCCCGCCGTGGAGATCGGCCCGGCCGACGCCGAGGCCAGCGTCATCTGGCTGCACGGCCTCGGCGCCGACGGTCACGACTTCGAACCGGTGGTGGCGGAACTGGGCCTTGCCGGCGTGCGCTTCGTCCTACCCCACGCCCCGCCGCGCCCCGTCACCATCAACAACGGCTACGTGATGCCGGCCTGGTACGACATCCTGGGCATGGACTTCACCGCCGCGGAAGACGCGGCCGGCATCGAACAGTCCCGGCAGCGCATCGAGGCCCTGATCGCCCGCGAACGGGCACGGGGCGTGCCGGCCGGGCGCCTCGTTCTGGCCGGCTTCTCCCAGGGCGGGGCCATCGCCCTGCACACCGGCCTGCGCCACCCCGAACCCCTGGCCGGGATCCTGGCCCTCTCCACCTACCTGCCCCTGGCCGACCGCCTGCCCGACGAACGCCATCCGGCCAACGCCGACACGCCCATCTTCATGGCTCACGGCCTGCACGACCCCGTGGTGCCCCTGCCCCTGGCCGAAGCCAGCCGTCAGCGCCTCGAAACCCTCGGCTATCGTATCGAATGGCACACCTACCCCATGGAACACGGCGTCTGCTCCGAAGAGATCGCCGACCTCCGCGCCTGGCTGTTGCGGGTGCTGGGAGAATGTTGAATGCCGTCCCGTGGAAGTAACGCAGCACAGCATGGCAGGTTCCCGTCACCGCTCGATGACGCGGCATTTCTGCCAGACCACGAGCTTGTTGTCGGCGGGCATGTCGTGCAGGGCGATGCGCAGCAGGTCATGGTCGCTGGCGAGATGGTCCAGATCCTCGAGGTCGCGCACGCCCATGTCGGGATCGCGCGCCTTCAGCCAAGCGTCGAAGCGGCGGTTGCTCTCGGCGGTGTATTCGCCGCCGAGGTTGAAGGGGCCGTAGAGCAGGAAGCGGCCCTGGGGCGGGAGCAGGCGGCCGATGCCGGCGAACATCCGCTCGACCGCCGGCCAGTGCATGATGTGCACGGTGTTGGCGGAGAACACCGTGTCCACCTCGCCCACGGGCCACGGCTGGCGGGTGACGTCCAGCGCCAGCGGCCCCTGGAGATTCGGCAGATCGGCCTCGGCCAGCCAGGCGCGGATCCCGGGGTGGTTTTCGGCCACGTCGCTGGCCAGCCAGGTGAGGTGGGGGAAGGCGGCGGCAAAGTACACGGCATGCTGGCCGGTGCCGCTGCCGATCTCCAGCACCCGCCGCGATTCGGACAGGTATTCCGCCAGCACGTCGCGAATGGGCTGCTTGTTCTGCTCGCAGGCTTCGGAACAGGGTTTCATGGCTTTTCCCGTCGGATCCACACTGAAAACGATTCGGATCGGTCAAATATTAGCGATGCTTGATATTCGTCAATGGCCCTCGGGCCCCGGGCAGTTTACAATCAATTCAACCAAGACCGAGGATCGAGATCGATGCGCCCCTTTCGCCCGCTGTTGCTCATCCTGCTGTTGCCGCTGGCCGGCGTCGCGCATGCGAAGGACGCCCAGCTCGAACGGGGCGAGGCCCTGTTCCGCCAGCACTGCGCCGCCTGTCACGGTTACGACGGCATGGGCGGGGTAGGCGTGCCCCTGGCTCTGCCCGACTTTCAGTACTCGGTGACCAACAAGTATCTCGAGACCACCATCCGCAGGGGCCGGCCCGGACGGGTCATGCCGGCCTTCAAGAGCCTCAGCGATGCGGACGTCAAGGCCATCGTGAAATACATCCGTCACTGGGCGCCGGGCAAGCCCTACCGCTATCCGGTGGAGCCGGTGCGTGGCGACCGCGAGCACGGCAAGCAGCTCTACGCCAAACACTGCGCCCCCTGCCACGGCCCCAACGGCGAGGGCGGCAAGGGCACCGGCGTGACCTTCTCCCGTCCGCGGGATCTGCCCATCATTCCGCCGGCCCTGAACAATCCCGGCTTTCTGGCCGCCGCCTCGGATCAGTTCATCAAGGCCACCCTGATGAACGGCCGCGAGGGCACGCCCATGGTCTCCTTCCTCAAGCAGGGCCTCTCGGAGCAGGACATCAACGATCTGGTGGTCTTCGTGCGCGCCTTCGAGGACCATCCCTTGCCCGTGCACCAGCAGCCCATCGAGACCGAGCAGGCCACCATCGTCTATGATTCGGAATACGATTTCCAGACCACCATCAACAATCTCAAGGACGCAGCGGTCGGCAACAACTTCATCATCATCCGCGAACAGAAGCTGGAGAGCGGTTTCGTGCCGCCAGGCCAGGATAACCCGAAACAGCACATCATCTATTTCTGCAACTTCGGCTTTCTGAACAAGGCGCTGGCCATCGATCCCCGGGTGGGCCTGTTCCTGCCCTGCCGGGTGACGGTGGTGGAGAAGGAAGGCAAGGTCAAGGTCTATGCCATCAATCCCGAACGCCTGTCACGGCTGTTCAACAATGTGGAGCTGAACCGGCTGTGTCATGAGATGAACGACACCTACGTCTCCATCATCGAGGACGCCACCCTATGATCCGCAAGCCCCTGTTCCTGCTTCTGCTGTGGCTGCTGGCCACCCCGGCCCTGGCCGAGGATCTGCTCATGGCCCGCATTCCCATGACCTTCCCCGAGGCCATGCTCAAGCTGCAGAACGTGCTCAAGGCCCACGGCCAGACCCTCTCGCGGGTGCAGCGGGTCGACATCGGCCTGACCTCCAAGGGCTACAAGACCGACAAGTACCGGGTGGTGTTCTTCGGCCGCCTCGACGAGATCCGCGAAGTGGCCGAGAAGCATCCCCTGCTCATCCCCTACGTGCCGCACAAGATCGCCATCTTTGCCGAAGAGGACGAGACCCTGATCGTGGCCGCCAACCCCGCGAGCCTGTTCCCGGAGAAGGATCCGGCCCTGCAGAAGTTCGTGCGCACCTGGAAGGCCGATCTCGAGGCCATCTTCCACGACATGCGAGAGGAATGAGCGCCTCAGACGAGTTCCGCCAGCGCCGCCTGCAGGCGGCTTTCGATGTGCTGCTTGCAGTGGAGATAGCGCACGGTCTGCACGTGGCCACCCTCCTCGGCGAGGAGGCGCGGTGAGAGATCGACATCGGTGACGTGGATGGGATAGGCTTCGCCGTCGCGGCGCAGGGCGAGGATGTGGCGGGCCACGACCGGGAACAGATCCGGGCCGTGTTCGAGGCTGGTGAATTCCCGCTCGCCGCACACCAGGGTGTAGCTCGTCTCCCCCTCGATGCGATCCACGATGGCCTGCAGGCGCAGATAGGGGGCTGAACGCAGGAAGGCGTTGAGGCTGTGCTGCACCACGCTTCGCCGTCCCTCGCTGTCCCGTTCGATGCGGTAGAAGTGCACCGCCTCCACCCCGGCCTCTTCCGCCGTCATGCCCGCGCCGCGCAGCCGCGGCAGGCTGGCGTCGAAGAACTCCCGGTACTGGCGCACCAGGCTCACCACGTCGTACAGGGGGTGAATCTGCTCGGCAAGGCTGCCCCGTTCGTCCACCACCCACACCTGCACGTTGTCGCCCCGGCATTCGTAGAAGCACTGCACACAACCGGGACGATCGTGGCGGTAGATCAGGGGCAGGATCTGATCCGCCGGCGTCTCCTCGTCGAACACGGTGGGCGCATGCCGGGCCCGGGGCCGGCCCAGCCAGGTTTTCAATTCCTCCAGCTCGCCGGGGTTGGCGTAGCGCAATTCGCCCTCGGCCTGCCAAAGCACGAAGTAATCCCACTCGATGCCCAGCACGAAGCGGGTACCGGGCAGCGCCTGCTCCCGGTCGAAGACCTGGTAGAGCGTTGCAAACAGGGCTTCGATGCGCCGGGCGATGGCCGGCCCCCGGTAGGTGGAATGGCAGACGGCATTGAGCGCTGGCGGGCGGCGACCATCCGGAGGCGCCCAGCGCATGAAATCCTGCAGGCACTGCATCAGCCCCTCGGCGCCGGTATAGCGAAAGGTGAGGACCTGCTGCCAGCTCGTCACCAGCACCTGATCGAGACTCAGGGCCAGGTTCTCGAGGCGGCCGCCGTACTTGAGGGCATCGGTGCGGCTGGAGGTGAGATGCTCACCGCGCCGGGTGTGCACCGCAAAGGGATCCAGCCCCAGATTGATCACCGTGAGTACGGCCCGGATCCGTTCCGGCCGGCGCAGATCGTCAATCGCCACCGGCAGCGGCTGCCCATCGGGGAAGACCCGACACAGGTGATCGACGATCTGCAACAGCTCCCGCTCGCTCAGATCCGTGTTGGAGGAATACAGGGCGATGACGGTGCGCCGGTCGATGATCCGGTTGAAGTGGCACCAGGCCAGCAGGGCCATCAGGCTGTAGTCCCGCTTGAGGGGCGCGTACAGGCCCACGTCGGCGGGCGGGACCACGCCGGAGAAGACCATCCAGTGCCGCCGGCCGTCCTCCCGGGCCAGCTCGTGAAAGCTCACGTGGCTTTCGTGCAGATCCGGGGTGATACCCTGGTAGACGATGTCGATCTTGCCGGCCTTGCGCTCGAAGGCGGCATACAGCTTGCGACCCAGCACCGTCAGATCCCCGGCGCGAATGGCATGGCCCGCGCTCTTGGTGCGGGCGAACAGGGACAGATAGCGGTAGGTCTGGGTGAATTCGCGGATCAGCTCGCGGCGCTCGGCGAGCACGGCGTCCAGCTTCCACTGTTCGCGAGCGTCCAACCGCACCAGTTGCGAGGGATGCCAGCCCCAGCGATCCACCCGTGTCTGCAACAGCGTTCGGCGCCAGCCGTCGCCGCGGCCTGCGCTCAGCTTCAGACCCACCTTGAAGTAGAAACTGCGCCGGGCCAGTTCCAGACGCTCCGGCTGGCCGGCACGGGTCAGGTAGTCCTCCACCTTGTCGAGCATCATGAGATAGGGATCGAGCGTGTCGATGTCCGTCTCACCGGCATACACCGCCTGCTTGAAACGCAGGCCCAGCAGATCCGGTTCCGGATACTCGGTGGCATAGGCCTCCATCAGGAGGATCTTGAGCAGGGACTTGTAGGGCGCGTGGATCGACTTGTACAGCAGCCACAGGGTGGCCCCATAAAATTCCTCGGCATTCACCCGATCGAGCCCGCCGAGATCCACGTGCGCCCGGGCATGCACCAGTCGCTTGCGCTTGATGTCGGCGGCCACCGCATCGTAATCGGCCTCCTCCTCCGGCGGCACCAGCCACCACAGGGGGATGCGCCCGGCCAGCAGCACCGAGGTGCGATAGAACTCTTCCAGCAGCAGGTAGTGCAGGGCGGAGCCGGTATTCTCGCTGTCGAGCAGGCCGTGATCGCCCTCCCGGAAGGCCGCCGGATCCACCAGAAACAGGTTGGCCTCCACCCCCTGGGCGCGGGCCCATTGCTCGATGGCCGCCGCTTTCACTTCCAGGCGCTTCACCTGTTCAGGCGCCAGTGCTTCGGTGTGACAGATCCAGATGTCGAAGTCGGATCCTTCGGTGAAGGCGATGGTGCCGGTGCTGCCCATCATGAACAGCGACTGGATCTCGAAGCGCCGGTAGGCCCGCTTGCGCCAGGCGAAACTGCGAAAGTGCCGGCGTGCGGTGCGCAGCACCCCGGCCGCAGGCGAGTAATCCGGCACCCCGGCGGGGGTGTCCTTGTCCACGTAGCCCGGCAGGGCCGGGTGGTTGACGTGGAACAGCAGGGGCAGCAGATCGAGAAACTCCCGTTCCGCGGTGCGCAGATCGGCCCGCGCCCGGCGCAGGCGCTGGCGGTTGAGCTCGAGAAAACGGGCCTTGATGGCCCGGAAATCGTGCTCCCGGGCCTCCTCGAGGCGGGGTGTGCGGCGAACGAAACGGCTCATGGTTCTGGAAATATCGGCCAGCGGGACCAAAACTCCACCAGGAAAAAGTGGCGAGGGACGATGGCCGAGGACCGGGGGGAACGGGCAAGGCCTTGCACTGGGGGTGGGGGCGGGGTAGTTTTGTTGGCCCCCGGACGAGAAGGCCGTCATGCTCGATACCCTGGATACCGACACCTGCCGCGAACTGCTCGCCGCCTGCCCCCTGGGCCTGCTGCTGATCGCTCCCGACGGACGGGTGGAATGGATGAACGACCGCCTGCGGGAGTGGCTGGGCGATGCCGCCAGCGTGATCCTGGGACACGGCGCCGAAACCGCCCCCGAGGGCCTTGCAGCCCTGTGGGACGACGAAGCCTCGGTGGCGATCCCGCCCCACGGCGATCAGGCGGAGACTCGCTGGCTGCTCGGCCACACCTACCGCCTCGCCGACGGCCGCCGGCTGCAGTATTTCAGCGACGCCAGCCCCATGAAGCAGCTCCTGGCCGAGCGCGACGACCTGCTCGCCGAGCTGGACGAGCTGACGGTGACCGATCCCGACACCGGCATGCCCAACCGCCGGGCCCTCTCGGCCCAACTGGCCACCGAGGTGGCCCGCAGCCGGCGCTACGGCAACCCCCTGTCCGCCATCGTCATGCGCCTGGAAGGCCTGGAAGGCTCGGCCGAGGCCATCCGCCAGGTGCTCGTGGCCATCCGCAACCTGCTCAACGAACAGCGCCGCTGGGCCGACACCATCGGCCGCCTGGACGAGGACGAGTTCCTGTTCATCCTCCCCGAGACCGGCCTCGAGGCCGCCCGCCACGTGGCCACCATGACCCGCGAACGGCTGGACAGGCTGGCAACCGAGAACCCCGCGATGAAAGTAAGCGCACGCTTCGGCATGAGCGAATGGCGCAAGGGCGACGACGTGGGGCTGATGATGCAACGGGCGCGGGAGGCACTGGGCTGAGCAGGCTGCCAGAGCCCATCACCGCACCGTGAACGACGAGCTGACCCACTATTCGGCCCTCAACCCGGAAAATGTTCCGCCAGCGGAACGGCTTTTCCGGCTGCGACGCCTGCGTGAAGGGATCCCGGAAGAGGGCATCACGCCCGAATCGATTCGCCAGGCCATCGATCAGGGTCGGGCGTGATCGTCGCCGACACCAATCTTTCGCCTGTCTGACACTGCCCACCGTCCGGAACGAAACCGCACAACGGCAACGCCGCGGCGCTCGAGCCAACTCGCGCACTACAATCTCACGGCGCAGGCGCGGCGCCCCGCCGCGATGGCGTTTTCTCTGTTATGCCGCAACGTGGCGGTCGCGGCGGGGGCGCCGCGCCTGCGGGTGGTGAAACCCTGACCGGATGGCCCACGTCCTCAGCGGGCCAGGGGGAAGTCTTCCAGGCGCTGGCGGGCCCGTTCGACGGCGGCGCGGACCTGTTTGGGGGCGGTGCCGCCGAGGTGGTCGCGGGCGGCCACGGAGCCTTCCAGGGTGAGCACGTTGTACACGTCCTCGTCGATGGCGTCCGAGAAGCGGCGCAGTTCCTCGAGGGACATCTCCGAGAGATCCCGGCCCGTGTCGAGGCCGTGGCGCACGGCCTTGCCGACGATCTCGTGGGCGTCGCGGAAGGGCACGCCCTTGCGCACCAGGTAGTCGGCCAGATCGGTGGCGGTGGAGAAGCCGCGGCGGGCGGCTTCGCGCATCGGCTCACGCCTGACCTCGATCTGCGGCATCATGTCGGCGAACAGGCGCAGGCAGCCCTTGACGTTGTCGAGGGTGTCGAACAGGGGTTCCTTGTCTTCCTGGTTGTCCTTGTTGTAGGCCAGCGGCTGGCTCTTCATCAGGGTCAGCAGGCTCGTCAGGTGGCCGTAGATCCGGCCGGTCTTGCCACGCACCAGCTCGGGCACGTCGGGGTTCTTCTTCTGCGGCATGATGGAGGAGCCGGTACAGAAACGGTCGCCCAGATCCACGAAGTCGAACTGCGCCGAACTCCACAGCACCAGCTCCTCGGAGAAGCGGGAGAGGTGCATCATCAGGGTGGCACAGGCGGCCAGCAGGTCGATGGCGAAGTCGCGATCGGAGACGGCATCCAGCGAGTTTTCGCAGACGGCCTCGAAGCCCAGTTCGCGGGCGGTGAACTCGCGGTCGATGGGATAGGTGGTGCCGGCCAGGGCGGCGGCGCCGAGGGGCATGACGTTGACCCGCCGGTGGGCGTCGCGCAGACGGTCCTGATCCCGCATCAGCATCTCGCACCAGGCCAGCATGTGATGGCCGAAGGTCACCGGCTGGGCGGTCTGCAGGTGGGTGAAGCCGGGCATGATGGTCTCGGCCTCGCGCTCGGCCAGCCCCAGCAGGCCTTCCTGCAGGCGGCGCAGCTCGCGGGCCAGCTCGCGGATCTCGTCGCGCAGGTAGAGGCGGATGTCGGTGGCCACCTGATCGTTGCGGGAACGGCCGGTGTGGAGCTTCTTGCCCACCTCGCCGATGCGCTCGGTCAGGCGCGCCTCGATGTTCATGTGCACGTCCTCGAGGGCCGCGGACCAGGTGAACTCGCCCCGCTCGATCTCGCCGCGGATGGCCTCCAGGCCCTCGACGATCTGCCGGCATTCCTCCTCACTGAGCACGCCCACGTGGGCCAGCATCCGCGCATGGGCGATGGAGCCGGCGATGTCGTGCCGGTAAAGGCGCTTGTCGAAGCCCACCGAGGCGGTGAAGGCCTCGACGAAGGCATCGGTGGGGGCGGTGAAGCGGCCCGCCCAGGGCTTGTCGATGGAGTGCTCGTCGCTCATGCAAGGGATACCGGATGGGGAAAACCGGCGGCAAGTATACCGGTTTTGGGCAATAATGCCCTCATGGCCCTGCTGCCCAAGCCCCGCCAATGCCCGGATCTGTTCCTGCCGGACCTGTGCGCCATGCGCGCGGTGTTCAACGTGATCCTGATCGCCGAGCTGGCGGCCTTCGTGCTGGCCCTGGCGCCGCTGGAGATCGACGCCGCCGAACGCTGGGAGCGCCTGGGCATGATCTCCCTGTTCGTGCAGTGGTGCGCGCTGCTGAGCTGCCTGGCCCTGTGCCTGGCCCGCCCCTGGCTGTGCCGGCTGAACAACCGCCGCGCCGGCTTCATCGCCTACGCCCTGGTGCTGGTGGTGGTGGGTATCGTCACCGAACTGGCCTACTGGCTGATCCATGCGCCCGCCTACGCCCAGGATCTGAACTGGCACTGGCGCTTTCTCGGCCGCAACCTGCTCATCGCCGCCCTGCTGACCGGCCCGGTGCTGCGCTATTTCTACGTTCAGCACCAGTGGCGAATGCGCCTCGAGGCCGAAAACACGGCCCGCCTGCAGGCCCTGCAGTCGCGCATCCGGCCCCACTTCCTGTTCAACAGCATGAACACCATCGCCTCGCTGGTGCACGGCGATCCGGACCGGGCCGAGGCGGCGGTGGAGGATCTGGCCGATCTGTTCCGCGCCTCCCTGGGCGATGGCCGCCAGCGCATCCCGCTGCGCGACGAACTGCAACTGTGCCGGCGTTACCTGGATCTGGAAGCCCTGCGTCTGGGTGAGCGCCTGCAGGTGGAATGGGACATGGGCGACGTGCCGGAAGATGCCCTGCTGCCGCCCCTGCTGCTGCAGCCGCTGCTGGAGAACGCCGTCTATCACGGCATCGAGCCGCTGCCCGAGGGGGGGCGGATCACCATCGAGGGGCGTCTGGAAAACGGCCAGGTGCGGATCCGGGTGCACAACCCCTGCGCGCGGGGCGGCCACGCGCGCCAGGGCAACCGCCTGGCCCTGGACAACATCCGCGAGCGGCTGCGCGCCCTGCACGGCGAGCGCGGCACCCTGGCCGTCGACGCCGGTGAAACCGGCTACACTGTGGAACTGGGCTTTCCCTACCAGAGCGAAGATGAAGATCCTGATCGTCGATGACGAAGCGCCCGCCCGCCTGCGGCTGCGCGGCATGCTCGAGCGGCTTCCCGATACCGAGGTGATCGGCGAGGCCCACAACGGCCTGGCGGCGGTGGAGGCCTGCCGCCGCCGGCTGCCCGACGTGGTGCTGCTGGACATCCGCATGCCGGGCATGGACGGGCTGGAAGCCGCCGGCCACCTGGCCCGCCTCGATCCGCCGCCGGCCATCGTCTTCACCACCGCCTACGACGACTACGCCCTGGCCGCCTTCCGCAGCCACGCCGTGGACTACCTGCTCAAGCCGGTGCGCCGGGAACAGCTCGAGACCGCCCTGCAGGCCGCGCGCCGCCCCAACCGGGCCCAGCTCGAGGCCCTGGCGGAAGCGACCCACGGCGACGGCGAGCCCGGCCACATCAGCGCCCGGGTGCACGGCAACATCGTCCTGGTGCCGGTACCGGAGATCCGCTACTTCCAGGCCGAACACAAGTACGTGACCGTGGGCCACGCCGACGGCGAAGTGCTGATCGAGGACTCGCTGGTGCAACTGGAAAAGCGCTTCGGCGAGCGCTTCCTGCGCATCCACCGCAACGCCCTGGTGGCGCGCCGGTATCTGCAGGCCCTGGAAAAGCAGCCCGACGGCCGCTGCCACGTGCGCCTGGCCGGCGTGGACAAGACCCTGGAGGTGAGCCGCCGCCACCTGCCCACGGTGCGCCGGATCATGAAGGAAGGATGAACGACGCGGCCGTCATCGCCGCCATGCGCGCCTGGGTGGAGACCGTGGTGGTGGGCGAGAACTTCTGCCCCTTCGCCCGCGGCGTGCTCGCAGGCGAACGCCTGCGCTATGCGGTGGCCGACGGCCGCGATCCGGAAGCGGTGCTGCAGACCCTGGTGGCCGAATGCCGGCATCTCGATGCCCACCCCGGCACCGAGACCACCCTGCTGCTGATCCCGCGGGGCTTCGACGACTTCGACGCCTTTCTCGATCTCACCGCCCTGGCCGACGATCTGCTCGAAACCCTGGGTTATGCCGGCACCTACCAGCTCGCCCATTTCCATCCCCGCTACCGCTTCGCCGACTCGCGGCCCGACGATCCGGCCGACTACACCAACCGCGCCCCCGTGCCCGCCCTGCACCTGCTGCGCGAAGCCAGCCTGGCCCGCGCCGTGGACGCCCACCCCGAACCGCAGGGGATCCCCCAACGCAACGTGGCCCATGCCCGCCGTCTCGGCCTCGAACACCTGCGCGCCCTGCTCGCACGCTGCCGTGGAGAGGAAGAGTAGGCCGGCGCAAGCCGCGATACGCGACCCGTGCTGCAGCCCGGCATGTCTGCGTGCCGTTACCAGCAACCAGCTACCCGCCACCCGCTACCGCAGAATCACGGCTTGCGCCGCTTGTATGTTCTCTCCCGTTCATTCCCCCCGGCCGCTTCCACGCGCAGCACGGTGCCGTCGACGCCGGTGACCACCACCTTCCGGCCGGCGGGCAGGTCCGGGCCTTCGATGCGCCAGCGGGTGTCGTCCACCCGCAGGTGGCCGACGCCGTTGACGATGGGATCGTCGAGGGTGAAGCGCCGGCCCACGTACTGTTCGCCGCGGCGATTGAGGGCGGGCTGATCGGTGCGGACCGGGCGGCGCTTCTCGTACCGCTTCCAGGCCACGATGTTCACCACCGAATCCACGGCGAAGACGATGATCTGGTATTCGATGGGCATGGCCGGCCAGATCCAGACCAGCACGCCGACGAATCCGGCCGCCACGCCCATCCACAGAAAGAAGGTGCCGGGCAGGAACACTTCCAGGATCAGCAGCACCAGGCCACCGATCCACCAGTGCCAGAAGTCGGGAACGAAACTCATGCGCCCTTGCCCGCCTGGGCCATGGCCTGCTTGGCCAGTTCGGCGATGCCGCCGATGGCGCCGACGATCCCGGAGGATTCGAGCGGCATGAATACCAGCTTCTCGTTGGGCGCCGAGGCAATCTGCTGCAGGGCGTCCACGTATTTCTGGGCCACGAAGTAGTTGATGGCGTTCACGTCACCCTCGGCGATGGCCCGGGAGACCATGGCGGTGGCCTTGGCCTCGGCCTCGGCCAGCCGCTCGCGGGCCTCGGCCTCGCGGAAGGCGGCCTCCTTTTCCCCTTCGGCGGTGAGGATGGCAGCCTGCTTCTCACCCTCGGCCTTGAGGATCTCGGCCTGGCGTTCTCCCTCGGCCTCGAGGATCGCGGCGCGCTTGTCGCGCTCGGCCTTCATCTGCCGGGCCATGGCGTCCACCAGATCCCGCGGCGGGGTGATGTCCTTGATCTCGATGCGGGTGACCTTCACCCCCCAGGGGGTGGTGGCTTCGTCCACCACGGTCAGCAATCTTGCATTGATGGCATCGCGCTGGGAGAGCAACTCGTCCAGATCCATCGAACCCATCACGGTACGGATATTGGTCATGGTCAGGTTCAGGATCGCCACCTCCAGGCGGTTGACCTCGTAGGCGGCCTTGGCCGCGTCGAGCACCTGGTAGAAGACCACGCCGTCCACCTGGACCATGGCGTTGTCCCTGGTGATGACCTCCTGGGAGGGAACGTCGAGCACCTGCTCCATCATGTTCATCTTCGCGCCGATCCGATCGATCACCGGAATGATGAAATTCAGGCCGGGGCGCAGGGTGCGGATGTAGCGGCCGAAGCGTTCCACCGTGTATTCCATGCCCTGGGGTACCGACTTGACCCCGAGGAACACGATGACCAGCAGCAGCGCCGCAAGGGCGATGGCGAATTGCAGAAACATGGCAGCTCCTTGTGCGTTGAGGGTTGTCCGTCAGTGATCTTCGTCCTCGCGCGCCAGCGCGGCCTCCACCCCTTCGGCGAGATCCCGCACCACTGCGGCGAAAGCCTGATCGAAGGCCGCAGCGATGGCCTGCTGGCGCCGCTCGGCGGCCACGGCCTCCGCGGTGGCGCGGATCACCGTCTCGTGCCGGGGCGCCACTTCGTCCAGGCGCTGGAGCACGGCGTGGATGCGCACGCGGATCCGCGGGGCCCCGTCCTCGCGGGTCGAGGCGGCCTGGAAGTCGAGCAGTTCCAGGCGCAGTTGGTAGTTGATCCCGCCGGGGACCGGGGCATCGCTTACGTGGCGGAAGGCACCGCTGCGGCTGAAGGCACGGATGAGCTGCTGCTGCACGTAGGCCGGCAGAGGGGCGGGCCAGCGGGCGTTGGCGATGCGGTCGAGGCGGTGGCCTGGCAGATCGAGGACGATGGCCTCGGAGGCGATTTCCGGGGCCACGTAGGCCACGTGCACCACCAGGTGCACGGGCCGGCGTGCGGCCGCCGGCGGCAGGGCCGGCACCGAGAGGCGGTAGGTGATGGTCGGCGGCAGATCCGCGCTCGGCAGGGAGCAGCCTGCGAGGCCGGCGGCCAGCAGCAGAACGCCCAGGCGCTTCACGGGGCGATCTCCACGCCACGGGGCCGGGGCCGGGTGACGAGCAGCGCGGGATTCTCTTCCAGCTTGCGGGTCAGGCGCCGCAGGGTGCCCACCAGGGCGCGGCCGTCTTCCAGCAGGCGTTGCATGTTCTGGGTGCTGTTGCCGAGGGTGGCGTTGAGCACCGCGCTGTTGTGGGCATACAGCGCCTCGGTGCGGCGGGTCATGGCTTCCAGTTCCTCGCTCACCTGGTTGAGACGTTTCAGCACGGCCACCAGATCCGGGCGCACCTCGTGGGCGGCGCGGGCGTATTCGGCGAAGGTGGCATCGACCTGCCTGACCAGCCCCGGCAGTTCATGGCTGGTGACGGCCAGTTCGCGCATCAGGGTGGCGAAGTGGTTGAGGTTCTGGTCGCTGAGCAGATCGGTGGCGCGGTCCACCAGCTCTTCGGCGGCGTCGAAGAGATCGGGCAGGGAACGGGCCAGTTTCTCCAGATCCGAATCGGCGGCCCGGATGCGCGGCAGTTCGCCCGGCGGCGGCGTGGGCAGCGGTTCGCGGCCCGGTCCTTCCTTGCGCAGTTCCACGAAGGAGATGCCGGTGATGCCCTGCAGCTGCAGCTTCGCGATGGTGTTGCCGTAGATGGGCACGTCCTTCTTCACTTCGATGATTACGCTCACTTCCCGGGGCTGGTCGGGCACCAGGTTGATGTCCACCACCTTGCCCACCTTGACGCCGAGATAGCGGACCTCGCCGCCCACGTCGAGGCCGGCCACCGAACCGGTGAAGCGGACTTCGTAGCGCCGGGTCTCGGCAGACGCCTGGCGACCGCTGATGATGGCGACGAACAGCACCAGCAGGCCCACGGCCAGCACCACGAAGGCCCCCACGGCAATGTAGTAGCCTTCCTTCTCCATCGCTTCAGTCTGCCTCCCCGCGTGCGGCTCGCGCCCGCGCACCATGAAAATAGCGGTGGATCCAGGGATGGTCACTGGCCAGCATCTCCTGCAGCGTGCCCACCTGGAGCCGCCTGTCCACCAGGACCGCGATACGATCACAGATATTGAACAGGGTGTCCAGATCGTGGGTGATCATCACCACGGTGAGGCCGAGGTTGTCGCGCAGATACGCCAGCAGTTGGTCGAATTCGCTGGCGGCGATGGGATCGAGGCCGGCAGTGGGCTCGTCGAGGAACAGCAGCACCGGATCGAGCGCCAGGGCGCGGGCCAGGGAGGCGCGCTTGATCATGCCCCCGGACAGTTCGGCGGGATACTTGTCGGCCGCCTCCGGCCCCAGGCCCACCATGCGGATCTTCAGCCGCGCCAGGGCCTCGCGCCGGGCCGGGTCCAGGGCCAGGTATTCGTGCATGGGTAGCAGGATGTTGTCGAGCACGCTCAGGGAGGAGAACAGGGCGCCGCTCTGGAACAGCACGCCCCAGCGTTTCTGGATGGCGAGGAAGCGGCGCCGGTCCATGCGCGTAATGTCCTCGCCCTCGATCTCGATGGTCCCGGCGGTGGGCTTGCGCAGGCCGATGATGCAGCGCAACAGCACCGACTTGCCGCTGCCCGAGCCGCCCACCAGCCCCAGGATCTCGCCGCGGCGCACATCGAGTTCCAGCCCGTCGTGCACCACCTGATCGCCGAAGCGGTTCACCAGCGAGCGGACCCGGATGAGAACGTCGGGCGTGGCCATCAGAAGTCCAGCCAGGCGAAGACGATGGAGAACAGGGCGTCGGCCAGGATCACCATGAAGATGGATTGCACCACCGCATTGGTGGTCTGCCGGCCCACGCTATCGGCCGAGCCGGCGACCTGCAGGCCGCGCATGGTGCCGATGAAGCCGATCAGGAAGGCGAACACCGGGGCCTTGATCACGCCCACCAGGAAGGTGTTGAGCCCCACCGCCTCCACCGCGCGCAGAGAGAACTGCTGCAGGGTCATGTCGAGGGTGAACACCGCCAGCAGCGCCCCGCCCAGCAGGCCCATCAGATCCGCCAGCACCGTGAGCAGGGGCAACACGAGGATCAGGGCGATGACCCGCGGCACCACCAGGATCTCGTAGGGCTCGAAGCCCATGGTGCGCAGGGCGTCCACCTCCTCGTTGATCTTCATGAATCCGATCTGCGCGGCGAAGGCGCTGCCGGAACGGCCGGCGACCATGATGGCGGTCAGCAGCACGCCCATCTCGCGCAACTGGGAAATGGCCACCAGATCCACCGTATACACGGTGGCGCCGAAGCGGGCGAGCTGGGAAGCGCCCTGGTAGGCCAGGACGATGCTGATCAGAAAGGCGATGAGGGCCACGATGGGAATGGCCAGGATCCCC
>Ga0256841_1002124_pt1 | contig 16132 bp, 18 predicted proteins | sample 356308metaG_FD_185971 | JGI IMG/M metagenome (GOLD analysis project Ga0256841, IMG submission 185971) | Hydrothermal vent microbial communities from Mid Atlantic Ridge, Atlantic Ocean - 356-308 | ecosystem: Environmental > Aquatic > Marine > Hydrothermal vents | place: Atlantic Ocean: Mid... | reverse complement strand
CCCTCAGGGGGAGTACCTCCCATCCCGCTACCCTGCTTTTTATCTGTAGCGACGGAAGCACTATCCAGACCCGAAGCCAGGCCTTTTCCAAGGGGCTCTATTTTTTTGAAGTGCGGCTTCCCCGACATTCATCGTGCCGGCTCTGGATCAAGAGGGAGGACTCCACTTTTCGTCAAGTGAGTTTCCGGATCCCCCAGAAGCGACCCGCTCCCCTCCTCTGTCTCGACGAGGAGATTCTAGACCTCGGGCATCTTTTCATCGGGCAGAACGACGCCCTCATCGTCGATCTCGATCCTGCTTTCTGGAATTGACCTAGACGAAACTCGGCGCGTCATTGGCAAATAGGATCAAATCTCCGGGGCGGGTCTCTTCGGCCAGCATCTGCTCCATCTCGTTTTTCCGCTCCAGGTGACGGAGCTTCTCTGAAGAGATAATCTCTTTGAATATCCCGTAGTTGAGATCCCCGGTTACGATAATCCGGTCGAAGACCTCCTCCGCCCTTTGGGCGACTTGCCGGTTGAGCTCTTCGTCGGCTTCGACCAGGCCCGGAGTGATCAGCACCTTGCGCCCCGGCCAGGTCGCCGCCAGTTCGAAGGAGGCCATCATGCCGTCGATGTTGCCGTTGAAGCTATCGTCGAGGATTACTTTGCCTCCGGCGTCGATACGCTGGAGCCGATGGGGGACCGGCTCGATCTTATCGAGTCCGGCGCGTATCTCGTCAGGGCTCAGCCCCAGAGCCCGGGCTACGTGAATCGCCGCAGCAAGGTTGACGGCATTGAAGGCTCCCAGAATTTTCGCACAGTAGCGCTCCCCCTCCAGGCTGAAACAGGTTCCATCCAGAGTCGCCTCTACATTGTCGATCTCGGGGCCGAAGCTGTGAATCCGATTCGTCGGCTCGATCCGTGCACTCTCATGGACCCAGGCCTCTTTCAAGCGGGGGCTTTGGAGGATCTCCATCTTGGTATCCCGTATTCTCTCCAGGGTTTTGAAGTACTCGATATGTGCCGGCCCGATGGTCCCGACGACGGCATAGTGAGGCTCGACGAAGCGGGTGATCTCCTCGATGTCCCCTTCGCCCCGGGCGCCCATCTCCACCACATAGACCTCCGCATCTTCCGGCAAATCGTCGTTGATATCCTTCATCACTCCGCCAAGGGTGTTGACCGAGCGGGGAGTGGCGTAGACATGATACTTCACCCCGAGAATAGTCGTAAGGAAATTTTTGATGCTGGTTTTTCCGTAGCTTGCCGTCACGCCGACGACCCTCAAATCGGGCCGTGAAGCTATCTTCTTCTTCGCCCGACGATAGTAGGCACCAAAGAGCATCTTTTCGATGGCCACGGAGACCAGCCAGGCCAAGAGCAGCGGGACGAAGACGCTATAGATCCCGAAGACGAAGACCGAAAAGAGTCCAAAGAGCCCCAGAGCGGCAAAAAATCGTTTGACTCGACCCGTGAAGACAAGCTTCTTGTCAATACTTCGCAGCCAGAGGAGAAAGAGCGGTGCATAAAGGAGCGTCACGACAAATCCGTAGCGTCCGTGACTAATGCCGGCGACGAAATCGTAACTCAAAAAAGGCAGCAGAAAATAGAGATAGTTCCACCAGGGTTTGGTGTGGTGAAAGGCCACCCGTTCCAGCCGGTAGCTGTACCATTGAAGCGTCGTAATAATGTAATAGCCCAGCATTCCGAGCATGGCAAAATAGGCCGCGATGTTCAAAACCGTCAACATCATAAAAAGGCTCCTCGGCCCGCGTTCAGATGCCCTTTGTCAAAATCTGATAGCCCGTTGGATCGATACACCTCTACCCTTTCTTGCAATTTTCACACTCTTCCCGGATCGTCTCGGCAATCTCCTTCGCATTAGACGGGTCGAGGAAAAAGTAGTGATCGCCCTGCATGGGAATCAGCCGTGCACGTTCCCCCATCAGTCCGGCAATCCGCTCTCCCGTCCAAAGCGGCGTCGCCGTATCCGCCCGCCCCCAGAAGAGCAGCGCTTTACCGGTCGTATCGCTAAAATGCTCCTCAAACTCCTCATTGACCGTCGCCTTGAAGGTCTCGTACATCCCCGGGTTCATCCCCTTGGCATCTTCGCTGACAAAAAAGGAACGCACTCTCCTCGCTCCCAGAGGCTTGAGAAGCTTGAAGAGAGCGATCTTGGCCCGGACGGAGAGCGGCTTGGGTACCAAAATCCCTGCCGAAGAGAGGAGTATTAGACAGGGGGGATCCAGCAGCGTAGCAACTTTCCCGCCGAAGGAGTGACCGGCGATCGCCTGGGGCTCGATGCCCAGATCCTCGAGAAAATTCCCTACGATCCCGGCATAATCCTCCGTACTTAAAAAACGGTCGTTGGGACTCTTGCCGAAACCGGGAAGATCCAGAAAGATCTGCCTCCACTCCGGAAGAAGCCCGCCGAAGGCCTGTTTCATCAGCTCCTTGTGGCTTCCCCAGCCGTGAAGCCAGAGAATCGTCCGATTTGCCGTGGGGTTGAGCATCTCGTAGACGAGTTCAAAATCCCCCTTGGCATGGCGGATATTCCGAATCGCCATGGCCTACTCTGCCCCCTTGAGGTGCATCAGTTTATCGAAACCGTAGATATCCGGGAAGAAGCCCAGGCCTCCCTTTCCCGGATAAGCGGTGAAGTAGCCCACATGAACGGGGATCGGTCGGCTGAGGCTGACGGTTTTAAGCTTCCAGCTCTTCAGAAGAGCGACGGTCTCTTCCCAGTTTTTGCTCAAATAGCCGCGGCGTGCCAGATACTCCAGCATCTTCATCGGCTTATTCAGGCGAATACAACCGTGGCTGAAGGCCCGATAGGATCTCTTGAAGAGTGATTTCGCCGGAGTATCGTGCATATAGACCGAATAGGGATTGGGGAACATAAACTTGACTCGCCCCAGGGCGTTCCCTTTTGCCGGCAATTGGATCAACTTGTAAGGCAGCTCCTTCTTTTTCCATTCGGGACGGAGGTATTTACCCCAGTTGACCGTCCGGGGATCGACGGGTTTGCTATCGAGATCGTAGCTTCTCAGGACGATCATCCGCTTGCGCTTGAAATAGTTTTTATTGCGTAGTAGGTGAGGGATCTCCTCGGCCCGGGCGATATTGTCGGGGACGTTCCAGGTCGGATTGAGGGTCACATAGCGCATCATGGCGCTAAAGACCGGTGTCTGCCATTTAGGCTTGCCGACGACCACCTTCATCTCGAAAGCTTCTGTGCCGTTTTCAAAGAATCTGACTTTAAATTCGGGGATATTGACCAGGAAGTAGGTCCGCCAAAGCATTGGATCGGGTTTCATGAGCTTGGCCCGCTCCAGACTCATACGGATCTTGTGCCGCTGGGCTCCGCCGTAGCCGCTATGCCACGCCGAAAGGAGGCGCTGAAACTGGGGTATGGGAGGAATATAGGGCTGGAAAATCTCTGCAATGCTCTGACCGGCCCGCAGAGCCGAAAGCGTCCGGGAAGCGGAGGCATCCTGGAGATAGTATTTGAATTTGGTGTGAATCTTACGCTGGGTCCGCTCTTGTTGCCGTGCATTGAAGGCTTTGAGATCGATACAGCTGTTGGCGAGATTCTGAGTATACCCGACCAGAAGTTTCGAAAGAATCTGAGTATTGCGATTTTGAAGATACTGCCGGTAAAGAGGTTCGAGACCGCAAAGCGAGGCATATTTGTCCGTAGCCAGGATCCGCTCGAACTCCTGCTTCTGCGTGCGGCTCCAGCCGTTGGAGTCGCCGAAGTGCGGGCCGCCACTACATCCGGCGAGCCAAAGCAGCATCCCGCCGACTCCGACCCATTTCAAGATTGTTTTCATGTGATACCTTCGCTAAATATATAAAGTCCACTATTTTATCGTGTTTTCTTTTCGTTTACCTTTTGATCTATTGAAAGGCATTGATGAAATTTATCCGGGATATTTCCCGTTAAGAGCATCGGCACAGACCGCCGCGGAAGAGAAGGCCCACTGGAAATTGTAGCCTCCCAATTCTCCCGTCACGTCCAGGACTTCACCCGTAAAATAGAGTCCCGGAACCAAACGGCTCTCCATCGTCTCGGGATCGATCTCCTCCGTCGCCACACCGCCCCGGGTCACTTCCGCCTTGGAGTATCCGAAAGTTCCGGCGGGAGCGAAACGGTAGCCTCGAAGCTTCTCCAAAGTTTTCCACTCGTCGCTGCGAAGTTGTGCCGCAGGACGATCATCGATCCCCAGGTCCGCCAGAAAAGCTTTGGCTACCCGTCGAGGAAGGGGTAAAAGGGTTGAGAGCTGTTTGCGACTTCCCCTAAGCGTTTGCAGATCGAAATCGGGGAGAAAATCCACCTCCACCTCTCCCCGTTCCCACCAGAGGGAGGCGTTGAGTACCGCCGGGCCGCTGATCCCCCGATGAGCAAAAAGGAGCCGATCTTGCCAGAGGCGCTTTCCTATCCGGATCTTGACCTCGATGGCGACGCCGCTGAGAGATTTGAAAAAGGCTTGGGAGGGCTGAAGAGTCCAGCCGACCAGTGCCGGAGCGGGACGGACGATCCGATGTCCTACGCTCTCGGCGATGCGAAGGCCGATATCACTGGCTCCCAGCTTGGGGAAGCTAAGCCCTCCGCTGGCAACGACCAGTCGGCGGCAATGTACCGTCCCGCCGCCTTGACGACTGAGAACGAACCCCTCTCCCTCCCGCCGAAAGGATTCAACCCTCCATCCGGCGTGCAGGACGCTCTTTTGGGAGGCCCGCCGCAAAGCGTCGACCGCTGCGGAGGCACCGTCATGGCAAAAAAGCTGGCTCCCCTTCTCTACCCGTGTCGCCACTCCACGCCTCTCGAACCACTCTCGCAGCCACTTCTGATCATAACGGGCGAAGACCTCCCGGACAAAACCGGAATCACCCCGATAACAGGGCAAATCGAGATGCAGGTTGCACAGATTGCAGCGTCCTCCTCCGCTGACGGCGATCTTGGCACCGGGACGGGGATTGCCCTCCAGCAAGACGGTTCCTTCCTGTTCACGCAGCAATGCCGCGACCATCATCCCCGACGCGCCGGCCCCGAGGATGGCGGTCTCCCAAAACTCCTTCACTTAAGAGAAGATCAACTGTAGAGTCGCAGGATCTGATCGTTGACCACCCGCTTGGCCCGGCGCAATGCCTCTTCGCTCTCGGAAGTCAACATGCCCGACCGGGCCATCGGCGTGGCCAGAAGGCGGTCGAGCTCTTTGAGCATCTCATCCATCTGGCGGGCCAGCTCTTTAGAGCGTTCGTGCAGATCGTCGTAATTTTCGGCCTCCTCCACGTAGAGAGCACGACGAAGCCCCGCATTCTTCTCATGCAAGAGCACTTCATACTTCTGCACCGTCTGACGCAGAGTATCCAGATGCTCCCTCACCCGCTCCATCATCGCCTTGCACTCCTCTTTCTTGCGGCAGTAGAATCCCGCCTCTTCCTCGATCTTTTCCGCGAGGCGTTGGTTCTTGGCCGACCGCAATGCAACAAGCACCGTGTAGACCAGCCACCAGACCACAAGAGTCGAACCGATTACCACCGCCGCCCCGACGGAGGGATTTTCCGCCGGTCCCAGAAGCAGAGAGACCTTGCCTGCCAACGTAGAGAGTGACGCCAGATCGGGCAACTTCTGGGGCAGTAGAGAGATCCCTGCCTTCTCGGTAGCATAAGCGTACCATCCTCCCACCGTCGCCACCGCTGCTATCAAGCCCCAGAAAAAGGCACTCCCTTTGCCGGAGGAGAGATCCTCGATCTCCAGCTTCTGTGCCTCGGGCTCCTCCAGCTCCAGCTCGGGCAGCTTCGCCTCGATTTTCGCCTCTTCCATTCCGATCGACTCCAGAAGCCGACGACTCTCCTCCACGACGGGAAGCAATGAGGCCCGCTCGTAGGCTTCGAAGGCTTCCAGGTCGTTCTGGATATTGCGCAGACACTCCTCGATCTCCTCCTCGGCGCTGAGAACTTTTTCCCGCGCCGCGACGACCCGACTCTGCGCCTGGCTCAGTCGGTCACCCCGGCCGGAGACGGCCGTTTCCGCCGCTTTGGATGATTCCTGACTTGGGGAGATCTCCATCTCCTCTTGCTGGGAAACTGCCGGCGTACTTTCCGTCGAAGAGGACTTCTGCGTCTCTGCCCTCTGCCCTTTGATCTCTTCATCTGCCATGGCTGTCTCCTTTCATGATTGAAACGATTCTCTTTCATCTATTGTAACTAAAGCCTCTGAAAATTCCCTCTGATCTCTGGGAAAAATCTGTTGAATTTATTCGATATAATCTTTCGAAAAAACGAGGAGCCTCATGTCTCTGATTCTCTATCTGATTATCGCGTTGGCAGCGCTCTCCATCATGGTCTTTTTCCATGAGTTGGGACACTTCACTGCCGCCCGCATCTTCGGGGTAACCGTCGAGCGCTTCAGCATCGGCTTCGGCAAGGTGTTGGCCCGCAAACGCTGCTGCGGCACCGAGTGGGCCTTCAGCGCCATGCCACTGGGCGGCTATGTCAAGATGAAAGGCCAGGACGACGCCGATCCTCTCGCCCGGGACCACGCGCCCGACAGCTACGGAGGCAAAAAACCCTGGCAGCGTATCGTCATTCTCCTGGCCGGGCCCGCAGCCAATCTTCTTCTCGCCTTTTTCCTCTATCTCTGGATCGCACTTCAGGGAGCCCCCCTCATCGCGGCCGCGGATTATCTCCCTCCCGTCGTGGGAAAAGTCGCTCCCGACACCCCCGCGGCGAAAGTAGGGCTTCGTCCGGAGGATCGTATCCTGGCCGTGGAGGGCACCCCGGTGCGTTACTGGTATCAGATCAGCGAACTGATCCGAAAAAATCCCGATCCCATTCTTTTGACGGTCAAACGGGGAGATCGAATCCTCCAGCTGGAACTGCGGACAAAAATCGTGGAAGGTAAGAACGAATTTCGACAAAAGATTCAGCGTCGTATCATCGGCATCTCCCCCAAGGTCAAAAGGGGGGAGATTATCCGTTTCACCCCCTCCGAAGCTCTCGAATACGCCTGGAGAGAGACGCTCAAGGCCACGTCCCTGATCGCCCGCAGCGTCAAAAAAATGAGTACCGGTGAGGTCGGAGCGGAAAACGTCGGCGGCGTTATCACTATCTTCGACATCTTGATGAAGTTTGCCAAAGAGGGGCTTCCCTACCTTCTCTTCATCATGGCGCTAATCTCCGTCAACCTCGGGATCCTCAATCTCCTGCCGATTCCTGCCCTTGACGGAGGACACATCCTCTTCAATCTCTACGAGATCGTGACGAGACGGGAGCTTAGCGAGACGGCACTCTACCGTCTGACGCTCTTCGGCTGGGCGCTACTGGGAGGACTGATGTTCCTCGGGCTCTACAACGACATCAATCGCATCTGGGGAGGAGGCATACATGGCTAACGGAATCTTGAGTCGCGAAGTCCTGGCACGAAATCTTGACGAAGTGATCCAGCGGATCGAAAGAGCACGGATCAAGGTGGACGAACATCATATTGTCAAACTGGTGGTCGTCAGCAAATATACGGCCGTAGAGAACATCGCCACACTCTACGATCTCGGACAGCGGGCTTTCGGGGAGAATCAGGTCCAGCAACTGGGCGAGCGGATGGAGGCCCTGAAGGATCTGCCCCTGGAGTGGCACATGATCGGTCGCCTCCAAAAAAACAAGATCAACAAACTGATCGATCTCGATCCCTTTCTCATGCACTCTCTCAATTCCCTCGATCTGGCCGAGGCCCTCGACAAACGCCTCGCTGCCAAAGAGAAGACGATGGAATGCCTGCTGCAGATCAACAGCGCCCGGGAGGAGAGCAAGGCCGGAGTCGCCCCCGAAGAGGCGGTAGAGACCTATCGCCGAATCGCCGAAGCCTACCCCCGGATTCATCTACGCGGTGTTATGACGATCGGTGCCCACACGGAGGATCGGGATCGGATCCGCCAAAGCTTTGAGACGACCCGAGAGATTTTCGACCGGCTCCGAAGCGATGGAGCCGAGATCTGTTCCATGGGTATGAGCGGAGATTTTGAGCTGGCCATCGAATGCGGCTCCAATATGGTCCGCATCGGCTCGGCACTCTTTCGGGAAGCCTAGGCAAACGACGCGGCGATGATCCGAAAACTCTTCAAAAAGCAGCGCCACGATCCCGAAAGCAAGATCGGCAAAGCTCTTGCCAAATACAAAATTCCCCCCGAATACTTCGGCGTCAGCCGCCGGGCCGTCAGCCGAGGAATCCTCGTAGGACTCTTTTGGGGTTTCATCCCTATGCCGATGCAGATGCTCGGCGTGATTTTGACTACCCCCTTGATGCGATTCAACGTCCCCGTGGCCATTGCCATGGTCTGGCTCTCCAATCCTCTGACAATGCCCGCCATGTATTACATGGAATACAAAACCGGCAATCTTCTCCTCGGAAGGCCCGGACTGGAGCATGTCACCATGAGTCTGGAGTGGTTCAAGACCCACTGGAGCGACATCGTCGTGCCCCTTTATGTGGGGACCGCCTTCTACTCCATCGTGGTCTCCTACCTCATCTACCTCCTGGTCAACCGCCTCTGGGTCCGTTCGGTCAAGAGGGAGAAGCACCGCCGGGAGGCGGAACGCCGTCTCCGTAAGGCAGCGATAGAAAGCGACGATCATGCAAAGATCTGATCACACCCCTTCCCTTTCTCCAAACGATCAGGGGCTTCCTCCCGAATTTATAGAGCGACTGCAGAGGATTCTGACGCCGGAAACATTCGAGGAGATACTCCAGACCTTTCATGCGACCAAGGAGACGACCTTTCGGGTCAATCCTCTTAAAAGCGATGCCGATTCCCTGAAGAAAGAGCTTGAAAGTCTGGACCTGCACCCCGAGGCGATCCACTGGCTACCGGGCGCTTTCCGGGTGCCCGACGCGGAAAGGCGCGCTCTGACCGAAAGCGACGCCTTCTATGAAGGACGCCTCTACATCCAAAATCTCTCCTCTATGCTCGCCCCGCTTTTGCTGGCTCCCGAGCCGGGGGAGCGGATCCTCGACCTCGCTGCCGCTCCCGGAGGCAAGACGCTGATGATGGCGGGAATGATGGAAAACCGGGGATGGATCTCGGCGGTCGAGCCTGTCCGGGAGCGCTTTTACAAGCTTCGGGCCAATGTCGATCGTGCCGGAGCAAGTTGCGTCCATACCTACCTCAAAGACGGTCGCGGCGTCGGCCGGGCTCTCCCCGGGAGCTTCGATCGCGTCCTCCTCGACGCTCCCTGCTCCTCCGAAGCAAAATTCTCCACCCTACATCCTCGAAGCTACGCCTTTTGGAGCCGGCGAAAGATCAAAGAGAGCCGCAAACTTCAAAGACGCCTCATCCTCTCTGCCTGGGAGAGCCTCAAGCCCGGAGGACGTCTGCTCTATTCCACCTGCTCCTTCGCTCCGGAAGAGAACGAAGAAGTGGTGGACTTCCTACTGCGCAAAGATCCCGGAGCCCGTCTACTGCCGATAGATCTGCCCGTGGACAATACGATGCCCGGATTGCTCCAATGGGAGAAAAAATCTTTCGCCCCCTCCCTCTCCCGCAGCCGACGCATCCTGCCCACCCGGGAGATGGACGGCTTTTACCTCGTATTGATCGAAAAGGAGCCAAACCCATGAACCCCCTACCAGAAATTACGGTCTTTTCCACCGGCGGAACCTTCAACAAGATTTACAATCCCCTCAGTGGCCAGCTGGAGATCGATCCGGAGGCCCGGGCCCTCCGAGAGATTTCACGCCGCTGGCACTGCGCCATGGAGATTCAGACTCTACTCCACAAGGACAGCCTCGAAATGGACGACGCCGACCGTCGGGAGTTGGCGGAGGCCATCAGACGTTCCCCCCACACCAAGATCCTCGTGGTCCACGGAACCGACACGATGGATCAAAGCGCCGCCTACCTGGCCGAAACCTTCGGGCTCAGCCGGCAAATCGTTCTGACCGGAGCGATGGTCCCCTACTCCATCGATCCGGTAGAAGCTACCGCCAATTTTGCCTCCGGCCTCGGATGGCTCCTGAGCGGCGGAACCCCCGGAATCCACATTGCCATGCACGGCCTGATCCTTCCCTATGAGCGCATCGTCAAGGAGCGGCAAATCGGGTACTTTGTCCCGAGAGCATCGTTCGCATCAAGAGAGTAGAGAGAGCCTACTGAGGCTATGGCACTTTTTGCTTTGCCAAACCTGTCTGATCCATCCTCAGAGCCGGGGTCTCTTCTTGGGTTTTATCGCTTGTGGCGTTTTGTTCTTCTGAGGGCTTGGGAGGCGGATAGGCCCGGATGTAGCCGTGTAGATAAAGCCAACGATAGATCTGCGCAGCGATAGGCCCGGCGGCACTGCCCCCGTGCCCTCCGTGTTCCACCAGAACCGTGATGATATATTCGGGCTTCTTCGCCGGAGCATAGGTGGTGATCCAGGCATGGGATTTTTTGAAATAGGCCAGATCCTCCTCCTTCACCCGCTTTTTCACATCCTGGGGGATCGAGACCACCTGCGCCGTTCCCGTCTTGGCGGCAATGAGGAAAGGCAGACCCGTCTTCTTCTGGTTCATCGTTTTATACGCCGTCCCCCGCCGATCGTTACAGACATCGATCATGCCCTGGCGGATTAGCGACATATGATAGGGGTTGAAAGGGATCTTTATCCGGCGGGGCTTGACCTTTTTCCCGTTGATTTCCGCAGCCAGAATCGGTGTCGGAAGTTTGCCCGTCGCCAAAAAGGCCGTATAGCGCGCTATCTGCATCGGCGTAATATTGTCGTATCCCTGTCCGATGGCCGCGATGACCGTCTCTCCTTTGTACCAGGGTTGATGGTAGCGTTTTCGTTTCCAGGCTTTATCGGGGATGATCCCGCGATACTCCCGGGGAAGGTCGATACCTGTTTTGACCCCCAAACCGATTTGACGGAGGGTTTTGGCGATCTTGTCGATACCGATCTTGAGGCTTTTGTCGTAATAATAAACGTCACAACTCTCCCGGATGGATTTGCGCAGATCCACGTCTCCGTGCCCCCATTTGGACCAGCAGCGGAATTTGTGCTTGCTTTTGTCGATGGTGATGTATCCCTTGCAGTATTCGTGCTCGTCAAGAATACCTTTCCCCGCCCGGGAAGCCGCCAACGCCACTCCCATTTTGATCACCGAGCCCGGCGGATAGACCGCATTGATCAATTTGTTGGTGAAAGGGTGTCCCAGGTTGTTTTGCAACGCTTTCCAGTCCTTGACGCTGATTCCACCGACAAAGAGGTTGGGATCGAAGCTGGGATTGCTCACCGCCGCCAGGACTTCGCCGCTAGGGCGCATGACGATGACTACCGCCGGCTTGTTTTCCAATAGATCGTAGATATATTTCTGCAAATCCATATCGAGATGAATCTTCAGCGAGCGATTGCTTATCGGCTCCTTGCGATCCAGGACACTCAGCTCCCGGTTACGGGCATCGACTTTGCTGATCACGTAGCCCAGCTCTCCTTCGAGAAGACGGTTGTAGTAGAGCTCCAGCCCGCTTTTTCCCGTACGCCCCACCTTGGCCGTCACCGGGTCTGCGGCATTCTCTTTTCGGTTGGATCGCCCCACATAACCCACCACGTGAGCGGCATAGCGACCGTAGGGATAGTAGCGCTTCGTCTCGGCCTCGATTTTCACCATCGGCAGCATACTCAACTGCGCATAGTAGCGCATCATCTGATCGTAAGGAACGAATTCGATCACCTTGATGAAACGGTGGTTGTACGGAGAACTGTAACGGCGATAGACCCGCTCCATCACCGTGGCATTGATATCGGGGAAGTACTCCCTCAGGGTCTCGATCGCCTGCTTGAGTTGCCCCTTTTTGATACTAAGGTGGGGGGCAAGCGAAAGAGAAAAACCGATCCTGTTGACCGCCAGATAATTTCCTTTGGCATCGAGAATCTCCCCCCGGACCGGCTTGAGGTAACTTTTACGCTCGACGTTCTCCTTGGCCAGCTTTTCATAATAGAAGTTGGACTTGATGCTGATGTGATAGAGCCGAACGATCAAAACCCCCCAGAAGAGTGCAAAAATCAACAGAATAATTTTGAGTCTCACAGGATCACCGCCGCTAGGATATCCATCCCCAAAGAGTACAGAAGCAACGTGTTAATCTCGATACTTTGGGAAGCGAAGATAAAGTCGTAGATCATAATCATCCCCAAGTAGGCAAGATCGACAGAGAACACGGTGAGAATCGCCACACACAGGGGACAACGCTTGAGAAAAAGAAAAGAGGGATAGAGGAAAAGATAGACGAAAAGCGCTGCGGCAAGCGTGAGAAAAAGGGGCAGAGAGAGGTTGATCTCCAAATTGGCCAGATAAAGCATCGGCAATAAGAGATAGCGCCACCCCTTCCCCTCGAGTCCCCGGATAAACTGATAGCCGGCGTAACCGATAAAGAGCGGTAGAGTCACGTAGATGGAAATCAGCATCGGATAGAAGAGTATGAGGGCTATAAGCGCTATCCAGGCCAGAAGCTTCACCAATCGAGTCACGCCCTATTTCTCCTGCTCGATCGGATAGATCAGGGAGACTTCGTTGCAATTAGGAAAATGAATGCACTTGATGCAATCCGCCCAGATTTTGTGTTCGGGGATGCTCTCCTTGGCGATCTCTCGAAATCCCATTTTCGTGAAAAACTCCGGCAGATAGGTCAGGACCAGGACCTCCTGCACTCCCATGGTTTTCGCCTCTTCCAGTGCCGTCTGGACAATCCCTTTGCCAATGGACCGGCCTCGATACTCGGGGGCAACGATGAGGCTGCGGATCTCCGCCAGACGGGGAGAGTGCAGATGCAGCGCTCCATAGCCTGCCAAAGCGCCCTCTTCCTCGGCCAGGATGTAGCTACGAATATTCGTCGCTACCTCATCGTCACTTCGGGGCAGAATTACCCCCTCTTTGACCTGATCGACCACCATCCGCTGCATCTCAGGAATGTCATGCAGGGTCGCTTTGCGATACTGTGTCAAAACTCCGCTCCGAAAATGGTGTGGAAAATCTCTTGCTGAATCCGCTCTTGGCCGCTCTTCTTGAGATTCGAGATCAAAATAGCTCCGGGGAAATCCCGCAAGAGTGCGCCTCGCTCTTTCTGGTTGAGTTTGTCCGCCTTGGTAAAGACGGTCAGATAACGCTGGTCGGGCCGTAAAAAGCTTCGGATATAACGCTCCACCTCTTCGTCGATCTTGGCATGAGGATGTCGTGCATCCCGCAGATGAATAAACAAGCGGATCGCCGTACGGTTTTGGATAAACTCCACCAGATTTTTCTGCCAGATTTCCTTCAGAGATTTAGAGACTTTGGCATAGCCGAAACCCGGAAGATCCACAAAACGGACGGTATAGTCCTCTTCTCCGAGTTTGTACCCTATGTCGAAGAAATTGATTAGACGCGTTTTGCCGGGAGTCGCAGAACTCTTGGCCAGATTTTTTCGGCCGGCCAAGAGGTTGATCGTCGAACTTTTCCCTACATTGGAACGCCCGAGAAAGACGACTTCACTCAGGCTCTCTTCTACCGAATCATTGATCGATTGAGCCGATTTGAGAAATTCCGCCCTTACGGGACGGGGATTGAGAGAATCTTTCACGCTATTTTTTTCCTTGTTGCTTCTTGCCGGTGGCATCCTTCATAGGAAAGACAAACTTCACCGGTGCTTTATGACCGCTCTTGGCGCTGGCACGTCCCGTTTTATTGTCCAGGAATATCTCCGAGCCGCTCATCGTACGATGATTGATCAGATCATTCACCAGAGCCTTTCCCGCCAAGAGGTACGTATCTCGTTGTACGTTGTAGACCAGCCGATTACATCGCCCTTTGATATGGCGTTGGGGTTTGATGATCTCAAATCGCACATGGCCCAACGCCCGATACTCTCTCGTCTGCCCCTCTTTGTCAAAGAGAAGAACAAACCGGTCTGCATCGATACGGCTTTTTCCCTGGGTTGCATGGGCATGACCCTCGAAGATCGCTTTCTGCTCTTTTTCCAAATGTTCGAATTTATCGGCTGTCACTTCGAGATTTTCCGCTCCCCAGAGGCAGAAACCGGCCAGCAAATAGAGAAAAAAACTTCTTTTCATTTTATACACCTTTTATCGCTTTTGTGTATTACCCAGTGCCCGATCATTCTCCCTCAAAATGTAATGGGCAAATACTTTCCTAGCCGTGGTCCTGCGGGCCGGCACATCGTAGACAAAATCCTGGCCGGTTGCGTAGTCTTCGCCCCGGAAGGCCCTGAAAGGGCCGTAGGATCTCAAAATTTTACGTTTTTGGTCGTAGCGAATCAGCCGCGCCTGATAGACGGCATTGTCACGCCGCACCATCGTAACGTTCCCTTCCAGAAGGATCAGATCCGGTTTGCGCACCGCCTTGGAAGCTTCCAGCGAGCGGATGTCGGGATTAACGAGATGAAAGTCGTCTAGATACCAGGTGCGTCGTATCATCACGGCATGACGGGCACGAAAGGTATTGAGCACGGAGGTCGCGTTAACCTCTCGCACCTCATGAGCGCCCAGCTCGATCTCTTTCTTCGCCGCTGCTTTCTCTCGCTGCACCTGAAGAATCTCTTTCTGATTGGCGAAACCGACGACCAACGCCAATCCCAAGAGCAGGCCCAGAAACCATTCTACCCGACTGACCATAATGCCATAAACTCCTCTCGAAGCCCCTCGATCTCCAGCAGATCCTCGATCATCTCACGGACGGCACCGCGACCGCCCCGTGCCTCCAGAACCCAGTCGGCCCTTTGACGCACCGGCGAGACGGCATCTGCCGGGGCATAAGCCCGCCCGGCACGATCGAGCATGGGCCAGTCGTTCAGGTCATCGCCGATCGCCGCTACCTGATAGGCTCTCAGCCCCAGCGACTCCATCAATTCATCCAGCTTCGCCCCTTTGTCGCGAACCCCCTGATAGAGATGTCGGATCCCCAGTTCTTCCGCTCGGCGTTCGACGATCTTGGAGCGACGACCGGTGATGATCGCCGCCTTTTTCCCAAGCCGGATCCAGCTGGCGATCGCCAGACCGTCTTTGACGTCGAAGGCTTTGATCTCGTCTCCCTGGGCACTATAAACGATCTGCCCGTCGGTCAGACAGCCGTCGACATCCAATACGACCAGCTCTATCCCCATCTCAGAGCACTCCCTTGGTACTGGGAATTCCGATACGTTCGTTGGGAGCCGTCGCCCGTCGCAGGGCCACGGCCAGAGCCTTGAAGGCAGCTTCGAGCATATGGTGGCGGTTACGCCCCCTCTGTGCCACGATATGACAAGTGATCGGAAGATTGAAGACCAAGGCCCGGAAAAACTCCTCGGCCAATTCCGTATCGAAGCTTCCGACTTTACCGGCGACCGGAAGATCGTAGACCAGATAGGCCCGATTGCTCAGATCGATATCGCACTCCACCGCCGCCTCGTCCATGACGACCACGGCGTTGCCGAAACGCTCCATCCCCCGCACCGGATAGATCGCCTCCCCCAGGGCCTGCCCCAGAACGATCCCCACATCCTCGACGGTGTGGTGATCGTCGATGTGCAGATCCCCTTTGCAGGAGAGCTCCAGATCCAGCAGTGCGTGGCGGGCAAAGGCATCGAGCATATGGTCGAAAAATCCCACGCCCGTATCGATCTGCGTTTTTCCGCTTCCGTAAAGCTCCAGCCTGAGACGGATTTCGGTCTCTTTGGTCGTCCGCTCTTTTTCAATCATCATACCTATCCTTCGTCTTCTAATTACGCACCAGGAACCCTCCGGCAATCCCGTGATCCCGGATGAAGTCCCTCGCCTCTTCTGCCGAACCGAAGCCCATGACCCACACCCGATAGAGGGGGGCACCGTCGACGACAAATTTTCGGATGACGACCCGCTTGCCTTCACCCGCCAGGGTTTCATACCGCCGCCGGGTGATCTGCGCCCCTTCATAGCGGCGGAAGGCACCCACCTGTACGCCGAAGTCGCTGAGTTGCACCTCAGGTACCGGAGCGTGGACGGCCTTCTGAGCCGACGTAGGACGATAGACCTTGCCGGCGAAGCCCAGGACTGTGAGTTTGACCCGGGCGATCCCGCTCTTGTCCAGTCCCAGCTTTTTCCCCGCAGCGTAGGAGCAGTCGATGACCCGCCCCCTGACAAAGGGGCCCCGATCGTTGATCCGTAAC
>Ga0256841_1002123_pt1 | contig 16132 bp, 15 predicted proteins | sample 356308metaG_FD_185971 | JGI IMG/M metagenome (GOLD analysis project Ga0256841, IMG submission 185971) | Hydrothermal vent microbial communities from Mid Atlantic Ridge, Atlantic Ocean - 356-308 | ecosystem: Environmental > Aquatic > Marine > Hydrothermal vents | place: Atlantic Ocean: Mid... | reverse complement strand
TACGAGAGGACCGGAGTGGACGAACCTCTGGTGTTCCGGTTGTCACGCCAGTGGCATTGCCGGGTAGCTATGTTCGGACAGGATAACCGCTGAAAGCATCTAAGCGGGAAGCCCCTCCCAAGATTAGTTCTCACTGGATCCTCGAGATCCCTGTAGGGCCCTGGAAGACTACCAGGTTGATAGGCTGGGTGTGGAAGTGCAGTAATGCATGAAGCTAACCAGTACTAATTGCCCGTGAGGCTTGACCATATAACACCCAAGAGTTTTGGTTGTTTGACTGAGATGACACTGTATGTCGTTTACAACGACTATACGCTAGATCGAACCATTTTCGAGAAGCCGGATTTGTCCGTCTTTTCAACCAGTTTGCCTGGCGGCAATAGAGTACTGGAACCACCTGATCCCATCCCGAACTCAGAAGTGAAACGGTACATCGCCAATGATAGTGTGGGGCTTCCCCATGCGAAAGTAGGTCACTGCCAGGCATTTATTTCGCGCTGCCGCACCCATGCGGCGGCGCACCCAGACCGAAGCAGGTCGAGACAAGCCCCGATTGCGAACGCAGTCGGGGCTTTTTCTTTGCATTCGATTCCTTTGGCAGGCCAGGTATTCGTCTGGGCTTGTAGTAGAATGGATAACTGACAGAGCTGATGCAGCAGAACAACAATATGAACCAGGCAATCGAATACCAGATATCTCCTTTCCATCCCGCAGCCCATGTCTTTCGCGTGACCCTGAGTGTAAGGGAACCGGATCCCCTGGGGCAGCAACTGGTTTTGCCGGCCTGGATTCCCGGCAGTTACATGATCCGCGATTTCGCGCGTAATATCCTGTGCGTAAGCGCGAGTTGCGAGGGGCAGCCGGTAGCATTGAAAAAACTGGACAAGCACAGTTGGCAGGCAGCCCCGGTTCAAGGCATTCTGGTTGTCGTTTATGAGGTGTATGCCTGGGATCTTTCCGTCAGGGGCGCGCATTTGGATACCACCCATGGATTCTTCAATGGCACCAGTGTCTTTCTCAGGGTATCCGGTCAGGAGGAAAAACCCCTGCTCGTCACATTGGAACCCCCACCCGAAGGCGCTGCAGAGGGCTGGCGGGTAGCCACCAGCATGCCGCAACAAGATGTGGATGAGGCGGGTTTCGGTCAGTATCAGGTGGTAGATTACGCCCATCTGGTGGATTATCCGGTGGAAATGGGCAACTTCCATGAACTTGGGTTTTCCGTTGCCAATGTGCCGCATCGCATGGTATTTACCGGAAAGCTGTTGAATCTGGACAACCAGCGCCTAGCGGATGACCTTGCCGCCATTTGCCAGCAACATGCGGGTATGTTCGGGGAACTCCCCATTGACCGCTACTTGTTTCTGACCATGGTCACCGGGGATGGTTACGGGGGGCTGGAACACCTGGATTCCACAGCGCTGATGTGCAAACGTGATGATCTGCCGTATCCGGGCATGGGCAAGATGAACAAGGACTACCGGAATTATCTGGGGCTTTGCAGCCACGAGTATTTTCACCTGTGGAATGTGAAACGGATACGTCCCAAGGTACTCAAGGAAGCGGATCTGAGCGCAGAGGTTCATACCGAGCTGCTTTGGGCTTTTGAGGGGATTACCAGCTATTACGATGATCTGGCGCTGGTGCGCAGTGGCTGTATCGATGCGGAAAGTTATCTGGAGCTGCTCGCGACCACCATAACCCGGGTCATGCGTGGTTCCGGACGTTTGCGCCAGTCGGTTGCCGAATCGAGTTTCGATACCTGGACCCGTTTCTACAAGCAGGATGAAAATGCTCCCAATGCCATAGTCAGTTACTACAGCAAAGGGGCGCTGGTCGCTCTTGGGCTTGATGTTACCTTGCGCGAAGCCACACGGGACAAAGTCAGTCTGGACGATTTCATGCGCAAGCTGTGGCAGGATTTTGGCCAACCGGATGTCGGAGTAGAGGAAGGCGATCTGGAGAAGCTGGCCGCGCAGTTGGCGGGCCAGGATCTGGGTGATTTTTTTCAGCGCAATGTACATGCTTGTGAAGAACTGCCATTGGCGCAATGGCTGGAATATTTTGCCATCGGTTATCGCCTGCGCCCTTCCAGAGGCCCGGAGGACTGGGGTAGTTCCGGCCGATCCGGTGAGGAGCAGGATCCCCAACACGCCCTTGGGGCGCGTTATCGGCAGAAAGGTGATTTTGTCGAGCTGACCCAGGTGTATGACCAGGGGCCGGCACAACGCGCTGGCTTGTCCGCCGGGGACTGCCTGCTGGCTTTGGATGGCATCCAGGTCTCGGCTGCCGGCCTTCAATCCATGCTCGACCGCTTGCAGACGGGATCGGAAGTTAGGGTTCATGCCTTCCGCAGGGATGAGTTGATGAGTTTCCTGCTGCCCGTCGTCCCACCGGTGGCCGACACTTGTGAATTGTGGCTGCTCGGTGAAGAGGAATGTACGTCTTCCCAGCTACGAAGACGCAGGCGTTGGTTGGGATTGTGAAGCTGCAACATCTCTATCCTTTGCTGCGTGAACTCAATGATGCCCGCTTCCATTCCGGCGAAGCGCTGGCGCAAAGACTTGGGCTTACCCGGGCGGCGATCTGGAAACAGGTTCAGGCGTTGAATCGGTATCCGGGGGTGGGGATTCGCTCGGTGCGTGGCAAGGGGTATCTGCTCGATCCGAGCTTGCAACTGCTGGACCAGCAGGCAATCGAGGTGCGCCTGCCTGACCGTGCAGGGCAGCATCTGCGGGAGTTGCATATCCTGGCGGAAACCCACTCCACCAATGACTGGCTGCGCGACCGGCTGCCCTCGCATCTGCATACCGGGCATGCCTGTATTGCCGAGTATCAGCATGCTGCGCGGGGACGGCGTGGAAGGCGCTGGGAGTGTTCCGTTGGCAGCAATATCTATCTTTCCCTGGCATGGCGTTTCGATCTGGGCATGGCCGATCTTGCCGGCCTGAGCCTGGCGGTTGGAGTAAGCCTGGCCCGGACACTCAGAGAACTGGGGCTGGAAACCCTGGGTCTCAAATGGCCCAATGATCTTTATCTGGATGACCGCAAGCTCGGTGGGATACTGGTGGAAGCCAGTGGCGAGATCGCCGGCCCCGCCCTCGCCATTGTTGGCGTGGGTATCAATATCAGGCTGGGCGAGGAAAATGCCCGGGCCATCGAACAGCCCTGGATCGATATGGCCAGCGTACTGCAAGCAACGCCTGACAGAAACCGGCTTGCGGGTGATCTTCTTGCCGGACTGCTGGATACTTGTCTGATTTATCAGAAACAGGGATTGACCCCGTTTCTCGAGGAATGGAAGAAGTATGATATCTACATGGGACAGGAGGTGGTGCTGCACATGGGCTCACAGGAAATTACCGGCACGTATTGTGGCCTGGACGAGCGAGGTGGATTGGTGCTGAGGAATTCCGGTGGACGGCGTAGCTGGTATGCCGGTGAAGTAAGTTTGCGCAGCGTCCGGAGCCAATGAGCGAGGATCTTTTTGTTGATCTGGGTAACTCCCGAATCAAGTGGATGAGTGCGTCCGGGCAAGTCCAGCAGGCGGTGGAATATACTGAGCGCGGCCTGCATGGCGTGCTGGATCGTGTCTGGGGCAAACGACCGCAGCCCGGGCGAATCTGGCTCGCGACTGTGGCTTCGACTGAGTCAGAGCATATGCTGCGCGACTGGATACAACAGCATTGGCGCAAGCAGCCCCGGATCATCCCGGTTCAATCTTCCGCCTGTGGCGTAAGCTGTGGCTATGTGCAGCCGGAGCAGCTGGGAGTGGATCGCTGGATGGCGATTATCGCTGCGCACAAAATTTTTCCTGCCGGTGTTTGCGTCGTGGACTGTGGCACGGCGACAACCCTGGATGTGGTGGATGGCCAGGGAAACCACCTCGGGGGCTATATTCTCCCCGGATTGCAGATGATGCATCAAAGTCTGTTGCAGGGGACGGCAATGCGCCCGGCTGGTGAATTCATGGATGCCCTGGAGTGGGGCAACAGCACGGCGAGCTGCATTGATCTAGGGATTCGCAAATCCCTGCTTGCCCTCATCGAGCAGTCCGTGGAGCGTATGCAGGCCGCCGGGGTCTGTGATCCCGGTCTGGTGCTTACCGGCGGTGCCAGTACCCTGATAACATCCCATTTGCAATTGGCGTTCGAGCAAAGAGAATCACTGGTGCTGGAGGGAATGATGATATTTGTGCAGGAGGATGCAGGATAATGCGCTGGCTGCTGGCGGTTCTGTTTACGCTCAATGTACTGTTGTTCCTCTGGATTCAAACGAATCCGGAGCAACAGTCCCACGCCAGGGTGACTGACGCCACCGATTTTGGTGAAATCCGCCTGCTCCGAGAGCTTGAGCCGGCCGCGCGGACAGAAAACAGCGAGCCGGAAAATACGTTGGATTCCACTTCAGATTCGTCCGTGGCGGACAGCGAAGCCGTGCAGCGTCCACCCGCGGGAAACGAGAAAGCGGTGGACGAAAACCGGTCCGCGCCTCCGGTTCCCTCCGATACATCGTTCAGCGTCGATACTGCGAACGCCAAAGAATACTGCGGTGAGATTGGGCCTTTTCCCAGTCGAAACATGGCGGAAGGATATCGCCGCAAGCTGGCTGCGAACAAGGGGGCGAAGGCAGAACTTGAATCCAGGCGCGGCAAGGTTACCGTGGGATACTGGGTGATGATTCCTCCTTTGGCGGATACAAAGCAGGCGGAACAGATGTTGAAAAAGCTGCGTGAAGCCGGATTCAATGATCTGTGGTTGATGAGAAAAGGTGAGCATGCCAATGGCATATCCATGGGATTGTACACCGAAGAGCGTTACGCAAAGAGACATGCGGACAATATTCTCACCAAGGGCTTTGAAACCCGGCTGGTACCCAAGCTGAAGAATGCGCGGCTGTTCTGGGTTCAGTTCTCCCAGGTCGGGACAGCGGCCATGCAGGAACTGGCAGAGAGCAAGTTTCCCCAGGGCGTTTCTTTGCAGAAAAAAGTTTGTTCTCAGGGTTCCGCTGGAAACTGACTTCCCTTAGAATACACAACCCATGCCGGTGTAGCTCAGTTGGTAGAGCGCCTCACTTGTAATGAGGATGTCGTGGGTTCAACTCCTATCACCGGCTCCAAACAAAGCAACAAGGCCCTGTGATTTTTCGCAGGGCTTTTTTTGATTATGTGTCGAGTTGATATTGTCCTGTTGCCGCTTGTTCGCATCACTCGGGCATTAGTCTGGTAAAATCCCTGGAACAGAATGTTGGAAAAGACCTTCCTTGAAATTTCTCATCCCCGGAATCGGGAAATGAAATTTTTCGTTTCTTTTTTCAGGGGCTTGCGGTAGTCGAAATTGCCTTTTCCTCCTTGTTCCGCGCGGGCCTCCCGAGGCTTTGGGATGTCCATGACCGATTTGTTTGTGGAGAAACACTCATGAGAAAACTGCTTTTTTCTTTCCTGCTTCTGATGGCATTGCCGGTATCGGCCAGGGTAACGAATATTGACAATGCGGAACTGGAAAAACTCATGGCTCAAGGTGTCCCGGTAATCGACATTCGCCGGGCGGAAGAATGGCAGCAGACCGGTGTTGTAAAAGGCAGTCACCTGATTACCTTCTTTGACAAGCGCGGCAACTACAACGTACAGGCATGGCTGGACAAGCTTGCCCCCATCGCCGGAAAGAATGACCCCTTCATCCTGATATGCCGTACCGGGAATCGCACCGGTACCGTGAGTCGATTTCTCGATCAGAAACTGGGTTACACCAAGGTCTACAATGTGCAGAAGGGAATAACGCACTGGATTGCCAAGGGCAAGCCCGTGGTCAAGCCTGGCAACTGACCAGTATTCCATTCCGTTTCCCAGGACACTATTCGGAGCACAATTTACATGGGTTTCAAATGCGGTATCGTAGGGCTGCCCAATGTGGGCAAGTCCACGCTTTTCAATGCGCTCACCAAGGCCACCATAGCGGCTGAAAACTATCCTTTTTGCACCATCGACCCGAATGTTGGCATCGTGCCGGTGGCCGATCCACGTCAGGATCGCATTGCCGAAATCGTCAGGCCGGAACGCATCGTGCCCACGACCATGCAATTTGTGGATATCGCCGGTCTGGTGGCGGGGGCATCCAGGGGAGAAGGCCTGGGCAACAAGTTTCTCGCCAATATCCGGGAAACGGACGCCATCGTCCAAGTGGTGCGTTGTTTCGACAATGACGATGTGGTGCATGTGGCGGGCAAGGTGGACCCTCTTGCGGATATTGATGTGATCAATACCGAGCTGGCCCTGGCCGATCTGGAATCAGTGGAAAAAGCCCTGGACAAGGCCACGCGCATGGCCAAGACGGGAGACAAGAAGATTCTCGCACAAAAGAAGTTACTGGAAAGAGTGCATGCGCATCTCGACCAGGGATTGCCCGTGCGTTCCATGGGGCTGGATGAAGACGAGCGAGATGCCTTGTATGACCTTCATCTTCTGACCATCAAGAAAGTGTTGTACATTGCCAATGTCAGTGAAGATGGTTTTGAGAACAATGCCTATCTCGATGCCGTGCGGTCGCATGCCGCCGGCGAAGGTGCCGAGGTGGTTCCGGTGTGTGCCGCCATAGAGATGGAGCTGGTAGAGCTGGATGATGATGAAAAGGCGGATTTTCTGCAGGAAATGGGGTTCGATGAACCGGGGTTGAACCGGGTGGTAAGGGCCGGATATTCGCTGCTGGGGTTGCAGACATACTTTACCGCCGGGGTGAAAGAAGTACGCGCCTGGACGGTTCCCGTAGGCGCTACCGCGCCCCAGGCAGCCGGTGTGATCCACACGGATTTTGAACGTGGTTTCATTCGCGCAGAGGTTGTTTCTTACGAAGATTTCATCGCCTGTAACGGCGAGCAGGGAGCCAGGGAGGCGGGCAAGCTGCGTCTGGAAGGCAAGGACTACATCATTCAGGATGGTGATGTAGTTCATTTTCGATTCAATGTTTGATAATGGGAAGGAGTGTAGCCATGAAAAAGTACAGCGTGTTGGGTGTGGCATTGCTGTTTGTCCTGCCGTCGGCGTTTGCCGCAGGGGTCGCAACATTTAGCGCCGGATCCGGCAAGAACAGTGAAACCATGGTTGTGGAATATGACGACCGGGGGAATGTGCGCATGAACATGCCTGCATCCGCGGAAGGTACAGGTTACATGCTCGCCCGGGACGGAAAGGTCTGGATGGTCATGAACATGCAGGGGCAGGTGATGGTGATGGATATGGCCAAAATGGCCGCCATGGCCGGTCCCGGCGGGAATGATGCCATGCAGCAGGAATTCGTCAGCGCCAAGGCCAGCGGAAAAAAGGAGACCGTTGCCGGTTATCGCGGTGAGATATATGAGTTGAAGTGGAAGGACAAGAATGGTGTGCACACTGCCGAGGCGGTGCTCAGCAAGGAGCCGGCAGTGGTCGAATATTCCAATGCCTGGATGAAGTTTGCCGAGAACATGGCAAAGTCCATGGGCAAGAAGACACAAAACAGTATTGGTCACTACCTGGCGAAACAGGGGCTGGGGATGCTCAGAATGGGCGATGATTTTCGGGTGATTTCGATCAAGCCCGGCAGTGTGAATGCGCAGGATTTTGTATTGCCCAAGGCAACCATGCAGATGCCCATGTTTGGCGGCTGAAAAACTCCCGGTCGGGTCGTCTGGCCTGGGGAGGCGTGGTTTTTTTCGTGAAATCCGCTCCGTTTGACACGGGTCAACTCTCTTGCATTCCTATTGTTAAAATTTCTGTTCCATATGCTATGTAAATAACAGGAGCCATGAAAACAGCGCATGAGCGCCGGCTCTTGGCGTCGGGGAAATGCCCCGAATATTGTTTCAGCAGTAATACGAGGTGTATGGAATGAAAAGAAGGATATTGATGAACTGCCTGTGGCTGGGATGCCTGTTGTTGGCAGGGAGTGTATTTGGTGCGACCAACACATCCGATGACTGGGATGACGGTTTGTTGCATGGCTGGCTGGGAAATACGGCTGCCACGGAAGTGGAGGCGCGCACCAGCGGGGGCAACCCGGATGGTTACCTGTTTTCCCGTAGCGCCGCCGGGGGCAATCCCTATTCGACCATTGGCGCCATGACCCGTGAAAGCCGTTATACCGGGGATTTTTCCTCGGCGGGAGTGTACCGGGTATCTGTAGATATGAATCTGCTCACCGGCAGCATGAGAGAAGTGCTGTTGCGTTTCCGCTATCTCAATTCCCAGTTCAATGGTTGGACCTACCAGTTGGACACGAATGCCATGCCTGCAGGGCAATGGCGTCATTATGAGGTGAATTTCGATCCTGACTGGACGGATGCCCAAGCCATTGCCGCAGGTTGGGTGCAGGAGTCCAATAGTGCCAGCTTTCAGCAGACCATGGCGAATGTGTACACTACCGAAATCCGGGTAGTGGGTATCAGCGCTACTACGGCTACCACCTTCGGTATCGACAATTTCATGTTGCATGCAAGTGGCGGCAGCGCTCGTGCGGTACCCGTTCTTGGTATTCCGGCTTTGCTGGTGCTGGCCGCAGGCCTGTTGTTCGTGGCGAGGCGCAGAATCAGAGCCCGCGCCTGATTCCGCTCATGCTGGCGGCCATGTCCAGGGCCGCCAGCATGCTGCCGGTTTCTGCCTTGCCGCTGCCGGCCAGCTCCAGTGCGGTTCCGTGATCTACCGAGGTGCGAATGAAAGGCAGGCCGAGAGTGATGTTCACGGCCTGGCCAAATCCCTTGTGTTTCAGCACCGGCAATCCCTGGTCGTGATACATGGCCAGGACAGCATCGGCCAGTTCCATGTAACCCGGGGTGAACAAGGTGTCTGCGGGCAGTGGTCCCAGCAGGTGCATGCCTGTGGAACGCATTTTTTCCAGAACGGGCTCAATGATTTCCATTTCTTCTCTGCCCAGATGTCCCCCTTCTCCCGCGTGCGGATTCAGCCCGCAGACGAGTATTTTCGGCTGGCGGAGGGAAAATTTTTGCTGTAGATCCCGGTGCAGCACGGTGATGACCTTTTCCAGCAGTTCCGGGGTGATGGCGTCGCTCACTTCCCGCAGGGGCAGGTGGGTGGTGGCCAGGGCGACACGCAATCCCGGACAGGCGAGCATCATCACCGGGTAGCTGTCACTCAGTTCGGCGAGGAATTCCGTATGGCCGCTGAAAGTAATCCCTGCATCATTGATGATGCCTTTGTGGATCGGGCCGGTTACCAGCGCCTTGAATTCTCCGCTCAGGCAGCCGTTTGCGGCAATGCGCAGGCATTTCAGTACATAGGATGCGTTCTTTTCGGATAGACGGCCCGCCCGGCAGGGAGTGGACAAGGAAACAGGGCGTACCCGCAGGTTTCCGGGAGCCGCAGGGGTCTCCGGGGGCGTTTCGGTTTCCAGGATATCGATGTCGAGTTCCAGGATTTCCGCCCGCTGACGCAGAAGATCCGGGTCGGCAATTGCCAGTAGTGGCATGTCCAGGCCACGGGCCGCCAGCTTGAGTACAAGGTCAGGGCCGATACCCGCCGGCTCACCCGGCGTCAGGACGATACTCATGCCGGTTCAATCGTATTCGTCCGGGCGGATTTCGACGAAAGCCTGGTCACGCAGTTTGCGCAGATACAGCTGCAGAGCTTCATCAGCCTTGCGCTTGCGCAGAGCCAGCTTGGCCTTGTCGCGTTTTACCTCTTCGGTTGCGTCATGATCGCGGCGTTCCAGCACCTGGACGATATGCCAACCGAACTGGGTGCGGAAGGGCTTGCTCAGACCATTGATGGGCAGGCTGTCCATGACTTCCTGAAATTTTGGCACCAGGTCGCCGGGATTGACCCAGCCCAGGTCGCCACCCTTGATGGCGGAGCCCTTGTCGTCCGAATGCGCTCTCGCCAGGGTGGCGAAATCTTCTCCGCCCTGGATGCGCTGGTAGAGCTGTTCCAGACGGTTTTTTGCATCCTGATCCGAAGTCAGCTCATCGGTGCGCACCAGAATGTGCCGGGCATGGGTCTGCTTGATGATGTTTTTGTCGCCCCCCTTGTAGTCATCGAGCCGGATGATGTGAAAGCCGCTGGCGGCCTGGTAGGGGCCGCGTACTTCACCGCGTTCCATGCCGGCAAGATCCTTGCTGAACAGGGTGGGCACCTGCCCCGCTTCCAGCCAACCCAGGTCGCCACCTTCCAGGGACTGTTGGCCGGCGGAATAGCGGCTGGCAAGGGTGGCAAAATCTTCACCATTTTTGAGTCGCTGCATGATTTCTTCCGCCTGTTTTCTGGCCGCCGCGATTTCTTCACTGGATGCGCCTTCCGGGGTGGGAATCAGGATGTGGCGCAAATGGTAGGCGTCGCGCCCGCCGGGATTTTCCTCGGCATGGGCCAGATAGTTGTCCACTTCGGCCTTGGTGACCTGAATGCGGCTGAGCACCTCGCGGTTGCGCAGGCGTTGCAGGGTGATTTCCTTGCGCAGTTCTTCACGGTATTCATCCATGCTCATGCCCTGCTCCTGGAGGGCGGTGGCCAGTTCGTCCAGCGAAAGGCCATTCTGTTTGGCAATATTGTTCATGGCCAGCAGCAGGGTTTCATCATCCACGCTGGCACCAACTTTCTTTGCTTCAGCCAGTTGCAGTTTTTGCAGGATGAGACGTTCCAGCGCCTGCTTGCGGATTTCGTCCGCGGGGATGTCGCTGGCGCCGGCCCGGGCAAGCTTCTGCCTCATGGTGCTGATTTCCCCGTCCAGCTCGCTTTGCAGCACTACGTCATCATTGACTACTGCAACGATACGATCGAGAAGTTCCGGTTCGGCGGAAAATGTCAGAACGGAGGGCAGCAGCAGGCTCAGCGCAAGCAGCAGGGGCAGCCAGTAGCGCAGCCGCCGGGGAGTATCATCAATAACCATATATCGTCCGGTCGAGGAAGTTGTCAATATTGTTGCCCAGTTTGCCCAGGCCGTTCAGTTCCAGTTGCAGTAGTGCCGTGTCATTATACTCTTCGCCATTGCGATCGAGATAACGACGCCAGATGGCGCGGATACGCCAGCAGCAGTCTCCGTATTCGAGACCAGCCACGGTTTCCAGTGAATGGTTTTCTTCCACCGAATAATACCAGCGGCCAATAAGACTCAGCTTGTCACTCACGGGCCAGACCGCGGCAAGATCGGTCTGTTCCAGGATGCCTTCACGCAAGCGCCAGGAAGCATGCAGTCGCTGCCCGGCGTCACCGCTATAGGTTGCCATGGCCAAACCCTGGCGCAGCTTGCGATCCGCATGGGGATCATATTCCAGGCCTGCCCTGAGCATCCACTTGTCGAATATGGCGGTGGATAGCTCGGCGATGACAGAAGAGCTGCTGGCATCGAGGGGAGCATTCCTGTCCAGGTTTACGCGCCTGTCCTGGAAGTACAGTATCTGACCAATGCTGGCATTCAGCAGTTCCCTTCCATTTGCCCGGGACAGCAAGCGGCTGGTCAGCGCCAGGGTGAGCTGGTTGGCGTCGCCAACCCGATCCGGGCCGTTGAAACGGTTTTCGCGGAAAAGATTGTTGAAACTGAAATCGAGCCGTCCGGTGTCGAACAGGGGCAGATCGTTTTGTTCGACGTAGGGCGTATAGAGATAAAAGATTCGGGGCTCCAGCGTATGGGTCATGTTCCTGCCCAGCCAGTTTACGCTGCGATCGAAGAACAGGCCGCCGTCCAGGCTGGCGCTCCAGGTGCTCCGATCCGGCTTGTTGTCCAGTCCGGGAAGCTGGTTGTCCAGTTCATACGAGGTATAACGACCGGACAGGGCGGGCTGTAGAAATCCCCAGTCCCGGTTCAGGGGCAGGGACACCCTGGGAAGAAGATCGAAGCGTGAGCCAGTAACGCTGTCATCGCGGTAGAAGCTGGTCATTTCCACGCCTGCGCTGTAGTCCAGCCCGGCGGCACCCTGGAAATGGGTCCAGTTGACCGCCAGTCGCGGCAGCAGGCTGTAGGGGCGATCCTCGGGGTCAATGGTCTTGTCCAGGGTGTTGTAATTACGTACTTCTGCAATGGCATCCCAATCCGGGAGACGCCAGTTGAGGGCAGCGCGGCTGAGCAGGTGGCGGGTACTGGTCACCGCCAGGCTGCGTCCCATGTCGTCCAGATAGTCATCGTCAGACACCCAGTTGATATCCACATCCGCGCTCAATCCCTGGGTAAGAAAGTTCAGGTTGCTGTGGCTGCGGGCGCGAATGGCGCCCCGGGTACTGTATTCCCTGGATTCATTGTCGTCTGGCAGGATTTCGGCAAACAACTCGCCTTTGTGGTGTTGCGTAAGAAAGCGGAACTCACCGCCAAGCAGCACCCCTCTTTTGCTCAACAGTCGTGGAATGAAAGTCGCATCGTAGTTGGGCGCCAGGTTGAAATAATAGGGAAGCGTCAGATCCATGCCGTTGCGGCTGGAATAACCGGCGGAGGGTACCAGCAAGCCGCTCTTGCGCTGCTCATTGAGGGGCAGGCTGAGTTTCGGCGCATAGAATATGGGAACGCCGAGAAATTTGAGCATGGCGCCGCGAAATCTGCCGATCTGTTTTTCCTGGTCGATGTCCATGCTGTCGGCGCTGAGCACAAAGCCCCGGTTGCCGGGAGGGCAGGTGGTGTAGCTGATGTTTTCGTAGTGACTGTGCCTGCCGTCCAGAATTTCGAGTAAAGAGGCCTCTCCCCGCGCCTTGCGGCTGGGAATGCGGTAGCTGACCTGCTCCATGGCGCCTCGCTGTTTCTGCAGATCGAACCAGGCTTTGCTGCCCAGTACGCGCAGATCGCGCATCTGCACCAGCAATTGCGCATCGGAACGGACGATCTTGCGGTTGTTGTCGAAGCGCAGGTCATCGGCCATCAAACGGTCGCCATTGCGCCGGATGACCACACTGCCCTGAAAACGAGCCTTGTTCTCTTCGGGCATGGCGGTGGCGCTGTCTGCTTCAATAATGATCTTCGACCTGGCGGCTGGCTCCGTCCGGTCTTCGGGGACGTTGGACGACAGACTGCATTGTTGCCAGTCGATGCCCTGGTCGAGTTGATCCGCCAGCTTGCTTGCTCGTGACAATGCTATTGGTTCAGTTTGGGGAGAGGCCTGTTCCGGAGTCGGTGGCGTCACTTGTTCTGCCTCTTGTGCGGGTTGCGCCACGCTTGTTGATGAAAGCGGTGGCTGCCGCCGGGACGAGGTTTTGCCCTGTTTCCCCGCGGAAGGTTTCGGTTCCGATGTGAGTGTTTCCTCCTCGATGGCTGGGGACAAGGGCTCCGGTGCGGCTGTGCTGGTCTCCTCTGAAGGCTTTTTGGGGGCAGCTTCTGGCGTTTCAGCTGTGTTTTCAGCTTTCTTCGCTGATGGCTCGGTCAGATTGGTCGTGGCAGGAACAGGTTCTGCCCGGGTTGTGGGTGGAAGAGGCGCCGGCGCAGTGGAAACTCCTGTCGTTTCTGATGGCTGCCCTGTTCCGGACGGGCTGCTGGGCAGTGAAGACAGACTGCCGGCGCGGCCACACTCCCAGGAGCGGCCGTCCGCGGCGGGCCGGCATTCCCAGCGGTATTCGGCGGAAATGACCGGCGATGCCGCTCCATAGAGCAACAGGCTGCCAATAAACAATGAAGAGCAGAGTTTTTCCATGAAGGGCTTTGTTTCCAGTTTCCACGCGGGCGCGGGTAAAATCGCATAGAATGGCGCCTGATTCAATGTTTGCGCCAAATTAATCTATGTCTGATCGTCGAATTCTCCTGGAGAACTGGCTGAATACGGAGTGTGGTTTGCAGGGATTTTCCCTGGAACCTGCTTCCGAAGATGCCAGCTTCCGCAGTTACTTGCGCCTCAAGGCTGCCGATGGCAGTAGCCTGGTGGTCATGGATGCGCCACCGGACAAGGAAGATTGTGCTCCTTTCGTCGATATTGGCGGCAGGTTGCTGGAAGCGGGCGTTCATGCGCCGCGAGTGTATCAGCAAAATCTGCGGCAGGGGTTTCTGTTGCTGGAGGATTTGGGCAGGAAGAACTATCTGGATGTCCTGAACGATGAAACCGTGGAACGTCTGTACGGCGATGCTCTGGCCGCCCTGATGAGCATGCAGGCCTGTATCGATCCCACGGCTCTGCCGGCATATGATCGTGAATTGCTCCTGAAAGAAATGTCCCTGTTTCGGGACTGGCTGCTGCTCAGGCATCTGGCGCTGGATTTGAATCAGGAAGAAGAGCAGATGCTGGCGCGCAGCTTTTCCCTTCTGGCGGAATCTGCCCTGAAACAACCCCAGGTATTCGTGCACCGGGATTATCATTCGCGCAATCTCATGGCCGGCCTGGAACATGCGCCGGGGGTGCTGGATTTTCAGGATGCGGTGCGAGGCCCGGTAACCTATGATGTGGTATCCCTGTTGCGAGACTGTTATGTGAGCTGGTCGCCGCAGCAGGTGGATGAATGGGCCTGGGGTTATTATCAGTTGGCGGTGCAGTCTGGCGTCATGCGTGACGAAGACGAAGGTCGTTTTCTGTCGTGGTTCGATCTCATGGGGGCGCAGCGTCACCTCAAGGCAGCGGGAATCTTTGCCCGGCTGAACCATCGTGATGGCAAACCCGGCTATCTGGCGGATATTCCCCGCACCCTGGGATACATCGTGGAAGTAGCCGAACGCCGCGAGCAGCTGGCACCCCTGGCTGATTTCATATCCCGGCGGGTGCTGCCCGGGCTCTGATGTTCGAACGCATCCGCCTTGTCAGTTTCGACCTGGATGATACCCTGTGGCCAACCCGGCCGGTGATTCTTGCGGCGGAGCAGATCCTGTATCAATGGCTGGCGCAACAGGCGCCGCGGATTGTTCGGGACTTGTCCATCATGGACATGCGCGACCGGCGCCTGGCCTTCATGCAGCAGTATCCTGATATTGCCCACGATCTTACCCTGGTGCGTCGCCGAAGCCTGGAGTTGCTTCTGGTGGAGTATGGATATGATGGACGGCTGGCGGAAACCGGTACCCGGCTCTTTAGGCAGGCGCGCAACCGGGTAACTCCCTGGGCGGATGTGTTGCCGGTATTGCAAGGTCTCAGGGAAAACTATCTCCTGGTTTCTCTCAGCAATGGCAATGCGCAGGTTGAGCAGACGCCTCTGGCGGGCTGTTTTCATCTGGATCTGAACGCTGCGGAAGTCGGTGCGGCAAAGCCCCATCCCGCCATGTTCGAGGCGCTCGCGGACTGGTCAGGACTGAACTTTGCGCAGATGATGCATGTGGGAGATGATCTGCAACATGACATGTTGCCTGCCCGTGATCTGGGCATGGCTACTGCCTGGGTGCATCGGTGGAATTTGCTTGCATCGAAGAAATTCCGTCCGGATCTGTGCCTGTTCAACCTGCATCCTCTGTTGCGCTATCTGCGGCAACGATGAACCACCAATCATTCTTTCAGGGCCGCCTGGATGTGTTGCAGAATGCGTTTTACCGATCCGCCATGCTGAATCATGTCCACCAGTTTGCCATCGCCATTCACTATATAGATGGTGGAAGAATGATCTATCGCATAGCCCATGTTCGAATCCTCGACTGGCGCCTTGCGGAAAAATGCTCCATAGCGTTTGGCCAGTTTTTCCAGATAAGGCAGATCCGCGGTGGCGCCGATCATGCGAGGATGGAAGTAAGCAGCATAGGCTTGCAGTTTTTCTAGGTCGTCGCGGTCGGGGTCGACACTGATGAACAATGGCTGAATACGCGCCATTTCATCGTCAGAGAGTTTTTTCAGCGCCGATGACAAGGCTCCCAGGGAAGTAGGGCAGACATCCGGACAGGATGTATAGCCGAAGTAGATCAACACCAGCTTCCCACGGAAATCCTGCAGAGATACCGGGCCATCAGCGCTGCGTAGCGTAAAATCTCCGCCCATGCCGGGGAAGCGCTCTTCCGTGTCTCCTCCCGAAAACAGCGACCAGGCATGAGCCTGCGCAACCAGAACAATGGACAGCAGGACAAAGCGATAAAGATGTTTCATAAAGGTATCTCTGTTTCCGAGTCTGATAAGGGTATCTCGAATAATCGAGATGCCCGAGCGGGACAGGGATGTCCCACCATTTTCAATCACCATTAACAGGATGTTGAAAAAGTCCTTCCCTGGACTTTTTCAACCCCGGAACCAGAAAATGCGATTTCCCGGTTCCTTCATTTTCAATGGCTTACAGCCA
>Ga0256841_1002122_pt1 | contig 16132 bp, 18 predicted proteins | sample 356308metaG_FD_185971 | JGI IMG/M metagenome (GOLD analysis project Ga0256841, IMG submission 185971) | Hydrothermal vent microbial communities from Mid Atlantic Ridge, Atlantic Ocean - 356-308 | ecosystem: Environmental > Aquatic > Marine > Hydrothermal vents | place: Atlantic Ocean: Mid... | reverse complement strand
CGAAGCGCAGCACCCTGGGTTCTGCGGGCCCCGAAAGCCCCGCCTCATGCGCTTCTTCCTGAACCGCCGCGAGCTCCGCCTGGGCCAGCACCAGGCCCACCCGGGCGTCCTCCGCCCTGTAGGTCAACTCATCGAGATCCAGCGGGCCCCGCCCCTGCGAGCGCGCGGCCTCGAGCCGAAGTTCGGCCTCCTGCACCGCCAGCTCCGCGATCTCCAGGTCCACGCGCGCCCGCCAGGCGCGGGCGTGCAGCGTAAGTGCGTCGTGAACCGCCTGGCGAACCTGCGCCCGCAGACCCCGCCGGGCCTCGAGCGCGGCCAGGGTCGCCCGCAGCCGCGGCTCGGAATCGAACGAAAGCTGGAGCGAGAGCCCGTAGTTCCAATCCTCCCCGTAACCTACCCTCGCCGAACCGCCAATCCCGGTACGGGCGAACGCCTCCTCCCAACCCGAAAGCACGGCGTCCAGAACCGCCGCCGAATACCCCACGGGCTTCTGTTCCAATGCGGCTTCGGGCCCGAAGGCCAGCGCTGCACCCAGCAGCCAAAAGGTCCAGAACCAGCGCTTCGTCATCCTCCCAACCGCACGTTCCCCAGCAAGTACAGACCCAGTTGCAGCAACAGGTACACCCCGGCGCCGAGCGCCGCTCGGGCGCGGGCGAAAACCCCCAACCCGGCGTAAACGATCCAGGACGACCACAAAAGGGCCAGCAACGCCAGGGTGCGGCTGATTTGCGTAAAGGTGCTCGCTTGCACGACCGCCTGATACGACTTCAACCATTCAGCCATCAGCGCGGGGTCGCTGGGGGCCGGCGGAACCGTGCCCTGCACGGGAAACAGCGCGGCTGCTACGAGAAGCAGCAATCCAGCGACGACGGAAGGGGCCGCGGCCCAACCCACCACCTCGTATGCGCGGGACCCGGCACCGCTGATCAGCATTACCACGAAACCAAAGATGCCCCACATGACCAGTGCGGCCAGCGGTGCCCCCAGCAGCGTCCAGATCCACGGATTGCCCATGGGTACCGGCGCCGCCAGCGCGCGCACGGCCAGCTGGGAGGCCACTGCAGTGAGCAACGTGGCCAGCAGGTACACCCCGTACGCCGCCCAAACACGCGGCGGTCGCTGCCTGAGCTTTTCGAAGAACGCGTAGGGTTGAAAAAGCACTTCGGTCACGGTTTCCTCCTATGGTTCCAGGATACACGACACGGGACCCTACCCCCCGAGGGAAGGCAGGTTGCGCAGCAGCCAGAACCCCAACATGAAGGTACCGAACACCGCAGCGCCCACAGCAGCTTTGGGCGGCTTCCAAGCTTTCAAAGCCATCCAGAGCAGGTACACTCCCCATAATACTGCAATGAACTCTAGAACAGCAAATATACGAAAGGTAGTCGCTTTCTGCGCTAAGGTCTGCACTTCGGCCGACCATAGCAATACCTGTATCAGGTCTTCGGGACGGGGCGGCGCTTGAACGCTGACCGGCCACCAGGCTGCTACGACCACCTCGACGAGACCAAGGATTACGAACGGAACAAACGCCCAACCTACCAGCTGCGCGGTCCGGGCCGAGTCGCCCAGCACCAGGGTAAGGCCAAACGTCAATGCACCCCAGAGGAAAAGTGCGCCCAAAAAACCGACCGCGGGAGCGATCACCCACACAGGCACGCGTAACGTAAGCGTTGCGGCCGCCGGAAGTGTTCGCATGGCCACCTGTTTGGCCAAGGCCAAGAGGAAAAGAGCCAGTCCGGCCACTAAGAAGCCTGCCAATGGGTTGGGCTTGCCGCGTACTACGCTGGAAAAGGCTTTCTGTGGAGAGGTAATCAGTTCAATCACGGTGCTCCTCCAGCCCTTCGAGGGCAACTAGGATCGCGTTACCATCGCTGACCCTCTCTAACATCCTCAATCTTCCGTTGTGAATGATCGCTACCCGGTCCGCCGTACGCGCAGCGAGATGCACGTCGTGAGTGGCCCAAAGCAGCGCTTTGCCCGCGTCAATGCTCAGGCTGTGCAGCCGCTTCTCCAGGCGATTGCGGGAAATGGCGTCCAGGTGCGCTTCGGGCTCATCGAGAAGGTACAGTTCCGCCCTGCGGCTAAACACCAAGGCCAGAGCTAGTTTTTCTTTGTTGCCCTGTGAAAGCGCGCTCACGGGCAAGTCCATGGCGTCCCTGTCCAGCCCTAACCGCTCAGCCTCCTTGCAAAAGCGCTCCTGCAACCCCGGTTGCATCCAGAGCTGCTCCGCCAGCCGGACGGTCAGTCTCGGCGAGAGGTACGCTGGGTACCCCCGCTGCTCCGGTAGATAGGCCAAACGGGATTTGTATGTCCTCTCATGGAAAAGCGGCTCGCCCATCAGCTCCACGGTCCCCGACTTGGGTTTCGCCACCCCCGCCAGCACCTCCAAGAGGGTGGTTTTTCCTGCGCCGTTCGGCCCAACGAGCGCCACCCTTTCGCCTTGCCCGATTGAAAAAGAAACGTCGAAAACGCCCTTTTCGGTAAGGTACGTGCGGGTAACCCCTGCAACTCGCAGAACAACCCTGCGGACGGTCACAAACCCCTCCCTTCCAGATAGGCGGCCAAGCCCAGCAAACTCAACCATGCCAGCATGCCTAGCAACCAAGTGAGCTTTGGCCAAACAACTTTGTTTTCTAAAAACAAAGCTACCCCCGGGCTCAGACCAAAGGTTGCCGCTAGAAGAATCGAGGCGATTTCCAGAAGGCCGTGCCGCCAAATTTTGGCCAGCGCCAGAGCAACCGGAAGTCCGGCATGTCCAACCGCGAATCCATGCGCCAAACCCTGAAAAGCCAGCCAGAGCATAGTTAGAGCACCGAAGCTCAGCGCACCCAGCCATAGAGGAGCTAGGGAGACGACGTTGTGTAGCCAAGTATCGAGGAACCTTGGCGCCGCCCGGGTAACGACGCCGCCCAAAGCCGCTGACTGCGGCACAAGGACCCCCAAGAAGAACGTTGCCGAGTAGACCGCGGTAGCGATTAGCGCAGAAAGATAGAGGTTGCGCTTCATACCACCCACAGCGCACCCGCCCCTCCCAGGACCACCACGAGCAAAACCAGCTGCGGCGGCCACTTCTGCATAATCGGCGAGAAGCCCCATACGGCCGCCAGCCATACCGCCAGCACCGCCGCTTGCGGCCATAGCAACGGTACAAACATGAAAGGTAACAAACCCGCGGCCATCAACTCCAACCTCCCTCTCAAGAGAAGCACGCGCAGGGGTTCCTTAGCGCTAAGGTTGTCTTCGATGACAGAGCCCACTTCAGAGCGGTCGGCCTCGACAAATACAGGCAACATGGCTGCGTTAAACAGCGGCGACACCGCCACCGCAACGAGAATCCACATCGTCAACCCGAGCGGGGGTCTGGGGATCGGAAACCAGCGAGAGGCCAATACGTAGGCCCCGTAGGCGGCCGCGCCGGCCAGGCTGGCCTGGTACCGGCTGAGCAGACGCACCAGGGCCAGAGCCAGCTTGGTGTTCTGCAGGTGCCCTACGTAGCGGAGCAACCGCGCGTAAACCTTCGTGACCCGAGCGCCCAGGCGCGGCTGGATGCGTGCCGTAGCAAAAGCCGCGCCCGCCACCCCAGCAGCGTGAACCGGACCTGGCAGATTCAAGAAGGCGGCGAGCCCGGCAGGCATAGGGAACATTAAGATAAGCGGCTTGAAAAGCGCCCACATGCCTTCGAAGCCGCCGGCGTCTGCGGAGGAGAGCAGGTTGCCGGACAACACCTGTGAAAACGTGTAGGCCGTAAACCAACCGAACAAAAAGCCCAACCCGCCGGAGAGCAGTATTCCCAGAATCGGGCTGCGCCGGGTCTGCATGGCGAAATACACCACCCACGCAAACAGCGACAACCCTCCCCACAAAGGGTATCCCGCCGCGTGCGCCGCCGCGAGGAACAGCGGCATACCGGTAAAGGCCGCGAGCGTGTACGTGGATGCCGCCCGGTCCAGCGAGCGCCAGCTCGCTGGCGCCGGGCTGGATTCGATAACCCAAAAACGCGCTACGCCAGGCCGGAACTCCACGGCCCCAAAAATCAGAGTGAACGCCGACGCCCACAAGAAAAGCGGTGTGCTGTACAGCCTGGCCGCGCCGGGACCCATCGTCGCCACGATGTTGCTGGCGTAGTCGCCGAAAAACCACACGAAAACGACCACTTGGCCCAAGGTGATAAATACGAGAACAAAAATAACGAAACCCGTCCAGGGCCGGCTGGTCAACAGGGCCCGGAGGGATACGACCCGCCAGTAGGCGTTGGCTTTCACCCAACGAAAAATCTCAGACAACGGACCCTGCCTCCAAAAGAACCATGGGGAGGTGGTGGTGCGTCGGTTCGAACCGCCTTCAACCCCGCTGCCAGGCCACGATCGTGGTGAAGTTCACGCCATCAGCGAGCATAGCCAACACTTCGGCAACTGCCCAAGCAGCAACAATAAAAGCAACGATCCACGCGCCAGCAATAATCAAGCCCAAAATCCTTGCGGCAGTGGATTCAGAGACTCCAAGGACGGCCGCCAGCCGCGAGCTCCCTTGGGAGCCGCCCGCCGGCGCGGCCAAGGCGAGGCCCGCAGGCAGCGCAACGAAGCCCGTTGCGGCCATTAGCGCCTTCAAGTACTCAATGAAGAACCGTATCATTTAGGTGACTCCTTTCTTCCCCTCCCCCTGGTTCAATAATAGTTTGCTCCCCCTCCCCTGCTTTTTGTCAATATCCTGGTAAATATTATTGCACTTGGTACATATTAGCTATTGCAACACGTTGTCCCATTGCCTCCGCCTTGACGGTGTTGCAGCATAAGCGATAGAGCTGCTGGCTGTATCCAAAAGGAGCAGCGTCAGCGGCCTGGAGCCGCCTCTTCCAACTTGCGCAAATCCAGCAGAAAGTTGCCGTCGGTGGGCAGCATGATCGTCTTGATGTTGGGCGAAAGCTTTTCGGCCACGGTCAGCTGAATGACCTGAGGGTAACGCTTGAGGGCATCACCCCGCAGCTCGAGCGCCTTGGCCTCGCCCTCGGCCTTGAGGATGGCCGCATCGCGCTCGGCCTGGGCTTCGATGACCCGCCGTTGGGCGGCGATCTCGGCCTGGCGGCGACGGTTTTCTTCGATCTGCACCTGCTGCTCGGCGGTCTGCTTCTCCTCGATCACCCGGGCCACCGTGTCGGGAATGCGAATCTCACGCAGCAGCACCGACTCGAGCACGATGTGCTTCAGGGCCAGGGCTTCGCGCAGGGCGGTGGTGACCGAACGCTCCAGGTCGCCGCGGCGGGTGCTGATCAGTTCCGCAGCGTTGAAGAGGCCGACGGCGTCGCGCACCTTGCTGCGGATCTGGGGCACGATCATCGTCTCGCGGTAGGCCGGGCCCACCTCCTTGTGCAAGAGCGGTGCCCTCGCCTTCTCGATGCGGTACTGCACGGTCACGTCCACCCCGATGTCCAGACCCTCCTTGCTGCGGGCCTGGATGGGGCCGAAGCCGACCCGGCGGGCGTTGGACTTGGAAAGCGTGACCTCCTGAAGACGCGCGTCGTAGAGCACGACCTCCTGCACCAGGGGTAGCACGAAGTGCAAGCCCTCGTCCAGCGCATCGGGCTGCACCCCCGAGAAGACGTTGAAGACCACGCCCACGTGCCCCGCGGGCACCACCACGAAACTGCGCGACACCACGCCGAGCGCCAGGCCGGCGAGAATCAAGGCCGTGCCGAGTCCGCGGCGACTCGGCCGCGCTAGCAGAGCAATTCCCACGACCATAGCCAAAAGGGCTACGATCAACAACGTCGCCATATCTTCATTTTACTATAACGTGCATCGGAAAGCCTCGCCTGTAGACACCCTGCTTCCGAACTTCGCTACGCGTGCACAAAGGGGCAGGAATCGAACTCAAGCCGCAATCCGAACCGGCCGATTGACTCTCGAGCAAGCAAGGGCGCGCCGGGCCCAGGCCGGGATCCGATGGAAAGGAGCGCCGTGCTCGATCGCGTAGGAGCGCCCGGTTCTCTACATGAAGCTCACCGCGGGTAAAGGAGCACCAACAAGTTGGTGTTCCAGCAATGGAAGCCGATCCGTGCAGGTCGCAGCTACCGTCGGCGCCAATTCCGACTGGTCGGACGCGCAGTTCTGCAACCGGCTCGTCTACGCCGCAGCGTTTCCTTTTGGCTGTTACGTTCTCGTGAACGAACCCCCGCTTCCCTTTCCGTGAGGGCTAAGTCACGGCAGACAACGGCCAATTCAACGCCTGCTCCACGCCCCCAAAGTGCGGGCCATAAAGGGTAATCGGCTCACCCGTTTTAATACGCTCATTACACTGCAAGCTATACTCGAAATAGATGCCCGCTCGCCTCGGCCCCTTCACAACCCTAGAACAGGAGCGTCAGGAAGACTACCTTTCGATCTGGAAAGCCAGGTCCCCCAGCGACAACGTGGGCAGGCTCTACTGGTTCGACGTCAAGGGACCGGAGGCACGAGCCGCTTTCTTCCGCTTCCGCAAGGCGATCAAGGCCCTGGCCGCGCTCGACGTGCTCCCGGAAGGACTGGACATCAGCGCCAAACCCGGCCGCTACTACGTTTTCTGGCCCGCCTGCGGCGCGCCTTCGGCACTTCCCGCCAAGGGGCGTAGGGTCGTGCGCGAGGTGGGAAAGATCCTGGAATCTCTGCGACCACTAGGCTATGCGCTGCCCGACCTCGACCTGAGGCTTTCCGAGGAGGGCGTGCGCGTGGCCGCCCTGGACCCTTTGGGCGAGCACGACGAAGCCGAGGTCGAGCGCCTGGGCGGGCGCTTCCTCAAGGCGGTTCCCTCGGCCAAACCACGACGCGGGCGCACACCCGGCTTGGCCTGGCTGCCTGGTCTGCTCATGGCCGTCCTGGGCCTGTGGCTGCTGGCCGCCGGATCCGCACGCTACCTCAACCCTCCCGAGTTCACCGTGCCCGACCTGCACGGTAAGGACCCCAGGGCGGCGCTGGAACAGGTCGCGGGCATGGGACTCAAGGTCGTCTTCACCCTGGCCAGCGAACCCGAACGGCCCCGGGACCTGGTCCTCGAACAAAACCCCCCGCCCGGAACCAGGGTCAAACCGGGACGCACCCTGGAGTTGGTCATCAACCGACCCAAGGAGGGAAGCGTTCCGCGGCTCGCGGGGCTCCCGCTCAGCGAAGCCCAGCGGGAGCTTCAGGACGCAGGCTACCAGCCCGGCCCCCCGGCCGCCGGATTCAGCGAGGAGCCCGAAGGTACGGTCCTAGCCAGCGCACCCCCTGCTGAAGCGCCGTTGCCCCAGGGGGCCTCGGTGCGCCTGCTCACCTCCGACGGACCCGCACCCAAAAAAACGGTGCTGCCCGACCTTTCCGGACTGACGCTGGAAGACGCCCGGTACCTGATCTCGGTTGCTGACCTGCGCCTCGGCGAGGTGCGAACGCTACCTTCCCCCCAGACCGAGGGCACCGTACTGGCGCAGCAACCGCCGGCGGGCGTAACCCTCGATGTAGGCAGCCCTGTTGTGCTCACCGTGGCCGGGCGCGCCGAAGCGCTCCTGCCCGAGCAAGGCTTCATGCCTCCTCCGTCGGCAGAGGTGGAACCCGGCACCGCAGCGCCCGGAGGACCTGCCCCCGCACCTGCTCCCGAACTCGCACCGGGCGAGCGGATCGTTCCCATCCGCGTACCCCTCCCGGTCAGCGAATCCCGTGAACCCGTCCACGTACGCCTGATCGTTCGTGACGAGGAAGGGGAGCGTACGCCCATCGACACCTTCGCTCAGGGGGGGACCACCCTCGAAGGAAGCGTGCGCGTGAAGGGCAATGCCCGGTTCCAGATCTACCTCGACGGCTTCCCCTACCAGGAGTGGACGAGCCGGGCTCCTGGCCGCTAGAACGTAAGCACCGCCGCGCCAGGCGAGCGTAGAGGCTGGGATGGCCCCGATGCTCGTCCAATACGGTTACACCGGATCTGCGTGCGGCTTTGAGAGTCCCGAAGGCGCGGGCGCAGTAGCTGCAAACCCCCGCATGAGGCTTGAGGTCGCCCCAGAGCCTGTGGTGTTTGTGCACCGGATCCTCGAGCTGCTCGATCCAGCAGGTTCCGGCGCCGTCGAAGAGCCGTTCGACGCGCACGCCGGCCTGCAAGGCCTCGGCGGCCGTTTCCAGAGTGTTGGCCAGGCGACCGAGGTCGCCATGCGTTTCGGTACCTGCGAGCACCACCGCACTGAGTTCCATGACCCGGTTCTCCACCCATGCCCACTCCCGTAGGGTAGGCTGGCCTACACTGGGTACATGGCGAACGAACGCGGGGTCATCGACCGGCTGCACCACACGGATGCCTGGCGCTTATTTCGTATCCTGGCAGAGTTCGTGGACGGCTTCGAGCTGCTTTCCGAGATCGAAGCGCCGCTGGTTTCGGTGTTCGGGTCGGCGCGGTTCGGACCCGACCACCCCGCCTACGCGCTGGGCGAGGAGCTTGGGCGCAAGCTGGCACAGGCGGGCTTCGGAGTGGTGACCGGAGGCGGCCCGGGGGTCATGGAAGCGGTGAACAAAGGAGCCTACGAGGCCGGCGGGGTTTCCGTGGGGCTCAACATCGAGTTGCCGCACGAACAGCGGCCCAACCCCTACCAGACCCACAGCCTCCAGTTCCGCTACTTCTTCGTCCGCAAGGTGATGTTCGTACGCTACGCGGTCGGTTTCGTGGTGCTTCCAGGGGGGTTCGGCACGCTCGACGAGCTGACCGAGGTGCTGGTCTTGCTGCAAACGGGCAAGGTGCACCCCTTCCCGCTCTTCGCCATGGACCGCAGCTACTGGAGCGGCCTCGCGTCCTGGATCCGCGGCACCCTGGCCGGGCACGATGCCGTAGGACCCCGGGATCTGGATCTGCTGCGGCTGGCCAACCGCCCCGAAGAAGCGATCGAGGTCTTCCAGCAGGAGCTTGCGGCGCGTGGCGGTGCTTGAAGCGGTGTTCTGGCAACGGAAGCTTCGGGTCGCCGGGGTGGACGAAGCCGGACGCGGCGCGCTGGCCGGGCCGGTCGTGGCCGCGGCGGTCGTGCTGCGCCCCGGGCGGCACCCCTACCGCGACTCCAAGACCTTGAGTCCGCGGCAGCGCGAGCATCTGCTCGATCATCTCCTGGGCCGCGCCCTAGCCTGGGGCGTGGGCGCCTGCAGCGCGGCCGAGGTGGACCGGCTGGGGGTGCTCGTCGCCACCCACCGCGCCGCCCGGCGGGCGCTGGCGCGGCTGCGCGTCGCGCCCCAGGCGCTCGTCACCGACTACCTTTTCCTGGAAACCGAGCTACCGCTGCTCGCCCCACCCCGCGCCGAAGCCCAAAGCCCCAGCGTGGCGGCCGCCTCGATCCTCGCCAAGGTGGTGCGCGACCGGATCATGCTCGGGCTGCACCACCGTTTTCCGGCCTACGGCTTCGACCGTCACAAAGGCTACGGCACCGCCAAGCACCTGGAGCGGCTCGCCCGCATGGGGCCCTGCCCCGAGCACCGGCGCCGCTTCGCGCCCGTGGCTCGAGTGCGCCTGGTGGACGAGGCTTAAGGACGCCTTAATCTTTCGTGCGCGGACTTTCATGCGGCCGCGCTAGACTCGAACCGGGAGGTGCCATGAAGAAACTTGCCGTTTTGTTGGGGCTGGCCGCCCTGCTGTCGGCCTGCACGATCACGTTCCGACCGGGGGACGTTCAGGTCGGGGTCTCGGTCGGGTTCGACCTGAGCGATGTGATCGCCCGCTTCGAGCCCGACCGCGGCCGGGGAGCCATCTATTCCGTGGGCGAGGAGGTGCGGTTCGTCGTCACGCTGCGCCGACCCGGGTACGTCAGTCTGGTGGCCATCGATCCCGACGGCCACACCTACGAGTTCGAGCACGGCGTCTACCTGTCTGCGGGCACTTACGAGCTGCCGCTTCCGGGCATGCGCCACCGCTACGTGGTCGAACCGCCTACAGGGAAGCAGCGGGTGCGGGTCGTCTATACCGACACCCGCCCGGGCACCGTCTACTTCCGTGGGGTGTACGATGCCGATGGCTTCAACAACCGCCTGCGGCTTTACTTCCAGCAGAGCTACGCCCAAGTGAGGGACCTGAAGGAAACGTACTTCTACATTGCATACTGATTCTTTGCGCCCCCGACGGTGTCCCCTTGCATCGAAACCGCACTCGAACGTATAATCAGGCCGTAACAACGCGTTACCTAAAAGGAGGTCATGGAATGAAGCGTCGTGATTTTATGAAAAAGGCAGCGGTCGGCGTTGCCGCGAGCACCGTCTTCGGTCCGGTCTTCGCCCAGACCCGGAAGAAGATTCGCTGGCGTATGGCCACGAGCTGGCCCAAAGCGCTGGACACGATTTTCGGTGGGGCGCAGACGATTGCCGACCGCGTGCGTGAAATGACCGACGGCGATTTCGACATCCGCGTCTACGCGGGCGGTGAGATCGTGCACGGCCTCAAGGTCGTGGATGCTGTGCAGCAAGGTACGGTGCAAGCAGGACACACCGCCTCTTACTACTACATCGGTAAGCACGATGCTTTCGCCTTCGGAACCGCACTGCCCTTTGGTCTTAACTACCGCCAGCAAAACGCCTGGCTCTACGACGGAAACGGCAACAAGCTGCTCAACGAGCTCTTTGCCGACTTCAATATGATCGGCTTCCCCGCCGGCAACACCGGCGTGCAGATGGGCGGCTGGTTCCGCAAGGAGATCAACAGCGTCGCCGACCTCAAGGGCCTCAAGATGCGCATCCCCGGTCTGGGCGGCAAGGTCATGGCGCGCCTGGGCGTGACCGTGCAGGTGCTCGCTGGCGGTGAGATCTATCCGGCGCTCGAGCGCGGCGCCATCGACGCCACCGAGTGGGTCGGCCCCTACGACGACGAAAAGCAGGGCTTCTACAAGGTCGCCAAGTACTACTACTACCCGGGATGGTGGGAACCGGGCCCCACGCTGCACACCTTCGTCAACCTCAAGGAGTGGGAAAAGCTCCCCAAGACCTACCAGCAGATCTACATGACCGCGGCGGCCGAAGCCAACCAGAAGATGATGGTGGACTACGACTTCAAGAACCCACCCGCCTTCAAGCGCCTGCTGGCCAAGGGCGTGAAGCTGCGCCGTTTCTCGAACGCCATCCTGGACGCCGCGCAGAAGGAGTCGTTGGCGCTCTTTGACGAGCTGGCGGCCAAAGACGCCCTCTACCGGAAGATCTACGCCGATTGGAAGTCGTTCCGCGACGACATCTACCGTTGGTTCGGCACCGCAGAAGCCGCCTACGTGCAGTACGTGGGTTCGCGCTCCTGACCCCCACCGCGGAACTCGAACGAAAGCCCCCGGCCACGGGCCGGGGGCTTTCGTTCGAACGTTAAGGCCTCACCTCAGTAACCTGAAGAGGTCAGGGTGAGCAACCAGGTGGCAATGTGCGGAAAGACGATCATGAGGGTCAGGCCAATCAGCTGGATGGCGATGAACGGTACCGCGCCACGGTAGATGTGCATCGTCGTGACCTCAGGCGGCGAAACCCCGCGCAAGTAGAAGAGAGAGAATCCGAACGGCGGGGTCAGGAAGGAGGTTTGCAGGTTCATCCCGATCATGATCCCGAACCAGACGAGCGCCAGGCGCGCGGGCTCGACCGCCTCGGGAAAGAGCGGCGCGAGCAGCGTGGCCGCAGGGCCGGCTACGAGCGGGATAATGATGAAGGCGATCTCGAAGAAATCGATGAAGAAGCCGAGGATGAAGATGATCAGGTTAACCGTGATCAAGAAGCCGACCTCGGCTCCGGGCAGGTTGAGCAGCAGGTCCTCGACCCAGATGTCGCCGTAGAGGCCGCGGAAAACCAACGAGAACGCTGTGGAACCCACCAGGATCAGCATCACCATGCTGGTCAGCTTGGCGGTGGCGTCCATGGTATCGATCAGGGCTTTAATACTGAAGTTTCGGTAAAGTACGGACAGCAGTATCGCCCCTAGCGCTCCGAAGGCGCCGGCCTCGGTAGGGGTGGCCAGACCAGCGAAGATGCTGCCCAGGACCAGCAGGATCAGCACCAGGGGCGGCATCATCACCAGCATGACCTCCTTGAGGAGGGGCCAGCCGCGCAGGTCGCGCTCCTCAAGAGGCAGCGCGGGTGCAGCCTGGGGCCTGAGGATCGCCACCGCCACCACGTAGAGGACGTACATCGCCGAGAGACTGAGTCCCGGGATGAGCGATCCCACGAAGAGGTCCCCCACCGATACCTGCAGCTGGTCGGCGAGTACGATCAGCACGATGGACGGAGGGATCACCTGCCCCAGGGTGCCCGATGCGGCGATCACGCCGGTGGCCAGCTCCTTGGAGTAGCCGTAGCGCAGCATCACCGGCAGGCTGATCAACCCCATGGCCACCACGGTGGCACCCACCACGCCGGTCGCGGCGGCGAGCAACGTCCCCACGACCACGACCGAGATGGCCAGCCCCCCGCGCAACGGGCCGAAGAGGATGCCCATGGTGCGGAGCAGGTTCTCGGCCAGCCCCGAACGCTCGAGCATCGTACCCATGAAGATGAAAAAGGGTACGGCCAGGAGGGTGTAGTTCTCGTAAATCGCGAAGATGCGCTCGGGCAGCGCCGACATCAGGTGGAAGCTCATGATGTCCTGCGAAACGCCGATCAGCATGAAGACGAGCGCCGTGCCCGCCAGCGAGAACGCCACGGGGAAACCGGTGAAGATGAAGACGAAGGCCGCGGCGAACATCAAGGGGCCGAGCAGGTCGGGGTTCATAACGACGGCTCCTCTTCTTCATCCACGGCGACGGCGACCTGGTGACCGGTGAGCAGGGCGATGCGCTTGATCAGCTCGCTGATCCCCTGCAGGAACAGCAGCACGAAAGCGACGATCAGCGCCGCCTTGATCGGATATCGGGGCAACCCCCCGGGATCGGGCGACATCTCGTGAATCGCCCAGGAGTCGGCGACGATCGGCCAGGCGGTCCAGAGCACCACGGCGGTAAAGGGAAGCAGGAAGAGCAGCGTGCCAAAAACGTCGACCCAGGCCTTGCCGCGGTCGGACAGGCGGGCGTATACGATATCCACGCGCACGTGCGCGTTGTGCTTGAGGGTGTAGGCCGCACCCCACAGGAAAACGAGCGCGAACATGTACCACTGCAGCTCGATGTAGGTGTTGGAGCTCAGGTCCACGCCGATGGTCTGCGACAGCTTACGCGTGACCGCGTTGTACACGCCAATGAGCACCATGAAGAGGGTCAACCAGGAAACGAGCCGGCCCACGGCCTCGTTGAGGTCGTCGATTAGGCGGGAAAAGCTCAACAGGAACTCCACTCGGGGCCTCCTTCCTCGCCAGCCCCCTAATGCTACCCGGGGTGTGCATGGATATTCAACCTAACGAACACTCCGCACCTGCCGCACGAGCAGCGTTCCGAGCAGAAACCCCGCCGAGGACAGCAAGAAGAGTACGGTGTAGCCCGTTCCCTGGCCCTGCCGGTTGAGCGCATCCACCACCCCGCCCAGGGACCCCGCAAGGATCTGCGGCAGGACAATCGAGGTCTGCCAGATGCCCATGTCGGTGGCGTGGGCCTCGGGAGAGCGCAGCACGTCGGTGGCCAACGCCCAGTCCACGGCGGTGTAGGCTCCATACCCCAGGCCGAAGAACAGGGCGACCAGGAGGAGCACGTCGTAACGGGGCAAGAGGAGCAGGGGCAGGATCACGAAGGCCATCACCCCGCCGGAAACGTAGATGGGCCGTTTCCGCCCCACCCGGTCCGACCAGCGCCCCGCGGGCACCGAGCTGAGCGCCGCCCCGGCGGAGATGACCAGTCCCAAAAGCGCCACCGCCTGGAAGGCCTCGCGGGCCACGATCCGTCCCCAGAGCGTGAAGACGCGCACCACGTCGGCCAGGTAGTACTGCAGGTAGGTCTGCACCACGTACTGCCCGAACATGACCAAAAAGCGCGTGCCCCAGACCCAGCGGAAGTCGGGGTTTTTCCACGGCTTCAGCATGCTCTCCACGAACCCCTCGTGCCGCCCCGGAACACCCTTCACCTCGCGAATGAAGGCCAGCGTCCAGGCGGCGGCCAGCAGGTTGAGCCCGGCGGTGATCCAGAAGAGCAGGGGCAGGTGGGCAACGGTAAAGCCCACCACCCCGGCGGCGATCTGCGCCGAGACCTGCAGCGCCCCCATCCAGCCCGAGGCGGTGCCGCGGTGCTCGCGGGGCACCAGGTCGGGAATCAGCGCCGAATAGGGACCGGTAGCCAGGTCGTCGGCGAGCTGCAAAACGATGTAGGCGGCGAAGAGGCTCCAGTAGCTGGGGGCGTAGGCCATCCCGACGAGCCCCACGGCGGTGAGCAGCGCCCCCGCGCCCAGGTAAGGCATGCGGCGGCCCCAGCGGGAGGGGAAGCGGTCGGACAGGAAACCGAAGACCGGCGGCCCCACGAAGGCCATGACCGCCCCCACGGCGAACAGCCAGCCCAGCCGCGTGGCCTTCTCGGCCGGGTCCACCAGCTCGGCCACCCGCGCCGGCAACAACACCAGTAGCACTAGGAACCACTTGAAGCTGGTGGCGAACCAGTAGGCCGAAAGGCTCAGGTACCAGGGGGTCGTATGCGGCCGCATTGGACCCAGTATACCGGCTGCGGTCTCACCCATCTCATGGAATATATATACATATATGATTCATGAGAAGAATTCTTCTGTTGCTCGTGCTGGTGGCCATCTTCGGCGCTTGCCGCCGGGCAGCCGAGGAACCGTCGGCGGCGCTTCAGGAAATGAACCCCACGTCTCATGCTCAGCTGGTCCACCTTTCCGCGGAAAAGGTGCGCGCCCTGCTGCTCGCCGAACCGCGTCCGCACCTTACCGATGGGTGGTACGGTAAACTTCCCGGATACCTGCAAGCGCGTCTTCCGAGGAATCCCGACCCGAGCGCCTTCGAACTGGGCCCCGCGCTGCTCGCCCGCAGTTTGATGGCGGCGGATCCCGCGTCCGTGCGGACGCAGGCCGAAGCCTGGGCCCGGAGCAGACCCCCTGCCCAGCGGCAATCGCTCGGTATGGACGCCCTCTCCCGCTGGGCCGAGCTCTCGATTGTTAGGGGCCTCGGCGATCACTACATCTTCCCGGTCTACTACCGCGCCCAAAAGGTGGCCGAGGTGTGGGCGCCCGCCTGGGAGGTGGTGGAGGTTCGGGGGCTCCGCGAGGCCACGGAGGACGATGTCGACGTGCTCAGCTACTACCGCGGCTTGCCCGAGGTCCGCGAGATCATGAGCCCCGGGGTGGCCCTGGCGCGCTCGGGCTTACAGCTGGAGGACGGGGCGTCGGCGGAAAACGTCGAGCTCTACTACTTTGGATCCAACCGCTACGGTCTGGTCCCGGTCTATGCCGTGCCGTCACGGCTGGGCCTGCGGCTCGTCGAAGCGCACGCGGGCCATGTGAAGGTCTTCGCCCTCCGGCCGGGGATTGACGCGAGCGGCTATGTTTTCCAGGGGCGGCCGGTAGAGATCGTGGAGGCGTCCCAATGAGGATTCGCTACGTCCGGACCGCCATGCTCGTCCTGCTGGGCACTCTGGTCATCAGCTTGCAGGCGTGCGTCGTGCCGGAGGTTCTGTGCTCGTCCTGGATCTACAGCGCGAACCTGGTAGACACGACCCAGAGCGTGTTATCAGGCATCGGCGCCACCAGCAGCACACTCGGCGGCTGCGTGGGGAGCCACCGGTCAGGACTACACGGTGCGCGTAAAGATCTGGACCGCACCAGGCGGCATCGCCGACCCCGACGCGCTAACCACGATATCCATGATCAACGGCTGCATGGGGGACCGGTGCTCGACCGCGGTGCGCGGGTTTTACTCGAACGACGTCCTGTTCGGCGCGGTTTCGGGCAACTACCCCTTTAGCGGGACCTTCACGGGCCTTTCTCAGGTATCGTTCGCCGGCTTGCCCCTGCCCCACGATCTGACCGGCTGGGAAGTCGACATTTACTAAAGGTGGGCTGCCTCGGGGACGACGAGGAGCGGCAGGTCGGCTTTGTAGAGCAGACCGACCACGCTGCGGCCCAGGCGGGTCCAGTGGCTGCTCTTGGCCTTGGAGCCGAGCGCGAGCAGATCGAGTCCGTGTTCATGGGAGAGGTCGAGCAGCCCTTCGATCTCTTCACCGCGGGCGACCACGAGCAGACCGTCGTACTCCAGCGCCTCGCGCAGCGCCGCCTCG
>Ga0256841_1002121_pt1 | contig 16146 bp, 15 predicted proteins | sample 356308metaG_FD_185971 | JGI IMG/M metagenome (GOLD analysis project Ga0256841, IMG submission 185971) | Hydrothermal vent microbial communities from Mid Atlantic Ridge, Atlantic Ocean - 356-308 | ecosystem: Environmental > Aquatic > Marine > Hydrothermal vents | place: Atlantic Ocean: Mid... | reverse complement strand
AGCCCTGACCTTCCCCTGACGTTGGGGGGCTAGCCTGGTCGTGGAGGTGGTGGTGCATGCGTAAAGGGATCCTCCTCTTGGGGTTTTTGCTGCTGGGGCTGGCGGCGGCCCGTCCGGTCCAGCTGAACGGGGCCGGGGCCACCTTCCCCTACCCCCTCTACGCCAAGTACTTCGCGGTCTACCACCAGCAGACCGGGGTGCGGGTCAACTACCAGTCGATCGGCTCCGGCGGCGGCGTCCGGCAGCTCTTTGCCCAGACCGTTCACTTCGGGGCCTCCGACGCCCCCCTCTCCGACGCCAAGGTCGCCGAGTTTCGGAAGAAGTTCGGCACCGACCCCGTCCACGTGCCCACCGCCCTGGGCGCGGTGGCGGTGATCTACAACCTGCCCGGGGTCAGCGCCCCGCTTAAGTTCACCGGGCCGGTGCTGGCCGACATCTTCCTCGGCAAGGTGCGGACCTGGAACGACCCCGCCCTGGCCCGACTGAACCCGGATGTGCCGCTGCCGCCCCTTCCGATCACCGTGGTGCACCGTTCTGACGGGTCGGGGACCACCTACATCTTCACCGAGTACCTGAGCAAGGTGAGCCCGGCCTGGAAGCAGCGGGTGGGGTTTGGTAAGAGCGTGTCCTGGCCCACCGGGCTGGGGGGCAAGGGCAACGAGGGGGTCGCCGGTCTGGTGCGCCAGACCCCCGGGGCCCTCGGCTACGCCGAGCTGATCTACGCCCTTCAGAACAAGATCCCCTTCGGCTCGGTGAGGAACCGGGCCGGGAAGTTCGTCGCCCCCTCGCTGGAGAGCGTCAAGGCGGCGGCGGTCCTCAACGACTTCCCCGCCGACACCCGGGTCTCGCTCACCGACACCGACGCCCCCGGGGGCTACCCGATCTCCAGCATGACCTGGATTCTGGTCTACCGCGAGATGAAGCAAAACCACGCCGTCAAGAGCCGCGAGGAGGCCCTGGCGCTGGCCAAGCTGCTTTGGTGGGTGGTCCACCAGGGGCAGGTGTACAACGAGCCGCTCCACTACGCCCGCCTCCCCGAGGTGGCGGTGCGGGTCACCGAGAAGAACCTGCGCTCGCTGACCTACGGCGGCGAGCCGCTCCTGCGCTAAACTCGTAGCGGCCGGGGTCGGGGGCCGCCGGTCCCCGACCCGGCGCTGGAGGCGCGCGTGCCCGACTGGATCTACCGGCGACTCGGCGACCGGCTCTTCGCCGCTTTGGTGGTGTTCCTCGCGCTCGGGGTGGTGGCGGCGGCGCTCTTGGTGGCGCTCGTCCTCTACCAGGGAAGCGCCCTTGCGTTTCGGACCTTCGGGTTCTTCGGGTTTTTGACCTCGCAGGCCTGGGACGCGGTGCGGGGGCAGTTCGGCGCCTGGCCGCCGCTGGCCGGCACCCTGATCACCGCCTCGGCGGCGCTTTTGCTGGCGTTCTTCCCGGCGCTGGCGGCGGCGATCTACGTGGTCGAGTACGCCCCCCGCTGGCTCAAGGAGCCGGTGGCCTACCTCATCGACCTGCTGGCCGCCCTTCCCAGCGTGGTCTACGGGCTCTGGGGCCTCTTCGTGCTGGTGCCGCCGGTCCGGGATGGCCTCGAGCGGCCGCTCTTTACCTGGGCGGCGGTCCACGCCCCCGCCCTGGTGCCGCTGCTCGGCCCCCCCACCGGGATCGGCCTCCTCTCCGCCACCCTGGTCCTCGCCCTGATGATCGTCCCCTACGCCAGCTCGCTGGCCCGCGACGCCCTGGCCCTGGTGCCCCAGAGCCAGCGGGAGGCGATGTTCGCCCTCGGGGCCACCCGCTGGGAGGTGGTGCGGCGGGTGGTGATCCCCTACGCCCGGGCGGGGATCTTCTCCGGGGTGGTGCTGGCCCTGGCCCGGGCCCTCGGCGAGACCATGGCGGTGACCATGCTGATCGGCAACGCGGTGAACCTCCCCTACACCGTCTTCGGCCCGGCGGCAACCATGGCCAGCCTCATCGCCAACGAGTTCACCGAGGCCGACACCGACCTCCACCTCTCCGCTTTGATCGCGGTCGGCTTCGTGCTGCTTTTGCTCTCGCTCCTTACCAACCTGGTGGCGGGCTGGATGCTCCGCCGCCTGGCCCGGGGGGAGGGTCGGCGGTGAACCGCACGCTCCGGCGCCGCTACCTCCGCGACCGGGTCATGGTAGGGCTGGTGGGGCTCGGAACCGCGGCGGTGCTGGTGCCGCTCTTCTTCATCCTCTACTACGTCCTGGTCCAGGGGATCGGGGCCCTCGACCTGGCTTTCTTTACCCGTCCCCCCGCCCCCCCGGGGGAGACGGGCGGCGGCATGCTCCCGGCGATCGCCGGCAGCCTGGTGGTCGACACCCTGGCCCTTCTCATGGCGGCGGTCTTCGGGGTCGCCGCCGGGGTGCTGCTCGCCGAGTACCCCGACCACCCCCTGAACCCGCCCCTCCGGCTGGTGGTCGACGTGATGGCCGGGCTCCCCGCCATCCTCATGGGGCTGGTGGCCTTCGCCCTGGTGGTGCGGCCGATGGGCCACTTCTCGGGGCTCTCGGGCTCGGTGGCGCTGGCCCTCTTGATGATCCCCATCGTCACCCGGGCCACCGAGGGGGTCTTGAAGCTGGTGCCCTGGGAGCTCACCGAGGCCGGGCTCGCCTTGGGGTTGCCGCGGTGGCGGGTGATCGTAAACCTGGTGCTGCCGGCCGCCCGGGGCGGGATCCTCACCGGGCTGATGCTGTCCCTGGCCCGGGGGGCGGGGGAGGCGGCCCCCCTGCTCTTCACCGCCTTCGGCAACCCCTACCTGACCGCCAACCCCTTGGAGCCCATGGATACCCTGCCGCTCAAGCTCTACGTCTACGCCATCAGCCCCTACCCCGACTGGCACCGCCAGGCCTGGGGGGCGGCGCTGTTGTTGGCGGCCGCGATCATGGCGGCGAGCTACCTGGCGCGGCGGGCGTTCCGCCGCTAGGAGAGCGCGATGAGCCAGCCCTACCGCATGGAGACCCAGAACCTGAGCGTCTACTACGGGAAGCACCCCGGGGTTCGGGGGGTCAGCCTGCCGGTTCACGACCGCCGGGTGACCGCCCTGATCGGCCCCTCGGGATGCGGCAAGACCACCTTCCTCCGGGCCCTGAACCGCATGCACGACCTCACCCCCGGGGTTCGGGTCGAGGGGCGGGTGTTGCTCGACGGAGAGGACGTCTACGCCCCCGGGGTGGATCCGGTGGTGGTCCGGCGCCGGGTGGGGATGGTCTTCCAGCGCCCCACCCCGTTTCCCACCATGAGCATCTTCGAGAACGTGGTGGCCGGGCTAAGGCTGGTCGGGGTCCGTGACCGTCGGGTGCTGGGCCAGGCCGCCGAGCGGGCCCTCCGGATGGCGGCGCTATGGGACGAGGTCAAGGACCGGCTGCACGCCCCCGCGGTGGACCTCTCCGGCGGCCAGCAGCAGCGGCTCTCGATCGCCCGGGCCCTGGCGGTGGAGCCCGAGGTCCTCTTGATGGACGAGCCCACCAGCGCCCTCGACCCGATCTCCACCCAGGCCATCGAGGACCTCCTGACCGAGCTCAAAAACAGCGTGACGATCGTGATCGTGACCCACAACATGCAGCAGGCGGCGCGGGTCTCCGACTACACCGCCTTCTTCCTGGACGGCGAGATGGTGGAGTTCGACGCCACCGACCGCCTCTTCACCAACCCCGCCGATCCCCGCACCGAGGCCTACATCACCGGACGCTTCGGCTGAGCGCGTATACTCCGGCCCATGGGCGAGGACCAAGACCCCGTCCGGCGCTTCGCCGGTGAGGGCTTCTTTTCCGCGCTCCAGGCGCTGGTGGGGGACTGGCGGCGGGCCGGCGCGGCCCTTTGGCTGCGGGCCGCCGGCGGCGGCTGGGTGGGGCCGGCCGGCGGCCCGCGGGGGGCGCGGGTGCTGAGGGTCGCGGGGGTGCCCTTTCTGGCGGTGCGGTTTCCCGACCCCGAGGGGGCCTTCGCGGGCCACCCGTGGGAGCTTTGGGAGCGGCTCCTTGCCGGAGCCTGGGCCGAGACCGAGGCCGGATTCCTCGCCGAGCTTCTCGACCGGCTGGGGGGCACGGCAGGGGTGGACGGGGTGGCCGATGGGGCCCTTCGGGCCCTTCGGCGGGCGCTCGGGACCGAGGTCGTCGCCCTCTTCGTCTGGAGACGCGGGCGGTTTTTCCTGAGAGGGCACGCCGGGCGCCTGGAACCCGGCGAACGGGCGCGGCTCGCCCGCGGGCTCGCCCCCGGCGAGGGGCTTCTGTGGCGGGTCTTCGAACGGGGGCGGCCGCTGTTCGTCGCCGACTACCCCGGCGAACCGGGGGCCCTGCCCCCGGAAGCGGTGGGGCCGGTGCGGGCCCTGGCGGCGGTCCCCCTGGGCCGGGGGCGGCGCCCTCGGAGGGTGCTGGTGGTCCGGGAGCGGCGGACGCGCCTTTGGACCGTGGCCGAGGAGCGGCTCCTTAGGCAGGCCGCCCGGGTCCTGACCGAGGCCTTCGACCGTCTCGCCCTGGCCGAGCGCCTCGCCACCTTCCTCGAGCTGGGCGCGCTCCTTCCCGAGGCCGAGGAGGGGGTCTTCTACGATCGGGTGCTGCGGGCGGCGGTGGAGCTCGTTCCCGGGGCCGAGGCCGGCAGCCTGTTGGTGCGCGAGGGGGGACGCTACCGCTACCGGGCGGCGGTGGGCTACGACCTGGCCGGGCTGGCGGCGGTGGAGTTCGACGAGGCCTCGATGCGCGATTGGGGCGGCCCCGCCTGGGAACGGGGGGCGCCCCGGGTCCTCAGCCGGCGGGAGCGGCCGCTGGAGGAGGTGAGCTTCAAGACCGCCCCCCGGGCGACGATGACCCGCTACGGCCGGGTCCGGGAGCTCGCCGCGGTGCTGACCCTGCCGATCCGCCACCGGGGCCAGACGCTGGCGGCCTTGAACCTCGACGCCTTCTCCGACCCCCTGGCCTTCGACGCCGAGTCGGTCGAGGTGGCCCGCGGCTTCGCGGTGGAGGTGGCGGCGATGCTCCACGAGGCCGAGCTCCGCCGGTCGCTGGCGCGGGCGGCGCTCACCGACCCTTTGACCGGGCTCCCCAACCGCCGGGCCTTCGACCAGGAGCTCCGGCGTGCGCTCGCCGCCGCCGACCGCGAGGGAAGCCCCCTGACCCTGGTCCTCCTCGACCTGGCGGGGTTCAAGCGGGTCAACGATCGCTTCGGCCACGAGGCCGGCGACCGGGCCCTCCAGGCCGCCGCCGAAGCGATGGCCGCCGCCCTCCGGGCCGGCGACCGGCTGTTTCGCTGGGGCGGTGACGAGTTCGCCCTGATCCTCCCCGCCACCGGCCCCGAGGAGGCCGAGGGGATCGCCGGCCGGGTGCTCCGGGCGGTGGGATCGGTCCGCTTCCCGGAGTTTTCCCTGGGGGCCCACCTGGGGCTTGCCTTCTTCCCCAGGGACGGGGCCCGGGCGGCGGCCCTCCTCAAGCTCGCCGACGCCCGCATGTACCGGGCCAAGGCGCGGGGCCTCGGCTGGCAAGGCGGCTAGCGGTCGGCATATACTGGCCGCGAGCATGGGGAAAAGGGCGTTCTGGACCGCCTGGATCCTCGGCCTGTCCTCGGCCGCGCTGGCCCTCCTGGCCTGGTTCTTGGGGCTTCCCGACTGGGAGGCCTTGGCGGTGGTGCCGGTGGGCACCGCCGCGGTGGGCTACGGCGTGCGGGCGGGGGCGCTGGTCTCGGCCGCGGTGCTCGTTTTCGGTTTCCTCCGCGAGGCCGAAAACCCCGCCGACTTGACGGTCCTGGCGCTGGCCCTGGCGATGTCCACCGCCGCCGGCCACGCCACCCGCGAGATCCTCCGGGCCCGCGTGCGGCGGGAGCGCCGGATGCGCAAGAGCCTCGACGTCTTCCTGCGCGCCCTCGACCGGGTGGTCGAGAAGGAGCGTCGGGCCGAGGTGCTGGCGGCGCTCCCGGAGAACCTCGCCGAGGCGGTGGACGCCAACGTCTCGGTGTGGGTGCCCTCGGGCGGGGGCTTCGTGGCGGTGGCCGCCCGCGGCCTTACCGGCCTCGACCGCATTGGCCCCGAGGGCGTGATCGGGCGCGCCTTCCGGGCCGAGGCGCCGGTCTACGTCGAGGACGTGACCCGGGCGCCCGAGTTCATTCCCCCCCCGGACGGGGAGCAGCGGGCCGAGCTCGCCCTGCCCCTCTTTTGCCGGGGAACCCCGGTCGCGGTCCTCGACCTGGGGCGGAGGACGCCGTTTCACCCCCTCGAGGTCGAGACCCTGAAGCACTTCGCCGAGGCCGTGAGCCACCACCTCACCCTGCTCGCCGAGAACTTCGAGAACCGGCTGACCTCGAGGCTCACCCAGGGGGTGGCCTCGGCCGACGACCTCGAGCAGGCGGCGGCCAAGGCGGTGGGCCTCCTGCTCGAGGCCTTCGACCTCCCCGGCGGGGGGCTTTGGGTCTGGCGGCGGGGGCGGTTCCGCCCGCTGGTGATCCGGGATCCCGAGGGGCCGGCCTGGGGCGAGGGCCTGGCCCCGGGGCAGGGCCCGCTCTGGCGGGTCTACCTCGAACGGCGGCCGCTCTTTTTCGACGACCTCGCCGGGGCCGAGGGCATCCGCCTGCAAAGGGCCCGGGCCCTCGCCCTCCATCCGGTGCGGGGGCAGCGGCGGGGCCGGGTGATCCTGGCCCTGAGGGACGAAAGGCCCCGGGAGTGGACCGGCGAGGAGCGGCGGGTCCTGGCGGTGGTGGCGCGGGCTTTGGACCTGGCCCTCGCCCAGTTCGAGTACAAGGACCGGCTGGAGACCCTCCTGGGGCTGGAGCAGGCGCTCCCCGAGATGGACGAGGCGGCCTTCTACCAGAGGCTCCTCGAGGCCGCCGTCGACCAGGTCCCCGGGGCCGAGGCGGGCAGCCTTCTGGTGCGGGGGGAGGGGGGGTTCGGCTACCGGGCGGCGGTCGGCTACCCCCTGGAGGAGCTCGCCAGGATCCGCTACGCCCCCGAGGACATGGCCCAGTGGTGCGGGGGCGGCTGGGCCGACGGGCGCCCCCGGCTCCTTACCCGCAAGGAGGTGCCCCTCGAGGAGGTCAGCCACCGCACCGCCCCCGCCGAGATCATCGACCGGGCCGGCCGGATCCGCGAGATGCAGCAGAACCTCTGCGTTCCCGTGCGCTACCGGGGCGAGGTGCTGGCGGTGTTGAACCTCGATGCCTTCGCCGACCCCGAGGCCTTCGACGCCGAGTCGGTCGAGGTGGCCCACGCCTTCGCGGTGCAGGTGGCGGCGATGCTCCACGAGGCCGGCTACCGCCGCTTCCTGGAGACCGCCGCCCTCACCGACCCCCTCACCGGGCTGGCCAACCGGCGGGCGTTCGACCGGCTCTTCGCCGCCGAACTGGCCCGGGCCCGGCGGGAGGGGCGCCCGCTTTCGCTGGTGGTCCTCGACCTCACCCGCTTCAAGGAGGTCAACGACCGCTTCGGCCACCCGGCCGGCGACCGGGCGCTGGTGCGGGTGGCCCGGGCCATGGAGGGGGCCAAGCGCGCCAGCGACCTGCTCTTTCGCTGGGGCGGCGACGAGTTCGCCCTGATCCTGCCGGGGACCGACCGGGCCGGGGCGCGAAACGCGGCCGAGCGCTACGCCCGGGCGATCCAGTCGGTCTGCCTGGAGGGCGTCTGCCTGGGGGTGAACATGGGCGTCGCCAGCTGCCCCGAGGACGCCGACGACGGCGAAACCCTGCTCCGGCTCGCCGACGACCGCATGTACCGGGCCAAGGCCCAGGGCGTCCCCCTGGTGGCCTAGAAGTTTTCCCAGGGGCCCTCGTCAGCGAGGAAGCGGAGCTTCTCGAAGCTCGCCTTCACCGCCTCCGGCGTCCGCGGGCCCACCCGCACCATCAGGGCGTTCTCGGGGTAGGCGAAGATGTCGGGGTCGTTGGTGGTGGTGGGCTCGAACCCCACCGAGCCGTAGAGCCTTACCAGCAGGTCGCGGTAGCGAAAGGGGGTCATCCCGGTCCGCTCGAGGTCGTAGTGCCAGTAGTAGAGGGTGGCGAGGACCAGCTTGTCGTCGAAGCGGCCGGTTTCGAAGGTGGCCTTAAGCATTCGCTTGGCGAGCCCCAGCCCGCGGTAGCTCGGGGCCACCTCCACCGCCCCCAGCTCGTAGACCCCTCCGGTCTCGTCCTTCCCCCAGCGCTCGAAGGGGTCGGGGCGATGGAAGGCGGCGTAGCCCACGATGGTGTCGCCGTCAACCGCCACCGTGACGCAGCCGTCGGGGTCGCGGGCGATTCCAACCAGCGCCTGGTGCTGCCGGTCGGGGGGGCGGAAGACGTTGAGCTCGGGGTGGAACTCTTTGGCCTCGATGAGCTCGGGGTCGGCGCAGGGGAAGATCGCGACTTGGGGGCGGTCTACCCGCCGCCGCGCATGCAGGCCAGCTTGATCTTCCGCCACCACCGCTCGACCTCCTCCCCCTCGAGCTCGACCCCCAGCCGGGCCACGTACCACGCCCCCACCTGGGTGGGCGGCTCCTCCCAAAACCGCACCCGGGCGCCGGAGAGCCGCCACCAGCCCTCGGCCTCGGGGTCGGGCTCGCCTCCCCAGCGCCTCAAGTATCGTTCAAACTGGGCGGGGCTTACGCCCCCGAAGACCACGCGCTCGCCGCCGGCCACCGGGGGGAAGAGGTCGAGCACGTCGTCCTCGCCGACGGGCGCGTCGAGCCCTCCCAGGTAGCGGATGTCGCGGCCGTTGACGAAGATCGAGTAGCCATCGGTGACCTCGTCCCCGGTGAGGAGGTCGTCCTTGAGTTCGGGGTAGCGGGCGAAGAGGTTTTCCAATACCTCGCGGACGGTGCCCCCGGGCACCGCCAGGCGGCGCTCGCCGGTAAGGTCCCGCAGGGTGGCGTACAGGTTCACCTGGGGCATCCCTTACCATAATGGCATGCTTCCCCGTGACCAGGAGACCTTCCGTTGGATCGCCGAGGAGGAACGCCGCCAGGCCGAGGGCCTGGAGCTCATCGCCAGCGAGAACTTCGTCTCCCGCCAGGTGCGCGAGGCGGTGGGGAGCGTGCTCACCAACAAGTACGCCGAGGGCTACCCCGGCCGCCGCTACTACGGCGGCTGCCAGTTCATCGACGAGGTCGAGCGGCTGGCCATCGAGCGGGCCAAGAAGCTCTTCGACGCCGCCTGGGCCAACGTCCAGCCCCACTCCGGTTCCCAGGCCAACATGGCGGTCTACTTCGCGCTGCTTGCGCCCGGGGACACGATCATGGGCATGGACCTCGCCGCCGGCGGCCACCTGACCCACGGCTCCCGGGTCAACTTCTCGGGGAAGTTCTTCCAGGTGGTCGCCTACGGGGTCGACCCCGAGACCGAGACGATCGACTACGACGAGGTCGAACGGCTGGCCGAGGAGCACCGGCCGAGGATGATCGTGGCCGGGGCCAGCGCCTACCCCCGCACCCTCGACTTCGCCCGCTTCCGGGCGATCGCCGACCGGGTGGGGGCCTACCTGATGGTCGACATGGCCCACATCGCCGGGCTGGTGGCCACCGGACTGCACCCGAGCCCCGTCCCCCACGCCCACGCGGTGACCAGCACCACCCACAAGACCCTGCGGGGGCCGCGGGGCGGGCTGATCGTGGGGAACGACCTCGAGGTCGCCAAGAAGATCGACAAGACGATCTTCCCCGGCATCCAGGGCGGCCCCCTGGAGCACGTGATCGCCGGCAAGGCGGTGGCCTTCTTCGAGGCCCTCTCCCCGGCGTTCGCCGAGTACAGCCGCCGGGTGGTCGCCAACGCCCGGACCCTGGCCGCCGAGCTGGCCGAGCGGGGCTACCGCATCGTCTCGGGAGGGACCGACACCCACCTCTTCCTGGTCGACCTCCGTCCCAAGGGCCTCACGGGCAAGGAGGCCGAGGCCCGGCTCGACGCGGTGGGGATCACCGTCAACAAGAACGCGATCCCCTTCGACCCCGCCCCGCCCCGGGTGACCAGCGGGATCCGGATCGGCACCCCGGCGATCACCACCCGGGGGTTCGGCCCCGAGGAGATGCCCCGGGTGGCGGAGCTCATCGACCGGACCCTCACCGAGGGTCCGTCGGAGGCGCTCCTCGAGGAGGTCCGCGCCCTGGCCCTGGCCCACCCGATGCCCTAGGGCGCCACGTAGAGGGTGGTGACCGCCCGGTCCTCGACCCGCCGCTGGTCGATCTGGAGGCCGGCGGCGGCGTATCCCCCGGAACGGGCTTCAAAGGTGAAGGTCACCGAACCGCGGGTGCTGCCGTAGTAGGCGGTGACGGTGTGGAGCCCGGTGGGGTAGTCGGCGGTGTAGCGGTAGCCGGCCCAGCGGGGGGGCAGCTCGTTCCACCCGGCCGGCAACCAGCGGGCGGTTTCGATCGGGTAGCGGCGGCCGTCGGGGTCGGTGACCACCAGGGTCAGGTAGCCGGGGCGGGCGAGCTCGAGGAAGAACCGCACCGGCTCGCCGACCCGGTAGACCGCCCCCGGCCCCCGGTCGGGCTCAAAGCGGCGGATCACCGCCCCGTAGCGGTAGCCGAAGGAGATTCCCACCGAGGGTTCTCCTTCCACCACCACCCGGCAGCCGGCGACCAGCAGCACAAGGCCCAAGCCCAGGAGGAGCTTTCGCATCCCCTCCAGTCTACCGCACCCCGTCGGGCCCCGGTGAGCGCCGGCTTAACGCAGCTTCACCCGGGCCACCGGGGCGAACCGCCGCCGGTGGAGGGGGGTGGGGCCGAGCCGCGCCAGCGCCGCCAGGTGTTCGGGGGTGCCGTAGCCCTTGTGGCGGGCGAAGCCGTAGCCGGGGTAGCGGGCCTCGAGGCCGACCATCAGCCGGTCCCGGGCGACCTTGGCCAGGATCGAGGCGGCCGCCACGCTGGGGCTTTTCCGGTCGGCCCGCGGAGGGGCGAGGACGGGGACCGTTAGGTCCAGCGCCAGGTAGTCGGTGAGCACCAGGTCGGGCGCCAGCCCCAGCCGCGAAAGCGCCCGCCGGGCGGCCAGGTGGGTGGCGGCCAGCACCCCCAGGCGGTCGATCTCGCGGTTCGAGGCCCAGCCCACCCCGGCCGCCAGGGCCACCCTCCGTACCTCGGCGGCCAGGCGCGCGCGGGCCCGCGGGGTCAGGGTCTTGGAGTCGCGGAAGGGCCAGGCCCCCGGCGGCAGCACCACCGCCCCCACCGCCAGCGGGCCGGCCAGCGCCCCCCGCCCGGCCTCGTCGACCCCGGCGACCCGGAGGCCGGCCCGCCAGTGGGGGAGCTCAAGTCCCCAGGGTCGCGCCATACTCGCGGATGCGGGCGACCACCTCGGCGGGGGTGTCGGCGAGCTCGAAGAGGTCGGGGTCGCCCGGGGCGATCGCCCCTTGCCCGAGGAGCGTGCTTCGCATCCAGTCCTTCAGGCCCCGCCAGTAGGCGCGGTCGAGCCCGATCACCGGGAAACGGTGCACCTTCTCGGTCTGGATCAGGACCAGCACCTCGGTGAGCTCGTCCAGGGTGCCGAAGCCCCCCGGCAGGACCACGAACCCCCGGGCGTAGCGGACGAACATCACCTTGCGGACGAAGAAATACCGGAAGGCCAGGGCGTGGGTCTGGTAGTGGTTGGGGCGTTGCTCGTGGGGCAGCTGGATGTTGAGCCCCACCGAGACCCCGCCGGCTTCGTAGGCCCCCCGATTCACCGCCTCCATGACCCCGGGGCCGCCGCCGGTCACCACCCCGTAGCCGGCCCGGGCCAGCTCCCGCCCCAGCTGGTAGCCGAGCCGGTAGGCGGGGTGGCCCTCGCCGAACCGGGCGGAGCCGAAGACGCTCACCAGCGGCACCCCGATCTGGGAGAGGGTCTCGAAGCCGTCGACGAACTCGGCCAGGATGCGAAAAAGCCGCCAGGCGTCCTCGTGGTGGAGCTGGTCGATGATCCTCTGCTCGCTCATGGCTGGACCCTCCATTCCTTGTAAAGGGCGTCGCCGACGTAGAGGCGGAAGGTGGCCTGGCCCCGCACCGGCACCTCGCCGGAGAGCCGCCAGCCCTTCTGGGTGGGTCCCTGGTAGAGCACGCGGGTGCCGCCGTCGTCGGTGACGGTGAGCTTGACCGGCTTCCCCACCAGTTCCTCGGGCAGGCTCAGGTCGAGGGGGACCGGGGAGCCCTCCGGCTCGGGCTGGGTCTCGGGAGCCGGAAGGGGCTCGGGGCCCTCCGGGGCGGGGGGCTCCGGCGGGGCCGGGGGCAGGAGCACCTCGGGGTGGGCCGCCCGGGCGGTGACCACCGGGGCGCCGGTCTCGATCACCGTCCCCGGACGGGGGCTTTGGGCCAGCAGGGTGCCCTCGGGGAGGGGCGAGGGGAGGGTTTCCTCCTGACCGGCCTGGAGCCCGGCGAGTTCCAGCAGCCGGCGGGCCTCCTCGGGGCTCGTGCCCTTGAGGTCGGGGACCAGGGTGCGCTGGGGGGCCGGCCCTAGCGAGACCAGCAGCCGCACCTCGGCCTCGGCCGGGAGCGGGGTGCCCGCCGGGGGCAGGCTTGAGAGCACGGTGCCGGCGGGGCTTGGGTCGTAGGTCTGGGCGACCGGGCCAACGGTGTAGCCGGCCTGGGCCAGGAGGGCCCGGGCCTGATCCAGGGTCTTGCCGTTCACCGCCGGCACCTGGCGGACCTCGGGGCGGTTGACCACCAGCTCCACCCGGCGCCCGGGTTTGATGCGGCTGCCGGGGGCGGGGGTGACCCGGATCACCACCCCGGCGGGGGCGTCGGGGTGGCTCTCCTCGCTGAAGACCAGGGTGAGCCCCTTGCCGGCCAGCGCCCGTTCGGCCTTGGTGGCCGGCATCCCCACCACGTCGGGGATCGGGTAGCTGGGGGGGTTGAGGTAGCGCTGGGCGCCGACCCCGAGGAGCACCAACCCGAGCGCGGCCAGCAGGGTCCCCGGCAACCAGGCGCGGAGGGACCGGGCCGGGCTCGGCTTCGGCGGCGCCTCGGGCTCGGGGGCGCCGGTGGGGAGGGGATGGAGCGAGCGCACCACCGGCCGCCCTCCCTGCTGGCCCAGGAGGGCGGCCTCGAGGCGGTACCCGAAGGGCCGCAGGGCGGCCTCGATCTCGGCCAGCCGCCGCCGGGCCCGGCGGCCCTTGGGCGGGGTCGAATCCCCGGCCTCGGGCCAGAAGACGAAGTAGCGCCCCGGGCGGGCGCTGATCCTTACCCCCCCGGGCAGCGCCCCCAGCCGCTCCAGCCGCTTCAGGGCGTTGCGGTAGCGGAAGAACGCGGCCCGGGCCTCGGGGTCGTGGACCTCGAACCAGTAGAGCCGGCCCTCGCCCTCCCGGCCCCGGACCCAGTAGCTTTCCAGAAAGCCCTCCCTGGGCTCGCTCCTCAGGATCTCGTATTCGCCGCCCAGCTCGGGCACGCTCCGATTATACGGGTGGTAGGATGAAAACCGTGCGGAGCCGGGTTTTCGACGTGGTGGTGGTGGGGGGCGGGCCGGCCGGCAGCGCGGCGGCGCTGTTTCTGGCCCGGGCCGGGCTCGCCACCCTGCTGGTCGACGCCGGCGGCAGCCCCCTCGCCGGCGTGGCCCGGCTGGCCAACTACCCCGGGCGGCCCGACGCCCCCTCCGGGGCCGCGTTCCTGAAGGCCGTCTGGCAGCAGGCCGAGGCCGCCGGGGCGAGGCGGAGGGCGGGGTACGTCGGCGAGGTCGAGGACCAGGGCGGGGTGTTCGTGCTGGGCCTCGAGGGGGGCGAAGAGGTCTACGGCGAGGCCCTCCTCCTCGCCACCGGCGAGGACCTCCGGTTGGTGGCGATCCTGGGGCTGGCCCGCCGGGGGACCTTCGTCGAGACCGACGAGCGCGGCCGCACCAGCTACCCCCGGGTCTACGCGGCCGGGCGGATCCGAGGCCGGGTGCCGGAGCACGCCGCGGTGAGCGCCGGCGACGGCGCCTGGGTGGCGGTGAACCTGGTCTCCGACCTCCGCGGCGAGCCCTACCGCGACCACCAGGAATAAAAGGGGCGGGCCACGCGGCCCGCCCCAGGGCTTTTGTGCCCTGCTCCGGGTTAGTACGCCACAGCGGCGTTCCAGAATCCCGCTCCGGCGTCTAAGAGGGCCGTAAGAATATTCCAGAAGTTGGTGCTGGGGTCGCTTCCTGCGGCAATCGGTATGGGGCCGAACGACTTGGTCACCCCGTTCATCGTGAGCGTGAGGGTGGCATAGGCGTCGCTGGTGGCGTTCGTGGCGTCCACGCTGATCCGGTAGTACCCCACCGCCGGGGTGGGCAGGTGGGTCGCGTTTAGCGTGTAGCTCTCGCTCGCGGGGGTGCTGCTGCCGTCGGCGTCGCCGCTAAAGGTCCCCCACAGGCCGCCGGTCTTGGCCGTGCTCCACTGGAAACCACTCGCACTTGGGTTGTATTCCCATATGGCCAAATCAAGATCGGTACCGGTGTCCCACTCGAGGGTAACCTTCACGGTGCTGTTCAGGGTGGCGGTCAGCGCGTCGGGGGCGGCGAGGGTGCCGCCTGGGTTCACCGCGAGGGTGCCCAGGGTGACGCCGTTCGAAGGGTCGCCGTCGGCGTCCCAGCTTACCCGTTCAAAGGGCCAGAGGGCCCAGGCGTTGGCGTCGGTGACGTCCTCGCCGGCCACCATCACGTCGTAGGTGCCGGGGGCGATCTGGGTGAAGATCGCCTGGCCGTTGTCGTTGGTCTTGGCCAGGTACTTTACGACCCCGCCCTGCAGGAGCTGCACGTCGCTGTAAGGGACTGGGACACCGTAGTTTTGGGTGGCCACGGTGACCACCGCGGTGCCGCCGGCCTCGGTGCCGGCGGTGCCGGCCAGGACGTCGTGGACCTGGTCCACCAGCTTCTTCAGGTTGATCCGGCCCCAGCCGGTGCCGCGGTCGAAGCCGGCCGGGCCGAGGTCGTCGGCGGTGGCCTCGAGGAGTCGGCGGACCTCGTAGGCGCTGGCGCCGGGGAGGAACTGCTTGACCAGGGCCACCGCCCCGGCCACCTCGGGGGTCGCCATGCTGGTGCCCGAGATGCGGTAGTAGAACTGGCCGGTCCAGGTCGGCCAGGTCGAGAGGATGTCGACGCCAGGGGCGCTCACGCTGATGTGGGCCCCCGAGGTCGAGAAGTCGGCCTTCTCGTCCCGGGCGTTGGTGGCGCCCACCGCGATGATCCCGGGGTAGCCGGCGGGGTACTCCACCTCGTCCTGGTAGGAGTTCCCCATCGCCACGGTGATCGTCACCGTGCGGTCGGGAACGCCGTCCCCGGCGGTGCCGCCGGCGGTGCCGTCGTCGTAGTGGGTGAGGACGTCGCCGGTCACCACGTTGTAGCCGGTGAGGGCAGAGTCGATGGCGTTCTTGAGCACCTGGCCGTAGCCCTTGCCGCCCAGGCTCATGGTGATCACGTCGGGGACGACGCCGTCGCCGTCGGCGTCGGTGATCGCGGCGGTGATCGCGTCGGCGATGGCAAAGTCGGAGGCAAACTGCCCGCAGAAGACCTTGAGGTCCATCAGGGTGGCGTTGTAGGCCACCCCGGCCACGCCCAGGCCGTTGTTCCCCCGGGCGGCGGCGATGCCGGCCACGTGGGTGCCGTGGATGAACTGCCCCTGGCTGGCGTCGTACCCGGGCGGGATCACGTCGTTCGGGAGCCCCAGGCAGCCGGTGGCGTCGTAGCCGTTCACGAAGGCCCCGGTGAGGTCGGGGTGGGTGCCGTCGATGCCGGTGTCCACCACCCCGATCACCACTCCGGTGCCGTCCGGCTGGGTGCCGGCCCCGTCCACGTCGGTGGCCCAGGCGGCGGCCGCCTGCATCACGTCGTGGTCCCACTTCTGGGCCTCCAGGGGGTCGTTCAGGCTCTGCACGGCGGCGGCGCCCTGGGGCTTGGGCAGCGGGTGCTTGAAGTTCGGCTGGGCGTAGCGGAGCCCCGGCACCTTGTTGCCCCGGAGCCGCCCCAGCGCGTGGCTGGCGTCGAGCCCGGCGGGGAGCTCGACCAGGGCGGCCTTCAAGGCGTCGATCCGCTTGAGAACCCGGCCGCCTCCCAGGGCTTTGAGCACCGCGTCGAGGTCGGCCGGATCCCGGTAGCCGACCACGATCTGGTCGGGGGCGTGGTCGGCGGTGATGGCGACCGGCCGGGCCAGGGTCCGATCCGGGCCGGCCTTGGGCCGGGTCGCGCTCGGGGCCGAGCAGGCCGCCAGCAAACCCGCGGCCAGGATGAGCGTCCAGTGGATGCGTTTCATCATCTTCCTCCCCTAGGGCGCGGTGGTGAAGGTGA
>Ga0256841_1002120_pt1 | contig 16150 bp, 6 predicted proteins | sample 356308metaG_FD_185971 | JGI IMG/M metagenome (GOLD analysis project Ga0256841, IMG submission 185971) | Hydrothermal vent microbial communities from Mid Atlantic Ridge, Atlantic Ocean - 356-308 | ecosystem: Environmental > Aquatic > Marine > Hydrothermal vents | place: Atlantic Ocean: Mid... | reverse complement strand
GGTCTTTTCCCCGCTGTTTTCCAACGGAACCACCTCGGCATTGTATCTTCCGCTAAAATGGTACGTACGGGCGGTGTTTACACCTATGATTTTACAGCGGCAGGCTCTGCTTACGGCGATACGCAAGCGGGAGAGAAAAACCTTGGCGGCGGTGTTTACGGAATGTTTGCCGGCGATGCCTCGGGCGACGGGAAAACCAACGAAGACGACCTCCCGCTATGGCGAAACGATGCCGGGAAACAGGATTACCTGCCCGCCGACTTCAATATGGACAGTCAGGCGAACAACACCGACAAAAATGATTTTTTGGTACCCAACAACGGAAAAGAGAGCCAGTTGCCCGTTGGTGTTTGCGGAAGCCCCCTCTTGGATGCCCGCAATAACCAATCTTACGCCACCGTACAAATAGGCACACAATGCTGGATGGCCGAAAACCTTAACATCGGCACAATGATAAATGGCAGCAACGACCAAACCGACAACGCCACCATCGAAAAATACTGTTATGACGACAACACAGCCAACTGCGATGTGTATGGCGGCCTGTACCAATGGGACGAAATGATGGAGTATGTTACCGCCGAAAGTGCACGGGGCATCTGTCCGGACGGTTGGCATCTTCCCTCAGATAACGAGTGGAAAACCTTGGAGATCTACCTTGGGATGAGCCAGGCAGAAGCTGATGCAGAAGGATGGCGAGGTGCTGATGAAGGTGGCAAATTGAAAGAAGCAGGAACAGGCCATTGGGCTTCACCCAATTTGGGTGCAACCAATTCGAGCGATTTCACTGCTCTGCCGGGAGGCTACCGCGAAGAGGACGGTTTATTTTACTATTTCGCGATCAGCGGACATTTTTGGTCTTCAAGCGAATCAGGTTCATTTGCAAAAATCAGGCATCTTAGTTCTGATTTCAGCCAGGTTTTTCGAAACAACACAATTAAAACCAGTGGTTTTAGGGTGCGTTGCGTAAGGGACTGATCATTTTCATTTTTTCAAAAGAAATTAAAAACGGATAAACAAATCGTTCTTTTAAATAACATCTTCGCAAAAGGCCCCACATTATAGAGTGGGGCTTTTTTTATTCCGCAAATGCCTTCCGGAAACCGATGTTGAATAAGGTAATCCATAAGGACTTTCGTAAGGTTAAAATCAAAGGATAAGGTTTTTTATGTTTACGAAATAAGAGACCTTATTTATGTTGTTTCAACCTTGGTAAAAAATAGAATTGTAAAGTGATTAACCTTATTACAAAACCTTATCTGAAGGCCAACCTTAGTAGAAAATGTTTGATAATATGTCCAACCTTATTACCTTATTGAAAAAACTTCTATTTTGCAATAATGTTTCGATAAAATTGAGAAAATGAAGCATCAGTCTATTTCTAACACCAAATCCTATTTAATCCAAGCCGAATCCTATTTCATTTCCGCCGAATTCTATTTGGAGGTTTTTTAGCTTCCGTTTCGGTTATATTTTTATCCCGTTTAAAATATTTTTATTATGAAAACAAAATTTACTTTTTCGTTGGCAATTTTTATTGCATCTCTTTTTTTACTATCCGGCAATTATATTAATGCAAAAAACGTAAGCCTTAAAACCGCAAAGAACGTAGCTTTGAATATTTATGCCGAAAGATCGGGCAGCGGTCTGAAAAATGTTAAAATTGACAAGGTAACGGAAATAAAGGAAAACGGGGTAACCTGTCTGTATGTTTTGGAATACTCGGTTAAAGGTTTTGCCGTGATTTCGGCCGATGATATTGTTCAGCCTGTTTTGGGATACTCATTTGAAAGTTATTACGATGAAAACGATTTGGCACCCGGGTTTGAATTTTTCGTATTGAAAAGAAACCGGAAGCAGATTTATGCAGCCATACAGGCAAAGATGTCACCTGATGCGGAAACTGTTGCCGGGTGGGCGAAATATTCGTCTGCTCCCGCTTCGTTCCAGCCAAAGGCTGTTGAAAGTGCATTTCCGCTTCTGACAACGGTTTGGAACCAAAATTGGCCTTATAATGCGTTATGTCCGGTTGACACCAATTCCGGTGGGAGCTATAATGATCATGTACCATTGGGATGTGTGGCAACTGCAATGGCCCAGGTTCTTAATTACTGGCACCATCCCTGGCACGGAACCGGTTATCATTCCTATACACCTGAAGACCATCCCGAATATGGCACACAATCGGCAGACTTCGCAAACACATATTACAATTTTGACAATATGCCCGATAATGCAACTGCTTATTCCGAAGATCTTGCAGAGTTAAATTATCATTGCGGGGTTGCCGTGGATATGGAATACGGGCCGGATGGATCAGGTGCCTGGGGTTGGGGAAACAGTGATGTAAAAGATGCCTTACAAAATTACTTTTATTTTAGTGATGACGGAAATGATATAAACCGTTCTTCATATCCCGTTACATGGGTTGATAAGATGAAAGAAAACCTTGATTTGAACAGACCTGTTATCTATGGAGGAACGGATACGGATGAAGATGCAGGTCATGCTTGGGTTTTGGATGCATACACCACGGGGGATATGTTCCATTGCAATTGGGGATGGGGAGGAAGTGATGACGGATTTTTTTCCATTGATAACTTTGGCCCGGTGAACGGAGGATATACATTTGACTTTTATGAGCATGCAAGCGTTAATATACATCCCAAAACAGGTACTTTAAGCGGAACGCTCACCCTGGCAGGAAGTCCTTATATATACAATTATGATCAGTATGTAAACGCAGGCTCGCAACTGACCATTGAACCCGGTGTGGAAATTATCTTCAACGGACGGTATAAATTGGAGGTTAGAGGAAGACTTACCGCTCAGGGGACAAATTCTGATTCAATAAAATTTTTAGTACAACTTTCCGATATCGGAATGAGGGGTGTAAGGTTCATCAACTTAAATGAGAATTCTGCCGACAGTTCCAAATTAGAATATTGTCTGTTTAGTAATGGAAAGGGTGAATATACGGTAGTAAATATGCTTGGCGGTATAAAGGGTGGTGGAATTTATTGCGAAAATTCATCGAAAGTTTTAATAGCAAACAATACAATAAAGAGTTGTAAAGCAGAATACGGAGGTGGAATAGCCTGTTACGACACATCTAATGTTATGATTAAAAATTGTGAGATATTATTTGATACGGCAACAATGGGCGGAGGTATCTTTCTTTCAAATTCCGATGCTGTTTTAAGTAATAATACAATCCGGAATAATTATGTTGAATATTCAACAGGAGGAGGTGTGTTTTGCAGTCACTCGGATGCTGTTTTTTTCAAAGACATTATTAGATACAATAAATCTCATTTTGGTGCCGGAATTGGATTTAATGATTCTCAAGCGGTTTTAGACAGTGTTACTATTAAGTTTAATGAAGCTGACATTGATGGAGGGGGATTATATTTAGACAATTCGGATATTATACTAAACGATGTCCAAATTTATGGAAATGAAGCAGGGAACCAGGGGGGTGCAATGGTTTGTTATAATAATTCGGATCCTCAATTTAGCAGGGCTTTAATTCACAATAATTTATCACCGGAAGGTGCATCAATGGTTGTAGTTGATGCCAACCCATTCTTCACAAACTCAACAATTACTGATAACATCGCAAATGCAGGGGCAAGTTCAATATATATTATTCAGGGTGGTATTAGTATTAATAGTTCAATACTGTGGAATAACCAACCTGAAGAGATTGATACCTCCGGAATTTGTTCGGTTAACACATCCTATTCAATAATTCAAAACGGTAATTGGTCAGGTACCGGTGTGATAAATAAAGATCCTTTATTTGAATCACCTCTTACGAGCAACTATCACCTTAAATGGAATGGTTTTCCATTACCGGACTTGGAAAAGTCTTCTGCAATTGATAGTGGTGATCCCGTATTGCCCAACGACCCCGACGGCACAAGGGCAGATATGGGCTCTATCCCTTACGAACAAACCTATACTTCTATTCCCGGCGGGACAATAAACGGAACACTCACCTGTGCCGGAAGCCCCTATTATGTTTACGGCGATTTGACTGTTCCGGTTGGTGACGAACTGATTATCGAGCCTTGCGTGACAATGGTCTTTCAGGGAGATTATGAGTTTGAGGTCAGAGGGCGCCTTCTTGCAGAAGGTACCGAAGCCGATCGGATCACTTTTATTTCGGCCGATACAACCGAAGGCTGGCAGGGTATTCGATTTATAAATACGGAAACAAACGGTCAGGATTCGTCAAAACTGGTACATTGTCGCATCTCTTTTGGGAATGCAAACGGTTGGTCTGCCGATGACAAGCGGGGAGGAGCATTGTTTTTCAGTAGTTCGGGAAATGTGTTTGTTGGTAATTGTTTGTTGAACAAAAACAAAGCGGAACAAAACGGAGGGGCCATATATTGTGCCGGTACTAACGGACCTCATCTGTCGGGGAACACTTTTGAAAACAATACCGCTTCCTATGGCGGAGCCCTGTTTTGGAATTATCCTTCAGGACTGTTTGAAAATAATACTTTTCAAAATAATACTGCAGATTACGGAGGGGCTATCTTTTGTAAAGCATCCAATATCGAATTCAATGGCAACACGATAAAAAACAACCGGGCGGAACTGTTCGGCGGGGGGATATATTTTGATGCAGGGGGGACACAAGATTTTAGTCCGTCGAACAAGAATAATATTTTCCTCAATTATGCGGGGGCTGCCGGACTTGATTTTTATTTCGATGGAAATGCTTCCGTCATGAAAAATATAACTGTTGACACCTTTACCGTGCTCAACCCCAATAAGCATTTTGCCTATCCGGCGGATAATTTCAATATCGTTATGGATAGTTATATAATCGAACAAACCGGCAGCAATCTTTATGTAAGTATGACAGGTTCGGATGACAATACCGGAACCGATCCTACGCAAGCCTTAAAAACCATTTATATGGCAATGATGAAGATAATGGCCGACGAATCCGATACGGCGGTGGTTTATCTTGCCGACGGAACCTATTCGGAAGGCGCAACCGGAGAGGTGATGCCCGTGAACCTCAGGAGTTATGTGTCGCTCGTAGGTACGGGTTTAAGCAATGTTACTTTATACGGAGAAGAAAAAAACCGGCCTGTATATTGCTATGACGATCAAAACTTTCTTATCCGTGACTTGAATATACAGGGAGGAGAAGCCGAAAACGGAGGAGGTATCATTCTCGACCATTATTCTGCACCGAGGATTGTAAAAGTTAAAATACACCAGAACCACGCAACAGGAGACGGCGGAGGAATATATTGTTACGACTATTCCAGCCCCGTTTTGGATTCGGTTATTGTTATGAATAACTCTTCGGACGGAAACGGCGGCGGTATTGTGTTGTACGGCAATTCAAACGCTGTGTTGAACAAAGTTGATATAGTAAGCAACACGACTTTTTATTCCGGTGGCGGATTAAGAGCAAGATTGTATTGTGATTTTCAAATGAACGATTGTAATATCAGTAATAATTCGGCTGCAAACGGAGCAGGAGTAATGGTCTATTTTTATTCAAATGCGGAAATTAATAATAGCGAGATATTTAATAATAATGCAGTAAGTTATCCCGGTTACCCGGCTATGGGTGGAGGTGTTTACATAAGCTACGGTTCGGAAGCCGGGTTTTATAATTCAAATGTAACCGGTAATAGTTCCGATTACCAGTGTGGCGGAATTTATTGTCATAGCAATCGTCTTATTTTTGAAAACGGGAAAATAAATTCCAATAGTGCTACAAATAGTGCAGGCGGATTGTATTTTTACGGGGTTGCTTCTCAAAATATTAAGATAATAAACAGTGAAATTTGCTCCAATGATGTTACTGATTATTACGGCGGTGCTGTTTATTTAAACGGCAGTTCACCGGAGTTTATAAACACGACCATTTCCGGGAATAACGCTAACAGCGAGGCTGGACAAGGTATTTATTGTAATTTTAGTTCCGAACCGGTTTTCCGTAACAGTATTATCTGGAATAATTCACCTATGGAAATTGAAGTTGTTTCGGGTAGCCTGACCGCAACCTATTGCGACATCAAAGATGGTTGGGCAGGAACGGGCAACATTGATTCCGATCCGCAATTTGTAAATGTTGTCGCAGGCAACTTCAGTCTTTTGGAAACATCGCCATGCATTGATGCCGGCAATCCCGATACAACGGGTTTGAACCTTCCTGCTTTCGACCTTGCCGGAAATCCGCGCATTACAAATGATATAATAGATATGGGTGCCTATGAATATTTGCCCGCAGGTAATTTGACGGAAGTGGATATCAGAATCTTTCTCGAAGGACCTTTTAACGGGACGGATATGACATCTTCGTTGAACTCAGACCTGCCGTTAATGCAACCTTATAATACCTCACCCTGGAATTATGACGGAGACGAAAGCGTGGCAGTCATTCCGAACAGTAATGTGGTGGACTGGGTTTTGGTGGAGCTTAGAGATGCTTTGAGTGCGGAAAATGCAACCCCGGATACAAGAGTAGCAATACAAGCCGGATTTTTGTTAAGCGAAGGAAAGATTGTCGGATTGGACGGTTCAAGTCCGTTATTATTCGATGACCTTACGGTTGAAAATTTGATGTATGTCATTGTTTGGCACAGGAATCATCTTGGAATAATTTCGGCGATTGGAATGCCTTTGTCCGGATTTATGTATTATAACTTTACGTTTTCCGGCGATGGTGTCTTGAATCCCAGTTCAAACGGTTATAAAGAAATTGCTCCCGATATATGGGGAATGGTAGCCGGCGATGCCAATGCCGACGGAGAAATTGATGCCGCCGATAAAACCTTATGGAGAAACGATGCCGGTAAAAATGGTTACAAGTCCACTGATATGAATATGGATAATCAGGTTGATAACAGGGATAAAAATGATTATTGGGTGAAAAACGAGAATTATTCGAGTCAGGTACCGGAATGATAGAGACGCACGGCCGTACGTCTCTATCAATCGTAAAACAATACGTTGCTTCGCCGCGTCGCCGCGTCGCCGCGTGATTTATTAATCATAAAACAATACGTTGTGTCGCCGCGTGATCTATCAATCGTTCGTTAAATATTCTCATGGAAAATCCCCAATAGAATTCCGGTTTTGCCTTTTGTATTCTATGTTGATCAGAAATTCATCCGTACGACTAAAAGAAGTCAGTAGGATATATCTGATAAGAGCCGGAATAAAAGATTTTCAGGCCGTTTATTGTTTCTTTTTCCTGAAATTAAAAAACTCCTTAATTTTTCCTGTTGAGAGCGAAAACTCTTCCGTTCCTTCTTCTCCTATCAGGTATCCATATGCGTTTAATTCCGGAACCTCATCACATAAAACCTTTGCCATAGCCATTATCGGGACAATTATAAACATCCCCGGGACACCCCATACAGCTCCCCCGAAAAGTACACTGAGAATAATAATGAACGGGCTGATTTTGACATAACTTCCCACAATATTCGGAGTAAGCAGATTATGCTCAATAAAAACAACTATTATCATTTGAATAACAACACTGACGGCAAGATCAGGTGATTTTCCCGTAAGTATAGCCATTAGGATTGGAATGGAGTAACCTATAAAAGTCCCGAAATAAGGGATGAAACTGAAAAGTGCGGCAATTACTCCCCAAAGCACTGCATACTTAAGTCCGATAATTATAAAGCCTATTGAATTCAGAACGGCAAGAATAGCAACTACAACGGCAACTCCGGTAATATACTTTATAGTTATATGGTTGATACGGTATAAAATTTTGTCAGCCCTCTCATGTTTATGCTCCGGGGTTAACATATACACAAACCGTTCAATTTTATTCCTTTTAAACAGAAAAAAGAAGATGAACACAGGCATTATAAAAATTGCAAAAAACGTATGAAAGGTACTGCTCAGATAAGTTGTCAGCCCGCTTTTTATTGATGCCAGAGCACTCATAACCGAGTCTTGAACCGGTGTCCCCTCCGTTGCTTCAATGCCGAGACTGTCGCGTATTCCGTTGAAAAGCACCGTAAGATTGCTGATTGCCTGCTTTTCCATTGTCGGTATATCAACAAGAAATTTTTGTAAATTTTTATAAATAAAAAACACAACCCCATAGATAACTATTATACCAAGAATGATACTTATCAGGTTGGCCAGTATTCTGTGAACTTTATGTTTTTCAAGAAAATTAGCCAACGGATACAACAGATAGGCAAACAATGCAGCAAGGAAAATAGGATAGAGGAAATTTTTTATCTCGGTAAGTACAAAAAACAGAAGTATCCAGAAGAGCATCAGTATTGTTGCTCTTGCAATCAGCGGAAGTTGTATTTTGTATCGTTCCATAATATGGTAAATATTAATTTATAAAAGGCAAATATAGTAAAAAATTGATATGTTGTAATGTTCGTTCGGAAGAATTAATAAATTGTTAATAATTAATTAATAAACCATATTATTATTTTTTCTACATTTGTTAACCCTTTTAAAAAGAATTTTATAAAATAGAGGGAAGCCATAGCATTAGTTTTATTTTTGACATAATTCATTAATAATCAAAATATTAACAAATAAAATTACTATTATGAAAAAAACGATTTTTTACTTTGTTACAGCTTTAACCTTCATTTTGCTGGCAAGCTTGAATGTTGGGGCTCAGAATCTTCTAACCAACCCCGGTGTGGAGAGTTGGAATACAAACGGTGCCGGAGGCCCTCCGGATGATTATTATGTCTCCTCTTCAAGCATAACCGCTTCGCAGGAGAGCACAACGGTTCACAACGGGACATATTCGGCAAACGTGACCTGGACGACAACGTCAAATGTGGAATTCGGGCAATATGTTCAAATTACTGCCGGAAACAGCTATCAATTTTCATTCTATGCATTTGATAATGACCCGGGTGGACGGGCAAGGGTCTTGATAAGGTGGTATCAGACGGATACAACATATATCTCGGGGTATTACGGTGATTATTCAAATGATGATCCGAACTGGCAACAGATGATTTCAGTTCCTCAACAGGCTCCGGCAAATGCCGCTCTTGCCAAAGCAGAGGTCAGATTTTACGATGTGTCCGCAGGCTGGACAGGCTCCGCTACCATATACATTGACGATCTCTATTTTGAGGATGTAACAGCTTCACCGCCGGTTATAACGAATGCTTATTCCGTCAGCACGACAGCTGTTGATGTATTGTATGACAAGGATATGACATCCGTTGATCCGTCAGATTACCAGCTTACCGGTACCTCAATAGTATCTTTCTCCGGAGCTACAATTGACGGAACAAATGCCAAACTGGTACATCTGACGGGTGCATCACCTTCAATGACCGGAGATGCAACGCTTGATAATATTCTTGACGACGGAAACGGCACAAACTTTGACTTTTATGCAGGTATAACACCTATTTCTTACCTGAATACAAATAATCCCGGCGGTACATTATTAAACGCTTATACTGCAACTTTTCAGGGAGTGGTTTCTGCAAATGATGCATACAACAATGTCTGGTTTAGTGATGCTGCCGGACAATATAACGGAATGCTGATATATGATAGCGGTTTCGACGCTCTTGCTGCTGTGGGAGATGAGATCATTGTTGCAGCGGAAAGAGATGAATACAACGGACTTACCGAACTGAAAAATCCTGTATTGATATCCACCGTTTCAACGGGAAACACTCCCTACGGTCCTGATGTCATTCCGGGTTCCGATATTGAATATACAATAGCTTCAAATACTAATCCGGCGGAAGCCTGGGAAGGACAGTTGGTTAAGATAGAAAATGTAACCGTTGACTCCATTGGGTCAACTACCTATTTCTATTGGTGCAGTGTTGATATTTCAGGCACGGTTTACACTTTTGTACTTGGCGATAATGTTGATTATCACCTTAATAATATTTCACTAACAGTTGGTGCAACATACCAATCCGTTACAGGTGTGATTGACTGGTCATCTTCAGGTCCTTATTACAGAATAAACCCAAGGGAACAAGCTGATATTGTGGCTGCTACCGTTAATCCCACAAAACTGGCGGTTATTTCCGTAAACGGCGGTGCCAATCCATACGAAAGTACCGACTTCAGTGTTACTGTTCAGGCTCAGGATGCTTCGGGGCTTCCGGCAGATGTAACTTCGAATGTTAATTTCACTTTTACTACCAATGGCGGTACATCTGGCAGCGTTGGATTTGTTTCGGGCACAACGACAACAGGAATGATAGCCGCAGGAACTAATGAGGTCACCGTCACAGGTGTTCAGATGGCTCCTGCCGGAACCGGAGTTACAATTACGGCAAGCGATAACAATCCCTTCGGCCTTGCAGCAGGAACAAGTGCATCATTCGATGTTGTTGCGGTTCCTTCGTACATTATTTATCAGGGTTTTGAGCCAAGCGGCGATACCTGGACTTATACTCCAGATCCCACACCCTATAACACAAGTGGTGATGTTTGGGATTCGGTGGCCTCGGTAGGTTCAATAAGCGGCCCGGCGGTAGGTACTCGATTCTGGGGGATGAGAGACCTTGAAAATGGTAACGGCGGTGGTGCATTTTGGCATACACTTACATTTCCTGCAGTTGATATCTCGTCTTATGGTAATGTGAAGGTGAGTTTTCAATATTATACCGTTGGATATGACGGTTCTGACGAAATAGGCTATTCGGTTGAGTTTGATAACGGCACAGCCTGGAACGATACAATCCTTCTTGACAAAAACACCGGTGCCTGGACAACAATTTCAGTGAACGTTCCCGGTGGCTCAAGCTATGTACGGCTTCTATTGCTTGCACGCCAAAACGGCGGAAGCGATTATGCCGGCTGGGATGACATAAAAGTTGAGGAGGTACAGGGTGTTGTTGATCCTTCGGGATTTGTTGCTCAGGGTGTTAGCACAAGTGAGATAGACCTTTCGTGGACGGAGAACTCTTCCGGTGACAATGTTCTTGTAGCCTGGAATTCAACAAATTCTTTCGGAACGCCTGTTGACGGAACATCATACTCTTCGGGCTCCTCAATTCCGGGTGGTGGAACGTCACTTGGAGTACAGTCAACCGGAAGCTATGCTCATACATCACTCACGGAAGATACCTGGTATTACTATAAAATATGGAGTGTTGACGGCTCGAATAATTATTCGGCAGGTTTGGTTGACAGTTCCAAAACATATATGAATCTGCCCCTGCTTTACATAAACGAGTTTATGGCAATTAACAGTTCTGTAATAGTTGATGAATACGGTGAATATGACGACTGGATTGAGATTTATAATCCGGGAACATCACCCGTTGATCTCGGTGGTTACTATCTGACGGATAATTTATCTAATCCCGTCAAATCGCCCATAGCTGATACCGCAGCTTCGGAGACAACCGTACCGGCAGGCGGGTTCCTGCTTTTCTGGGCTGATGACCAGGCATCGCAGGGTGTCCGTCATATGGCTTTCAAACTGAGTGGCGGAGGCGAAGATGTGGGACTCTTCGGACCCGACGGATTCACACCCATTGACACTTACACTTTCGGCAGTCAACTACCGGATACTTCTATGGGACGTCAAACAGACGGTGCTGCAACTTGGGTGACTTTCGAAGGGAATCCTACACCGGATGCTTCCAACGGTAGTGAAATGGTCATAGTTAATGATCCCAACGGCGGTGAAGTATGGTATCAGGGGAATACTAAAACCATTAAATGGTTTGCAACCTCTTCTGTTTCAAATGTAAAAATAGAATTGACAGGTTCCAATCCGACGGTAATTTCATCTTCGGTTGCCAATACCGGAGAATTTGTCTGGACAATACCTGCAAGTCAAGCACCCGCAACGGATTATAAAGTTAAAGTTTCCGATGCTTCCGACGGAATACCCTATGACGAAAGTAACGCTGCATTTGAAATTGCCGCAACTGCCGTTCCCGACATTATGATTGTCGAAATAATGCAAAATCCTTCGGCAGTAGGAGATACCGAAGGTGAATGGTTTGAGGTCTTTAATACAACCTCTTCGGCAATTGATATGAACGGCTGGATAATAAAAGATAAAGATACGGATATTGATACCATTGAAGGTTCGCTTATTGTTCCTTCCAACGGATTTATTGTGTTCGGCAGGAATAGTGATTCCGGTGTAAACGGAGGATATACGTGCGACTATCAATATACCGGCATAACACTTAGTAACGGTAGCGATGAAGTAATCATTCTTCGTCCCGACGGAACACAGGTTGACAGCGTAGCTTATGACAACGGTGCCACTTTCCCGGATCCCAACGGAGCATCAATGGTATTCACGGGAACTATCTATGATGATAATAATGACGGTTCGAACTGGGTAAAGGCAACACTGCGCGAGCCGAGTTACACGGGCACCACAGGAGATGACGGTTCCCCTGGCACAAACGGTCAGGATCAAAATTTGAACGTTACAACCGTGACTTACACGCTTGATCTTAAAGTTTATCTTGAAGGACCGTTTAACGGAACGGATATGAACACTACACTTAACTCAATGAATCTGTTACCGACATCTCAACCGTACAACGTCAGTCCCTGGAACTATTCCGGTACGGAAAGCGTTGCCGCTATTCCAAATACTAATGTTGTTGACTGGATTCTTGTGGAGCTTAGAGATGCAGCAAGTGCACAAGGTGCAACAGGTTCAACGGTTTATGCTCGTAAAGCCGGCTTCCTGCTGAACGACGGTTCTATTGTTGACCTTGACGGAACCAGTAATTTACAGATTACGGCACAAACCGGTCTTGTTAACGATATGTATGTTGTTATATGGCATCGTAATCATCTTGGTATTATGAGTGCGGATCCGGTAACACTTTTCAATTATGCCGGCAGTTATGATTTCTCAACCGGTTCAAATAAAGTTTACGGCGGCTCTGCAGGATATAAATTGTTGAATACAGGTATTTGGGGTATGGTAGTAGGCGACATCAATGGAGATAAGACGATAAATGATATTGACATTGACAATGCCTGGGCTCCCGATGCAGGTGATGCAGGCTACAAAGCCGGTGACCTGAACTTTGACGGAGAGGTCAATAATATTGATAAAAACGATTTCTGGTTTATCAATGATAACACCGGTTCGGGTGTTCCTGACTAAGAATAAATTTCTTACAAAAAAACTCCCACACCTTAACCGGGGTGGGAGTTTTTTATTATCAAAAATATTATGTTGAGCGTAATCAAAACCAAATGCTAACTCATGATCCCGTTTTTAAACAGTAACATATTTTCTCATCAACCTTCCACCATCCCGTAAAGCATCCTGATCTCTTCGGCCCATAAACTGTCGTCGGGTGTTTCAAGTATCATCGGAATATTGTCAAAACGCGGGTCGTTCATCAGTCGTCTGAATAAATCTTCACCGATAAATCCTTTGCCGATATTATCGTGGCGGTCAACTCTTGTTGCCAGCTCCTTTTTTGAGTCGTTAAGGTGCATACCGCACAGATATTTGAATCCGACGATTTTGTCGAATTCCTCAAAAGTATTCTTGTAACCCTCTTCCGATTTCAGGTCATAGCCGGAAGTGAAAGTATGACAGGTGTCAATACAAACTCCCACACGGCTTTTATCCTCAACACGGTCAATAATAAAACGGAGATGTTCGAACCTGTATCCGAGGTTTGTTCCCTGACCGGCGGTATTTTCAATCACAGCCGTAACGCCGTTTGTTTTATCAAGGGCAATATTTATTGATTCCGCAATGGTTGTAAGGCACTCCTCCTCCGAAACTTGTTTCAGGTGTGAGCCGGGATGAAAATTAAGGAGTGTGAGACCGAGTTGTTCGCATCTCTGCATCTCATCAAGGAAGGCTTTGCGCGATTTCTCCAGATTTTCTTTTACCGGATGCCCGAGGTTTATCAAATAGCTGTCGTGAGGAAGAATATGCTCAGGTTTATAACCGTACCTTTGACAATTTTCCTTGAATTTATTGATATTATCTTTGCTAAAAGGTTTTGAAAACCATTGTCTTTGATTTTTTGTGAACAAAGCAAAAGCTTTTGCTCCTATTTCGTGTGCATTGACGGGTGCATTTTCCACACCGCCGGATGCGCTTACATGTGCTCCAACGTATTTCATAATTTTATTTTTCGACAAAGATAGAAAAAGTTATTTCTAATTCAATCTTTTGTATTTTTGGCCTCTGAAAAACGAATTACAGACGTTGTATAATTTGATTATACCGGTTCTCACAGCAATAGCACAATATGGAAAAGGTCGCAAGAATTTTGGCAATAAATCCCGGGTCAACCTCAACCAAGATTGCTGTGTATGAGAATGAAATTCCGGTTTTTATTAAAAATATCAAACACTCCAAAGAAGAGCTTGAACCGTTTGAAAAGATAACCGATCAGTTTCAGTTCAGAAAAGAGCTTATTCTTGAACAACTCCGTATTGCCGATATTGAGTTAAATTCCATTAGCGTTGTAGTCGGGCGGGGAGGTTTGCTCCGACCCATTGAATCGGGAATATACAGGATAAACGACCGGATGATTCACGATTTGCGTCACAGTCCTCTCGGAGAGCACGCCAGTAATCTTGGGGGACTGATAGCCGATGATATTGCCAAATCCCTCCCCGCTGCCGAAGCATTTATTGCCAACCCCGTTGTGGTTGACGAGTTGGAAGATGTGGCCCGTATTGCAGGTCATCCCAACTTCAAACGGATATCAATTTTTCATGCTCTTAACCAAAAAGCCGTTGCACAGGAGCATGCAAAATCCATTCTGCGCAAATATGAAGATTTGAATCTTATCGTTGTCCACCTCGGAGGCGGCATAACTGTAGGAGCACACCGCAAGGGAAGGGTTATAGATGTCAATCAGGGCCTTGACGGTGAAGGACCTTTTTCACCTGAACGGTCAGGAACTTTGCCCGTCGGTGATCTTGTAAGGCTCTGCTTTAGCGGTAAGTATTCCCAAAACGAGGTAATGAAAATGATAAAAGGCGAAGGTGGCATCGTTGGTTATCTCGGGACAAACAATGCCTATGAGGTTGAACAGAGAGCAGCCTCGGGCGATGAGGAGGCACGGCTGATACTCGAAGCTATGGCATATCAGGTTTCAAAGGAGGTTGGTGCAATGAGCACCGTTTTGAAGGGTGATGTTGACGGGATACTTATCACGGGGGGCGTGGCAAACTCCAAATGGTTTGTCAATATGATAGGAGAAAGGGTTCATAAGATAGCTCCCGTCAGTGTCTATCCGGGTGAGGACGAAATGAGAGCCCTTGCGCTAAACGGACTACAGATTTTACGGGGTGAAGCTGAGGCCAAGGAGTATTGATTTCAAATCCATTTGTTATTTGTTCCGGATTAGGCCTGTGCGTTGGCTTGTGCTGAAATCCGGAACAGTTCGAAGTAGCAGACGCTCGGTTTTTATATTCGGGCTCTTTCGGATTTCAGTGTCGGACTTCCGGGTCGGCCTAATCCGAAAGTTAGTATAATATGGATTTTAAATCCATCTGTTATTTTGTTCCGGATTAGGCTTGTGCTTTGGCTTGTGCTGAAATCCGGAACAGCTCGAAGTAGCAGACATTCGGTTTTTATATTAGGGCTCTTTCGGATTTCAGTGTCGGACTTCCGGGTCAGCCTAATCCGAAAGTTAGTATATTATGGATTTGAAATCCATCTGTTATTTTGTTCCGGATTAGGCTTTCGCTTCGGCTTATGCTGAAATCCGGAACAGCTCGAAGTAGCAGACATTCGGTTTTTATATTAGGACTCTTTCGGAGTTTCACTATAATTTTAATTCCCCGAAATCAAAGTAAAAATATGAAATTTCCATTCATTCTCTTTAGTATCATTATTTTTGGGATGATCAGTTGAGATTGCAAGCCCTTTTTCCGATACAAAATATTTCAGTGAATAGGTGTTTTCCGGTAAAATAATTTCGTGAATAATCTGAAAATCTTTGTCCAATACCGATATGCCGAAAGTTTCGGGATGCATATAAGCCTCAAACAATTCTTTATCGGTTAAATTTGTTATATCCATACCCGGCCAGAAAAAACGGTAATATACGTCCCTGTACCTGTCATAAATAATCCCAAGATATCTTTGGAATGTAAGTCTGTTTTCAAAATATTTATTTTGTGAAGGAACAATGTTTGGATTATAATGTATAATGGAGTT
>Ga0256841_1002119_pt1 | contig 16150 bp, 11 predicted proteins | sample 356308metaG_FD_185971 | JGI IMG/M metagenome (GOLD analysis project Ga0256841, IMG submission 185971) | Hydrothermal vent microbial communities from Mid Atlantic Ridge, Atlantic Ocean - 356-308 | ecosystem: Environmental > Aquatic > Marine > Hydrothermal vents | place: Atlantic Ocean: Mid... | reverse complement strand
GGTCGAACTGAAGACCCGAAACGGTCCCGGTCCCAAAGTCACCGTCATTCTGGCCCAAGAAGCACAGCCGCCCAAAGGACAGGCAGCCATCGAGTGGTGCCTGATCACCAACGAGCCCATCACCACCTTGCCTGAAGTTCAAACGCGCATCGAATGGTACCGCAAGCGCTGGTGGATCGAAGTCTATTTCCGGATTCTCAAAAGCGGCTGCCGAATCCAAGCCCTGCAACTTCGCACCGTTGAACGCCTGGAACGGGCTTTGGTGCTGTATCTGATCGCCGCCTGGCGCATCTTGATGCTGATGACGATCGGGCGGGAACATCCCGAATGGTCGTGTGAAGTGGTGTTCTGTGTCGAAGAATGGCAGACCGCCTGGGCCATTCACCATCGCACCCCACCCCCCTCGACGCCGCCGGATTTGGCCACGATCGTCCGGATCGTGGCCGGCTTTGGCGGCTGGCTGGGGCGCAAGAACGATCCTCCGCCTGGACCCAAAGCCTTGTGGCAGGGCATGACCAAACTGAGTGCCTATGTGGAAGCCGTGACAGTCATCCAGGCGGCCGAGATCAAGTTCCCGCGCAGAAAACGGATAAAGCATTGATTCCTACAAGTCATGTGAAGATGTGGGTAATAGGGTGGCTTTAGTCACCAGGCCCATTAGCTCACCTCCAACTTCGCTTGCACTCGTTAAGCTGAGGTAGCTTACCCTCAAACTACCCTATTGGGATAGGTTCTAAGAGTACAGCTTGCATTCATAAGCTATATTAAAAAAAAACGGCTCTATCAATCACTCATGACGCAACCTGTTCCCAGAGCGTCGGCGGTCCTCTCCTCCAGAGGTAAGGAACGCCGCCGATGGCCCCGTTACCCGCTCAAGCTCGCCGTATCCGTTCAGATCAACGGGCGCCGAGTCAGCTGCATCGCGCTGAACTTCTGCCGGGAGGGAATGTTCCTGAAGTTTACCGATCCCCCTCCCTCCCAAATCGAAGCCGCAACCGTCACCGTAATCCTCTCGGGGCAAAACCGGATTTCCGACTACCGCATACCGGCCAGAGTAGTCAGACAGGGAGAATCCGGTATCGGAATCCAGTTCCAGGAACCGTTACCGGCGGAGCTGCTGCAATGGTTACAGCGGCTATCGGCGGCAGAACCGCCTGTAGAACAGTCCCGTACAGATCCAGCGCAGCTGAAATCCTTTATCCTGTCGTTCGGAAAAACCGTCCTGATCCAGACCCTCGAAGACTTCCAGATCCGTATCGGGGACCACTTGCTGCAATGCGCGGACAAGGCGGACAGCAATGTCGATTCCTCTGCCTTCTGGGAAACCACCAGTCTATTCAAAAATCAGAATCCGCCCCTACTCAGTGAAACGCTTCTCTGTTTCAAAGAACGAGCCGAACGTTTTTTCACGTTGACCATCCGGGAAGTTCCGTCCACCCGGAAAGCTAAAACCGGTCCGTTGAGCCTGATCGACCAATCCGATTTCGAAGACTGGCTGAACGTGACCGAAACCGCAGCGCCACTGGAAACGCTGCATCAAGACGTCCTGCGGAGACTGGAATTTCTGCTGCTGCAGACCCATACCAGCTCCGATCACATGGCCCGAATCCCTTTTTGCCCCACTTTTCTCGGTGAATGCTTCCGCTCCGCCCTGGACCGGCTCGGGATCGATTCCGTCCCGGTGAGGAAAGCCTGCTACCGACTGTTTTTCTCCTGTCTGCGCACGCCGTTCGGCCAAGCGATCGACCAAGCCAAGAAAACATTTCACATCGATGTCGACCAACCCCCGATTCCGATACGCACCGAGAACCGCTCCCAGGCGCAAACGCACGACACGCCCGAGGACGGCGGGACAAACGAAGCTTCCGCATCCGAACTACCGACACAACAGGAACAGCCGACCGCGCACCCGGATTCCAGAACCGGCGTCGTCAATATACTGGACCGTCTGATGAGCGACCTGGGAGCCCCGGCAGATCCAGACTTCCCAGCCCAACTGCGACAGGTGGAACAGCTCCTGGACCGGACGAAGACGTTGCCCTTGGACGAAAACGACGAAGAATTCCTGCAACGCCTGCAATCCCTGGCACGGCAATCCGGCCAATCCTGGCCACTGCTGAACAGCCGGCTGCAGCAACGGCTGAGCGTGGCCAACCGACTCACCCGCGCCTTGAGCCTCGAATCCAGCCGTGCCGATGCGGGCTGTCTTGAGCGATTGAGAATGCCCTTGCTGCGATTGATCCTGAGACGGCCGGAATTGTTCGAAGCGGATGGCAGCCCCGCGGTCGATCTGGTCAACCAACTCGGCAAGGCGGAACAATGGGCCAGCGAGGATGCCGATCTGGCCAAGGCACTCGACCGATACCTGGATTCACTCGCCGAACAGTTGCGCGCCTGCAAGGCAAAGCCCGAACCGTTGCTGGCGCAGGCGCAACGCCAGCTGCAGCAAATCCTGCAACCGGCGCGGAAGAAACGGGAACGCTTCCTGCAACGACTCATCGACGGTTACGTCGGCCGCCAGCGGATCGCACAGGCGAAACTGGCCGTTTACCGAGCATTGCATCGACGTCTTTCCGGTGAACCGGTGGCCGAACCTTTGGTGGAACTGCTCAAAGCCGGATGGTTCCATCTGCTGGTTCTGACCCACCTCAGTAATGGAGCCAACAGCCCCCAATGGAACGAACGGCTTGAAATCATCGAACGACTGCATCGGTGGCTGGCGGCTCCGGAGGAAACCCGCCTTCCCGAGCGGGAGGTTCACGCCCTCCTGAATACCATCGATAGCGATCTGGGACCGATAGGCAACAACGCCATTCATCACCGCCAACTGCTTCAGACCCTGTCCGATTGCCTCCTGGGTCCGAAACAGGGTGAACGGCGCCGGGCACTGGCCAAGACGGCATTAAACCTGGAGTCGTTCGTCGACCGCCTTCTGCCGGCACTCGGCCAGACCAGCATACCAAGGGAAGTGCAAAACCTTACCGTCGGCGAGTGGATCAAAATCCAGAAAAACGGCAGACCCCATCCTTTCCGGCTGGTGTGGATCGGTACCCATCCTCCGCTGTATCTGTTCGTGGATGCAAGCGGTCTGCGCAAACTGGAACTCAAACCCAAACAATTGGCGTTGCTGTTCCGGAATCATACCGCCACTCGGATCCGCAATCTGGATCTCCCTCTTCTGGATCGGGCCACTGAGCGTGTCTTCAATGAATTGATCGACAAACTTCCCAAGCCTTCCTATGACGCCGTCACCGGACTGATCGACCGCAAAACCTTTCTCCAGAACCTCCGGTATGCGCTGCGCCAGGCAGGCTCTCCTCGGGAACGGCACATCATCTGCCAACTGGAACTGGATCTGCTGCACACCATCGCCTCGGTCTGCGGCCAGAGTGCCGAAGAGGCGCTGCTCCGCCATGTCACCGAGCTCCTCAAGGCCAACATCCCGGAGCACGCTCTTCCGGCCCGTCTACGTGACAACGTCTTCGCCATCCTGCTGACCGACCATTCCCTGAAGGATGCCCTGCAGGTGGCTCAGACGCTCCGCCGGGCGTTCAGCCAGGCCCGTTTCCGCCACGGGGATCAGGATTACAGTCTGGACGCTCACATCGGCCTGATCCCTTTCGGCTGGGGGGACAGACTGGACACCATTCTCCTCAATGCCGACGCGACCTGCCTCAAGGCGAAAAAAAGGGGCCGCAATAGCATCGAGATTTACAAGGCCCACGACGAAGACATCGAGAAGGAAAAGAACATGCTGATCTGGGCGGGCTGGATCAATCGACTGTTCGATCAGAATCGATTGTTCCTCCGCTGTCAGAAGATCGCCCCGCTCCATGGCGAAGCACCGGGACACTACGAAATCTTGATCGGCGCCAAGGACAACGACGGTAAGGTGATTCCGCCGGACAAGTTCATCCCGGCCATCGAACATTTCAAACGGGGAGCGGAACTGGATCGTTGGGTCGTGGACAACACCCTCGAATGGATGGAATCCCACCGCGACTGGCTGGAAAAACTGGGCGGCTTTTCCATCAATCTGTCGGGACAGTCGATCCTCGATCCGGACTTCCAGTCCTTCCTGGAAAAACGGTTATCCCGGCACCGGGACATCATCGACCAATTGACCTTCGAAATCACCGAAACCGCGGCGGTGGGCAGCTTCGAACAGGCCGCCCGCTTCATCCGCAGTTTCAAACGGCTCGGCTGCCGGTTTTCCCTGGACGACTTCGGCACCGGTTATGCCTCCTACGCCTATCTGAAACATCTAGCATTCGATTATCTCAAGATCGACGGCATCTTCATCCGGTCGCTGCTCGACAGTCCCACCGACGAAGAGATCGTCAAGTCCATGAATCACATCGGCCATTCCCTGGGACTCCGGACCATCGCCGAATACGTGGAAAACGAAGCGATCCTGGCCAAGTTGCGGCACATCGGTCTGGATTACGTCCAGGGTTATCACATCGGCAGGCCCGTTCCCCTGGACGAACTGTCGCCCTGACTTCGCCGTCCCGTCCTGCGCCGCAGTGCGGCGACCAGACCTCCGAGCGAACGCCGGAGTTGCGGATCCGGCAAGCCGGACAAGCTCCGCTCCAGCTCGGAAACGACGGCCGGCGAGGGAATTTTGGCCCGGGGCGGCGGTCGATGGGCGATGGAATCCGGCAATCCGACCCGAACCTGGAAGCGCCGCACCGGGAAGTCGGAACGCAGCGCCGCCAGAATCGAGGGCTGACAGTACCGCAGCCGGCTGGCCCACACGGGTGAGGTGACGTACAGCGTCAACCTGCCCCGGCCGTCGAGTACACAGGCCAGACAGTGGGGCGCCAACGTTTCCGGCACATGCCGGCGCACTATCTGCAGCAGGCGTTCATGCAGCTGGCAGCGGCGCAACAGGGCAGCCAGGTTTCGGTCGCCCTGCAGCCATTTTTCTACGGGTTTGGGTACCGGTCTCGTCACAATCCCTGAACGATTTCGTGGTTTTGGCGTCCAATCTGGCGGCATTCCGGTTTCCAGCCATTCCCGCGGGTGGGGTAAAATGGCGGAATCCTTTCGGCTGTTTACTTACCAACTCGGAATTAAAACACAATGCTAGGCAAGCTGGTCAAGAAAGTCATCGGGTCGCGCAACGACCGCATCATCCGCCAGAAACGCAAGATCGTCGACAAGATCAACGCCCTGGAACCCCGGTTCCAGGCACTGAGCGATGCCCAGTTGCGCGCCAAGACCGATGAATTCCGAAAGCGCCATCAGGACGGCGAAAGCCTCGACGACCTGCTGCCGGAAGCCTTCGCCACCGTGCGCGAGGCCGGGCGCCGGGTGCTCAACATGCGCCACTTCGACGTCCAGCTCATCGGCGGCATGGTGCTTCACGACGGCAAGATCGCCGAGATGCGCACCGGCGAGGGCAAGACCCTGGTGGCGACCCTGGCGGCCTACCTCAACGCCATCCCCGGCAAAGGCGTTCACGTGGTCACGGTCAACGACTATCTGGCCCGGCGCGACGCGGCGTGGATGGGCAAGCTCTACGAATTCCTCGGCATGACGGTGGGGGTGATCGTCAGCGATCTGGACCAGACCCAGCGCCGCCAGGCCTACGCCGCCGACATCACCTACGGCACCAACAACGAATTCGGCTTCGACTATCTGCGCGACAACATGGCCTTCAGCAAGGCCGATCAGGTGCAGCGCGGCCACTTCTACGCCATCGTCGACGAAGTGGACTCGATTCTCATCGACGAGGCCAGGACACCGCTGATCATCTCCGGCCCCACCGAGGAACGCACCGACCTGTACCTGAAGATGAACGAACTGGTGCCGCACTTGGAACGCCAGGAAGGCGGGGAAAAGGAGGAAGAAGTCACCAAACCCGGCGACTACACCGTGGACGAGAAGACTAAACAGGTGTTCCTCACCGAGCGCGGCCACGAGAAGGTGGAAAAACTGCTGGTGGAACACGGCCTGATCCAGCCGGGGGAAAGCCTCTACGACGCCAACAACATCCGACTGCTCCATTACCTCAACGCGGCCCTCCGGGCCCACGCCCTCTACCACCGCGACGTGGACTACATCGTCAAGGACGGCGAGGTCGTCATCGTCGACGAGTTCACCGGCCGCATCATGCCGGGACGGCGCTGGTCCGAGGGTCTGCACCAGGCCATCGAGGCCAAGGAAGGGGTGCCGATCCAACAGGAAAACCAGACCCTGGCCTCGATCACCTTCCAGAACTATTTCCGCCTCTACGAGAAACTGGCGGGGATGACCGGCACCGCCGACACCGAAGCCTACGAATTCCATCAGATCTACGGCCTGGAAGTGGTGGTGATCCCCACCCACAAGCCCATGATCCGCAAGGATCACAGCGACCTGGTCTATCTCACCGCCCGGGAGAAGTATGACGCCATCGTCAAGGACATCGAGGAATGCCACCAGCGCGGCCAACCCGTGCTGGTGGGCACCACCTCGATCGAGAATTCGGAATACCTGTCGCAGCTGCTCAAACGCAAGAAGATTCCCCACCAGGTCCTCAACGCCAAGCAGCACGAACGCGAGGCCCAGATCATCGCCCAGGCGGGCCGCCCCGGCGCGGTGACCATCGCCACCAACATGGCCGGCCGCGGTACCGACATCGTCCTCGGCGGCAACCTGGAGGCGGAGCTGGCGGCCCTGGGCGAGGACGCCCCCGAGGAGGCCAAGGAAAAGGTGCGCCGCGAGTGGCAGAAACGCCACGACCAGGTGGTCGCCGCCGGCGGCCTGCACGTGATCGGCTCCGAGCGCCACGAATCGCGCCGTATCGACAATCAGCTTCGCGGCCGTAGCGGGCGGCAGGGCGACCCGGGCTCGACCCGCTTCTACCTGTCGCTCCAGGACAACCTGATGCGCATCTTCGCCTCCGACCGGGTCGCCGCCCTGATGCAGAAGCTCGGCATGGAGGAAGGGGAGGCCATCGAACACCCCTGGGTCACCAAAGCGATCGAGAACGCCCAGCGCAAGGTCGAGGCCCACAACTTCGACATCCGCAAGCAACTGCTGGAATACGACAACGTCGCCAACGACCAGCGCAAGGTGATCTACGAGCTGCGCAACGAACTGCTCGAGGCCGAGGACATCAGCGACATCCTCGACGCCATCCGCCGCGACGTGATTGGCGAGGTGGTGGACAAGCACATCCCGCCCCAGAGCTTCGAGGAACAATGGGACCTCGACGGGCTGGAGCAGACCTTGGAAAGGGATTTTGGCTTTTATTTCCCGGTAGCGAAACGGCTGGAGGAAGATCCGGAACTGCAGATCGAACAGCTCAAGGCGGAAATCGTCGAAGCGGCGGAAAAAGCCTACAAGGAAAAGGAACGCCAGGTGGGCCCCGAGGTCCTGCGCCAGTTCGAAAAATCGGTGATGCTGCAGATCCTCGACCACGCCTGGAAGGAGCACCTGGCGGCCATGGATCACCTGCGCCAGGGCATTCACCTGCGCGGTTACGCTCAGCGTGACCCGAAACAGGAATACAAGCGGGAAGCGTTCTACATGTTCAGTTCCATGCTGGACAACATCAAACACGAAACCATAAGCATCCTGTCCCGGGTCCAGGTCCAGAGCGAGGCCGACGTGGCGGCCATCGACGAGCAGCGCCGCGAGGAAACACCCCAGGAGATGCACTTCGAACACGCCGAGATCACCGGTCTCGAGGAGGAAGAAGCGCTGGCATCGCCGGGCGAGGACAACAACGGTGCGGTGGCGGTTCAGCAGCGCCCCTTCGTGCGCGAAGGGCGCAAGATCGGCCGCAACGAACCCTGCCCCTGCGGCAGCGGCAAGAAATACAAACACTGCCACGGCAAGCTGCGCTGATGGCGGTCGGTCCCGATCGGTTTCCCACCATCCCTCCTATCGCCGGCATCCGCCTGGGAACCGCCTACGCCGGCATCCGCAAGACCGAGGCCGACGATCTTGCCGTCGTCGAACTGGCGCCCGGCACCACCGTAGCGGCGGTGTTCACCCGCAACGCCTTCTGCGCCGCTCCGGTGACCGTGGCCCGGGAACACCTGACCGCCGGCGAGGTACGCTGGCTGGTGATCAACGCCGGCAACGCCAACGCCGGCACCGGTCCCGACGGCCTGGCGGCGGCGCGCGCCACCTGCGCCGAACTGGCCCGCCTCGGGGGTGGCAAGCCTCATCAGGTCCTGCCCTTTTCCACCGGCGTCATCGGCGAACCCCTGCCGTTGGACCGACTGACCGCCGCGCTGCCGTCGGCTCTGGCCGACCTGCGGGGCGATGGCTGGGAGCGGGCGGCGCGGGCGATCATGACCACCGACACCCGTCCCAAAGGTGCCGTGGCCATCTGCCGTATCGAGGGACGCGACACGACCGTCGCCGGTATCGCCAAGGGCAGCGGCATGATCGCCCCCGACATGGCCACGATGCTGGCTTACGTGGGCACCGATGCCGCGGTCGAACCCGCCGCCCTGCAGGCATTGCTGAACCGGGCGGTCGATACCAGTTTCAATCGCATCACCGTGGACGGTGACACCTCCACCAACGACGCCTGCGTCCTGATGGCCACCGGCCGGGCGGGACACACCCCGCTGACCCCCACCCACCCCGACTGGTCCACTTTCGCCGCCGCGGTCACCACGGTGTGCCGGCGACTGGCCGAGGCCATCGTCCGCGACGGCGAAGGGGCGACCAGACTGATCCGCGTCCGGGTGGAACAGGCCCGCGACGAGGCGGAGGCCCGCCGGGTCGGCTTCACCGTGGCCAATTCCCCTCTGGTCAAGACCGCCTTCTTCGCCGGCGACCCCAACTGGGGCCGGATCCTGGCGGCCGTGGGCCGGGCCGGGATCGACGCCCTGGCCATCGAAGCGGTGGAAATCTGGCTCGACGAGGTGCGCATCGTGAGCAGCGGCGGCCGCGACCCGGACTACACCGAAGCGGCCGGACAGCGGGTCATGGCCCGGGAGGAGATCACGGTCCGCATCGTCCTGGGGCGGGGCGGGGCCGCGGCGGAAGTGCTGGGCTGCGACCTCTCCTACGACTATGTCCGCATCAACGCCGAATACCGCACCTGACGGGCTCCACGTCGCCGTCGGCGTGATCCGTAATCCGTTCGGTGAGGTGCTCATCAGCCGCCGTCCCGATCATGTCCATCAGGGCGGCCTGTGGGAATTCCCCGGCGGTAAACGCGAACCGGGAGAGACGATCGAACGAGCCCTGGCGCGGGAACTGCGCGAGGAACTGGGCATCGAAGTCGCCGTCGCCGAACCGCTGATCCAGATCCGCCACCGCTATCCGGAGCGGCAGGTTCTGCTCGACGTGTTCGAGGTCACCGCTTTCACCGGGATTCCACAAAGCCGGGAAGGGCAGCCGCTACGCTGGGTCCACCCCGGAGCGCTGCGGCACTACGACTTTCCCGCGGCCGACCGTCCCATCCTCACCGCCATCCGTCTGCCACCCCATTACGCCATCCTGGAAAACGGCGGGGATGGAAACACTTATCGCAGGCGGCTGCGACGTTTGCTCGAACGGGGCGTCCGGCTGATCTACTGGCGGGCCCGGGACCTGCCCCAGGCGCACTATCTTCAACTGCTCGGGGAATTTTGCCCCTTGGTGAGGGAAGCGGACGCCACCCTCATGGTGCGCAGCCATCCGCAAATCACGCCTCAAAACCCGCTGGGCCTGCACCTGGACGGCGCTGCGTTGAAGGGGCTCCGCCGCCGTCCCCCGGGCTGGTCCCTGGTCAGCGCCGCTTGCCATACCCTGGACGATCTGCTCCGTGCCCAGGCGCTGGGCGTGGATTTCGTCACCCTGTCACCCATCCTGCCCACCCCGACCCATCCCCATGCCGATCCGATCGGCTGGCACAGCGCCCGAGCCTGGCTGACCCGGGTCAACCTTCCGGTCTATCTTCTGGGCGGTCTGGACCACTGCGATCTGGCCCGGGCCCGGGCTAGCGGCGCCCAGGGAATCGCCGGCATCCGGCTGTTCGCTCTCTGAGCACGATTCTCGACTACTATTGATATAAGGAGAAAATCAACAGGTCCGATGCTCGATGGGATGGATCTCCCGGTTTTTCCACCACACAGCCGCCGCGTCCCCCTCGAAACCGGCGAAGACGGCACCGGCTTCAGGCCGCCCGGGCATTGCAAGCCGGCGATCATCGGCGCCGGTCACTGCGGCCGAACTGCAAAGGTTGGTGCCCTGCAACCAACTCTCCCCGGCCGAACTGGAACCGTTTCTCCCCCATTGCAGGCGTTATACTTTCGCCCCGGGGGAGCGATTGTTCACCCGCGGTGCGCGGGAAGAGAACGCCTGGTACCTGGGCAATGGCGAAGTCGAACTTGACTTCGGCAAACAAGCGCGCACCGTCGACGCACTTTCCGCAGCCGCCCGCTATCCGCTGGCCTGCGGCCAACCCTACGCCGCGGATGGTGTCGCGCTCACCGAGGTCGAGGCGCTGCGCATTCCCAACACCCTGATGCTGGCGGCGGTGCACAAGAAACGTGCCCGCCCGATCGAGGCGAACCTTGTCACGGAAAACTTCAACCAATTGCCCGACGAATTGCGACAAAGCGAGGTTTTCTACACGTTCTGGCGCACCTACCGCAGCGACAGCCTGCAATTGCCCCCGTTGCCCCAGGTGGCCCTGCGCCTGCGAAAAGCCATGGCCGAGGACATCGGCGTCGGGGAAGCCGCCAGGATCGTCCAGACGGATCCGGTTATCACCGCCCGTCTGATCGAGATCGCCAATTCGCCCCTCTATCGCGGTATGGCACCGGTGACCACCTGTCAGCAGGCCATCGGCCGTATCGGGCTGATGGGAACCCGCAGTCTGGTGACCAGCCTGACCCTGAAACGAATGTTCCATGGCGATCGACCCCACTTGCGACGCTGGTTGAACCATCTCTGGCAGGAGAGCGTCCGGATTTCCTGTTTCAGCTACGTCCTAGGTCTGCGCCTGTCTGGAATCGATGCCGAACAGGCCCTGCTGGCCGGTCTGATGAGCCATATCGGTGCGCTGCCCTTTCTGTATTTTGCCGGCGATTTCCCAGAAGAGTCGCTTCCGGACTCGATGATGACCGCGGCCATAGCCACCGTCAAGGGACCATTGGGGGTTCAGCTTCTGTCCGCCTGGGAATTCCCGGAAGAAATCCGCCGAATCCCGCTTCATTGCGACGACTGGTATTATTGCGACGAGGAGGAATTGTCCCTGACCGATCTGGTCATCCTGGCCAATTGGCACACCAAGCTGGGCCGGGTGAAAACCGGCTCTCTTCCCCCCATCGAAACCTTGCCCGTTTACCAAAAATTGGACCTGCGCACCATTTCCCCGGTGTTCTCCCTGGATTTGTTGCACACGGCCAAACGGGAGATCGAACAGGTCCGCCGGTTGTTTCACTAGCCTAGCCACCATGTTGTCGCGCTTTTTGAGGCGGAGATCGACCACGGACTGCCGTCCGAGAACCAAACCGGCGGATTCGCTCGCCCCCCGTCACGTGACCGTGGCGGAACTGAGGCTTCTGATTCCCCTGCGCAATTTCAGCGCGGAAGAACTGCGCGCCTTCTCCCTGACCCAGAAAACCGAGACCTACGGCGCCGGTTCCATCCTGTTCCAACGGAACGAGACCGATGACAGCGTTCTGTATCTGTTGTCCGGCTCGGTGGAGATGCGATTGAGCGATACCCAGAGCTACGAGGTCGCGGCCGGATCCGCCAAGGCGCGTTTTCCCCTGTCCCACGGGGAAACCCACCGGGCCACCGCCGTGGCCCAATCGGACGTCGAGGTGTTACGGGTTTCCGCCCGGGTGATGCACAAGAATCTGCACGCGGGGCTTGCCGAAGACCGTCTCCTGGAACCGGAAAACTGGGACGTTCCCAAGGCGCTGCGCACCACGCCGCTGTTTCAGACCTTTTGCCAGTTCTTCACCAGCGAGGAACTCAGGTTGCCCACGCTCCCCCCCGTCGCCGTCCGGCTGCGCCGGGCCATCGACCGGGAGGACATCGGCGTCGCCGAGGCGGCCGCCATCGTCCAGCTCGACGCCGCCATCGCCGCCAAACTCCTGCACATCGCCAACAGCCCGCTGTATCTGCAAGCACAGCCGGCGCGCAATTGCCTGGAGGCCGTCAATCGTCTGGGACTGAAAGTCACCTGCACCCTGGTCACCTCGCTCTGCCTCAAGGATCTGTTCAAATCCCGGGACAAAGTGCTGCAAAGGCGCATGCAAACCCTGTGGCGTGACAGCCTCAGGATTTCAGCGCTTTCCCATGTCTTGGCGAGGGACAACCGGTGGCCCGATCCCGAGGAGGCTCTGCTGGCCGGTCTGCTGAGCGACATCGGTGCGGTTCCGTTCCTGGTTTTCGTGGAAAACTTCCCCAAGGAACACTACGACCACGAGGATGTGGAAGCGATTCTGGCCGCCGTCCGCGGCCCGGTAGGTTATTACGTGCTCAAGAAATGGGGCTTTCCCGAGGAAATCGTCCAGGTGCCTCCCCTGGCGGAGCAGTGGCATTATGACAGCGGGCCGCATCTGACCCTGAGCGATATCGTCATGCTTTCCCGACTGCATCATCATCTGGAAAGCGGAAAAACCGGCCAGCTTCCGGTCATCGCTTCCATTCCCGCCTGCCACAAGCTCCGGGACGGCACCCTGTCACCGGAATACTCCCTCAAGGTGCTCCAAAAAGCCAAGACGGAAATTCAGGAGGCCTTGGCGCTGCTGCGTTAGAAAGCCAGGGGTTCGGGGACCGGATGGCGCGCCCGGCGATAGTCGGCGAGGATCCGCTCGACGTAACGGCGGGTCTCCCGATAGGGAGGAATGCCGCGATAACGGTGCACCGCCTGTTCGCCGGCGTTGTAGGCCGCCAGGGTCAGGCGGACGTCACCGCGGAAGTGGCGCAGCAACCAGCGCAGATACAACACCCCGCCGATCATGTTCTCCACCGGACTGAGGCGATCGACGCCGAAACGCTTCGCCGTCCCCGGCATCAGCTGCATCAGGCCGTAGGCCATCCTGGGGGACAGGGCGGAGGGATCGAAATTGGACTCGGTCTTGATGACGGCGAGGACCAGGCGCGGGTCCACGTTAAACTCCCGTCCCAGCAGGCGGGCCCAGGCAAGTACGGCCCGGCGGTCCATCCGCCGGGGATCCCGGGTGACGGGACAGCGGGGATCGCGTTTCGGCCTGACATCGCTGAAGCGACGCACCATCCGCAGAGCGTAACGATCTCCCCGCTTGGCCGCCCGTCGAAACCACCCCAGTGCCACCCCCTTGTGGCGCTTGACGCCCCGACCGTTGAAATACAGCCAGCCCAGACGGTACATCGCCTGGCGGTCATCCAGGGCCGCCGCCAGGCAGTAGAGCCGATAGGCCCTGCCATAATCGGGCCGGCCGCTGACGCCGCGTTCGGACTGCAGGGCCGCCTGGCGCAACCGGAGCGGCGAGAGCCGCTTTTCCGCGGCAAACCCGACACCCAGCCAAGCCAACAACAGCATAGCAAGGATCCACTTGGGTCCTGTCATGGGACGATCCCGATCGGTTTGGCATCCACATGAGCTAACAGCAAATGCCATGCCACCCCTTTGTTTTCAACGATTTGGCGACCGGTTGTAAAATTTCCTGACAATCAGACCAGCAGATTCCGCAACAGATCGGCCAGTTTCTCCCGTTGACGCGCCAGCCGCAGCCGGTCGGCGACGATGATGCTTTCGAGCTGCATCAGGGCTTGTTCGAAACGGTCGTTGACCACCAGATAGTCGTATTCGTCGTAGTGGGCGATTTCGGCCCGGGCAGCACGCATGCGTCGGGCGATCACCGCCTCGCTGTCCTGTCCCCGGCTGCGCAGGCGCTGTTCCAACACCTGGCGGGACGGGGGAAGAATGAAAATCGAGCGGCTTTCCGGCATCTTTTCCCGCACCTGACGCGCTCCCTGCCAATCGATTTCCAGAACGACGTCGAATCCCCGTTCCAGATTTTCCTCCACTTGGCGTCTGGCGGTGCCGTAATAGTGATCGAACACCTTGGCATGTTCGAGAAAGGCTCCCTGGGCCAACATGCGTTCGAACGTTTCCACAGAGACGAAATAATAATCCCGGCCATCGACCTCGCCGGGACGCCTGGGACGGGTGGTGTGGGAGATGGAGATCACCAGATCCGGCAGTTCTTCCCGCAGCCGCTTCAGCAGACTGGTTTTTCCCGCCCCCGATGGGGCGGACACGATGAACAGGGTACCTTTGCCCATGGCTTACTCGATGTTCTGGACTTGTTCGCGTATTTGTTCGATCAACACCTTCATTTCCAGGGCGCATTGGGTCAGGGCGGTTGAGGCGGCTTTGGCCGCCAGGGTGTTGGCCTCCCGGTTCATTTCCTGACACAGGAAATCCAGGCGTCGTCCCACCGGCTGATCGCTTCCGAGCAGACGATCCACCTCCTTCAGATGAGTGTCCAGGCGATCCAGTTCCTCGGTCACGTCCAGTTTCTGGGCCAGATAAACCAGCTCCTGCTCCAGACGCTCCCGATCCGGCTCGCTGCAGATTTCCTCCACCCGGGCGGTCAACTTTTCCCGAATCGCGTCCAGCGCCTGCGGCACCAGGCGGCGGGCGGTTTCCACCGCTTGGTGTAACGTCTGGCAGCGTTGACGAACGAAAGCCGCCAACTGCTCCCCCTCGCGCCGGCGGGCGGCGGCCAGTTGTTCCAGGGCCCGGGAGAGACCGGCCAGGACTGCCTGTTCCAAGGCTTCCCGGTCGATTTCCGGCTCCTTGAGCGCACCGGGCCAGCGGGCGACGTCCAGGGGGGAAACCGGTGCCGCCTTCAGCAGCATGGGGTCGATTTCCCGGATCGCGACCGTCAGGGCGGCGATCAGGGGCCGGTTGAGTTCGAAACGGTAATCGGCATCGGGCAACGGCTCCAGACGCAGATGGCACTCCACCTTGCCCCGTTTGACGTACTTCCCCACCTGCCGGCGGACGGCGGGTTCCAGAAAACGCAGATTGTCCGGCAGCCGGAGAATCAGATCCAGATAGCGCGAATTGACCGAGCGGATCTCCCAACGCAGAGCGTAGGGTTCGGCGCGGGTCTGGCATTCGGCGAACGCGGTCATGCTGCAAATCATGATATAAACCCAACTATGCTTAAAGCAGGCAATAGTAGCGCAATTCCCGACGGAACATAATGTCCGCAAGCCCGCCCCCCGAGCGTCCCTTCGATCATCTGCCCACCGGGATGGTGGTGGACCGCTACGTCATCGAAAGACCCCTGGCCGACGGCGGCTTCAGCGCCGTTTACCTGGCCCGTCAGCTGGAAGACATGATCCAGGTGGCCATCAAGGAATATCTGCCCCGGCGGCTGGCTTACCGGGACTGGAACGGCAACGTCGTTCCCAACGACGACGCCTGCCGCAACGCCTTTCTGCGCGGCCGGCGGCTTTTCGTCGAAGAAGCCCGCATGCTGGCCACTTTGAAACATCCCAACATCGTCGAGGTCACCGGTTTCTTTCACGCCAACGCCACCGTTTACATGGTGATGCGCTACGACTACGGCAAGAGCCTGGGCTGGTACACGAAGCACCGCCCCCGCTCGCTGGACGGTCCCTTTCTGATCCGGCTCGCCCAGGGACTACTGGCGGCCCTGGAGGCCATTCATGCGCAAGGGTTCGTCCACCTGGACCTGAAACCGGAAAACATCCTGATTCGCCCCGATGGCTCCCCCCTGTTGCTGGATTTCGGTGCCGCCCGCCCTTTTCCCGACGCCAAGGACTGGAATCGGCCCGGCAAGGTGCGCACCCCGGGCTTCTCGCCACCGGAACAGTTCCATCACCACCTGCCCCTGGGCCCCTGGAGCGACCTCTACGGCCTGGCCGCCACGTTGCGGTTCTGCCTGGACCGCCAACCGCCCCCCGAAGTGCCGGCGCGCCTGGAACACGATACTCTCAAACCTGCGCTCCAGCTGTATCATGGACGCTACCCCGAAGGACTGCTAGCCGCCATCGACCGGGCGCTGGCGCTCGACCCCCGCCGGCGTCCCCAGACGGCAGCCCAATTCCGCGAATTATTGACAACTTAGGACCGATTCCCATGAAAACGACCGTTTGGCTGGCCCTGAGCCTGATTTTGATCGCCTGTCAGGTCGAAGACCTGCATTTCTACGTTCGTTTTTCCGATCCCCGGGGC
>Ga0256841_1002118_pt1 | contig 16154 bp, 11 predicted proteins | sample 356308metaG_FD_185971 | JGI IMG/M metagenome (GOLD analysis project Ga0256841, IMG submission 185971) | Hydrothermal vent microbial communities from Mid Atlantic Ridge, Atlantic Ocean - 356-308 | ecosystem: Environmental > Aquatic > Marine > Hydrothermal vents | place: Atlantic Ocean: Mid... | reverse complement strand
AAATTTTTCCGATCCGGGCGAACTGTTGAATCAAAAGCTCTTGTTTCAACCGGATTTGAGCCGCTGGATTTAAGTGTTGCAGGCTGCACCCACCACACCGGCCGAAAAAAGCGCAGCGGGGTTCAATCCGGTCGCGGTTGGGTTCGGTCACTTCCAGAACTGTGCCCCGGGCAAAATCCCGGCGGATTTCCCGGTAGCGGAAGCTTACCCTTTCGCCGGGCAAGGCCCCCTCGATAAACACTGCCTTCCCATCCACATAGGCAATTCCCTGGCCATCGTGAGTGACGTTTTCGATTTGCGCCTGAACCGGATCCTCGGGTAAAGGCTTTCTGCGTCGCCTTCCCATGCCTTATTTGCGCTGCCAACCGCCATTGCCGGTCTGAATCATCCAGCCGGGACGGGCATTGGCGATCCAGCGTTTGGCGAAAGTCGCCTGGATTTCATCCGTCCATTCCGGGTGCCCATTGGCCCGGGCGATGGCTTGATAAAGCGCTGTGCGGTCTTTGTTTTCATTTTGTACCAGACGCATCACCTTGGCCCGAAGCTGAGGTGGAATGGCGCCGGGATTGACGACGGCAACCAGACCGTTATTGGCATAGCCAATCCAGCCCTTATCCAGATATTCCTTGAGTTTTGGAAAGCGGCGCTTCATGGAAGCGCGGATAGCGCGGATGTCAGGGCTGTCCACGTTCAAGTCCGCCGCCGCGTGGGCAGTGGAAACGCCAAGGCTCATGATTTCCAACAGGGCAATTTTGCCGCGCTGCAACAGCAGAAAGGACTGGGGGGAATCGGTGGGTGTTTTTGCCTCTTCGCCTTCCTGGATATCTTTGATAATTTTGTCGGCGGCTTTTTCCGCTGCGGCTGCCGGAAAATAGATATTGATTGTGACGCACGAAACGATACTCAGCAGTACCAGTAGCGGGAGTATGGAAATAGGTTTTTTCATGGCGTTATCACCGGTGATTCTAGTTTTTCGATTTGCGTAATCCTGGCCAGCCTGGCCAATAGGGTCGGCCAGTCGATGCGGCGATTATAGCCGATCACGTCTATTCGTGGCAGACCACCGCCTTTGACAATGTAATATCCATTGTTGGCGGGCGCTGCTCCGCTGAGAAAACAAATATTGTTTTGCAGGCGGCAGCCGATGCCGATTTTGTGGTAGGAAAATTGCTTGAATAGCTTCATGAAACCCTGCGAAAGAAGCCCGGCGGCGCCGCCACCGCCCAAATCCGTCAAATTTTCCACGGCTTTCTGGCTGATACGGTGTTTAGAGTCATCATTTTCCGGCGTCCCGAGCCAGGCATCAAAAGCGACCGGGCGCCAATTTTCCAATACCAGCCCTTTGATATAGCCATCCAGCCTTCCGGTGATCAGGCCAAAATCAAAATGGCGGGTGACCAATTCCAGATCCAGGTTTTTGATTGCCATGTCCGCTTCCAGCCGGGGCAGGGGGCCGAATAGATGGCTGATTTTCAGGTTTTGGATGACGATTTCCCCATCAAATACTTCCAAAAGCAACTTCCCTTCCAGCTTGAGTTCGCCAGGACGGTAGCTGATTTTGGGAATCACCCCGGATAAGGTTCCCGCCAGCGGCGGGAGTCCAATCACACGGGTTAATTTTTCCAGGGGTATATTTTTGAGTTTGCCCGCAAACTGGAACTGGGGCTTGTCACTTGTCAGATCCAGGGCTTGCAACTGTCGGATTTGAAAGTAACCGTCAAGAATAGGAATGGTTGCGGGGCGAATCAGGCGCAAATCGTCGCCGGTGGTGCGGAAAAAAAAGTCGGATTTCCCCAGTGGGATTTTGTATAGATGCCCCGATTGCCAGCCAATCCAGGTGAGGGGAAAAAGCTGGCCTTGAGTGGCCAATCTCCGGCGCCAGTGAATATCGCCTTGCAATTGCCTGAAACCCAAACGCCTTTGACTGTCGGCAATGATGATGTCGATGAGCTTGAGCTGGCCCGATTCAGGCCAATCATTGCGGACCATGATTTTGCCGATTCCCTTGCCCGAGGGAACCGATACGCCTTCCCAATTGCCGCCTTCCAGATAGGGAGATACATACCGTTTGAAGGCGCTGGCCAAATTCGCTTCAATATTGGCCACCAGGGAGGAAATTATACCGTTATCTTTTTGTGATTTAACAAAAACCCTAAAAATATCCCGTTGACTGAAAGTCAGATTCGTCTTCGATTTATGGTTCTTTGCATTCCATTCAAACTGCCAGTGCAACCGGCTGGGGTGTTGTTTGAACGGGAGGTAAAAGGGTAGATACCAACTGCCGTCATCAATTGTGGCAGTGAGATCTCCTTGCCAGCGCCGGCCTTTACGCTTGGCCCGGGTTTGAATGGCGATTTTCAGATTCTCTGCTCCCAGGGTAAAGTCTCTGTCATTAAAGCTGAGGGGATGAATTTGGAGTTGCGCTTTCATGGAATAGGGTTGCGGATTGCCGGCGGCGCGAAGGGAAAAGTTTGCCTTTCCCTGGAGAGTCTCGAGCCAGGGCAGGGGCTGGGGAGAGAGGGCCTTAATCGTCCGCTTCCGTAAATGGACTTGCCGGGCTTTGAGCCGGGAACGCCAGCGGTTTGCCAGGTAAGTGAGCGCCAGTTCCCAGTGACCACCCATGAACTGTAGAGGGGAAAGTTTTAAAGTGCCGGTTTTAGGGCTTAAACGTGCGGCAAATGGTCCTTGCAGGATTTCCCGGATTTTTGGCAGGTGAATCTGAATGCGGCCCTGGCTGCATATCAGTGTTTGCTTGATCCAATCCCCTTGGCGGCAGGCCAGTTGCGTTTGGGTAATCAGATAGGGTGGCACGGGAAGGCGCAGCTCGCCAAGAGACAGGGAAAATTCACCTTGCCGGGGAAAAATGGCGCCTTTGGCTTGTTTGAGAATCAACGGCCCGTACCGGAGCGAGTCAATCCGAAGTTGCAGTGATGAGGCGGCTGAAATGCTGCCAATCATACAAAACGCCAGTAATCCGACCGTTAGCCCGGTTTTTGGAAGAATGAACAGGGTTTTGCGGGCATTTTCCGAAACGCCGCGCCCCGTAGCCCTGCACATCGTTGATTGAATAGGATTGAAAGAGCTAACGTTAAGCGGGAAACACGCCGGTGGAAAGATAACGGTCGCCGCGGTCGCAGATGATGGTGACAATGACCGCGTTTTCCAGCGTTTGGGACAAGGAAAGCGCTGCCGCCACCGCGCCTCCCGATGAGATCCCGGCAAAAATCCCTTCTTTGGCTGCCAGCAAACGGGTGGTTTCTTCCGCCTCTTCCTGGCTGACATCGAGAATCTGATCGATCCGGGCGGGATCGTAGATTTTGGGCAGATATTCTTCCGGCCAGCGCCGGATGCCGGGGATTTTCGCTCCTTCCTTGGGCTGTACGCCGACAATTTGGATAGCCGGGTTTTTTTCCTTGAGAAACATGGAGGTTCCCATGATGGTCCCCGTGGTGCCCATGGAACTGACGAAATGGGTGATAGTGCCTTGAGTATCGCGCCAGATTTCCGGCCCCGTGCCTTCGTAATGGGCCCGTGGATTGTCGGGATTGGAAAATTGATTGAGGACCTTGCCCTTGCCCTGGGCTTCCATTTCGTCCGCCAGATCCCGGGCTTCTTCCATGCCCCCTTCGGCGGAAACCAGGATGATTTCAGCGCCGAAGGCTTTCATTACTGCCCGCCGTTCCACGCTCATGCTTTCCGGCATAATCAGGATCATCCGGTAGCCTTTGATGGCCGCCACCATGGCCAGGGCGATGCCGGTATTGCCGCTGGTGGCTTCAATCAGACAGTCTCCGGGGTGGATTTCCCCTCGGTCCTGCGCGTGTTTGATCATACTCAGAGCCGGTCGGTCCTTGACGGAACCTGCCGGGTTGTTGCCCTCCAGCTTGGCCAAAATGACGTTACTGGTCTCGCCGGGCAACCGTTGCAGGCGCACCAGCGGGGTGTTGCCGACAAAAGCTTCGATGGTGGGGAAGGGAGGGAGGTGAGTATTGTGTATCATATTGACTTCTTTGTATCCGATTCAGGCCCTTGCTGTAAAATAACAATTCCTTATAAAACCATTCAAGAATTTTTATGGCAGCGATTGAATTACTTTCCCCGGCCGGTACTCTCAAACACATGCGCTATGCCTTCGCCTATGGCGCTGACGCGGTTTACGCAGGCTTGCCCCGTTATAGCCTGCGGGTGAGGAATAACGATTTTCTCAAGGACAATCTGGCCATCGGGATTGAAGAAGCACACCAGGCGGGTAAAAAATTCTATCTGGCCGCCAACGTCCTGCCCCATAACAGCAAGGTAAAAACCTTCATCAAGGATTTTGCCCCTATCGTCGAAATGGGGCCGGACGCCTTGATTATGGCCGACCCTGGCTTGATTTTGCTGGTGCGCGAAACTTGGCCCAATATGCCGATTCATTTATCGGTCCAGGCCAATACCATGAATTTTGCCGCGGTTAGATTCTGGCAGCAAATCGGCATTGAGCGGATTATCCTGTCGCGGGAACTGTCCCTGGAGGAAATCGGGGAAATCCGCCAGCAATGTCCGGATATGGAACTGGAAGTATTTGTCCACGGCGCCTTGTGCATTGCCTATTCCGGCCGTTGCCTGTTATCTGGCTATTTCAATCACCGCGATCCCAATCAGGGCACTTGCACCAATGCCTGCCGCTGGGAGTATAAAGTCAAACCGGCCGAGGCAGGCGGTGTCGAGCGGCATCCTGCCGCCGAACAGGAATTTGTTCTGGAAGACCCGGGCCGTCCCGGAGAGGCGATGCCCATTATCGAGGATGAGCACGGTACTTATATCATGAATTCCAAGGATTTGCGCGCTGTCGAGCATGTCCACAAGCTCAAGGAAATCGGCATCGATTGCCTGAAGATCGAAGGCCGCACCAAATCCCACTATTATGTGGCCCGCACTGCCCAGGTTTACCGCCAGGCCATCGACGATGCCGAGGCCGGCCGCCCCTTTGATCCGAAGTTGCTGGGGGTGCTGGAAAACCTGGCCAACCGCGGCTACACCGATGGTTTCTACCAACGTCACCACAGCCACGAATATCAAAATTATATCCAGGGCGCTTCCAGGGCCCACCGCCAGCAATTTGTCGGGGAAGTGGAAGCGTACGACAGCGGGCGGGGCATGGCCCAGGTATTGATTAAAAACAAGTTGCGTTTGGGGGACAGGATTGAATGGATTTCCCCGTCTGGCAACCGCGATGGGAGAGTCGAACATCTCGAGGATTTGGACGGTAAGCCCTTGGAAGAAGCGCCGGGTGGCGGTTGGCGGGTGCGGATTCCAGCGCCGCAAGACGGGAGTGGGTATGATTTGGTAGCCCGTTATTTATAAAAACTTTATTTATTATTGGGCGCCAAACAATTCCACCACCCGGCTTAAAATGACAATCAAACCAATGGCGCCAATCATCTGCCAGGTTTGGCGGTTGATGGCGGTGTAGATTTGTTTCAATTCTTGATGGATGGATTTGAGCTCGTTTTCCAGGTTGTTCATGCGTTCGCCAATCTGTTCAATTTTCTCGTCGCTTTGATCGAAGCGCTTGTCTACATGGCTTAATCGTTGCTCGAGATGGCCGAAGCGGCGGTCCACTTCCTCGAAACGCCGTTCCCCTTCATCAAAGCGCTGTCCCATATATTTGAACCGCTCCTCGGTGATATCGAACTGTTTCGACATCAACTCCCGCTGGTGCTTCAGTTCTTCTTCCAGCCGGATCAAGCGTTCGCGCATCTCCACATCCATGGGTGGCAGCAAAGTCGCGCCGGTGGCGGGATAGCGGGTGAGGGCAGCCTCGATCATCGCCTGAATGTGCTGAATATCGTCTTCCGCCAGTGACATGCCGGTTTCCTTGTGCGTTGTTGGGGATTATAGCATCAGTTTTGTTGTGATTGCCCTGCCATAACCCCCGCCGCCTGGTGTTTCGATCACAAACCTGTCACCGGTATTCACTTGGATTTGCGCGCAGCTGCCAAGTTCCACGGATTCTCCGTTGGCGCGGATTAAAATATTCCTGCCCACAGCGCCAGGTTGGCCTCCGGCCAAGCCAAAGGGCGGATAACGGCGGTGGTTGGATAAAATGGCGGCGGTCATGGGCTGTAGAAAGCGTATTGTACGGATCACCCCATCACCGCCGCGATATTTTCCGGCTCCGCCGCTGCCCCGGCGAATGCAAAATGTCTCGACACGGACGGGAAACCGCACTTCCAAAATTTCCGGGTCGGTGATACGGGAATTGGTCATGTGCGTGTGGACGGCGTCCGCGCCGTCGAAACCCGGGCCCGCGCCGGCGCCGCCGCAAATGGTCTCATAGTATTGATGATCTTTGTCGCCAAAGGTGAAGTTGTTCATGGTGCCCTGCGAAGCCGCCAGAACGCCGAGGGCGCCATAAATGGCATCGACGATAGCCTGGGAGGTTTCCACATTGCCCGCCACCACCGCGGCGGGATAACCGGGATTGAGCAACGACGCTTGCGGGAGGATGATTTCCAATGGCGCCAGGCAACCTGCGTTGAGGGGGATATCTTCCTCAACCAGAGTGCGGAAAACATACAATACCGCCGCCTTACACACCGCCGCGGGGGCGTTGAAATTGTCCGGCTGTTGAGGAGAAGTGCCGCTGAAATCGATTTTCGCCCTGCCATGAGCCGAATCGACCTCGATAGTGACGGCGATTTCAGCATCGCTATCCAAACGGTAGCGGAAAGTGCCGCCGCGGAGCTTGGATATTGCCATTTGGACAGCTTGTTTGGCGTTGCCCTGGATATGCTCCATATAGGCTTGAACGGTATCCAGCCCCCAGTGATCAATCATCTTTTGCAGTTCCTGCAAGCCTTTTTCATTGGCGGCAATCTGGGCGCGAAGATCGGCCAGGTTTTGCTCGGGATTGCGGGCGGGCCAGCGATGATTTGTGAGCCATTGGCGGATTGCCGTTTCCAGGAATTGCCCCTGCGACACGATTTTCAAGCCTGGACTCCAGACCCCTTCTTCGTCGATGTGCTGACTGTCTGGTGGCATGGAGCCTGGGGTCTTGCCGCCGATATCGGCATGATGGCCGCGGGAGGCCAGCAGGAACAGGATTTGGCTACCTTCGTGATGGAAGACGGGGGTGACTACGGTGATATCGGGCAAGTGGGTGCCGCCGTGGTAAGGAGAGTTGGTGAGCCAGACTTCGCCGGGTTGGAGTTCGACCCTTTTCAGCAATGCCTTGATGCTTTCCCCCATGGAGCCAAGGTGGACGGGAATATGGGGCGCATTGGCCACCAGATTGCCGTGGCCGTCGAACAAGGCGCAGGAGTAGTCGAGGCGTTCTTTGATGTTGACGGAAAAAGCCGTGTTTTGCAGGGTATAACCCATCTGCTCGGCGATGGCCATGAATTGCCTGTTGAAGATTTCCAGGCGGACAGGGTCGGGTGCTTGGCGGGAGTTTGTGGCGGCAATTCCGGTATCGTTGTTCACTTCTTCTGCGGGTGAGGCGTGCTCGAGGATCAAATGATTCAAGCCATTGATGAAGCCTTGCCAACCCGGCTCGACAACCGTGGTGGAAGTCGGTTCGATAATCAGTGCCGGTCCATCAATGCGCTGGCCGGGTTTGAGCTTTTCCCGCAGGAAAAGGGGGGCGGATTGCCATTGGCCACGGCTATAAAATTCAACGGTTTGGGCTGGTGCCGGTGGCGCATGGGTTTCCGGAAGCGGATGGGTGGTGACTTCTTCGCTCTTGCCGATTACTTCCACGGTGAGGGTATCGATGATGAGCGGCTTGTCCGGGTTGATGAAGCCGAATTGCCGCCGGTGTTTGGTTTCGAACTCCCGTTGCATTTGCGCGGGGTTGGCAAATTTCACTTCCAGGGTGGTATCGGTGCCTTCGTACCGCAGATGCAGACGGCGCTGGACAGCGATCTTCGCGGACGGAATACCTTGATCCTCCAGTTGAGCGCGGCCTTGGGTTTCCAGTGTGGCGAAAACAGATTCAAGTTGATCCAGAGAAGTTTGTGGCAAGGGGGATTGTAACGATTGTTCCAAGACTTGGCGGAAATCGGCCAACCCCATGCCATAGGCGGACAAGACTCCGGCCAGGGGGTGGAGAAAAACCTGCTGGATGCCCAGTCTTTCCGCTACCAGGCAGGCGTGCTGGCCGGCCGCTGCGCCATAGCAGCATAAGGTGTACTGGGTCAGATCGTGCCCCTGTTGTACGGAAATTTTCTTGATGGCATCGGCCATGTTTTCCACGGCCACGGCCAGGAACCCTGCGGCAACGGCCTCCGGTGTGCGCTGGTCACCAGTGGCGGCGTGAATTTCCTCGGCCAGATGGGCGAACGCTTGCTGGACGCCGTCGAGATCCAGGGATTGGTCGGCGCCCCGGCCAAAGACTCTGGGAAAAAACGCCGCTTGAATTTTCCCAAGCATTAAATTGGCGTCGGTAATGGTTAGCGGTCCGCCCTTGCGGTAACTCAAGGGGCCCGGGTCGGCGCCGGCGGAATCGGGACCAACCAGGTAGCGCCCCCCTTTGAACTTGAGTAAAGAGCCGCCGCCCGCGGCCACGGTATGAATTTTTAGCATGGGGGTTTGCAGGCGAACCCCGGCGATTTCTGTTTCCAGGCTGCGTTCCAGTTCTCCGGCATAGTGGGCGACGTCCGTAGAAGTACCCCCCATATCGAAAGTGACGATGCGGTCAAAACCGGCTTGTTGGCAAACCGCTGCCGCAGCCACCATGCCTCCTGCGGGGCCGGACAAAATACTGTCCTTGCCGTGAAAAAATTCCGCCCGGGTCAGGCCTCCGTGGGATTGCATAAACCAAATCGGGATGTCGCCATCGGTGCCTTCCATCAATTGCCTGGAGTATCGGCGCAGGCAAGGGGACAAATAGGCATCCACCACGGTGGTATCTCCCCGGGCGACCAATTTAATCAAAGGGCTGATTTGGTGGGAAACGGAAATTTGCGTAAAGCCGATGGATTCGGCAAGGGTGGCGAGGGTCAGCTCATGTTGGGGATAACGGTAGCCGTGGACGAAAACGATGGCGAGGGCGCGGATGCCGCTGTCGAAGACAGCTTGCAGGTCTTTTTTGGCCTGTTTTAAATTCAAAGGTGTGATGATTTGCCCTTGACTGTCCAGCCGTTCCTGCACCTCGATAACTGTCTGATACAAAGGTTTGGGCTTTTGTATTTTACGGGCAAAGATTGCCGGCCGGTTCTGGTAGCCGATTTCCAAGGCGTCACCAAAGCCTTGGGTAATGGCTAGCGCACAGGGTTCCCCTTTGTGTTCCAAAAGGGCATTGGTGCCGACGGTGGTGCCGAGTCTGACGGATTCTACCAAAGTGGCGGGGATTTGTTCCCCCGCCTTTAAGGCCAGAACGTCACGGATGCCTTGTAAAACCGCATCCTGGTATTGCCTGGGGTTTTCCGATAGCAATTTATGGGTGATCAGTTCACCGTCAGGGCGCTTGGCGACGATATCGGTAAACGTTCCGCCCCGGTCAATCCAGAACTGCCAGCGATTGTTGGCCATGGTGTTACCCTGTTATCCGAAACTAGAAAATATCTGCCACGTCAATCTTTTTAATCCTTGCAGTCAGGTTCCATAAAACACCACTTGACCTGCGGCACCGTGCGTTTTATTTCCACCTCCAAGAGGTTGATCTTATGAACCGCTTGTTGCAGGGTGAGATCCGGTTTCATGCGCAGTTTGGCGGCCACCATGACATCGGGGCCTAACTGCAGGGTGATGAGATTGAAAAGGTGAGCGATGGCGTCGTCTTGCTCAATCACCTGATTGATGGCTTGCTCCAACGCTGGTTCAGCGCTGCGGCCGACTATCAAAGCCTTGATATGCAAGGCCACGAACAGGGAAATCAGAATCAGAACCACGCCGATGGCGATTGAACCCATGGCGTCATAGACGGGATTGCCTGTTATAGCCGCCATACCCAAGCCGAGCAAGGCAAAGGTCAGGCCCACCAAGGCGGCGCTATCTTCTCCCAAGACCACGACTAATTCGGCATTGCGGGTGGTGGATATCCATTGGCGCAAGGTTTGATTGCCTTTTATGCGGCCTATCTCCTTCAGGCACCCTCGCAAACTCCATCCTTCCAGCACAATGGACAATACCAGAATCAACAAACCGATAACCGGTTGATGCAGTCCTTCATGGGAATCCAGCTTGTGCCAGCCTTCATAGATAGAGAAAATGCCACCCATGGTGAATAAAAGAATCGCCACCACAAAGCTCCAAAAATAACTGATTTTTCCGTATCCCAGCGGGTGTTCTTGATCAGGCGGCCGTTGAGCCTGTTTTAGACCCAGATAAAGCAGTACCTGGTTGCCACTGTCGGCAAACGAGTGGATGGTTTCCGCCAGCATGCTTCCAGAGCCTGTATAAAAAGCAGCCCAGGCTTTGGCGAATGCGATGCCAAGGTTGGCGGTAAAGGCATAAAAAATGGCTTTGTAGCCGTGATTCGAGCTATCCATGGATGATCCTGTGAATTTTTCGGGTTTTTGTCAGTCAATTGAGAAGCCTCTGAACAAGTCATCCTTGTCTTTTTCAGAGAGCGAAAAACAAAAATTGCGATTTTTGTTTTCTTACAAAGTCAATCACTTACAGTGATTGACTTTGGCGGCACCTCCATGTGCCGCAGGTGCCTCTGACTTAATCAGAGGCGCCTTAATTGTTAAACTATTGTTGTTATTTTTTGCTTTTCCGGGCATTTTATGCCATAAAACTCCTTTGGTTCTACAAGAGCACCCTGTTCACGGATGGTCAGGCATGCCCTTTCGAATAGATGAAATGCAAAACTATAACAGACGCACAATGTGAGCATATCAGTTGCCGGCAGTAGTGTTTGACTGCCAAGGCGGCGAATTCCGCATTCTCACAAGGATACCGATTAATCAATTTAGGAATGATCCTTTACTATGCAGGCAAGCGAAATCTACGTACAGAATTTGGAAAAGCACCTCGCTGAAGAAAATCCACTGTTGGTGGATGTGGCGAAGAATTTCCAGGTGATTGACAATGTCGGCCACGAATTGGGATTGATCCATCCTGATCAATCCACTGCCCGTCAAATTCCCTGGTGGCCGCTGATTTCCATTCTAGGGTTGTTTTCATCTGGTAAATCCAGTTTTATCAATCATTTTCTGGGGCAGAAAATTCAGCGTACCGGCGTCCAGGCGGTGGATGACAAGTTCACGGTACTGTGTTACAGCCCGGACCCGGAAGTGAAAACCTTGCCTGGGGTTGCCTTGGACGTGGACCCAAGATTTCCTTTTTACCAAATCAGCCGGGAGATTGATGAAGAGCTGGAGGGTGAGGGTAAAAGGATCAATGCCTATTTACAATTAAAAACTTGCAATAGCGAAAACCTCAAGGGAAAGATTTTTATCGATTCGCCTGGATTCGATGCCGACGCCCAGCGTAGCGCGACCCTGCGGATTACCAAGCATATCATCGATATTTCCGATTTGGTGCTGATTTTCTTCGACGCCCGGCGTCCGGAACCCGGGGCCATGCGTGATACCCTGGAATATTTGGTGAAAACCACCATCGACCGTTACGATTCAGAGAAATTCATCTATGTCTTGAATCAAATCGATGTTACCGCCCGGGAAGATAGCCTGGAAGAGGTCGTGGCGGCGTGGCGCAGCGCCCTGGCGGAAAGAGGGCTGAACGTGACCCATTTCTACACCATTTTTTCTCCTGAAGTGGAATTAAACGCGGAAGACGATTACATCAAAAAACGCCTGGAAGCCAGGCGCGACCGTGATCTGAATGAAATCCACCAACGCATGCGCCATGTGGAAGTCAAACGTGCTTACCGGATTCTCAATACCCTGGAATTAACCACCAAGGAAATGATGGACCGCTCCATACCCCTCTTGGAGAAGGCGCTGCGGGGTTGGCGTAATTGGACATTGCGCCTTGATACGCTTCTTTTTGCACTACTTGTGGGTGGCGGCGCTTTTGTGGGGCTGACTACAGGTATGTGGTTGAATCCCATGATTGATGCCATGGCGGTTGGTGCTCTTTTTATTGTCATGTTCATCTTTCATCTCATTTTTTCTTCCATATTCAAAATGATTTATCGCCGGAGCCTGGCCAAGAAACAGCGGCAAATGAAACTGCGCTTCAGTTTGGTCAAGGCTTTTGATAAATGCGCCAATTGGCGGATGTTCGCCACCGGCAAGATCAAGGGATGGAATGAAACTGTCCGCAAACAACTGGAAGACATTCTCAACCGCGCCGATATTCTGATTCAGCGTCTCAATGACGAGATGACCAATCCTTCCGGTCAGGTTCCGAAAAAGCCTGCTGAAATAGAAAAGGTCACCGCGGAGGTTTCATAGCCAGCGTTCGACGGTCAAAACCAGCATCGCACACCACCGTTGCCACCAAGGCCGCGGTGGATAAGACGCCAGGGAGATTTCTCTGGCGTTTTTCAGGTCGGCTGAAAACTGACTTTCAAGGTTTTGTTTGCTTGGCGTTTGTTGCAGCACCACATCCACTTCCAGGTCGTGAAGCAGACTGCGATAATTCAAATTACTGGAACCCACAGTCATCCAATCATCAATGATGATGGTTTTGGCGTGGAGAATGGCTGGCAGGTATTCGTAAATTTTGACCCCGCTGCGTAATAATCGGCCGTAAAAGACGGACGAAGTCCAAGGCATAAAAAAGACATCGGAACGTTCTGGCAGTAATATCCGCACATCGATGCCCCGCTGGGCGGCTTGCGCCAGTTTTTGCAAAAGCCGGCGATCCGGGACGAAATAGGCATTGGTAATCCAGAGACGGTTTTGGGCCCGTTCAATCCGGCGGATCAGATCTCTCAACAGGCGCCGGCGGCGGTGGCGGGTGTAATTGAGGCGGAAAGGATAATCCCGCCAGGCCGGAAAGGGAGGCATGAGACGGTAGGGATGCCAGGCTTTTTCAAAAGCCCGGGTCAAGGGATAGGTTGCTATCTTTGAGACTCTCACCGCGGTGTCTCGCCACCCCTCTCCACCTTGATCCACAGGCAAGTGACAGTCGCAGATATTGAGACTTCCCACCCATGCAATTTCGTTGTCGATGACACAGGTTTTCCGGTGGTTGCGATGGTTGAGGTTGATCAGCCAATCTATCAGTTTTCTAAATAGCGGCCGGTCTTCGCTGGTATATTTCCAGTGCCAGAAAAACCAGGGAACCGGGTGGTAGATCCGCACTTCGACCGGGCTCCCTTGAAATAGTTGCGGCAGAGTTTGGGAGGCGAAAGGCAAACCTACTCCATCTACCAGCAACCGCACCCGGACACCACGTTCTGCTGCACGGATCAACGCACGGACAAAACGCTTGCCGACGCTATCGATACGGAATATGTAGGTTTCCAGGTCTATCCGTGTAGCCGCCGCTTCAATGTCCTGAAGCAGTGCCTCGAAATAAACGTCTCCTTGATGATAAAGGAGCTCTTCGGGCCTTGCGGTTTGCCCTTGCAATAAAGCGCTCAACTGTATGGATCATCTATAGTCGAAATGGGGTTTTGAGTATTTTGGCTACCGGCCGGTTTTTCAGCCGTATGTAATTCGGTATGCCTCGTGAGTAGGGAGGATAATCTTCCCCCTCGATCAAGGGAACCAAATAACGCCGACATTCTTCTGTAATTCCATAACCCTCCCGACTGATGAATGCTTTTGGCATTCGTTTTTCCACGTTGGCCACTTGATCGAGTGGCGCCTGGCCGATTTCCCATCGGTAGGGATCGTCCGAGGCGCGGATAATGGCGGGCATCACCGCATTGGCGCCGGCCAATGCCATTTCCACCGCTGCCTTTCCTACGGCATAGGCTTGCTCGGCATCGGTTCGGGAAGCAATGTGCCGGGCTGAGCGTTGCAGATAATCCGCTACCGCCCAATGACAACGGAAACCCAGTTCGCCGTGGATCATCCGGGCCAACACCGGCGCCACGCCGCCGAGCTGAGTATGGCCAAAAGCGTCTCGATAACCGGCATCCGCCAGAAATTTACCGTCAGGATTTTTTACACCTTCCGACACCACGACACAGCAATGCCCTTCTTTTTCCACCACGGATTTGACTTTGTCAAGAAATTCATCCTGTTTGAAAGGGATTTCCGGGAACAAAATAACGACCGGGATCGGGCAATCTTCGGGGGATGCCAATCCTCCAGCCGCCGCAATCCAGCCGGCATGACGGCCCATGACTTCAAAGACGAATACCTTGGTGGAGGTGGCGGCCATCGATGCCACATCCAACGTGCCTTCCAGGGTAGAGATAGCCACGTATTTAGCGGCGGACCCGAATCCCGGGCAATTGTCGGTAATCGGCAGGTCATTATCCACGGTTTTGGGAATGTGTATGGCCTGGATGGGAAACCCCATGGTTTCTGAAAGCTGGGAAATTTTATGGCAGGTATCGGCGGAATCGCCGCCGCCGTTATAAAAGAAATAACCGATATTGTGAGCCCGAAATACCTCAATCAGCCGTTCATACTGCGCCTTGTTTTCCTCCAGTCCCTTCAGCTTGTAGCGGCAGGAACCGAATGCCCCTCCCGGGGTGTGGCGCAGCGCGGCGATGGCCTCGTCTGATTCCTGGCTGGTGTCGATCAGATCTTCAAGCAGCGCGCCGACAATGCCGTTCCTGCCCGCATATACTTTGCCGATTTGGCCGGGATACTGACGGGCGGTTTCGATCACGGCGCACGCCGAGGCATTGATAACGGCGGTCACCCCGCCGGATTGGGCGTAGAAAGCGTTTTTCATCGGCAGTCAGCTCCAGAAGTGTTTCGTCAATATATTTTACACTTTTTATTATCTCTCTGGCCGGCGTGTCACAACAGGAATAATTTTTAGTTCAAGCTATTGAAAATAAAGTAAATATATCCGTACAAATTGTACTTGGCACGAATGATGAATGGAAACTTAATGAATCGGCAGATTCATTTTTTGTCATTTAGATGGGAGAAAGAACATGAAAAAAAAATACCGCGGGCTCAAAGGCTTGTTCCTTGGGCTGATGTGTTTGTTTGTATCGCAGGCCAATGCGGTGCCGGTGGGCTTGGAACTGGCATTGCTGGTGGATGTATCCGGCAGTGTGGATGCAACTGAATACGACCTGCAAAAAACCGGGTATGTGAATGCCTTCAAGGATCCCGCCTTGGCCGGGATTTTGCCTGCCGACGGCATTGCCGTGACCTATATCGAATGGTCAGGATCGTCCCAGCAGTCCCAACTGGTGGGCTGGACCCATATCACCGATGCGGCTTCGGCAGATGCCTTCGGCGATGCCATTGCGGCGACTTCCCGGGCATTTGGTGGCGCCACTGCCCCGGGCAGTGCCATCAATTTTACGGTCCCGGCATTCGACAACAACGGTTTTGAAGGCACCCGCCTGGTCATTGACGTTTCCGGGGATGGCCGTGAAAACAGCGGTGCGAATACCGCCAATGCCCGGGATGCCGCGTTGGCGGCCGGCATCGATGCCATCAACGGTTTGCCAATTCTGACCGATGACGCAACCTTGGATACCTGGTATCAAAACAATGTCGTCGGTGGCGCCGGTGCGTTTTTGTTGGTGGCCAATGATTTTAGCGATTTCACAGCTGCCATCAAAAACAAGATCCAACGCGAAGTCGGCGGCGGTGGCGGAGGGGGCACTGTGCCAGAACCTGCCACCTTGCTGCTTTTTGCCATTGGCCTTGGGGGGCTTGGCCTGCAAGGGAAAAAGAGAGCCTGAACAATTCAGGCCATGAGGTGTCCCCAATCTGGAGGCGGTCAACCGCCTCCAGATTCCCGCCATCGCCAGGCGCTTGGATCGGGAGATTGATGGCACAGCGTCTTCAGCAATGCCACGAAACGCCGACGGGGGATGACTTCCGCACCCAAGGTGGTCAAGTGCCGGGTGTGCACCTGGCAGTCGATCAGGCCATAATGCCAGCTTTTCAATTTTTCCACTAACGTCACAAAAGCCGCCTTGGAAGCATTGCTGCGGCGGTAGAACATGGATTCGCCATAGAATACCCGGCCGATGGCGACCCCGTATAATCCACCCACCAGTTGATTGTCTTGCCAGGTTTCCACTGAATGAGCATGTCCCAGCCGATGTAAACGGACGTAGGCCGATTTCATTTCCGGTGTGATCCAGGTGCCTTCGTTATCTT
>Ga0256841_1002117_pt1 | contig 16156 bp, 19 predicted proteins | sample 356308metaG_FD_185971 | JGI IMG/M metagenome (GOLD analysis project Ga0256841, IMG submission 185971) | Hydrothermal vent microbial communities from Mid Atlantic Ridge, Atlantic Ocean - 356-308 | ecosystem: Environmental > Aquatic > Marine > Hydrothermal vents | place: Atlantic Ocean: Mid... | reverse complement strand
GGTCAAATGGCCCAACGACCTCTACCTGGGAGAAAAAAAGGTCGGGGGCGTGCTGACCGCACGATTGAAGGGTTTTTATGTGGTAGGAATCGGAATCAATCTGAAAAAAAGTGAAAAAAACTTTGTCGCCCTTGAAACGGAACTTTCCGCGATGATATTACTTGATATGTATCTCCATCGGCTTCGGAGACCTCCGAAGTGGAAGGATCTCTTTAGAGAATATCAGTTAGAATTTGAAAAAACTCGGGCCTTTTCCGCCCACATCGGCCAGAAAAGCATTTCTTTGGAAAATGCCCGAATTATGGACGACGGAACCATCGTCGTCGACGGAGAAAGGATGGTAAGTCTGCGATGAGTGAAGTGATCAGTATTGCCAACCAAAAAGGTGGTGTCGGTAAGACCACGACGGCGGTCAATCTCGCAGCCTCCTTGGCGGACGAGGGAAAGAAGGTACTGCTGATCGACGTCGATCCCCAGTCCAATGCCACGACCAACCTCGGTTATAGCCGTAACGACTATGAGTTTAATATCTACCATGTCCTGATTGGAAGCAAACGTATCAATGACATCCTTCTAAAAACTTCGATCAAAGGTCTAGATCTTGCTCCGTCCAATATCGGCCTCGTGGGTATAGAAAAAGAGTTTTACGGCAGCCGAAAGCGTAATCGAGAGCTGATTTTGCGCCGGGCTATCGAAGAGGTGAGAAAAAAATACGACTACATCATTATCGATTCCCCTCCGGCGCTGGGCCCCATTACCATCAACGCCCTGAGCGCCTCCGATTCGGTCATCATTCCGATTCAGTGCGAATTTTTTGCCCTGGAGGGGTTGGCTCAGCTTCTCAATACGGTCTCCCTATTGCGCAAAACCATCAACCCCAAACTTCGCATCAAAGGCTTTTTGCCGACGATGTACTCGGGACAGAACAACCTCTCCAAACAGGTTTTGGCAGATCTGGAACACCATTTCAGGGATAAGCTCTTTACCTGGAAGAAAAATAGTGAATTTATCGTCGTTCCCCGCAACGTCAAGGTGGCAGAGAGTCCCAGCTTCGGTAAGCCCGTGACTCACTACGCCTCCGGCTCCAAAGGTTCCAAAGCCTATAAAGCTTTGGCTGAAGCTATCTTGAGGAGTTGAGATGGCATTGGGCAAAGGGCTGGGAGCGATCCTGGAAGAAGTAGGGCAGGCCTACGAAACTGAGCTGGCTCAGAAGGCGGAGAGCCGAGACAGCGATCTGGGCGAAGAGATCCGGGAGCTTCCCGTGGCCTCGATCGACCCCAATCCCTATCAGCCCCGTAAGGATTTTGATCCCGAGCGTCTCGAGGAGTTGGCGGCTTCGATCCGGCGTCACGGTCTGCTCCAGCCCGTCGTCGTTATTCCCCACGGAGACCGTTGGCTTCTTGTAGCGGGCGAGCGGCGCCTTCGAGCCCACAAGCTCATGGGCGCCGAGACGATCCGGGCGATTGTTGCCGATGTGGATCTGGACCGCCTGCGGATGCGAGAACTGGCCCTGATAGAAAATATCCAGCGCCAAGATCTCAACCCCATTGAGTTGGCTCAAGCTTACAAAGAGCTTTTGGAGGTCCACGGCATCACCCACGAAGAGCTGGCCGCACTGGTCCACAAGAGCCGCTCCCAGATTACCAACACCCTGCGCCTTCTCTCTCTGGGCGACTATGCCAGTGAGAATCTGATGAGAGGAAAGATAAGTCAGGGGCACGCCAAGATACTTCTGGGACTACCGGAAGAACGCCAGAAGGTGCTGGTCGATACGATTATCGGACGCCGCCTCAGCGTGCGGGAGGCTGAAACTTTGGCTCAACAAGAGAAGGGATCTTCGGCCTCTGCTTCCAAAGCCAAGAAGGCTGCTGGTTATCGTATTCCCGACCCTCTTCGGGAAGAGATTTTCCGAAGACTTCCCTTTGTTCGTAAGATCAAAAGAAACAAAGTAGAGCTGGAGATCTCCGATGAATCGGAACTGCAGGCTCTGCTCGATTTTCTCCGCAAAAGAGAGCAATAAGCTCTGCTTAACCCTGATTTAAAACGCAAAATGATAGAATGCGCCTAATTTCTACGCCGAGGAGTGCCAATGCTTGATCTCATCCCCGCTCTGATGGTGGTCGTATTGATCATCTTTTTTTTCCTGATCTTCCAGCTCAACGGCAAACTCTATGAACCGCTGCTTCGCTTTATGGACAATCGGGAGCAGACCATTGCCAAAGATCTTGAAGCGGCCCAAAATCTCAGCAGCGACAGTGAAGAGCTGCAGGCCCAAGCCCAGTCCAACCTGGAAGCGGCACGGAGCGAAGCCGCGCGTCTGCGTCAGGAGGCCATAGAAAAAGCCAAACTGGCCAACGCCGAGGCGATGGAAGCGAAGCAAAAAAGTCTGGAAGAGGCCTATGCCCAGTTCCGTGTCCGATTGGAGGAGGAACGGGAGAGCCTCAGATCCTCCGTCTTGTCTCAGCTGCCGCTCATCAAAGAGAGCCTCAAAGCCAAATTCAGCCAAATCTGAGAAGGGAAAAGCCTATGAAGAAAAAGATCATCATCACGTTATTGGCTCTGGGCATACCGGCACTCCTGCTTGCCTCCGGCCACGGCGAAGGTTCGGGTCACTACGAGGCTATTACCGGGCGTTCCAGTGATTTCGTTCCCCGAATCTTCAACTTTCTGATTTTTGCGGGTTTGCTCTATTATCTCATTGCCGAGCCGGTGCGAAACTTCTTCAGCGCTCGTAAAGAAAAGATCGCCTCCCAGCTCAAAGAGATCGAGAGACGCCTTCAGGAAGCTAAGGAAGCTCGCAAAGCAGCCGAGCAGGCTCTGGCCGAGAGTGAAAAGAAGGCCAAGGAGATCCTGGAGGATGCACAGAAGGAGGCATCGCTCCTTACGGAGCGCTACCAGGAGCTTGGGGAGCGGGAGCTTGAGGCTCTGGAGCGTCAGTATCGGGAGCGTATGGAAGTGGAGGAGCGGAAGATGCAGCGTGAAACGATCGTTTCGCTCCTGGATGAGAATATCCAGTCCGACGATATTCCCCTCAGCGGCACTCAGGTGATTGAAACTCTAGCGAAGAAGGTGGCCTAAATGAATGAACTGATTGCCAAACGATATGCCAAGGCGTTGATGGAGCTGGTGCCGGCCAAGGAGCGCTCCGCACTGTTGAAGTCGCTGCAGTCGCTTCAAGAGGCTTTTTCTGCCCCCGAGGCAGTGGAGCTGATCACTTCGCCCCTGGTGAGCAATGTTCGGAAATTTGAACTCCTGGTCGCTCCGCTGGAGTCCAAGCTCGATCCCCGCCTTTTTCGCCTTTTGAAGGTGATGAGCGAAAAGGGACGACTCGATCTCGTTTCGGATCTGGCGGAGATCCTCGATCTCGAGATCAAAAAAGCGAGCAAGCGCTTCGAAGGAAGCGTTGAAGCGGACGAGGATCTGCCCAATGAGGAGATCAAGCGCCTCGAAGAGGTCCTGGAGCGCTTCAGCGGCGCGAAGATCAAACTGAAGCAGACGAAGAAGAACGGTGACGGCCTGCGGGTAAGCGTCGACGATCTGGGACTGGAGGTCAACTACTCCAAGAGCCGGGTCAAGGCAGATCTTCTGGATTTTATCCAGCGAGTACTTTAAACAGTAGCAAACTTACAGAAAGGAGCAGCAGTGGCAGCGAAATTGCAAGCGGACGAGATCAGCTCGATCATCAAAGAGCGGATCGAAAATTTTGAACTGAATGTAGACATTAACGAAGTAGGGAAGGTCATCGGGATCGGAGACGGAATTGCCCGTGTCTATGGCTTGAGTAACGTCATGGCCGGCGAGATGGTCGAATTCGAAAACGGTACCAAAGGACAGGTTCTGAACCTGGAAGAGGCTAGCGTCGGTATCGTCGTCCTCGGTGAGTACAACGATATTCACGAGGGGATGAGCGTCAAGCGTCTCGGTGCGCTTTTGGAAGTCCCTGTCGGCGACGCCCTCGTCGGACGGGTCGTCAACCCTCTGGGGGAGCCTATCGACGGCAAAGGCCCCATCGAAGCGGCCGAGAAGCGCTTTGTCGAAGAGAAGGCTCCGGGGATTATGGCCCGTAAATCGGTTCATGAGCCTCTGCAGACGGGAATCAAGGCGATCGACGCTCTGGTCCCCGTCGGCCGCGGCCAGAGGGAGCTGATCATCGGGGACCGCCAGACGGGTAAGACCACTCTGGCGATCGATACGATTATCAATCAGAAGGGTCAGGATGTCATCTGTATCTACGTCGCTATCGGTCAGAAGCAGTCTACGGTGGCCTCTCTGGTCAAAAAGCTCGAAGAGGCGGGTGCGATGGAGTACACCATCATCGTCAATGCCGGAGCTTCCGATCCTTCAGCCTTTCAGTTCCTGGCTCCCTACGCCGGGGTCACGATGGCGGAGTATTATCGGGACAACGGACGCCATGCCGTTATCTTCTACGATGATCTCTCCAAGCATGCCGTCGCCTACCGGGAAATGTCACTGATTCTTCGCCGTCCTCCGGGCCGCGAAGCCTATCCCGGGGATGTCTTCTATCTCCACTCCCGTCTGCTGGAGCGTGCCGCGAAGCTGAGCGACGAGCTGGGAGCCGGATCGATTACCGCCTTCCCTATTATCGAGACTCAGGCGGGAGACGTTTCGGCCTACATCCCCACCAACGTCATCTCCATCACCGATGGTCAGATCTTCTTGGAGACCGACCTTTTCAACTCGGGAATCCGTCCCGCGATTAACGTCGGTCTCTCCGTCTCCCGAGTTGGGGGAGCCGCACAGATCAAAGCGATCAAGAAAGTTTCCGGTACTCTGCGTCTGGATCTGGCCTCTTATCGCGAGCTTCAGGCTTTTGCCCAGTTTGCCAGCGATCTGGATGAGCATAGCCGCCATCAGCTCGAACGAGGTGCACGGATGACGGAGCTACTGAAGCAGCCTCCCTATTCACCAATCCCCGTCGAGAAGCAGGTGGTCATCATCTATGCCGGAACCAAGGGATATCTCGATGACATCCCCGTCTCGGAAGTCACGCGCTTCGAACAGGAGTTTTATACCTTCCTCGATGCAAAATATCCCGGTATTCTGGAGAGTATTCGCGAAAGCAAAGAGCTCAAGAGCGAGACCGAAGAGGAGCTTAAGAAAGCGATCGAGGATTTCAAGTCCCAGTTCGCCGTATAACCCAAGGTTGAAACAATGGCTAGCCTGAAAGATATCAAGCGCAAGATCAAAAGCGTCAAAGGGACGCAGAAGACGACCCATGCGATGAAACTGGTCTCTTCCGCAAAACTCAAGCGCGCCGAAGAGCTTGCCAAGCGTTCGAAGATGTACGCCCAGAAGATTACGGAGATGATCGACGAGATCGCTCTGCAGATCGCCAAGTATAACGACGTAAGCGACAACATATATTTTCGCACCGTAGAGAATCCCAAGACGGTCGACATTGTCTTTGTTACCGCAGACAAGGGACTTTGCGGCGGTTTCAACTCTCAGACCATCAAGTCGGTCAATGCCATGCTCTCGGAGTATGAGGCCAAAGGTACGACGGTACGACTCCGTGCCATCGGGAAAAAAGGGATCGCCTACTACCGCTTTAACAAGCGGGAGATGCTTGATGAGATTGAGGGGCTCAGTGCCTCACCTTCCTATGAAGAGGCGGCGAAATTTATTCGCGCCTGCGTCGATGACTATATTGCCGGAAAGACCGACAAAGTGGTCCTGGTCCATAACGGGTACGTCAACATGATCACCCAGGAGATCCGCGTCGACAATCTCGTCCCCGTCGATCCTTCCACGCTGCCCGAAGGGTCGACCAGTAACTCTGAGCTGGAGCTGGAGCCCGATGACGATGATACGCTGCTCGAAGCGTTGATCCACCGTTATCTGGAGTATCTGATGTATTATGCGCTCATCGACTCTCTGGCCGCGGAGCATGGAGCACGGATGCAGGCAATGGACGCGGCGACGACAAATGCCAAAGAGATGGTCAAAACCCTCACCGTCCAGTACAATAAGGCACGCCAAGAGGCTATCACCACCGAATTGATCGAGATCATCAGCGGTGTCGAATCACTGAAATAAAACGAGGAGAGATACATGACTGGAAAAATTATTCAGGTAATGGGCCCGGTCGTCGATGTAGAGTTCGGCGACTATCTGCCCGAAATCAACGAAGCGCTTGAAGTAGAAAATCAAGGGCGGCGTCTGGTTCTAGAAGTTGCGATGCAGCTTGGGGACAATCGGGTTCGTACTATCGCGATGGACATGTCCGAAGGTCTGGTCCGGGGTCAGGAAGTCAAAGCAACCGGCGCTCCCATCAAGGTTCCCGTCGGCGAGGTGGTCTTGGGACGGATTTTCGACGTCGTAGGAAACGTGATCGACGAGGGTGAACCGGTCAAGGCAGAGACCCTGTGGTCCATCCACCGCACGCCGCCCGCCTTTGAAGATCAGAGTACCAAAGCGGAGATCTTTGAAACCGGAATTAAGGTCGTCGACCTTCTTGCTCCCTATGCCAAGGGAGGAAAAGTCGGACTCTTCGGAGGGGCCGGAGTCGGGAAGACCGTCATCATCATGGAGTTGATCAACAACGTCGCCATGAAACACAGCGGTTACTCCGTCTTTGCCGGTGTCGGCGAGCGGACCCGGGAAGGAAACGACCTCTACAACGAAATGAAAGAGTCCAACGTACTGGACAAAGTCGCCCTATGCTACGGTCAGATGAATGAGCCTCCGGGAGCACGGAACCGTATCGCGCTGACCGGTCTGACGATGGCTGAATATTTCCGGGATGAGATGGGACTGGACGTTCTGATGTTCATCGATAATATCTTCCGCTTCGCTCAGTCGGGTGCCGAGATGTCCGCACTCCTTGGACGCATCCCCTCTGCGGTCGGTTATCAGCCTACGCTTGCCTCCGAAATGGGCAAGCTCCAGGAGCGGATCACCTCCACGACCAAAGGTTCGATCACTTCGGTTCAGGCCGTTTACGTCCCTGCAGACGACCTCACCGACCCGGCTCCCGCTTCGGTCTTTGCCCACTTGGACGCGACGACCGTCCTCAACCGCTCCATCGCTGAGAAGGGAATTTACCCCGCCGTCGATCCCCTCGACTCGACGAGCCGGATGCTCGATCCCGTCATTATCGGAGAGGAGCACTATCAGGTGGCCCGGGGCGTGCAGGCGATCCTGCAGAAGTATAAAGATCTCCAGGACATCATCGCCATCCTCGGTATGGATGAGCTGAGCGAAGAGGACAAACTGATCGTCGAGCGTGCCCGGAAGGTCGAGAAGTTCCTCTCCCAGCCCTTCCACGTCGCCGAAGTCTTCACCGGAAGCCCCGGACGCTACGTTACGCTGGAAGAGACGATCAAAGGCTTCAAAGGTCTGCTCAACGGCGAATACGACCATCTTCCCGAAGCGGCCTTCTATATGGTCGGAAGCATGGATGAAGCGATCGAAAAGGCCGAAAAAATGAAAGCGAAGGCGGCGTAAGCCCCAAAGGATCTCCATGAAAACCATGAAACTTGAGATCGTTACCCCCAACGGCCTCATCTACGAAGGGGATGTGAAGATGGTGACCCTTCCCGGAAAAGAGGGGGAGTTTGGCGTCTTGCCGGAGCACGCCTCTCTCGTCTCTCTTCTGGAGACCGGTGTCATCACGATTGAAACCACCGAAGGCAAAGAGATCATGGTCGCTATCAACCGAGGCTATGTGAAAGTGGACGAAAACAAGGTCAGCTGCATCGTTGACGGGGCCGTCCTCATCAACGATGAGGAGGGAAGACTCAGCCAACGGATGGCGGAAGCCAAAGAGCTTCTCAAAAGCGCTCAGACCTCTGATGTGGCTATTGCTGCTGCCGTCAGTAAGGTCGAGTCGATCAAAAAATCCTACTGATTCCGTGGGATCACTTTCAGCTTATCTCTCCAACAGCGGTGCCATCACCTGGTTGGTACTGCTGGTTCTCTCCGCCTATTTTATTGCGACCTTTTGGATCTTTCTCTACCGATACAGTTTGATTCGCAGCCGTTTGGCACTGGAGACGAAATCTTTAGGTCGCCTCTACATGGGCCGAAGGGATAGCGTCTCAGAAGAGTCTCTTCTGGCAGGATACCTTCGTCAGATCGGAAAGATCAGTCCCGAAGTCCTCAGGGCCGCCGTCAACGACGCGGTGCGTAGTGCTACGCGGGGATTGACTCAGCTCTCTATCATGGCGTCTACTGCCCCATTCGTCGGGCTCTTCGGGACCGTCGTCGGCATACTGGAAGCCTTCGGTCGCCTCGGAACCCAGAAGAGTGCTTCCTTGGCCGTTGTCGCTCCGGCTATCAGTGAAGCTTTGGTCGCTACGGCCGCGGGGATCTTCGTCGCAATCTTTGCCTATGCTTTTCATCTTCTGCTTAAGCGGAAAGCCTACGAGCTCCAGTCTCTGTTGGAGTCGGAAGCGGAGATCATTCTGGCCCAGAGTGACCGGAAAGGCTAAGCGGTGTTTCGCTGGGACGAGGACCCGGATCTGAATATCACTCCCTTCGTGGATGTGATGCTGGTTCTAATGGCGATCCTCATGGTCACGGCGCCGACGATTACCTTCCAGGAGCAGATTACCCTGCCCAAGGGGACCCGAAGTAAGCAGGTAGAGAAGATCCCTAGCATTACCATCCGTATGGACCGTAACCGTCGGATCTATCTGGGTAAGGACACCTATACGCTTCGGGATTTTGCCGACAACTTCATGCTTAAATCGGCGACGATGAACAAAAAGAGCGATGTTTACATCCGGGCCGATGAAAATCTGCCTTATAAAGATGTTATCTATCTTCTCAAGAGTGTGAAAGAAGCGGGATTTGCCCGGGTCTCGCTCCTGACGGAATGATGAAGAGCAAGCTCTTCGCCGGCCTTGTCGCCTTTGGCATCTACTTTGCCGTTTTGGCCGCATTGTTCTACTACTTCGGCTATCATCATCGCAATCCTCCCCGCCACTATGTGGTCAAAAACGAGCGGGGTATCGCCGTGACACTTGCCGGGGCTAAAGCCCCCAATCCCCCGAGCCCGAAAAAGAAAACGACGGCGAAAAAGAAGCATCATCCCAAACCGCGCAACATTGCACAGGAAAAGAAGGCTCCTCGCACGGTCCCGACCAGACGGAAGAAAACGACGCGACAAACTCCAAAGCGTCCCGATACAAAAAAACTCTTCAGTAAAGTCAAAGTGCCTCAGAAACAGACGCAAAAAAAAGGGGGCGCTTCCGGGACGAAACAGTCGCCGCAACACTCTCTGAAGAAGCAGAGCAAAGAACGGGGTATCGAGAATGCCTACCTGGCCAAGGTCGAACGCCTGCTTAAAGGTTGGCCGGCCCAAGCCAACTTCGCCGGGGAGGAGATCGACATTCGCCTGACGATCTACCCCGACGGACGTTTCGACTATAAGATTTTGAAGCTTTCGGGCAATCCGGATTTCAACCACGCCCTCATCGGTTATCTCAAACAGCTTCAGGGCCTCGGCTTTGGCCCACATCCGGGAAAGAGAGCCTATGACGTCGAAGTCCGCTTTGTCGCACACGAATAGTTTGTGTACACCTTCTCATTCTTTGGCGCGGTTGTCGAATCACTCTCAGTTCCAATGCGCTATCGGATGTCTCAGGCTCAGAAATTCTTCCACATATTTAAAATCTTATTTGCGATGTTGATGAGGATTGGTTTGATCCCAATGCCTCTCTTTTGAAGTTGGGGTAGATAGTATGTGCAGTTTGGCTACACATAGAAAGCCTATACTTGAAAAAAATCCCTTTCGACGGGTTGTGCCCCCATAAATCATAAAAGGTGACAAATGGAGCCCGTCGTTTGCGACACGATACAATAATACCGAAGGCGGAGGCAGTATGAAAAAGATTCTTTTACTCGAAGACGACATTATCCTGCAAGAGATCATCGAAGAGTTTCTGACGGAGCAGGGTTACGAGGTAGAGTGCTTTTACGATGGAGAACAGGCTTTGGATGCGGCGATGGGACGCCCCTACGATATGCTGTTGCTGGATGTCAACGTGCCAGAGGTCAATGGCTTCGAACTGCTGGAGTATCTCCGGGAGATCCGCAATCATACACCGGCGATTTTCATCACCTCGCTGAATGACCTGAAAAATCTGCGCAAAGGCTTTGAACTGGGGGCGGAGGATTATCTGAAAAAACCTTTTGATCTGGACGAGCTGGCGATCCGCATCGCCCATCATCTCCGAGGTGCCGGGCGCAGTACCTATCGGATCGGGGCGATGGAGTTTCTGCCGGAGCGTCATCTCCTGCGTGCTTCGGATGGGGAGACGATCTCCCTCAAACAGAAGGAGTCGAAGATCCTCGCCTACCTTTTGAGTCGTGAAGGAAGAGTCGTCAGCTCCGATGAGCTTATCGAGAATCTCTGGGACAATGAACAGCCGCCCACCTACGCCACGATCCGGACCTACATTAAGAACCTTCGCAAAGCTCTGGGACACGAGACGATCGAAAATATCAAGGGAGAGGGATATCGCATTGCCGAAGCTGAGTAGATACGAGCGCCGCTCGCTGTTGCGCTTCCTGGCGCTCTATCTTGGTTCGGTCTTTGTGCTGCTGGCGATCATCGGCTGGCTCTTTTTCGAGCACAATGCCTCGATGATGAAAAGCGCCATGAAATTCGAAATGCTCTCGGAGGCCCACCGGATAGAATCACGCCTGACCCGGGCATTGATGCAGGAGCCTCCCGCCGACCGTGACGATCTAGTCTCGCTCCTTCGGTCCATCAAAAGCAGCCGCTTCAAGGTGGGGTTTTTCGATGCAAAAAAAAGGCCGATCTATAGCGAGATCAACGGAATGCCGGGCTTTGAGCAGCCTTTCTACCTTGGAGTCCGGAACTGTTACAGTATGATCAACTGCCCCCTCACAAAAGAGGGAGTTGCCTACATCGGTCTGGAAGAGAGCCGTCTGAAGGGGATGATCCGGGCTCTGCGCCTGAACATTATCGGTTATTTGCTTCTCTCGTTTATCTTTATGTCACTGGTAGGGATCATCCTGGCTCGGCTCTTCATGCGGCCGATCCGGGAGAAGATCGAGGCGCTGGACCGTTTCATCGAGGAGACGACCCATGAACTCAATACGCCGATTTCGGCGATTTTGATGACGATTCAGCGTCTCAAAGGGGTCGAGGAGAAAAAGCTCGAGCGTTTGCGGGCAAGCGCCAAACGTCTGAGTACGATGTATGACACGCTCTCCTATGGCCTGGAACGAGAGAGTGACAAACGCCTGGAGTCGATTGATCTGGAAATCTTCGTCGCCGAGCGAATTGCCGAGATGGAGCCGATCGCACATAGCCGCCGTTTGCAGATCATCTCTACTTTGGAGCCTTGCCGCATCCGGATCCATCGTGAAGATCTACGCCGACTTTTGGACAACCTCCTCTCCAACGCCCTCAAATACAGTGATCCAGGGGGTGAAGTCTCCGTAGCCCTTCAAGGGTGCCGGCTGACAATCACCGACGAAGGGATCGGTATGGAGCCTGAAACTCTCCAGAGGGTACTCAAACGTTATGAACGGGGTAACCGCGAGCGGGGCGGATTCGGAATCGGATTGAGTATCGTGACTCAGATATGTAACGAATACGGTATCGGATTTATATTGGAATCCCAAAAAAGTAAAGGAACCGTTGCTCGGCTTGATTTCGGTTCACTCCACAGATAATCCACAGAGATTGCTGTAGGTTAATTCTCAAAAAAACAAGGAGTCGACAATGAGGAAAATCTTACAGAACGTCTCAGGGGGGGGGTTACTTCTGGCAGGGATGGGAACGATACCGGTCGCAGCTCAACAGGGACAGATCTCCATGCACGGAGGCGACACTCCGAGTATGGGGAACATGGTATCACATGCCCAACACAGAGAACCTATGTCAGAAATGTCGACAGTAACGGACAAGCGCATCACCGTTTCGCTGCCTTTGACTCTTCGGGAGCATATGCTTGCCAACATGAGGGAGCACTTGGAGACAATTAATGTGATACTCATAGCACTCAACGACGGCAAGTTTGACGAAGCGGCCAGGCTGGCAGAGTCCAAACTCGGCATGAGCTCTTTGGGATTGCATGGGGCGAAGCGTACAGGCCGATACATGCCGGAAGGTATGCGCCGTGCGGGCTTGGCGCTCCACAAAGCCGCCACACGATTTGCCCTCAAAGCCCAGGAAGAAGATCTTCCCGGATCGTATCGGGCTCTGGAGGAGATAACGGCTACTTGTGTGGCTTGCCATACCGCCTATCGTGTGCGCTGAGCTTTTGACTTCAGATCTCTGTAGTCGTGGAGATCCGGAGTCTTTACGAAGAAAAACGCCTCCTTTTACAGCAAGCTTTCCACGGGGGATACACACGCTTTAGGATCTAATGGGGTTATCTCACGATATAAGGAGGAGATGATGAAAAATTTCGACAGATGGGCCACGGCGGTCCTGGCAATCGGGGCAAGTTTCGGGGTGCTCTATGGAGCTTCAATGACGCATCCGGATATGAGTCATCCCAAAGCGATGCATACCGCATTTGGAAGCAGCGAGGATTTGGTCTTTGCCGAGGATCTGTGGAAAAAGCTGCAGAAAAGGGGCTTTACCGACACTCACGGCAATCTCTATCTGGGAGGACCTCCCCACGGAAAAGTGAGAGAGGTCAATGAGGGGGTAATCGACGGACGTCTGGTGATTGTCAAAAACAACTATGGGGGCAAAAATGTTTCGCTCGAGAAGGTTCGGAACAATCCTGGAAAGTATCTCAAAGCGGTGACGGTCATGGTCAAGCGTCCCGGCTATGATCCGGAGGACCGGGATTGGTTCTGGATCAAATATGCTCCCGACGGCACAGTCATGGCAAACAAAAAGGGGATGAAACTTGCGGGCCGAGTGGCCAAAGGCAAACCGATCGGTTGCATCTCTTGTCATCGTTCCGCATCGGGTAACGATTTTGTCTTTTCTCATAACAAAACGGTCAATGCCGCCGTGACGTGGATCGGCAAGGACCGTGAAAGGATGATGACGTTGGAGAAGATGATGAATCCGTGAGAGGAAGAGTCTTTCCCCTTCGAAGAGTCAACGCGATATAATGGCAAAAACGATTGAGGAATGCAACGTGATAGCCAGCATTATCAGACTTTTTATCGCCGAAGAGGGAAAAAAGGGACGCACGGAGTGCAATGAGCTTGATTTTGATGAAGGTGGAGTGCGGGGAGACAAGTTTTACGGCAGGAAGCCCGATCGCTCCGTACTGATTACCGGCCGGGCAGCCTACGAGCTGGCGGCGGGACACGGAATTGCTCTGGAGGAGGGGGATCTGGGAGAGAATATTCTCCTCGATATTGATCCGCGAGAATTGGAACCCGGATCGATCGTCCGTCTCGGTGAGGTGGAGCTGGAAGCGGTCCGCCGCTGTCCGATCTGTGAACATCTCTCGATCTACGATGAACGACTACCCCGTCTGGTCAAAGACCTACGGGGCGTCTATCTACGGGTGCGCCGAGGCGGAAAGGTAAGCCTGGATACTCCCGTGGCGATTGTCGAATCGAGACAATGAACTTGGCATACGGGAAGAGCTTGTAAGATCTTTCCTTGAAACCAATGAAAAATGATGAGAAGGATAAACGATGAAACGGGTTTTTGAAGTAATGAATGTCAAATGTGGCGGATGTGCCAATACACTCAAGACGAAGCTGGAGCCGATCTTTGGTCCCGTGGAGGTGGATTTGGAGGCGATGCCCCGGAAGATTACCGTGCAAGTCGACGATGAGCAGATCGAGGAGCTCAGAACTCAGTTGCGGAAGTTGGGGTATCCCATGGCGGATGAGGATCTGGGGATCTTTGAAGCAGGCACAGCCAAAGCCAAGAGCTTTGTCAGCTGTGCCGTCGGCAAGATGGGAGAGTAACTCTCCGATCATCTTGTAATAAATATTAAGTCTATATGACTAAAACTTTCTCAATAGTCTCTTGAAAAATTCCTAAACTTTTAGTAAAATTCTCCTAAAATATTATGACAATCGAGGAGATAAGTATGGCCAAGCATCAATACCAGACAGAAATCGGGCAGCTCTTGCACCTGATGACCCACTCTCTTTATTCCAACCGGGAGATCTTTCTGAGAGAGTTGATCTCCAATGCCAATGACGCGCTGGATAAGTTCAACTATCTGCGTCTGACCGATGAGAAGTTCAAGGAGGAGAACTGGGAGCCCAAGATCAATATCAAGATCGACAAAGAGGATGGCTCCCTGGCCGTGACGGATAACGGAATCGGCATGAACGAAGAGGATCTGATCGAGAATCTAGGGACCATCGCCAAGTCGGGGACCAAAGCCTTTATCGAACAGCTGACCGGCGATGCCAAGAAGGATAGCAACCTCATCGGACAGTTCGGCGTGGGTTTCTACTCCGTCTTTATGGTGGCGGAAAAAGTAGATGTGATCACCAAAAAGGCGGGGGAAGATACCGCCTGGAAATTCAGCAGCGACGGCACAGGAGAGTTCGAGATCAATCCGGTGATCAAGGACGAACACGGTACCGTCGTCTATATCAAGCTCAAAGAGGATGCCAAAGAGTTCTTGGATCATTGGCGGGTCAGGGAAATCGTCAAGAAATACTCCGATCACATTCCCTATCCTATATTCATGCACTATGAGACGGAAGAGATAGAGGGTGAGGGAGATGAAGCCAAGACGGTGAAGGTGAAAAAATCCGAGCAGGTCAACGAGGCCAAAGCTCTTTGGACCCTTCCCAAAAGCGAGTTGAAAGAGGAGGACTATATCGAATTTTATTCCACCCTCTGGCATGATAGTGAAGAGCCCTTGACCTGGATCCATAACAAGGCTGAAGGAACGCTGGAGTATACGACACTCTTTTATATTCCCCGTACCGCGCCGGCAGATATCTTCCGGGCCGATTTCCAGCCCGGCATCAAGCTCTACGTCAAGCGGGTTTTCATTACCGATCAGGAGAAGGAGCTTCTGCCGCTCTATCTGCGCTTCGTGCGGGGGATTATCGACAGCGAAGATCTGCCGCTCAACGTCAGCCGGGAGATGCTCCAGGAGAACCGGATTTTGGCCAATATCAAGCAGGCTTCGGTCAAAAAGATCCTTGCAGCGATCAAGAAACTCGACGAGAAGAAATTCGATCGCTTCATCGACCAGTACAACAAGCTGATCAAGGAAGGAATCTATACCGATCATCTCAACAAAGAGACGCTCTTGGAGATCGTCCGCTACAAGAGTTCCAAAGTGGAAGGGTTGACCAGCCTTGACGACTATATCCTCCGGGCCAACGAATACGAAGGAGAGCGGAAGAAGGAGATCTACTACCTCATCGGTGACGACGAGAAGATCCTGCGCAACTCGCCCCTGCTTGAGGCCTACAAAAAGGCTGACCTCGAAGTGCTGATCATGGACGACAAGGAGATCGACGAGATTGTCACCCCTTCTATCGGTGAATACAAAGAGTGGAAGCTTGTCGATATCAGCACGGTCGAAGCGCCGGCGGTCGAGAACAAAGAGGATCTGGAGAAGCTGGCCCAAGAGTGGAAGGATCTGACCGAAAAGATCAAAAAGATTTTGGGTGATGCGGTCAAAGAGGTGAAGGTGACTACTCGGCTCACCGAGAGCCCTAGCTGCGTGGTCCCCGACAGCTCCGACCCCATGGCCTCCATGCGTCATATTTTCCGTCAGATGGGTCAGGAGGAGCCTGAACTGCCCTTGATCCTGGAGATCAACCCGGAGCACTCATTGATAAGAAAGCTGGCCGAAACCGAAGATGAGAAACTGCTCGAAGAGAGCGCCTGGGTTCTGCTCGATAGTGCCAAACTTGCTGAAGGTCTGGAACCTTCGGATAAGGCAGCCTTTGCCAAGCGGGTGGCCGATCTGCTCCAAAAAGCACTATAGGCGCATTGATTCCCGGGAAAACAACGGCGGGAAAAGAGATGAGAGTAAATCGTAAATTAATTAATATTAAATGAAGAAAAAACGAGTTATGATAACAAAACACAAATTCATCAGAAAGGAAAAAAAGATGAAAAGTTTCAAAAAGATCATGGGAGCAGGAGCGATGCTCCTGGCCTTCGGAACGCTCCATGCCGCTGTCGACTGCAATCAAGACTTCATGAAAGATCCCTGCGCCAAGGATGCCTATTCGGTCGTGGAATCGGAGC
>Ga0256841_1002116_pt1 | contig 16157 bp, 13 predicted proteins | sample 356308metaG_FD_185971 | JGI IMG/M metagenome (GOLD analysis project Ga0256841, IMG submission 185971) | Hydrothermal vent microbial communities from Mid Atlantic Ridge, Atlantic Ocean - 356-308 | ecosystem: Environmental > Aquatic > Marine > Hydrothermal vents | place: Atlantic Ocean: Mid... | reverse complement strand
AGCTACCAGAACCAAAAAAGCTGCTCCTAAAAAAGCCGCAGCTAAAAAGGCAACTAAAAAAGCTGCACCTAAAAAGGCTGCAACCAAGAAAGCTGCACCTAAAAAGGCTGCAACCAAGAAAGCTGCACCAAAGAAAACCGGTCCTATGACAAAAGCTGAAATAGTTGATCATCTTGCAGCTAAATTAGGTACGACTAAGAAAGTTGCTGCCGGATTCTTGGATGAATTCGTGCAACTAGTTTACAAAAATGCAAAGAAAAGCTTTGTTATTCCCGGCTTGGGTAAAGTTTATACCGTAAAAACCAAGAAGAGAAAAGGTAGAAATCCTGCCACGGGTGAATCAATTGTTATCCCCGCAAAGAATAAAGTTAAATTTAGAGTATCCAAATCTCTTCAGGATGCAGTTTTTCCGTAGAAATAATGTACATAAATTAAGTTAAAGCCCGCAGTTGCGGGCTTTTTTATTTTTGTTTCTTTTTAAAAATATGAGCAAGCCTTTTGTCTTTCAACTCCTCAATATCTTTCAATACTTTCAAGTATGATTCTTTCGGAATGTGACTTAACAAAATTGTAAGAAAAGCATTGAAATCTTTTAAATGTTGATTTATACCTATAATATTATTGTTTTTGTCAAGTATGTAGATTGGTTTTGCAGGTTTACCCGAAAATATTCCTCCTCTTATATCCGCAATATCTTTGTAGTTCATGGTAACCACTTTTTTTTGAAAAAAGAAGTCGGAAAAAATCATCTTTTCCGAATTAACTTGAATCTTATACGGAAATAATTTATACATTTTAAAATAAAACCTGTTTAACACATAAATGATAATTATGTTTAATAATGCGGGTAAAGCATATTTCCAATCGTAAGTCATTCCCCAAATGAGCAGAAGCAAATGCACAACAAGGAGAAGTGTAACCGGAATATTTGCAAATCTGTAAATAAATTGTGCTGTAATTGGATATTTGAATTTTCTCATCGATTAATGTCCGTTTACTTGGTTAACATCATTTTCTTGGTCAATGAAAATCTATTTGTAGAAAGTCTGTAATAGTATGTACCGCTCGCCAAATTAACGGCGTTCCAGGTTAAAGAATAATAACCCGGAGTAATTTCTTTTTCCAATAAAGTTTGAATCGACTGTCCCAAAGAGTTAAATATTTCAAATTTGACATAATCCGTTTCATAGAGGGAAAAATCTATTCTGGTTTCGGGGTTGAACGGATTGGGATAATTTTGTTTCAGCTTGAATCCGGTTTTTCTTTCCGGTGAAACGGAAGTTGTTTGTTCGCCTTTAATCATAAAAATTTTACCGGAGTTGTAATCTGCAAAATACAAATTAAGATTTTCATCGGTGCCGAAAGTTGATATACTGTAGCCGGTTTCAAAAAGTAATTCGTTAGTGACGTTATTACCAGTTAATGACAAAGCCCAAATTTTACCAGAGACAAAATCGGCAAAAATATACTTACCGTAAATTTCTGCGGCATTTGTTCCCCGGTAAACATATCCACCGGTTATGGAATATCCTCCGGCGGAGTTATGTCCGTATTCCCAAACCGGCAATTCCAAACCCTCTTTATTACATTGTTGTGAATTATAACAATGAAATCCTTCCATAATATTCCATCCGTAATTTCCACCTTTTTCTATTATATTTATTTCTTCCCATAAGTTTTGCCCTACGTCGGCTGCCCAAAGTTTACCGGTGGTTCGATCGAAGCTGAAGCGCCAAACATTTCTTAAGCCGTAAGCGTATATTTCCGGGCGTGCATTTGAAGTATTAATAAACGGGTTGTCCGCAGGTATTAAGTAATTTGAATTTGGTGAAGCCGTGTCAACATCAATTCTGATAATACTTCCGAGCAATGTGGAAAGGTTTTGTCCGTTACCCAAAGGATCCCCACCTGAACCGCCGTCACCAAATGAGTTGTATAAGTATCCATCCGGACCAAATGTAATTTGTCCGCCATTGTGGTTACTGTACGGTTGTTCGACTTCAAGAAATATTGTTTCGCTCGACGGATCGGCTTTATTGATATCGTTTGCCGAAACTTTATACCGTGCAATTACGGTTCTGCGGGGATTTGAGGCGGTATAGTTTACGAAAAAGTATCCGTTCTGTTTATAATCCGGATGAAAGGCGAGACCAAGCAAGCCTTGTTCTCCGCCATATAACACATTATCAGTAATATTTAAAAATGTAGATTTGCCGGTAACATTGCTATCATTTGGGAAAACGGAAATGACACCTGCTTGCTCAACCACAAATATTCTGTTGGTTCCGTCGTTTGCATTTTGAATATCCACCGGTGCACTGAAATTCAAATAGGGGAATGCATCCACAATTTTCAGTTGTGCGTCCGGGTCATCAAAAGTGCAGCCGAGTAAAAATGTAACTAAGATAAACGATTTATTTAAATTCATCCCGAATCCGTTTTTATGATTATGTGTTTGCATATTAAACTAAAAAACGGCAATTGTCAATAGTGGAAGATAGAAAAATTATTTTTTACTCATTTTCACAATTTCATCGAATTCTTTTTTTGTTACCGGCATTACCGATAAACGGTTTCCGCGTTGAACCAACTTCATATCTTTCAATTTGGGATTGGCTTTTATCTCCTCGAGTGTTACCGGCTTTTTGAATTTTTCTTTGAGTTTTATATCCACCATATACCAAGTGGGTTGGTCTTTATTGCTTTTGGGATCGTAATATTTTTCTTCCGGATCGAAGGCGGTAAAATCGGGGTAACCTTCTTTAACAACTTCGCAAACTCCAACAACAGCGGTAGGTTTTGCGTTGCTATGATAGAATAAAACCAAATCACCTTTTTTCATTTCATCCCGCATAAAATTCCGAGCTTGGTAATTCCGCACGCCATCCCAATAGGTGGTTTGGTTTTTGCTTTTTGCCAAGTCGTCAATCGAAAAAGTCGAAGGTTCGGATTTCATTAGCCAATATTTTTTTGCCATGTTTATCTCCTTTCATTCTTGTTTTTTCAAATAAAGGTCGAACCAATGTTTGCGTAATTCATCCGCTTCTTTTTTATGGGGTTTAAGGAAATGGTCCCCGTTTTCGAACAGTACCAATCGAAAAGTGAACTTACGTTCCAGTAATTTGTAAGCCAAGTCAATTGAATCGTGCGGTGGAACCCGGTTATCGGAAGTGCCGTGCAGTAAAAGAAGCGGAGTTGAGTCCGGCAATTTATCCGCAAAATTAATTACGGATCTTTGCGCACAAAATGTTTCGAAATCGTTTCCGTCAAGTTTGTTAAAAGCATTATCGTACAAGTGTTTCATAAACTTACTTTCCTTTACATTGCACGAAAGATTGGAAATGCCCGCGTTCACAACAGCGGCGGAAAATTTATTTGTTTTTGTTAAAGCCAAATATGTCATCATACCGCCGCGGCTCCAGCCTTCTATTCCCCAGACCGAAGTATCGGCGGAAGAAAATTCGCCTGCAACTCCAAAGAGGTTTAAAATATCGTTAACATCATTTCCTCCGAATTCATCTTGGCCTTCGCCCCCGTCGTTTCCGCGGTATTGTGTTTCCAGTACGAAATATCCCCAACTTGCAATTTGTCCGAGAATTCCTTGTGCATTGAAATCGTCGAGTGCACCGGCATTTCCGTAACCACCCCGGCACCAAATTATACAAGGATATTTTTTGCTTTCGTAATCGGGATAAGCCACATAGCCCTTAACTTTCAAACCATCGGAAAGGTATGTGATTTTTTTTGCGGTTACTTTTTCAACGGCACCGGAACCCCAGCCGCTTTTAATCAAATTAAGTTGGGATTGTGATAAATTTAAATTTTCGATGCTTATTAACAATATTCATGCTCATTTATTATTTTGGAATTTAGTATAATTAAATATAATTACAGAAAATTTACGATTGCAAATAAAATAAGTATGGTTATGTCAAAGAAGAAAGGTAAAACCGTCAAACAAAAACCCGTGGAAGAAAAAAAACAAACTAATCCATCGAAAAAAATTTTTTACGTAACAAGCATAATTCTATTGGGGATATTGGTCTTTTTATTCTTACCCGGCAAGAATATTAAGAAGTACAATAATTCACCGGATAAAACAAAATTGGAACATTCCGCTTTTACTTTTACCAAGCATGGGGAACTGTCGTTCTTAAAAAAAGACGGGAGTTTTATTACGAAAATCGATATTGAAATTGCCAACAACGACGAAACACGTGCGCGGGGTTTGATGTACCGGAGCAATATGAAGGAAAACCAAGGCATGCTTTTTATTTTCCCGCAAGAAAGATATCAATCGTTTTGGATGAAAGATACGGTAATTCCGCTCGATATGATTTTCGTTAATGCAAACAGGGAAATAGTTACCATTCATAAAAATACCACACCTTATTCCTTAAAAAGTTATCCGTCAGATAAACCAGCAAAATATGTGATTGAAGTTAATGCTGGTTTTACGGACAAGTATAACATTCAAATCGGAGATAAAATTGTTTGGAGAAGAAATTAATTACTTATGCTTCTGACAAATAGAAATCTTGAATCATACAACGTAGAAGAATTAATACGGTTTAGTATTAAAAATTCTGAACTTAAATCAATTTTAATTATAGTTCCCACAAACAGAAAGTTGCGCCATCTCAAAAAAGAAATTATTGCCGGTTCGCCCGGTAAAACCACTGATGTAATTAATCTTGAAACAATGGGGACTTTAACCGAAAAAATTTTAACCGGATGGAAACCGTTTAAGAAATTAAGTGAAGCCGCCTCCACAATTTTGATTAAGCAGAGTGCCGCGGAAGTTAAGTTGCAATACCTGAATGTTTACAAAAACGAAATCCCGCACGGTACACTCGATAGAATAAAAAACGTTATCGGGGAATATAAGAAGCACGGTATAAATCCCAATGTTCTCCGTAAAGAAGCCGAAACGCTGGAAGATCTTGAACGAAGGAAAGCACTTGATATAGCAAATATTTATGAGAGCTTCAAAAAAAAATGTTACAAACTTTCTGCATTGGAAACCGGCGATATTTATGCCGAAATAGTTCAAGCGGGAAAAGAAAAATTTACCGGAGCTTTCGAGAAACTTTTTCCGGACGTCAAGAAAATTGTTGTTGAAGGTTTCGATGAATTTTTCGCACTGGAAATTGAAATATTGGATTATTTAAAACTTTCCGGCAAAGTAGATTTATTTCTTTCATTCGATTATTTCGAAAAAAACCGCGCGTTGTTTGCACACCTTGAAGAAACATATTCTAAATTAAAAAGTAAAAAGTTTAAGCAAATTACGGATTTGGCTCCCGCTGCTTCCGATGAGTTTTTACTGAACGTAAGAAAATATTTGTTTTCAAACCGTAATAAATCCAAAATCGATTCGTACTCCGGAAAAATTTCCGTTGTAGAAGCAACGGACAAAATTAACGAAATGAAATTTGTTGCCAAGGAAATAAAGAGAAAGCTTACGGAAGAAAACGTTGAACCTCACAAAATATGTGTTGCATTTAATCTCATTCAAAACTACACTCCCATAGTCAGAGATGTTTTCAACGCGTACGGTATTCCGGTTAATATAACCGACAGATATTCGCTCGATGAATCTTTGCCGGTTACTGCATTGATTAATGTTTTGGAAATTTTGGAGAACGATTATTTCTATAAAGATATCTTCAGGGCTTTCAGCAATGTTTATGTAAAAAACGATAACATAGATTTGGATGTATTGATTAAAGTTGCAACAAAACTTAAAATAGTGGGTGGAAAAACCAACTGGAAAAAGAAACTCAACAATGTATTAATGTTTACGAAAACATTGAACGGGGAAAACGGGGATGAAAACGAACAAAAGACTGATGTACAAAAAGCTTTAAGAAGTTTGGAAATCATAAATTCTTTACTCGGGGAATTTGACAAACAACTTACCATACCGGAATTTCAGAAGAAATTGAAAAATCTCGCATTCGAATTGGGAATATTTGAGAAAATTTTGGAAGATGAAAAAGAAGATGCCGAGACCAATATAAAAGCGGTAACAACATTTTTTGAAACTACCGATGAAATATTTGAATTGTTGACCGAAGAATATGGAAAGAATAAAAAATTTAACATTAAATTTTATTTGGAACAATTAAAAACCGCTTGCGGATGGGCGCGCTTTAATATAAAAGAAAGATCGGGACTTGGAGTATTGGTTACAACAGTAAACGAGATTCGCGGACTCAAATTCGATTATCTTTTTATCTGCGGGATGAACGACGGGGAGTTTCCAACAAAATACAATCCAGAAATTTTTTACAGCGGAACTTTTGCAAAAAATTCCACACGGCATCTGCTCGAAGAAAAATTCCATTTTTACCAAGCCCTATGTTCGTGGCGCAATGGTTTGTATCTTACTTATGCAAAGCATGAAGATGAAAAAGAACTGGTGGAATCAACCTTCGTAAAGGATTTTAAAAAACTTTTTACCGTCAATGAAATAAACGGGGCGGAATTAGGCGGTTTGGTTTTCAGTAGGGACGAACTTGATAAATTGCTCGGTACTTTTTGGCTCGAAAATAGACTGGACGAATTCGCCGGATTTTCCGGTGTGGAATTGAATTTGAAAAAACTGCGTCACTCACTTTACGTTGATCAACTACGTACCGGAAATCCGTTTGCCGAATCCATCTATAACGGATACATTCTCTCAAACACGGATAAAGAAAAATACCGGTTGAGTAAAAAAGCCCTTACGGTGCTTGAAGGTTTTGTCCAGAAAGAATTTTCGGTTTCCCAATTGGAAACGTATGCAAATTGTCCGCACAGATTTTTCCTTGAACGGTTACTCAAAATTGAGGAACTGAAAGAGCCAACGGAAGAAATTGAAGCAGTGGAGCTCGGCAATTTAATGCATGAAATATTTTACGAATATTATTCTTATCTAAGGAACAAAGGAATAGATCCGGCGGTTGAAGAACTTTCAAGGTTGAAAGAAATTCTTTTCGGAATTGCCCGGAGGAAGTATGATGAATATAAATTCGATTCCCCGTTAAGTTTTTATGAGGAAGAAAAAATTTTTGGAATCAACGGAAATGAAGAAGATTCGGTGCTTTACAGGTTTTTGGAGATGGAAAAAAATTGGAGGTTCGGGTTCAAGCCGTCATATTTTGAAGTTGGATTCGGACCTGTAAACCGTAAAAATACCGATAAGATTTTATCCGGGAATAAATCGGTAGAGTTGAACAATGTTAAACTGAGGGGTAAGATCGATCGAATCGATATACGGGAAGAAGATTCGTTTTTCAGAATATTGGATTATAAACTAAGCGAAAGGGGAAAACCGGCCAAGAAAGATTTGGAACTCGGGTATTCTTTACAGCTTCCGGTTTATCTTTTGGCGGCTTCGGCAATTTTGAAGAAAAAACTCGGCAAAGAGTATTTACCTGCCGCAATGGTGATTTTTTCACTCAAGTTTCAAGCGGAGAAATTCGGCTATCTCGAAATCATCAGGAATTCCGCTGCGGGGAACGTTAAGTATGTCAAAGAAAACGAAAGATTTATTCAAATTGCGAAAGAAAAAATTTCCGGATACGTTGAAAACATCAGAAACGGAAAATTTCACCTTACCGCAAGGGAAAATCCCACTAATACGGCATGCAAATATTGTGAATATAAAACGGTTTGCAGAATGCAGGAGTTACTTGTGTAAAACCCTTGAATTCTTCTGAAGAATTTTTTACATTTGTTACAGCCACTGCAAAAGCAGTGGTATTTTTTTTATGTTTCACAAAAAGGAGGAAAGCCTTAAGTGTCTAACTTTGTATATCTAAGTAGAGAAAGATTAATAGAACTCGAGCAAGAGTTAAAAGAACTAAAAACAAACGGGCGAAAGCAAATGGCGCAAAGAATTGCCGAAGCAAGGTCTTACGGCGATTTATCGGAAAATGCAGAATACGATGCCGCAAAGGAAGCGCAAGGCCTTCTTGAACTCAAAATAAGCAAAATGGAAGAAATGCTGGCAAAGGCAAAAATTATCGATACTTCCAATATGCCGAAAGATAAAACGCATATTCTTTCTACGGTTGTTGTTAAAAATCTGAAAAACAATAAAACATACGAATATACATTGGTTTCTTCCGAAGAAGCCAATTTGGAAAAAGGGAAAATTTCAATCACTTCGCCGGTTGGGCAAGCGCTAATGAACAGAAGCAAAGGTGAAATTGTCGATGCCAAAGTTCCGGCGGGAGTTATCAAATTCGAAATTCTGGATATTAAATAATTTCATTCGTAAAGCGGAGATATATCCGCTTTTATTTTATCATTTCCGCCGACTTTTATGACGTTATCCGAAAAAAAAATCGAAGAGAAAGTTATTCTGTTCATCAAACAAAACAAGTTGATTGAAACGGGCGATAAGGTTTTGGTTGCGCTGAGCGGAGGACCCGATTCCGTTTTTGCCTTGCATTTTTTGCACAAGTTCAAAGACAAATACAAAATTGATATTCATGCCTTGCATGTAAATCATCAGTTGCGGGGCACCGATAGCGATGAAGACGAAAAATTCTGCCGGGATCTTGCAACGAGCCTGAACGCCGGTTATCGTCCGGTAAAAGTTGATGTAAAAAACTTCGCTTCTGAAATAGGTAAGTCTCTGGAAGAAGCGGCACGGATTTTAAGATATTCCGAATTGGAAAATTATGCAAACAAAACCGGTGCGGATAAAATTGTCACCGCGCATAACATGAACGACAATGCTGAAACGGTGTTGCTGAATTTTTTAAAAGGAACCGGTATCTCCGGTATGAGCGGAATACCCGTGCAAAGAGGGAAAATTATCCGTCCTTTTCTTTGTTTAACAAAAGACGAAATTCTTTATTACTTAAAAGAAAATAATTTAAATTACAGACTGGACAAAACAAATTTGGAAACGGAATTCCAAAGAAACTTTTTGCGGAATGAGATTATACCTTTGATAAAAAAGGAAATTAATCCTTCTTTTGAGAGAGCACTTTTCCGGAACAGCGAAATTTTCCGGAATACAAAAACATTGCTTTCACGGTTTACCGGTTACTTGATTCAAGATTTCATTAGAATAATAAATGAAAATGAAATTCATATTGATTTGGAACTTGTAGAAAAATTCGGTACGGAAGCATTAGCCGGGGTTTTCAAAAAAATTTGTGCCAGTCATTTCAGTTTGAAATTTGAATTTAACGATTGGAAGAAGATTGAAGCAATTTTACGGAAACAAACCGGTCGAAAAGTAGAAATGTCCGATGATTTTATAGTTATGCGCGACCGTAAAAGTTTAATCTTAAAGAAAAAAGAAAATTCCGAAACCAACCGGAAACTGAAAATAAAAATCGGGGGTAGCATTGAAATTGAAGGGAAAAAATTAAATATTTCCGTTGCCGCCGGTGATAAAATTCAATTTACTGGGGATAAGAACCGGGAATATATTTCGGGAGACAATGTTTCGGAAGAGTTTGAAATCCGTAAGTGGAATCATGGTGATAAATTTATTCCGTTGGGAATGAAGAATTTCAAAAAATTGTCCGATTTTCTTACCGAAGAAAAAATACCCGCTCCGGAAAAAGAAAATCAACTGGTTTTAACCAATAAAAACAATATCGTATGGGTAATCGGACGCAGGATAGACGACAGATACAAAATATTACCGAATACAAAAAGGATACTTGAACTATGGTTGAATTAAGCGATCAAAAAATTAAAGATGTTATTCACGTGGGTAACGAGAAATTTGTACCTTTAATAACAAAAGAACAAATTGAAAAAAGGGTAAAAGAACTTGGCGAGGAAATTTCGAGGGATTACAAAGGTAAACTACCAATTTTTATCGGAATACTGAACGGCTCGTTTATTTTTATGTCGGATTTGATTAAAAATATATCGATAAATTGCGAAATCGATTTTTTCAAACTTTCAAGTTACGGCGAGCAAAAAATTTCATCGGGCAAAGTAAAATTATTAAAGGAATTAAATGCCGATATAAACGACCGGCATATTATAATAGTTGAAGATATTGTGGATAGTGGACTATCTATTGATTATATAGAAAAATTGATAAGCAATTTCACACCCGCAAGCATGAAAGTGGTTTCACTTTTGGTGAAGCCGAATAGCCTGAAATATAATGTTGAAATTAATTATATTGGGTTTGAAATTCCCGATAAATTTGTTATCGGATACGGGTTGGATTATGCCCAAAAATACAGAAACTTAAATTCAATATATGTTTTAAGCGAAGAATAGGGAAATATTATGTTACCAAATAGAAAAATGCACATGTCGGATAATCAAAACAAAAAGGATTTCCAAAAGAAAAAAGGAAGCCCTCAAGGTCCGAACGATGATTTTGATTGGTCTAAGATTCTTAAAACGGTATTCAGCTGGGGAGCGGTAATTATTGCAGCTGTTATTGTTATGCAGTTTATGAATTCGAGCCGGGCAAACTTCGTCGAAGTCGGTTACAACACATACAAAAAATTACTTGAAAACGATAAGGTTGAAAAAATTGATGTAATAAAAACCGATGTAAATAATTACTCACTCGAAGTTACATTGAAACAAGAAGAACCGGTAAAAATCGGAAAAGCTACCAAGAAAGTTAAAAGAATCAGTGTTCCGATAATCGATAAAGTAATTGAAGGCGAGCAGAAAATTTGGGATGCGAAAGGAATCGTTTATGATTTCATAATCGATTCAAACGAATGGTTCACTCTGTTAATCAGCTTTTTACCGTGGATTTTGATCATCGGTATATGGATTTTATTCATGCGCCGTATGCAAGGCGGTGCCGGAAGTCAAAAAGGAATATTTAATTTCGGTAAAAGCCGTGCAAAGCTGATTTCCGAATCCCAAATTAAAGTAACGTTCAAAGATGTTGCCGGTGCAGACGAAGCAAAACAAGAATTGGAAGAGATCATAGAATTTTTACGAGAACCGACAAAATTTCAGAAACTTGGCGGAAAAATTCCGAGAGGAGTTTTGTTATTGGGACCTCCGGGAACCGGAAAAACTTTGATGGCGCGTGCCGTTGCAGGTGAAGCCGGAGTTCCGTTTTTCTCAATAAGCGGTGCCGATTTCGTTGAAATGTTTGTTGGTGTTGGCGCAAGCCGTGTACGGGATTTATTCGAACAAGGAAAGAAAAACGCTCCGTGTATTATTTTTATCGACGAAATTGATGCGGTTGGCCGCCATCGCGGCGCTGGGCTTGGTGGAGGACATGACGAACGTGAACAAACACTTAATGCATTGCTCGTTGAAATGGACGGGTTCGAACAAAACAGTGGAGTAATCATAATTGCCGCAACAAACCGCCCGGATGTTCTGGATCCGGCTTTGTTGCGTCCCGGCAGGTTCGACAGACAAGTGGTTGTGGACCGCCCAGACGTTAAAGGCAGGGAAGGAATTTTAAAGGTGCATACACGCAATATACCGCTTGACGAATCGGTCGATCTTAAAGTACTTGCCAAAGGAACGCCGGGTTTGGCGGGCGCCGAACTTGCAAACCTTGTGAATGAAGCCGCCTTGCTTGCTGCAAGGAAAAACAGAGAGAAAGTAACTATGGAAGATTTTGAAGAAGCCAAAGACAAAGTAATGATGGGAATGGAACGGAAAAGTATGATTATTTCCGAAGAAGAAAAGAAAACGACGGCTTATCATGAAATCGGGCACGTTCTGGTTGCGCTCAAAATTCCCGAAGCCGATCCGGTTCATAAAGTTACAATTATTCCGCGAGGAAGGGCTCTCGGTGTTACAACCTATTTGCCGGTGGATGAAAAACATACATATTCGAAAGATTACTTGGAAGCTACAATTGCTTATGCTTTGGGTGGAAGAGCTGCGGAACTGATTGTGTTTAACAGATTGACAACCGGCGCCGGAAACGACATCGAAAAGGCAACTTCAATTGCAAGAAAAATGGTATGCGAATGGGGAATGAGTGAAAAACTCGGACCAGTAGCTTTCGGGAAAAAAGAAGAAGAGCTCTTCTTAGGGAAAGAAATTACAAAGCACGACGAATACAGCGAAAAAACAGCCCAGGAAATTGATGAAGAAATAAAAAGAATTGTAAATACAGGAATGAAGAGAGCCGAAACAATTTTGCGGGAAAATATAGATCTTCTTCATAAGTTGTCGAAAGAACTTCTGGAAAGGGAAATTCTCGATGCCGAAGAAATACGCAAAATTATGAACGGTGAAGAACTTCCCGCTGTAAAAGGAAACGGGAAAAATAAAGCCGGTCAAGCTCAACCGGCGGAAAATGAAATTCCCGAACATGTAAGAAAACTTATGGAAGAAAGAAAAAGAAAAAACGCTGAATCCGATAAGCAATCCGATAACACAAATGACGGCAATTGATCACGGAAGTATAGATTATAAAAGTGAAATTCTGCGGAAACTAATACATCTCTTTTCACTTTCCATTCCCGTAATCTATTATTTTATCACAAAAGAGTTGGCGCTAACCATTCTGGTTCCGCTAACTCTTTTTTCTTTATTCCTCGATTTGGGAAGGCATTTTATACCCGCACTTAAAAACTTCTTCGATAGAACATTCGGATTTATGATGCGCGAACATGAAAAAGACGATAAGAAGAAGAATCTTAGTGGTGCAACTTATGTGTTGATTTCGGCTACGGTTGGAATAATAATTTTTCCGAAAATATTTTTTATTACGGCTTTTGCAGTATTGATATTAAGCGATATAGCCGCGGCATTGGTCGGCAGAAAATACGGCAAACATAAATTTCTTGCTAAAAGTTTGGAAGGTACACTCGCTTTTTTCGTTATGGGTTGTATCGTGGTGTTGCTAACCCCGAAAATTAAGTACGATATCACGGAATACCTGATCGGTTTTATTGCCGTGGCTGTTGGAGCCATTGCCGAAAATATTTCTTACGGTTGGGCCGATGACAATTTTATGATTCCTCTTTCGGTCGGCTTCACACTTTGGCTTTTGTATTATTTATTTTTACCCGGTTATAATTTGGTTCTGGCTAATGTGCCGGTTTAGTTTTTTGAAACATATTTCCGGGCGTACTGTATAAAAACTGTTTTTCACCAACTAACTAAAAATGAATGCGTATGAAAAAGATAGTTACTTTTTTTATCTCCGCACTGGTTTTCGTCTCCTTTTTAAATTCATGTGAAACCCAAAAGCCCGCAATGGGTGAAGAAGATGTAATATATGTTGTTGCAGATTCAGGTGACTACGCACGTGTTGAGGGTGCATTGAAAATGGTTTTCGGGAAAATTATTTACACTCCACAGCCCGAACATTTGTTCGAACTCAAAAGAATGAAGTTTTCCGATTTGGAAAATGCCAAAAGAAAGAAAAACGTTATTATTTTGGGACCCCTCAACTCGGAATTCCCTGTTGCCAAATATATTAACAGCATTCTCGATTCTACAGCCAAAGCAATGGTAATGAACGACAGCGCATTCGTTATAAACAAACACGACCTTTGGTATAAAGACCAGTTGGTGATGATTTTAACAGCACCGGATTTGGAAAAATTACACAAAAACATTCTGAAACACGGTGACGATTTACTTTATTATTTCCGCGAAGCATCGAATAAAAGATTATCGAAAGCTCTTTACAATTCCAGATTCGAAAAGAGAGACATCGAAGCAAAGTTGTTAAACGAATACGGATGGACGATTTACGTGCAAGCCGATTATCTTCTCGCTTTGGATAAACCGGAAGATAATTTCGTCTGGTTAAGGCGTGCCCCAAATTCCGATATGGAACGATGGATTTTTGTGCACTGGATTGATAACGCTTCACCTACGTTTTTAGACCCCGATTCGATTATAAATGAAAGAAACAAAATCACCCAAAAATATTACCGCACTGCGAGCGACACCGCTTACGTTGAACTTGAAAGCGAATACAGAACCGTAACAGAAGTGAATTTCAACAACCGTTATGCATTAATGACACAAGGACTTTGGCGATTCAACGACAGAAGCGGAGGCGGACCGATGATAAATTATACTTTCTTCGATGAAGCATCGGGAAGGATTTATATGCTCGACGGTTCAATATTCGCACCGAAATATGAAAAGAAAGGGTTAATTCAACAAGTCGATGTAATGTTGCATTCATTCAGAACGGAAAAGGAATTGAGCCCGGAATTGAAAAAAGAAATTCTGGAAGCACTGGAAGATTAAAACACTGTTTGACGGGGTTTGTATTTATTTGATAAATAAGATAATGATAATTTAGGTTTATATAAATTATTTTCGGCTATTGAACAAAGCTCCGTTTTTGTTAAAATAAAACCGGACTTCAGTTCCACATCTTATTCTTGTACCGTCATCCCGAACTTGTTCCGGGATCTGAAAGGAACGGATTTTCACACCATGTCATTCCCCGGAAGCGGGAATCTGAAAAAATATTCGCACTAGAAAAGACCTGCTTTAATATATCAACTACTTCTCGCTTAGAATTTCTTCGTCGGGAATAATTTTTTGTGCGGTTTCTTTATTTACAAGTTTTACCTTTCCTTGAACTTTTACATTAGCACCGAATTTAAAATCACCCTCGATTATAAGTTCTTCGCATTCAATCAACGACGGAATCCCTTTGCCGAACCGCTCGTCGAAATCGTCAACTTTTTTGTAATGTGCCGGATCCAAGTGAATGTAAAGTTTTTTATTTTGTTTTTTGGGGGAAGGAACCAATTTAAAATCATCCGTTAGAATATAAGCATCGGAGCGGATGGCGAGCAAATCGTTTGTTGTTTTAACCGGTGCGAATCGTGTACGCGGAACCCTTATTGCTCCGGCACCTTCGAATACCGAAATAGCCGAACCCATAGCGGTTTCCAGCTGGTACACTTTCGGAGATGATGCATCGCGCGGATCTACGTTCTTTTCGTTCCGGATCATTGGTAAGCCTAAGACGGCATTGTTTTTATCCAAAATATCTTTAAGCTTTCTCAAATTTATCCAGATGTTATTTGTGTTGAAATATTTATGTTTTGTGATATTCTGAAAATCCTCAATATCTTCACCGGAACATTGAGCGCTCTCACGTAGAATCAATCCGCCGGTTTTTAAATATGCCAAATGACCGCCTTTCTTATCCGCTTCGGTTCTATCGGCAACTTCCATCAAAAAGGGTAAATTGTTTTTCACCATATAACCGAGAATTTTCGGCTCTAAAAAAGCACCTAAATTATCAGAGTTTGAAATAAAAGCATATTCATAATTTTTTTCCAGTAGTTTATCCAAAATTCCGCTTGTTGTAAGTGCAATATAAATTTCACCGTGTCCGGGCGGACACCATTCCAACTTCGGATCTTTTTTCCAACTTACCGGAGAAAAATCATCTTTACTTATTTTGGGAATTTTATGTTGTTGAAAATCCAACGGTAAATCGTTTTGCAATTCCGGGTAATTTTCAAGTAATTTAAGTGAACCTGAATGAGTATTGAAACTGTTCATTAGAATCAGCGGAACCTTTGTGTTTATTGCTTGCCGGGCGATTATATCGAGAAAAGTTAGTCCGTTCTTTACATGTAAAAGGGATTTGGCTTTGTTCAATCCCATACTTGTTCCCAGTCCGCCGTTCAATTTTATTATAACCGTTCTGTTGAAATTGCTTTTGCCGTATTCCGTGTATTCATCTTCAAGTTTTTCCAAATCGGGTAAATTTTCTACGGGCTCTATTGCGGTTTCTTCAATTATTCCCGTTTCGCCTTCAAGCAATTGGGAATAATAAAACTCGAAGGATTTTATGACAATTCCGGGTAAGTTTTCCGCCTCCATTTTTTCTTTGAACGGGGCAAATTTTTCATTAAGAACCATAATTGTATCTGTTTTGTTGTTGATTATTTTTATTGAATCAAAAATATAAAATTTAAGTTAAATAAATCTTTCATATTTTTTCCGGACAGCTTACTTCACATAAACGTCGAATAACTTCACATTTTCCGAAAGAGTTTTTTTTATTCGGGATTGTAATTGCTCCATACTTCCGGCTTTAATGAATTTACTTAGAGCCCGCAACTTCTTTATCTCCGTGGGTACAATCGAATGACGGGATTTGAAAATGTTTTGAATTGCCAACTCAAGGTTTTTCAAAAATGCGTAGTTCTGTTCCATTATTCCGGCATCGGATGCGGTAATAAGTTTTTGTTCTT
>Ga0256841_1002115_pt1 | contig 16158 bp, 15 predicted proteins | sample 356308metaG_FD_185971 | JGI IMG/M metagenome (GOLD analysis project Ga0256841, IMG submission 185971) | Hydrothermal vent microbial communities from Mid Atlantic Ridge, Atlantic Ocean - 356-308 | ecosystem: Environmental > Aquatic > Marine > Hydrothermal vents | place: Atlantic Ocean: Mid... | reverse complement strand
AAAGACGTTACATGCAACGTCTCAACTAGTGCAATTAAAAATTTATGATGTACTTGGTAAAGAAGTATCAACTTTGGTTAACAAACAACAATCTCCCGGAAATTATGAAGTTCATTTCGATGCTTCCGGTCTTCCGAGCGGAATATATTTCTACAAACTAACTGCCGGCAGCCTTTCGCTAACGCATAAGATGTTGTTGTTGAAATGAAATTATTGCCCGGTGGTTGAGTCTGCCGGGCAAACTTTTGATAATAGATTTACCGTATAATCCGGGTTTTCAAAATTCCTTCTTGAATATCTTTCCAATTTTTTAATGCTTTTTTTATCATTCAACTTTTTCTAATTTGCATGTATAAAGAAATATTTTTTAACGCTTATAAACCGGGACGTATATGTTTACAACTGTCAGATATTTTATAAAAACCAGTATAATATTTTTGATAATTGGAATTGTTACGGGATTTTTTTTAATGTTGGCAAAGTATTTCAATATTCCAGGTTATACGGGCGAAATTATTTCCGCTCATACACATCTGATTTTGCTCGGGAGTGTAATGATGATGATTATGGGAGTGGCTCTTTGGTTTTTCCCGAGAGCTGAAAAAGAAGATAAAAAATATAACCCCGATCTTATCCGTTTTGTTTTTTGGTTAATGACTATTTCAACTGCGTTAAGGTTTGTTTTTCAACTATTGTACGGCTTTTTATATTCCGGGTGGTTTGCATACGTAATTACAATCGCCTCAATTTTTCAAATTATCTCAATTATTCTTTTCTTCTATTCAATTTGGGGAAGAATCAGACCGGTGGGGAGCCATATTAGAGAAAAAAGGGGAGAAAAGTTTTAGTGTTATTTTTAGTTATTAATTGTAAGGCGTAAAATGAAAACGGAAAAAAAACATAATGAAACCGCAAAAGTCGAGGTTAATAAATTAACCGATTTTATTGAAGTTCAGACATCTGCCATTGTAAGTAAACAAATTTTGAAAAAAGATAACGGAAATATTACACTGTTTGCATTCGGTAAGGATGAAGAACTGACAAAACATTCCTCCCCGTACGAAGCGTTCGTTCAAATTCTTGATGGAGAAATGAAAATTGAAATCGGCAGCGAAAATTTTATTCTGAAAACCGATGATTCCATAATGATGCCGGCAAATGTTCCTCATGGACTAAAAGCTTTAGCAAACACTAAAATGTTGCTAACAATGATTAAATAACGGGAACAACTTTGAGCCATTGAGTGTTTAGCAAGTACGTAAAATTTAGACTAATGAAAAAACTATTAATTTATATATTCCTTTTCTCTTCCGTATTATTAGGGCAGTCCAAGCTGTTAATTTATATGGATTTATCTCAAACGGACCACCTTAAAGCTTACGGCATTACATTCAATGCGTTGAAAAAAGGAATAAAAGCCGATTGGCTGCTGAATTACAGAGGCGGTTCTTTTATGCTCGATTATTCTGATGAACTGGCGTTGACATGTAGACTAAAAGGCGTTGCTTTCGATAAATTGTCGATGCAGCAAGCTGTCGATATTTACTCCTATGTTCAAAGCGATGAGCAAAACATGGATGTAGTAAGATTGGAAAAAGCGCCTAAAATTGCGGTCTATGTTCCGCCGGGTTTTCAACCGTGGGACGATGCGGTTACGCTTGTTTTGGAATATGCGGAAGTTCCTTACGATAAAGTTTGGGTTGATGAAATTTTAAAAGGCGATTTAAAAAAATACGATTGGCTCCATTTACATCATGAAGATTTTACGGGACAGTACGGAAAGTTTTACGCCAGTTTCCGCAATGCACCATGGTACCAACAAATGCAAATTACGTACGAAACCGAAGCTAAAAAATTAGGATTTAAAAAAGTTTCCGAAATGGAAAAAGCCGTTGTGCTTACAATTAAAAAGTTTATTGGTCAAGGCGGATTTCTATTTGCTATGTGCTCTGCAACGGATACTTACGATATAGCTCTTGCCGCTCAAAACGTTGATATAGTTGATAAAATGTATGACGGTGACGCTCCTGATCCGGATGCTCAAGCAAAATTAGACTTTTCCCAAACCCTGGCGTTTACAAATTTTAAACTTGAAATGAATCCTTTGGTTTACGAGTTCAGCAACATTGATATTCAACCGGGCGAGATTGGACCGGAAAAAAACGATTACTTTACTTTATTCGATTTCTCCGCTAAGTTTGACCCGGTTCCAACAATGTTAACCCAAAACCATGTAAACGTAATTCACGGATTTATGGGGCAAACTACAATGTTTAGAAAAAGTTTAATTAAAAAATCCGTTGTAATAATGGGAGAGCGTGCGGGAACCGATCAAGTTAAATATATTCACGGAAATTACGGACGAGGAACCTTCACTTTTTACGGTGGTCACGATCCGGAAGACTACCGGCATGCAGTTAACGATCCGCCTACCGATTTGAGTCTGCATAAAAACTCACCCGGTTACCGGTTAATATTAAACAACATTCTTTTCCCCGCCGCCAAAAAGAAGAAGCAGAAAACGTAAATTTTCCTGTGTATTTTTGTTAATAAATTTGGGAGCGGTAATTCATATTTTTGTTTTGTATAAATATGGAGTTTACAAATCATGAAAACTATTAAACTCAATAGCAAAATATTTACCGTGGGAAAGATTGTTTGTGTAGGCAGAAATTATGTTGCACATGCAAAGGAATTGGGTAACGAAGTTCCGGAATTTCCGCTGATATTTCTTAAACCGCCGTCCGTTTTAATCCGTTCCGGTAAGTACATTATTTATCCCGGTTATTCAAACGAAATGCACCACGAAGTCGAGTTGGTTTTGTTAATAGGGGAAACAATAAAAAACGCCGGACAAAAATCCGCCGCAAATGCAATTGCAGGTTATGCCGTGGGACTTGATATGACTCTCAGAGATATTCAATCTGAATTGAAAAAGAAAGGTCATCCTTGGACGCTTGCAAAAGTTTTTGATACTTCTGCGGTAATTTCCAATTTTGTTTCAAAAAAAGATTATCAAATAAAAGGAGACGAAAATATTTCATTAAGCATTAACGGGCAAATTAAACAAAATTCATCTTTAGCCAACATGATATTTTCACCCGTAGAGATAGTAAAATATATTTCGTCTAAAATGACTTTGGAAAAAGGGGATTTAATTTACACGGGAACGCCTGCTGGAGTTGGAAAAGTTGAACGGGGAGATGTTATTAATGCGGAAATCGAAAATATTTCTTCGCTTACAACAGAAGTTGTGTAAATATAAATGCACCCCTTGTCCTATTTGCATCAAAGTTGTATATTAGCATCAAAGTAAAAATTAACTTATTGGAGGAAATGTATGTTCAAAATAAAAAACATTATACTTTTGTTTGTAGTAATTAATTTAACCGCAATGGTTGGTTTTGCCCAACAGGCCAAAACAAAAACGGCAAAAGTAGAAAAGAGAAATATTACAGTAGAGGAATTGGTGCAACTGATGAAAGCGGATTCGAATCTTACTCTGCTTGATGTACGCACGCCGCCCGAATTAAACGGTCCTTTGGGGCATATTAACGGTGTGATAAATATCCCCGTTCAAGTGTTGGAGAAAAGACTTGACGAATTGAATAAATATAAAGATAAGAAGTTCTATGTTATCTGTCGTTCGGGACATAGATCCGGTATAGCTACAAAAATTTTACTTAAACACGGATTTAATGTGGTTAATGTTATGGGCGGAATGATTGCTTATAACAAACTTAAGAAACATTAAGAAGTTCACAATAACTTTTTACAACTTTTGGACGAATAAAATATAATTGTAACAACCTGTATTATTCGTTCAAAAGTTGTTCCTTATAATGACCTATATTTTTTAATTCTTCCTTTCCCAGCGTCGGATATTCCATTTTTAATTTGCTCAAGCGTTGAACTATTATTTCGGAAACAACTAAGCGTGTAAACCATTTTTTATCTGCGGGAACAACGTACCAGGGAGCTATTTTACTGCTGGTAGCGGCTATTGCATCTTCGTAACATTTTTGATAATCATCCCAAAAAGTTCGTTCTTTTAAGTCTGCCGAAGAAAATTTCCAATTTTTAGAAGGATTATCCAAACGTTCCAAAAATCTGTTTTTTTGTTCTTCTTTGGAAACGTGAAGAAAAAATTTCAGAATTACCATTCCGTTTTCGTAAGCGTATTTCTCAAACTCGCGAATATGACGGTAACGTTTTTTCCAAATATCAGGCTTTACAAATTCGCTTGGAATTTTTTGATATTTAATTAGATTATGCAATTTAACCACTAAAACTTCTTCGTAGTAGGAGCGGTTGAATATTCCAATTCTTCCCCGCTGCGGAAGCGCTTTATTAGTTCTCCACAAATAATCGTGATCCAATTCTTCCTTGGAAGGCTGCTTGAAACTTGTAACTTGTGTGCCTTGGGGATTTAATCCGCTCATTACATGTTTAATTGCGCTGTCTTTTCCGGCTGCGTCCATCGCTTGAAATATTATTAAAACGGAATACCGGTCGTGAGCATATAACTTGTCTTGCAAATAAAACATCTTTTCTTTGTTCTTTGCTAATAATTTCTTTGCTTCTTTTTTTGAAAAATTTCCGGTATCGTCTGTTTTGAAGTTAGAAAGTTTAAAATTATGAGCTGATTTTACGGTAAATCTTTTTATATCCATTACTTCACTCCATTATAAAATAATTTTCTTGTCAAAATAAAAGTTCAAATATTACCAATCAAGTTAATAAGGTAAGAATTTTAAGAACGAGCCGTTAAACGAAAAGGATAAATTAGAATTTTTTGGGGAAATATGAAAAAAAAGTCCTGTTAGGTCTAAATTTGGCCTGATTTTTGTTCGATAGTATAAACAAAAATCAATAGGTCGTAAAATGGATAATCTTACAATCGATACATTCATTCAAGCAGCTGACGATTTTGAAGCGAGTCAGTATAAAGTTTTAGCTTTTTTAAAAAAATATACGGATGATTTACATAGAAATAAACTTTATCCTGCGTTTTCTGATCTTATAGATCTTGGAAACGAGCTCCATTATTTAACAGATCAACTGTCTAATTTCGACCATAGTTTTATATTAAATCAGAAAAGTTTGGGAATTGAGGAACATTTAAATTATTTTGATCCGGAAAAGAACGACAGATCCGATGTTGAAGTGGTTTTTAACTTTATAAATTGGGCTATGCCGGCAATAGAAGAAGCAATTGACGAAGGTATTGCTATATACGATTTTGTTACGGAAAATATAAAGGTGAAAGAAATAGGAGTTGTTCCGCTTTACAAAAACGAAGGATATTTTTTCATACCCGATAACGAAAGCGAAGTGATACATGTGTATCATTTTGACATGTCTCTTTTTTCAACAAATTCATCACCGTTAAGAACGCTTAAAACCACGTTGATAGATGTAATAGATCAAGATGATGTTAATAAAAGAACATTTGAAGATATTAAATTGGAATTAATTGAAAGATTTAAAGAATTGCCTAATCCTGCCGTTTATTCTATCGATACTGATTTAGACTTTCCATTTATGGAAACAATCTTACCGGTTTCCAAAAGAAAATTAGTGAGAAAAATTTCGGCTTAAATTTAAAGTTTGAATCCTACTGAATTAATGCATATCTTTTATTCATCTTAAAGGGAAGAAAGTATTGAACTTTACTTCTTTCCTTAATTAATTTTTTAAGCTTCTCAATTAAATACTAAATTCCGTTGAAATTTAAAAGAACAAAAATATTAAAGAAAGAATTAGGCTTAATAGATGTTTTTGCTATAGCCGCGGGAACAACTCTTAGCGCCGGTTTTTTTCTGTTACCGGGATTAGCCGCAAAAATATCCGGACCTGCAATGGTATTAGCATACTTGGTAGCGGCTGTGCCCTTGGTTCCCGCAATGCTAAGCAAAGTTGAGCTTGCTACCGCAATGCCAAGAGCAGGGGGTGTATATTTTTTCCTCGATAGATCAATGGGACCGTTTTTCGGAACAATAGGCGGAATAGGGATTTGGCTTACATTAATTCTAAAAGTTACTTTTGCATTAATCGGTATGGGCGCTTATCTCAAAATTTTTTATCCCGAATTGCCTATTACAACCGTTGCTATTTTTCTTGCAGTTATTTTAACGGGAGTTAATTTATTGGGTGCAAAAAAAACGGGTAAATTCCAAGTCGTTTTAGTAAGCGGATTAATTCTTATTTTAATCGGTTTTATTATCGGAGGTCTGCCGGCGGTAAAACCGGTACATTTTGAAGGTTTTTGGGATAGTGGATATGAAAGTATATTATCAACAGCCGGACTGGTTTATATAAGTTATGTTGGAGTAACCAAAGTAGCAAGTTTGGCGGAAGAAATAAAAAATCCCGAACGTAACCTGCCTTTGGGTGTGTTTTTGGCTATGGGCACTGCAATTATAATCTATTTTTTCGGTACGGTTATAATTGTGGGAGTTGAACCAATGGATATTTTAAAAGGAGATTTAACTCCCGTTGCAACAAGCGCTAAAATTATTTTCGGAAAAACGGGAGAAATACTTTTAACTGTTGCCGCAATATTTGCTTTTATATCCGTAGCAAATGTTGGAACGATGAGCGCTTCCCGATATCCTTTGGCAATGAGTAGAGATCACATTTTTCCCGGGTATTTTAAAAAGCTAAACAGGTTCAGCACACCAACCATTTCAATTTTTTTAACCTCAGGTGTAATAATTTGCGTGCTACTTTTATTCAATCCTATGTCAATCGCAAAGCTTGCATCCGCATTTCAATTAATGATTTTTGCTTTAATGTGTTTGGCGGTGATTGTAATGCGTGAAAGCAAAATTGAATCTTATGACCCTGGGTTTCTCTCTCCGTTATATCCTTGGATTCAGATAATAGGAATATCTACTTCTTTATTGTTAATTGTTGAAATGGGAACCCTGTCAATTGTATTTTCCGCCGGATTAATTATTTTGTGTATTATTTGGTATTATGCTTATGCACGTAGAAGGGTTGTTCGTACCGGCGCTATTTATCATTTGTTTGAACGGTTAGGCAGACAAAGATACGAGGGACTCGATTCGGAGCTGCGGGGAATTTTAATAGAAAAGGGTTTAAGAAAAACAGACCCTTTTGAACAAATTGTATCGAACGCAAAAGTATTTGACTTGGAGGACGAAATGCAATTTGACGAAGTATTAAATCCGGTTTGCGATTGGCTTTCTGCATTAATGCCGTTAACTCAAGAAGAAATAAAAAATCAATTTTTGGAAGGAACCAGAGTAGGCGCTACACCAGTTACCCACGGAATTGCATTGCCGCATTTCCGGTTGGATAAAGTAAAGCAGACCGAAATGGTTTTGGTCCGTTCTAAACCCGGCGTTCACATTACTTTAATTGATCCGTTAACACACGAACCGGAAGAGGAACAAATAGTGAATGCTTTGTTCTTTTTGGTTAGTCCTGAAAATAACCCGACCCAGCATTTAAGAATATTGGCTCAAATTGCCGGCAGAGTTGACGATGACAATTTTTTATTTTTATGGAATAAAGCGGAAACCGAACAGGAGCTTAAGGAATCTTTGTTGCGGAATGAACGGTTTGTATCCTTAACAATCATTAAAGCAGATAAAACCGGAAACCTGATTAATAAAACGGTTAGTTCATTTACAATTCCGGAAAATTGTTTGGTTGTAATGATTAACAGAAACAATAAAATATTAATTCCTAAAGAAAATACGGTGTTAAAAGAAGGAGACCGCTTAACAATTATAGGCGAGCCGCAGAAACTTATGGAATTAAGAAATACTTACACCGGTAAAAATAAATCTTCCGGCAGCTAATTATTTTATAATGCAAAAGTATTTATTCCGAATACAAAATTATTTCTTCCCAAATGATTTAACTTCCAGGTAAATTCAAGTTTAAATGGTAATAAAACATGGCCTAAACTAAAACCTGCTTCTATAAAAGGGCTGTTGAATAATTGGGAAGTAAGAGGCAAAATAGTTTTATTTTTAAAAGATGTATTTATCCAGGCTATATTAAGATGAGTGCCTAATTGAATTTGAAGATTCTTTATAAACGGAATTCGAAGAATATTAAATAATTCGTCTCTAAAATTATGTTCAAGGTTTACGGTTAATAAGCGGTTGCCAAACACCTCTCCGAATCTTAGCGTTCTAAAACTGAACGATTTACTGCTTGCGTTAATATTTCCGGGAAGGGAATACATCATTTGAAGAGGCAGCGTTCCGGTGGAATAAAATCCGTTAATTCTGAAATTTAACACTGCCGACTTAAACGTTCTGAATGTACCGTAAACATTAAGCGTATAAGTGTTAAAATCGGTATCGCTTTTTATAATGCTGTTTTTACTTATTGTAAATTCACCGTTTAATAATATATAATTGATCCGTGAAATTTTTCTTCTGAAATATCCGTCCTCTATATACTTTCTGAAATCGAGTCCGAATCCTCCGGAAAAATAGTTTAGTTTAGAATCATAAATTATTTGGTTGTTCCCGTATTGTTTATCTCTTTTGAAAAACGAAAAATTTGTGTTGTTAAATGCGCTGTTATCTATGCGATTTGTAAATCCTAAATTTAATTTTAGAAAAGGCAAAACTTCGGCGGATAATTTTAATCCGAACCCTTTTGAGTAATAATAATTTCTGAAATCGTATTTTGTAAATAAGCTTAAAATAGTGGAAGTTAATTTGTTGTAGTTATCGCTTTGTTCAAATAGTACTTTTAGATCGTTATGGATGTTCAGCTTAAGCGAATAAGTTCTGTAATCTCCCATAAAATAAGTTGAGTTTAAATTAAAAGTAAATTTTTTTGAACTGAAACCATAACCGAAAATTAAAGATGAATATAATCGTTTATCTAAAAGGTCGTTTGTATAAAGACCTAAGTTCACTTTATGTCCGGAAATTTTATTAAAGGAGTAAATAGATAAAGGACCGGAAACCGAAAGGTTCTTATTAATTCCGATTCTGGTAGAAAAGAAAGAGAAGTTATCCCAAAATGATTTCGGTATATGCTGAAGGCTGTCGATTCTGTGATATGCTCTGGCTTCTTGTTTTGTATAGGGAAGGACTTTAATATAATTCCAATATGTAGAATCTTTTTTATCCGCACCGGGCAAAACAGTTACAACAGCCATATCAAAAAAATCATCTTTAATTGGTATGTTAATTTCATAATCGTGAAGAATAGTGTTTAGTTCAAATCCGAAACGCACTAATCCCAAATAATTTCCTTCAAGAAAAATGCGGTAATCGATGGGCATATATATATTGTTTTGAAACGGTGAAAACTGCTGAAAAATTCTTATGTCGTTAAAAATACTGCCGGGATTTGCAGCTTTGTTAATGGAAGCAACTACTTTTAGCAGTGAAAAAATACTGTCGGCTATGAATATTCTTCCGTACAATCCGGGATCAGAGGCATTGGCAGGCGCAAAGTAAATTTTAAACACTTTCAAGTTATCCATCGCCAACGTGTCTTCAATATAGAAATAATAGTAATTGAGTGCATTATCTGCTATTGGGCTTGGCAATGGTCTGCCGAAATATTGAACGGTTTCGTTATAAAAATTTTGTATTAATCTTCCGCCGGTAAATACATTTATTGAAGAAGGGGTATTTGCCGTTTGTCTGCGTGCAATAATTTCTTCCTTGTAATGATTTGGTTTTTTAAAATAACCCTTGCTTTCGTTTTCAATTATTCCGGTAATTTTTAATTTATTTGTATCGCCAAGTCCGGCTGTTAAATTTACGCTTTTATCGGTTGCATCAATTTCCCTTGTAGTTCTTATTAAACCTTTTGTGTAAGCCAAAAATGTATAAGAATTTATTAAAGAATCCCTCTTGTGTTTGGCAATAATTGTATTTTCAATAATTTTTAGCGCCGGATTTTTCCCCGGTTTTACTGTAACTTCGGGTAATTTCAAAGTTATTTTATTCAAAAGAAAATTCAATTTTTTATTGCCGTTAAGATTAACTTTTATTGTATCCGATTTATAACCGATATAAGATGCAATAAGCGTATAATTACCTTTGGATAAGTTTAACAGGTAGTCTCCGTAAAGGTTTGCGGCTGTTCCTCGGTTGGTTCCTTCAATTCTAATATTTGCAAAACTTAACGGTTTAAATGATCTCTTATCTGCAATTTTTCCTTGAATTGTAAATTGTTGCGCAAATACAATTTTTGACAAGAATATTAAAAGGAATAAATACTTTAATTTTCCCAAACCGGTAATCCTTTAACAATTAAAGAGAAATGATAAAGAAAAATAGTAAAATTAGCGTTAGAAAAATATACCGATTAATACGGGTTTAATAAATAAAATCTTCTTCCGTAAACCCGGCGCTTTCCATTAAATATGTAGTTTCGTTATTTTCCAGAATTTCATCCGCTAATCTTAAATATGCATTTGAGGATTTAGCATGCGGATTATGAAGCAAAATAGGTTTGTTATTAAATGTAGCTTCGGAAATTTCTATGTTTTTCGGAATGGAAATTTTAAACGTAAGATTCGGGAAAAGTTCGTACAACTTCTTTTTAGCCATAAACGAAGCTCTTCTGTTTCTTTCGTACATTGTTAACAAAATGCCTTCGATTATTAAATCTTTATTGAAATTTGATTTCAATTCCTTTAAATACTCGTCAATTTTATTCAACGCTTTCATAGAAAAACCGGATGCTCTTATGGGTATTAATATTGAGTCGGAAGCCAAAAGCGCATTTGTAGTAATTCCACCAAGGTAAGGGGGGCAATCGATAATTATAAAATCGTAATAATTACTCTCTATGTTTAACGCTTGTTTTAAGATAATTTCATCTTTGGACAAATCGGAAAAATGTTTTTCTTCACTAACCGAAACGGATTTGAAAGGAATTAGTTCCAAATACGGAACCTTGGTTTTGTGAATTACATCCTTATAATTTCTTGAATAACTAAAAATATCATAAATATCGCCAACAATATGATTGTTGTTAAACCCTAAAACAGAAGTACAAAATCCTCCGGGATCGGCGTCGATTAATAATGTTCTTTTAAATTTTTGAGCAAAGGCAATTGCCAGATTAACGGCTGTTGTTGTTTTTCCCACTCCGCCTTTAGGAGCGGCTATAGAAATGACTTTTGTTTTTCCAAAATTCGGTAGCATATCTTAAATCTAAAAATACTTTATAAATGTAAATTAATCTTTATTAATATAAGTTAACGATAAATCCTTTTTAATTCAATTTAATTTCGACGAACGAAAAAAGTTTTATTTACGAATTTTCAACCGCCCACAGTTTGCCGCGCGTTTCCAAAACGTTTTGAAGAATTAAGGATTATTACTACATTATTGGAATAAAAATTTGCAAGGACTTATACAATTGCCTAAAAATATCATAGTTACGGGTGCTACCGGATTAATCGGTAAAAAGCTTTGTGAAAAACTAAATAAACAAGGAGCCAATGTTTTTGTGTTTACCAGAAATCCGGAAAATGCTAAAAAGGTTCTTCCGTATATGCGAGAATATATAAAATGGAATCCAATGAATATTTCTTCTTGGATTGATAAAATAAACGGAAAAGATGCAATTATCAATTTAGCTGGCGAAAATATTATGAGCAGAAGGTGGAACGAAAAACATAAGAAAAAAATAACTCAAAGCAGATTGATTACTACTCGGGCTTTGGTAAATGCAATAAACCATGTGGAAAACAGACCTGCTGTATTTATTTCGGCTTCTGCAATAGGTTATTACGGCTTTACGGGCAATGCGGAAATTACCGAGGAATCTAAACCGGGAGAAGATTTTTTGGCGCTCCTAACGCAAAAATGGGAGAGGGAAGCTATTGATGTTGAATATCTTGGCGTAAGACGGGTAAGCATAAGAATTGGAGTGGTTCTGGATAAAAGCGGAGGAGCTTTGGCACGAATGATAATTCCGTTTAAATTTTTTGCCGGCGGACCATTAGGGAGCGGTAAGCAATGGTTTTCGTGGATACACATTGACGATCTTGTTAATCTATTTTTGTTTGCTTTGGATAATGAAAATATGAAGGGCGTCTACAATGCAACTGCGCCACATCCGGTTAGAATGAAAGATTTTGCCAAAATGTTAGGTAAAATATTGCACAGGCCGTCAATTTTACCTGTACCCGGTTTTGTTTTAAAAATTATGTTAGGAGAAGGTGCCGAATATCTGATTAAAGGGTCCAGAGTTTTTCCTATAAAAACTCTTGCAGCGGGTTTTAAATTTAAATATGAGAGTGCAGAGGCTGCACTCTCTCATTTGTTAAATTAATAGCTTAATTTATTCATACCACGAAACAACTTCATAATTTTTTGTGTGCGGAAAATAAGGCGGTACGCTTTTCAAAAATCTGTCGTCATATTCGTGAACAAACCTGTAGCCTTCGTACGGTCCAACCCAGTTGTAATGTGCCGTTACCCTTACATCATGTGCAATTAGTCCGCCTAAAATACGCCAAGAGCTTAAAACCCCGTCGTTCGATACCAAGTGATTATCAGGTCCAATATCACCTTTCATTGCATACATTGAAGCTTGGGTAATTATATCATGATGTTTAGTTTCGTCGTTGTATTGTAATCTAATATTTTCTTCAGCAACTAAACCCAACATATCCTTTGATTTCGGATCCGATTTCGGATCGGTTTCGTATTTCAAATCATCCGTTTGATAAATATTTCCGCAGTTACTGACTTTATTTTTCGTAACAACAATAGTTGCTTTGCCTTTAAGTGTTCCTTTTACAAAAAGGTTGCCTTTCTCTATATATATTAATCCGTTGGGCGCCAAATCGGTTAATTTCATTGTTTTGTAAGGCGTCCATGTCGCCGATCCGTCAAAAATCCTGTACCGGAATTTCACCTTTCCGTCACTTTTGAATTCTAATTGTACATCAGTTCTTTTACCCGAACCGGTTGTATCTTTAAATGTAAAGCCGTTAGTATTGGCAACTGTTCTGAAGTTTGTGGTATCCCACGGTCTCGGTTGGTCAACACCGGATTCGTAACCGCCGTGAAATTCAGGATTTTTTGTGTTATACATTTTCAATCCGCCTTTACTTGTAACTTTACCCCAAAATACGGGACTTCCCCAAGTTCTCATGGTAGAGTTAACATGGAACGGACCGTGGAAAGTATCGCCGGTTGCGGGAATTGCGTGATCCATTCTGTCGTAAAAGTTTCCGTATTTTGCAAAATTACTGGGTTCAAGTTCAACATAAACCGATGCAGTATCTCCTTGGAAAATACCTTCGGAATATATAGTAACCATGGAATTTGAGCTGGCACTGCCGCCGCATTCTCCCATATAATCGCCATGGGCTAAATGTGCAGGAACAGCAGAAGCAGCTATACTAATTGTATGTTCAGAACGAGTACCGGGTTTGTGGCAAACTTTTACTTTTGTGTGGGCTCCGGTTGGGTTGGTTACGTATACATTTATAGTTCCGCCCTGGTAAGCCAGATTTGAATAACCGTCATCCCATGTTTTATTCATAAAAACGGCATTTGAAGCAAAATTTGCACCTGCCACTGCTATATTATGTGCCATTGTTTTTGTATAATATTCATCAAAATTTTCAACAGATCTTGTAGATAAACTGTTAAAATTTTGACCGAATACCAGAAAAATAAGACTAAAGCCAAGGACTAATAGCATTGCTGCTTTGCCACCCATATTATTTCCTCCTACCTGTTTTTAATATTTCGTGCAGCCAATCTTATTTGCCTCCAGAACGCAGTGGCATATTTATCTTGACTGCTTTTATTTGCATTATCCGTATCATATCCATAAACATCTTCTATTCGTATATTGATTTGCATTGTCATTATTAATGATGGAGAAGCGACCGGACAAGATAATTTGTTACCAAGAGCATCAAAATAAACTAAATCGAATTGTGTAATTCCCAAGTTAGAACCTTTTGGCGGCTCATTATTAACAACCCTGTAAAGCAACCTGTCCCTAGGATTTGGAGTATCGGTAAGTTCGCTTGTTGGTCCGGTGTAATAAGTTAAAGTATCAACATTACCGTCGGAATCAATGTCGGTCTGGAATGAAATTTTATGCGAATCGGCTTCAATTATGTATTGAAGCGGATCGGGGAGTTTTTGCCAATCGGCGCAAAATCCAATTTTTCTGAAATCGTGCTCAAGTACCTGAACCGCATCTACAAGATTTTGTTGTACAATCAATTCCCCACCGTACATATATGTGTTTTGCACGCCGGAATCATTTAAACGGAGCAATATTAGCAATAACATTCCTCCGACTAAAGTTGATCCTAATATGTCTATTAATGTACTAAATCCCATAATTACCTCTATCTAAAGTACCAATAACTGTAAATCGTGGACATTCGGAGAGTATCCGGTTTATCGTCTTGTCCAATTAAAGAAGGACTGGAAACTTCCACGGTTAATTTTTTATGCCATGTTCTTGTTCCAACAGCGCTATCGGGATTTGCCGGCAATACATATTCAACTTTGCAATCTATGATAAACTTGGCAGCCGGCATTGTTGTATCTACCCTGTGATAACCGTTGAAATCGTCAAAATCGTTAAAATGGGGATATGTTTCGCCCGATTCCGGTCCCAAAACCGAACTTAGTTGAGTAAGAGAGCTAACCGAGACCGTATCCGTATTTTGATCGAATGCTTTGGAGTTTGCTTCTTCCATAATGGATGTTGCCACTGAAGTAGCTAATACTCCCAATTTACTATCCAGCAGTACCGAATCTGTGTTTAAGAATCCGTTGTTAACTCTTAGTATTACTAACCCAAGTAATAAAAGAGCTCCGATTGTAATTAGCATTTGGCTGGTATTCATATTAATTCTCTTCGAATTACTAATAAAATTATTTATTTAAAAACAATTATAATGCCACGGATATAATCGTTTAATTTGGTCCATTCTTTAGCATAATTATTTAGAGGCAGTAAATTTTTCCGGTAATAATGTCAAAAAATGTGAAAATCCTACCTTTAATTGTATCAGTATGATTCATAAATTCTTTGCCTTTTGTGATTAATCACACAGTTAAAATTTCTGTTTAGTTCAAAAGGATTCTTTAAGTGTAACCGGAATGGAAGAAAAATATCTAAAACAATAGCTAAAGTTGTTATATTTGCTTAATTGTTTAAGAAAGATAAGGTTGAAAATGGATCCAATTAATTTGTTGGTAGGGTTAAATTTATTTATTTCAATGACCGCGAATTTTTCCGGCGCTAAAAAGGGATTAAAATCCAAAGTAACGGGAGTAGTTGAAAGACCAAGGACTTTTTTACAAAAAGCACCGCCGAATGTAGCGGCGGTTGTATTAATTTTATTAATTCTTGCTGTGTTCAAAATTTTTACTTTACCGGTTGAATATGAGGAACAATATTTTACTTTAAGAGTTATAGGAATGTTGCTTTATATAATTTTTTCGTGGACTCAAGTTTTGTCGTTCAAACAATTGGGTGAAAATTATTCGCAAGAAATTGTTATTATGAAAAATCAAAAGTTGGTTAAAACGGGATTTTATAAATTTATCAGGCATCCGCAGTATTTAAGTCAAATTTTAAGCGATCTTGCAGCAAGTGTTGCCCTGTTGGGTTATGTTGTTCTTCCCGTGGTAATTTTATTTGAAATTCCCTTGTTTATCTTAAGGGCTTCGTATGAAGACAAATTATTAAGGAAACATTTCAAAGAGGAATTTGACCAATATAAAAATCATTCCGGTTTTATGATTCCATTTATCGGTTAATATGATACGATTTAAAATTTTAATTTTTAGCTTTGTTCTTTTATCTTACGGAACTTTGTATTCACAAAGATTCTTAAAAGTTTCGTTTATGAAAAACGGGAATACGGAATACATTTCATCATTTAGAAAGAACGGAATAAATTACATCTCTGCGAAAGAAACCGCCAAAGTTATTGCGGAAAACTCATATTTTAATAAAAAAGCCAACAAAATTGAAATTAAATTTAATAATTACAACTTAAAATTTACCGCTAAAAGTAATTTTGTTGTGTTGACTTCTAAAAGTGATAAATCGAGCCGGGTTTTTCAAATGCCGCTTCCCACTTTGTTTCTTAATAACGATATATTCTTACCTGTTAAATTTTGCACAAAGTATTTTAGTCTG